>Ga0181529_10000094_pt1 | contig 112413 bp, 96 predicted proteins | sample PEATcosm2014_Bin_36_FD_119763 | JGI IMG/M metagenome (GOLD analysis project Ga0181529, IMG submission 119763) | Peatland microbial communities from MTU Mesocosm Facility, Houghton, MI, USA - PEATcosm2014_Bin10_30_metaG | ecosystem: Environmental > Terrestrial > Soil > Wetlands > Peat | place...
AAAGTCGACCCCGTCGATGCGCGGTCTCATGCTCCCACCCTCACGCTAACCGGCCGGGAGAATCCATGGCCGCTGTTTTCAATTTCGATGAAGTTAAGGGTCAACGCGCCTGCTTCTTCGTCCACCTCGTCATCCCCTGTACGTGCCTCTGTGCGGATTAGTTCGGACTTGCGAAGAAGCTTGGCCTTGAATGCCAGCATGTCTTCAAGGCATTCGTTCGAAAAGCTTCCAGGTAGAGATCCCTCCGCGACACGACATAGAAATTCGAAGCGTACAGGCGAGAGATTGAAGGCGACTGAACCGCCCCCTCCGCGGACCAAAGCCACGTCGATGATCGGATGCTCCATTTGTTGATCGAGCTTCATATGCATCCCCACCCCTCCTTGACGCCGCGCAGGTGTTTCGGTGTCGCAAAGAACACTGATTCGGGACTGGGTGAAGCCTCCGGAGCTTGCGACGAACAACCGGTCGATGTTCTCAACTAGTAGGCCGGTCATTACCCGATTCAGTCCCTTTACCAGCCGATAGCGGACCGCGTCACTTACTGGGTGCCTGTTTTTCAGATCTGCAATCAGTCTTAGGTAGTCTCCCCCAAAGTTGAATGCGGTCATGCCCCAGTATGGATAGTCCGGCTCACCCTCCGGCAGCGTGAAGAACAAGCGACGACGCTGGGACTCAAGACACGCGAGAAAGTCGGCGGCCCCATCCTCAAGGCGAGCTTCCTCGTCTCCTTCTAGGTATCTCGTTTGCGCGGCGATGTACGACGCTGTGGCGCCATAAACTGAGTCGGCCCGAACCAACCGATCGAAGGCACTCGCGAATTTTGAATCATCTGCTCCGTATACTAACAATCCATCGGAAGCACTATTAGTTTCCTTGCCTATTCCGAAGGCGGCTAAGGCGCGGAAGACTTGCCGATCATTCCTCCGCCGTTTGGGGAGGTTAGCCCCAAAAACGTTGTCGTAGACGCTCCCTTGCTCAATCCGACCAACGCTTTGCAACTTGGCCACTTCCGTACACGACAGAATCCCCTCCTTGGCATCGCGGTGGCCGAGGATCATATTTGACGCGAGAGCTAACAGGTCGCGCACTGGAAGATGCCAGCCGTTGTGGCGCGCAATCTCGACTAAATCGCCGAGTCGCTTAGCGAAGCGCCCGTCGTCGTACTGCCCCAACAACCTCTCCTTGTTTTCGAAGATGGGACAGATGCGTCCACTGTTTCTACACGAGCATCCTGCGCACTTCGCCCACTCTGGATGGTTAGCAACCGCCGAAACGACCTCGGTCAGCGAGTGTCGCTGCCCGGTACGACTCAAATCGATGATGGTCAGGCGTTCTGGAGCGGATCCTGCCAACAGGAAGGAGTCCTGTATCGGTTTGCGCAACGGGTGCTCTCTGCCTTGCCGATTACCAAGGTCGCGCAAACGCTCGAGGATCTGCCCGTGGTTTGCGGCGATCACTAGGATGACCGAGTCATCTCTGCCAAGTACCGTCTTCTCTAAGGTTTCGAGGATTTCGTCGCTCTGCTGTTCGTCACTAATCTCGCTGAGATCCTTCACGAACTTGACACTGCGCCCATCTGGAAGGATCTGACATTTGACCGGGTTTGAACTGGCCCAAACTTCGGCTTTTCCGCCCAAGGACATCCAAAGACTACGACAGTGATAGGTCTTCCCGTCTCCGGCTGTGCCGGCGATCAGAATTGATCCCGGGAGCTGGGAAGCGATCCTCTGCTTTATCTCTTCGAGCTGCGGGCTAGCCAAAGAGATCGGCTGGACCCTTGCTCGTCCCAAAGCTCCTGTGACGTATTCGTCGAACAGGTTCAGGTCGTTTGGCGTTGGACCGTAGGAACGCAAAAAGCGGATCCACGCCGCTGCCGGTAAAGACCCGGAGTCCGACTGCTGTCCGAGAGAGGTGTTTTCAGTCATGACTGTACCCAATACAATTTGTTAGCCCAAGGAGAGGACTTTCGGGGGCATCTTTGCTGTTGACTTTACTCAGGACATTATATGCGCCCGACATGAAGGCCATTGAGAACCATGCGCCTCGGAGCGTGTCAAGGAGTTTGAGACAGGTGGCTCGAGAGTTTAGTGTCTAAAAGCTTGGATCTGAAGCGGAAATGGTGGTTGAAGGGTCGGTGGAAGAAGGCGCTCCGAGGAAAAGTCCAAGAGCGGGACTTTTCCACCCCCCTTGGAAATCCCGCAAGCGCTACGGGATTCCCACCCCTTCCACCGCCCGAGTGGCGACGGCCAGGTTTGGAAGAACGACCAGAGAGAGTGAGTGGCACTGCCAACCCACGTGATTCCTATGGAGCCGCAAGCTCTTTTTTCGACGACTGTGGTGTGGCGGGTTGATCCAGACTGTGGTGGGCTGGGGCGGATGGTTTGGCCGAGTGTGCGTGAACCGTTCGGGGCTGCGGGCATAGGCCGCTTCGAGATCCTGTTGTCACTGTTCGATGACCTGCCCAGCCATCCCGCAATGCAGCATTTCCGGGGTAGGCAGGACGATCCCGCTATGATGATGCTCCTGCTTGTACCACGGGAAACAGCGCTGGCCAAAGTCGCGCGCGTCCTCGATGCAGCCGAAGCGCTCCAGGAACTCGGGCCGGTACTTGAGCGTTTTGAACTGGCTCTCCGAGTAAGGATTATCGTCCGAAACGTGGGGGCGATTGTGGGTTTTGGTGATGCCCAGATCCGCCAGCAACAGAGCTACCGGCTTGGAGGTCATCGAGGTACCGCGGTCGGCGTGGATAGTCAGATCGCCGGTCACGATGTCTTGTTTGGCGCATGTATCGGCGATCAGGCGCTTGGCCAGTTCGGTGGCTTCGCGGGGCGCCACCATCCAGCCCACCACGTATTGGCTGAAGATGTCCAGGATGACGTAGAGGTGGAAGTGGGTCCACCTGGCCGGTCACAGCAGCTTCGTTATATCCCATGACCAAACTTGATTGGGGCTGGTGGCCAGCAGCTCCGGCTTCTTGTACTGCGCGTGACGCAGCTGGTTCCCACTTCGCCGGTGACGGTTGCGGGTTCGAGAGCTCCGCTGCGCGAAGACGTATACGACACAGAAGCCGATGAGCACGGGCGCTAGCTTGTCGCTCGGCTCGCCTGGCTCCTCGTCGCGTCGCCGCTTGGTGCCAATCATCGAAGCCTGAATCGGAATGCCTTTCTGGCCTTTCCGACGTAACAGCTATGGGACCTTTCTATTGTTTATGAGCAGTGTAGAGGTTCGGTTTGAGGCAACTCGAAACGAAGAGCCTGGTCAGGTATGCGTTCGTTAGTTCCTTCGCGTTGCCTGCTCGCACCACAGTACCCACCTATCCACGTTCATTTTGTGGGCGATGGCCCTGTCCCTCTTGTCTCGACTAAGATACCAAGCGAAGGGAAAGAAAGCGAGTGGGCAAGCAACACAAACAACAATACACACCGCCACAAGAAGTGTGCTTGGGCCATCCGGGTAGGGCGGATAGCCAGGCATCCCTGGGTAGCGTGATTGCAGATGCCACTGCTGTTGGCTCCTCGCGATTGCCTCGCGCTTCTCTCTTGCCTTAGCCTTGCGTACATTGTTCTGCTGCGCCCACCTTACTCTTCGGTACACACTAGGTCGCATGGGTTCTCCTGGTTCTCTGTTGGTTGGTGCTACCCATTATCGGCGCAATATTGGAATAGCGTTCAGAGAGCCGGAATGTGCTCGTGAAGACAAGAAAACGACTCAATTGGAAGCCCGTAGACGCGTTTTCTCGGAGTGCCCTGTGGGGTAGGTATCCCCTTTTGCTTCACGCCTCAGATCAAAATCCGCTCCACCTCGTCCAGGCTCATCTCGTCCCGCCGGCGGTCGTAGAGCTGCGTCGTGCGCGTGCTGGCGTGATTGGCCATGGCCGCGGCCATTTCCAGCGTGCCACCATTTTTCAGGTAGGCGATGATGCCGGTCGCCCGCGGAAGCTGTGGTTGCCGATCTTCGTCTGGATCCCGGTCGCCGCGGCGCGCCGGCGGATCATGGCGTGGGCGTTAGCCTGGAGCAGGGAGGTGCGGGTGAGCTGGCCGGTGCCGCGCCCGATGGTTCGGAACAGCGGCCCTTTGGGGTCGCCGGCCAGGCCGGCGCCGTCGATGTAGGTAATGAGAGCCTGCTCGAGATTGTGGCGGCAGGGCATAGCGTGGTCCTTCCCGCCCTTTTCATGGAGCCGCACCCATAGCCGCCGGTTCTGCGTGAATACGTCCTCCAACTTCATCCCCAGGGCCGCCCCGATGCGGGCGAAGCTGTAGACCATCAGCGAGATCAGCGCCCGGTCCCGCAAGCCTGCCGGCGTATCCGCGTCGATGCTGTCCAGCAGCGCCCGCGCCTCGGCCGGCTCCAGCACCGCGGTCTTGCCCACGCGCACCACGTGCCGCGGCCCGCGCACCGAGGCCACCGGATTAATTGGCACCACCTGGCCAACGACCAGCCAGTCGAAGAGATGCCGGATGGCGGCGAGCTGCTGTTTGACGCTGGGCGCCGCGATCTCGCGCCCCTGCAGCTTGATCCAGCTCGCCATGTGCAGGGGCTGAACCGCGACGAGCGAGGCCACGCCCTGGTCCTGGCACCATGCCAGAAACTCGCGCATCGCCCGCGCGTAGGCCCGCCGCGTATGGGGGTTGCGGATCTGCGCGGTGAAGAACTTCAGGAAGCGCACGCTGGCACGCTCGCCGGCTGAGGCGACTAGAGCAGGCAACACCGAAGTCGAGATAGGAACGAGTTGGTTCACTTTGATTTCAGTTTGCTTGTTTTGTGGGTGTTGCACTCGGGGGGGGCTGCACATGAACTCGATATCCGGTGCACGTTGTAAAGGAAACTTCTGCTTGCCTCAAGACCTTGAGCTAGACAGCTAACAAAAGTCAGAAATGCCGCTATGAGTACGATCCACTTTTGCCATTCCTTCAGGTTGAGCGCCTGCCACCATTTGCGATTTTCAATCTCGCGCAGATTCTTATTCAAAGCGGAGAACCACTCGGACGACCCCTCGGGGTACTGCTCAGGCCGGTCTGATCCTTCAGTCATGCTCTCTCCTCCATACAACTGATAAAGGACATTGTCATACATAGCGATTACACCAAAAGGTGTTACACAAAAAAGTGTCACTTTCTGAATTATTTGGCGTGTGCGGTGGTGGAGGGAGGGCGGTTCCCGTGCGCTCTGATGCCAAGCCAGGACCAGGGCAATTTTGCCACAGGTTGCGGCAAAATTGGCTTCTCCAACCAAGCAGCGCCGGCGGCCGGCGGCGAAATAGCCGCCCGCTTCGGATTCGCCAGATCCACCCTATGCCGCACAGTCAGCAAGCCTGTTGCTTGAGCCATGGTCGGTTCCGCGCCGGGCATGGGAGCTTACGCCAAATAATTCAGAAAGAACTGCGCCATTTAATTCGGAAAGTGGCAAGTATACGGAGTTTAGTGAGTTTAGCTTTTTTAGATAAACTCGCGCGCCGTTCTCAGCATGGCCTGGCGTGGGAGGGTGTGGGTCTTGGGTTGTCTTTCCTGTCTTTTGAGAAAAACTGCCCGTCTGATTCGGATTGGACAGCCGTCTATTTCGGATTGGAGCGGCACTGTTCTTTAAAAAGTTACTTACGCATAGGCTGTCAGAACGAAGCTGCCGGCACCGCGATCGCTGCGGCAGTGGCTGGCGTGTAGTTTTTAGGCCGGAATAGTGTGTGATTCACACTCGGACGGTCCCCAAAAAACGGAGGGAACTCCACTGAATTTTTCGAATCTATGGTATTTCTGAAAGTTGATCGCCGCCCGAGCACGATTTGCCCGAATTTCCGGATCTGAGGCATAGCACAGCTATGGAACCGCTCTTTCATTTCGCGCTCGTCCTGCTCTCCGCCGGAGCGCCTCGGCTGGCGGCCGTCATTGTCGTTGCTATTGCCCTGGCTGTCGTGGGCCCGGTCAAGCTGAGCCTCAGCATCGGCGATCGCGCCAGTCGGCCAGTGCAGCAAGACCCTCGTCCGATCGCCGGGCCCGCGCCCGACTGTACCTTTGCGGATAACACTGCAGCCCCGCGGTTGTCGGAATGAGATTCCAGCTTGAGAGATCATGGATACAAATGATCGGACAAATCGAATTGACTCCGGCCGAACAGAAGCTGGCCGAACAAATTGTTTTCGACGTACTCCAAAAGCCGTTGGAATACGAGGAGACCCGGAAAAACGGCGAGCGTGCGGCCGCATTGGTAAACGGCTTAATAAAGCGGGAAGCTATTCCGGAGGAGCGACTGCGCTATTTCGCAGATCCCGAATACAATCCCGGACGCAGCAAGGAGTCTCGCTTCACGTATTTCCGGAATAACGCTGGCAGTATCGAAGAAGTATTTCAGCACCCTCACTTCCTGCCATATCTGCACTACTTCATCTATGGCGCTGACCTGCCTACGGAACTGAAGCAGGAGTTTTTAAAGAAGGCCGAGGATTCCTGGATAAAATCTGGCGAACTGGCGAAGTTCGCGCAACAGCTCGTCCGCAAGTACAACCTCGAACGCCACCCGATGAATTACCGGCTCAAAGAGGCGTTCTATCGGTTGGCCCTTGATTGCGGTTGCACTGAGGGAACCGCCCGATCTGTGCGGGAAGCCGTCATGAAGGTGAAATGAGATTGAGCTGGGTCGGGTCGGGACTGGATCCGAGTATCGCTTCGCCTGCCCTTTATACGCCGTTATATGAGGCGCGCATAATTATGCGCGCCTCATATAATCCAATGGATAGAGCGCCAGCTTAGAAGGCCGTGCTCTATGTTCTGCCCTTTGCGCGCAGGCTTCCTTACTTTGCCGCTGGAGGTTGCGATCTTCGATGATCTCCCGCTCCTCTAAAATGCCGACTTGCATCAGCTCCGGCACCTGGTCACAAGGCGTCGACCTCTTCATGTCACCGAAAATGTGCAAAATCTCAGCGAGAGCGGTCACTCATCGTTCTCCTTCTATTTTGATTTGCGCTGGACCTGCGAATTTGATCTTGACTCCGGCGGCGAACCAGATCGCGAACAGGCCTACGCAGCGCCCGTAGCTGAAGTGGTCCGTGCCAAAGGTGGCATGGATGGCGCCGGCGCCAAAGACGCGGTTGACCAGCCACGCAAGCGGGAAGGACATTACAAGGGCGGTCAGCACCCTTGTGATCGCGATTGTCGCAAGAACGCCCAGGGCGGACCAGCCGGTTAGGAGGGAGTGGTCTGTCTTTCTAACTGTCATCATCAAACTTTCCTTTCTAAAAACGATTGGCGCCGGTTTGGCCAACTGTTTCGTTCCCCATAAATGACTCTTCCTTTGCGGCCCGCACGCCGTGCGAAAGAAGCGTGCCGGGCCGATTCAGTGTTTGTGGTTGAAGAGAAAGAGAGCGGTTCAAATTAGGAACACTTACCGGCGGCTGGAAATGCGGTATCCTCCGCGCTGGCTGCAGACCGGGTGCCCCTTGCGCGGAGCAGCCTTATCGGGCCGCGGGAGATACGCGGTGGACCGGCAGGGAGCTGGGCGGGGAGAAGGCTTTGGTGACGGCATCGCGCATCCCGGAGGGCTGTCCGGGGGGGCCGATTCAAGCAGCTCGCGCAGGGCGTACGGAAGCGTCTCGATCTCGGCGCCGGGATTCACCCAAGCTGCACCTCCGGTTGGCGGCACGTCGAAACCACCGGCATCGCCGAGTATGCTCACGCCAGCCGCCAGCTTCACCGAAACGGCCCGCTTTATTCCTGCAGGTTGGCGGAAGAAGGCGCATACCTTATCTCCGCGGCGCGCCCGGAGGGTGAAGCACTCGTTCAGGTCCGGGGCGAGAGAGGCTAACGACGCCTTGCCAGCCTCGTCAAGAACCAACACGCACAGCCCGGACGGGCCGAGGGCGACGCGATATCCCCACAATGGCTGCGCGGCGGCCGCCAACTTTTCGAGCAGCGAGGTGTCGCTGGTCGCTTCGGAGATGAATTTGTCCGGGCAGCTATTCAACTTTGCTGCGAAGCTGACTGGGAATAGTCTCAGGCCCAGGCACGCCAGCTCGCGCACTTGCTCCAGCAGATCCTGGTTACAGTAGTGGGAATTGAAGACTCTGGATAACGAGCCTGAAGGTCGAGAAAAAAGGAACTGTTCAATGTCCATAGGAACACATGTCTCCAAAAACAAAACGGCCCGCCAGCTCGAGGCCTTTTAGGCGACGAGCGGCGGGCCGCGGGTTAGCGGTGAATTGAAGTGGCGCAGTTCAGCCCATTGGGTTTCCGGAATATCGGGTCGAACACCACCCAGGGGGCGATCGGGGTGCCCGTCAAGGTATACCCCGGTTACACACCGAGCCTCCGGACAATCTCAGGCTCAAAGTGCGTGCAAATGGAGTCCTTTGCGCTTTCCCTGACACTATCGTGAGCAGTTCTTAGATTTGAACCTGACAAAATTCCCTACCCTTGCTTCTTCCGTCGTTTCGACACGATAATCCGGAAACCCAAAGGAGCGGGCGCCGAACAAAATTTGCACGTACAAAAAGTATCTCCGTCAGAACGAAGCGCGCCACAGCTCCGGCCGCAAATGCAGCACGCCATCGAAAGGTGGGGCCAGGGTAAAGATTTTCGGCGACGTGGCGAATAGATGCACACGGTAGATCCGCCAATCCTCCGGCCGTTCTTTAGATACCTGGAGTTCATTTCGCGAAAGGAAGAACGGCGTGCGCGCCGAACCGTTCGTGGTCTTCACTTCGAGGAGCAGCTCGCCGCCCGCGGGCGTGAAGGACAGCACGTCGTAACCGGCGCCATCGCCTTCCTCCTCGGCGACCCAGCGGATGCGGCTGGAGAGATCTTGGCGGCCCAGTCCAGCTAGCTGTCGGCGCTCGAGGTCTAGCACAAATTCCTCTCCCGCCCTTCCCAGCGCGCGATTGCGGCGATCACGCTCCACCGGGTCGTATTTGGATATCAATTGCCGGAGCGACACGGGCATTGGCTCATGCGTCTGCGTGAGCGGCGGCGAAACGAACACACTCTCTAGCTCCGGAAGCCGTGGCAAAGGCGCGGATAGGTCCAGCGCCGCCGGATCGGTGCTCAGGTGGCGCGATATTGCTTCGGCGATCGTGCCCTGGTAGTGCCGCGCCGGCTTGTAACCGGGGATCCAGGGCATGCCCAGCTTTTCGAGCACCGCCGAGACGTTTTGGTGCTTTAACTCGACCGAGCCGCGGCTGCGCGGGATCCGCTCCCGCAGCGCCGCGTTGTGGACGGCTTTGGCGTAGGGCCGCCCGGCCAGCTCGTCGGCCAGCATCTCGAAATAATCGGCGACGATCAGGTCCAGCTCATCGCCGGTCCAGTCCGTTCCGTACCTGGCTTCTTCTTCGCTCATTGTTGCCGATGGCAACCAGGATAACCGCGCCGCCGGGCCCTGCGGATAATATTCGCTTTTATTCTCCTGTACTGAGATCCATGGGCGACAGGAACGACCGGCACCGCGTGTACTTGTACTTCCAGTTTCGCCAGGGATGGCACTGCCAGTTCCTGGAAGCGGATCTGGAGACTTCCCTGTCCCGCGAGCTCCGATTCGCTTCTTCGGACAAAGTAGTCGAGCTGGCGGAGCGCGGCGGCGGGCTGCCGGATCTGGCCAGCCGCCAGGCTCTCGACCACGCAATCGCCAACGGACAGGGTGGTTTTTTTAGACCTCACCCCGGTGCAGTACGTTCGCCTGCGGCAAAGACGATAGAGCGACGGATTCATAACCCGCGGTTCCATGCTCACCGGCATGCCCCGGCGCGTACGCATGCGTGGCCCGCTTCCCCGAGGCGCTGAACAGGTCCGACGAGCTCGTCTTCGACGCCAGCTTCCACGAAACGACCAACCAGCGGATGGAGCTTTCCGCATGTATCCGCGCGTTCGAGTACGCACTATGCTGCAGACATTCCGTCCATTGCCGCTTTTAAGGCATCGTTCTCCAACATGGCATTTGCAAGCAATACCTTCAACCTTGCATTTTCCATCTTCAGGCGTTTGAACTCGTCGGCGTTGCACACCCCTGGAGCCAAGTCACCTGAATCTTGCTTGCTTGCCGAGACTCTGTCCATTTGGTATTCGCGCTGGGTTTTCGGACTCTGATCAGGCGCATCCTCCCGCGTGCCGTCTGGTAGAGCGGCTGGATGTTCCTTCGCGGGACCAATTGAAACTGGATATTTGCCATGGGGCTTTTCAGGTTTGGGCGGCTTACCAGAGCTTTTGCCTACCTCGTTGACGCATTCGTTGGCATTCTCGACACTTGGGCGTCCGCCATTCTGCGATCCAAAGCCGGTCGTTTGCCTTGTTTGGGCTGCATTTGATGGCCGCCTCGATGGCAATTGGGTGTTTTGCGCGCTAATTCCGCCGCCGCCGCTCTGCCCCCGCCGGGCTTCGGCCGCAGGCCGCACGTCGATCCAATTTTGGACCGCGGTCGCATACCACCCCACCGCGCGGGCGCCGATGGAGACCTGGGCTGGGAATTCTCCACTCTTGATCAACTCGTACAGCCGAGTCGTCTTGAGGCCTGTCCTGCGCAATACCTCCTCCTTCCGCAGGATTGTCCTCGGATTCGGGGTGGCCGACATGCGATAAAGGTCTAGCACTGCAAGCAGGGTAGACCGTCGCCAACTCGATTGAAATCAGTCCCGAGCAGAAAATAAGAACAAAATAGGATAGTTTCATGGAGGCCGGTACTACTATTCGCCGATCGCACCCGTGGCCCCGGTCCCGACCGGATATAACCAGTTGACGCCGTTTCCCACCCGGATCAACCTGCTCGCGCCGGTCCAATGGCCCTCATAACCCCGGTAGACCGGTGCAACGATTCTCATGATTCCAGTGGAGACGTTCGCCACACCGAGGCCATCGGCAGGGGACTGATAGGTTGGAACATCTGACCATGGTCCTCTGAAGGGCGGCAGGGATAGCGAATCAGGCTGCCGGATACGGCGTCTCGCTGTCAGCTATGCACGCTTCCTGCGATCTTTGCCTCGCACCTATCTCATAGGAGGACTCGCAGACCGATACGACGAATTCTTCCGCTCCAGAATGTTTCTCGAAGCGTAACTGAAGGCTCGGCGAACTCCCGGACCTGGGTCTATGAGCGGGTTGACCTGTTAGCAACAGTCGAAAGCCAACGCCCATCAGATTTTTGAACACTAGGCGACTTCGCGGTACAAAAATCTCCATCTGCAGCGGGTACTCCGGCCGGCATGCTCCCAAGCCGGAGACGCAACCAAGCTATTGACCGAACGGTAGGGGCGAAGTAGCGCGTCCCTACCGTGTTCTTCGAAGAGTTCTCTTCTGGCTTGGAGCCTGCCGAGTGTCGAAGTCGGAGGTTCCATCATTGTCAGGCCCGCTTGCAGTTTCGGCTTCCTCAAAAAGCCGGGAACTGCTCTTGGGTGCCCTCGTCGCGGCTGACGGTAGCCTAATCCCCAGGAGGCCCCCGTCCTCAGTTTCATCGGTGAGACGCAGCCGAGTGAACGCGTTGATATCGAACCCTTTCGAGAACTCACCCGTCGGCAGCTTATCCGAATTGAACGTGCAGATGTACTGAAATCCCGCAGTTTCGGCCTTCTGCGCAGCCAGTTCAAGGGCAGTTGCCACCTGTCGATCATCCACGTCAGCGAACAAGTTGCTATCGTGAACGAGGGTAATCGATCCCGGTCTTCTTGCTGCCCAAGTCTCTGCGAGCATGAGGTCGTAGCAGAAGATTTCCATGTTGGAGATCCCCGTACTCCCTTTGCGGTCGATCTCTACGCCGAAGCTGAACCCATTTTCCCCAACGTCAATCAAGAGCCTTCCTGGCGCTTTGTAGAGGGCCTGCGAGTTGGCGTCGAATAGCTCAACCACCCTTCGGCGCTCCGGCAATCGCGCTTCGTAGTTGGCGCGCGCCCTCTGTTCAAGGGTTGCCATCCCGATCTTCAGCTCAGCCTTCTCCTGCTCGAGTTGTTTCACCGCGTCCAGCTTTGACTCGATCACACCAAGACGCCCTACTTGGTCGAAATGAGCCTGTTGCAACTTCGAATACTGATCCAGGGCTCCGTGCGTGTGCAATAGGCTTAGAATTGCTGCTTGGCGATCATGCTTCTTCTCGATTTCTGACCTTCGCCGTTTGATATCCCCCGCGAGGCGTTCCGTTTCGGAAAGTAGGAACTGTCGGCGATTCTCGACCACCTTTGCGTGGAATGCTTCGACCTCTTCGAGTCGCCTGGTCACAGCCTCAGGGAACACTACCTTGGCCTGTTCATATGTTTCTTGAACCTTGGCCAGGGACGATTCCACTACTTCACGGACACTAGCCTGATACATCTCCAGCGCCTGGAGGTCCACCGTATTTTCGTTGCTCATGGACTGGATTTCTTGGCTAAGTTCGTCGGCTTCCCGTTCAAGTTCGCGGTATTGGGAAAGAATCTTGAACTGGCCGAGGTCCTCCTTCGTTCTCTTAACGAGATCGAGCAGGCGGATTCGCTCAGCCTCCAATTGGCCGCGTGACCCGAGAACTGTCCCCAGGAACCCACTCTTTACGGCGTCCTGCAACGAAACAATTGCTTTTTTCTTATCTTTTAGGACTTGCCAGTCACTCGCGTCTTCCCAGTCGAGACCGAGAAGAAAAGCATTATTCACCTGGATATCCCAGCTCGCTTGCAAGCGAAAATGCCGGAACGGCTCGCTATATGCGTCCTTGTTTGCGCGCATGAAGTAGGAGATCACGCTACGAAACGAAGGAGCATACTTTCGCGGAGTGTCGACAGGCACGCCCAACCAGACTTGGCCCAGTAAGCGATTCCAATCAGCCACGCCCATACGCAGCGCGGGTTTCCCCTCAGCATCCGGAAAGGAAAGACTGTGAATATCGCCGGTCACCGAAACTGACCCTGGATCGTCTGTACGCCGGGAAACCGTGAGGCTTCGCCCATCAAGGTCGAGGTCAAGCGAAAAAATATACCCGCTGAGCTTCGGATGCGCGAGCCTACTGGTGGCCCTGCTGAGGCTTCCTCCCAAACAGAAATGAATTGTGTCAACAAGGGTACTCTTGCCGAGCCCATTACGGGTGTCTTTCTTAGTCGAGTCCATTGTCCGGTCAGCGAGGACGACGTTGAAACCGGGAGCGAATTCGACACTCTTGAAGGTCGATAAGCTAGAGGTGATGCGCCGGATCATCGGATTTTCACCAACACTTCGTTTTGGATCTCGACTGCGCCAAGCGCGAAGAGAAGATCGAGGCCTTGGATAAACCGACCGAAGTTCGCCGTCTCTTCAGACTGCCTGCACCTGTCCCAAAGTCCAGTCACAGACGATGGCCGATTCAACTTTCGCAAAATGGTTGCTCCCACGCCAAGGAGCGATGTGCCAATCGAGAGGTGCTTATCCGGCAAGAGGTTCATTTTTCAAACACCTCGCAGGCCTCAAAATAGTATCCGAGAATCGCTAGGCCCGCCGCCTGCGTCTTCAAGTCAGGCTTGGCCCCAGTGGCAAAGCTCAGCATTCCCTGAAAGAGCTCATCTCCCGACAGACCGGCGGCCTTCAGGCGTCCGTACTCTTCGATAAAGCCAGTCCGGAGCCGGACAGAGAACGTATCGTCAAGCCTTGTGAATTGGTCGATGAAGTCCCGCACTACAGAGGCCTTAGCCAGAGCTATCGCCAAATACGAATGAACGATGTGCGATAGCTTGTTCTTCCTAATCTTCTCGGCTGGCGGGATGACTGTAAAATCTAGGCTAACCGGCCCGCTATGCGTTATCAGTGAGGCGGTGATCTGCTTCAACTCCACGAATGTGATCTGTGGCATTGTGTTTCGGAGCCCCACCACCACCCTCTCCTCGGTGTCTTTCTTCCAGCGCCTCAACATCTCGGCTGGATAGGATTTTGGCTGCTTGTCGACGAGTGTGTGATGGGTGGGGCAGAGCGATAGGAGGTTCGGATACCTGTTCCGCTCTTTCAGGCTCAACGCGAGATCGGCGCGCGGGCCGTCGTCCTCGTATGAGTGGATGTGCGCGACCTCAGCAATTACAGCGGCGTCGTCTAGCTCCGTTGCGCGAGCCAATCCGCGCACGGGGCATCCAGGAAAGGAGCAGCAACCCGCGGAGAATGCCCATACCAACTTTTGTTGCGAAAGGGGTATATCCTTCCGACGCGTACTGGGAACCGGAGCTGGCACAATCCAGTGTACATCGACGTCCATGACTTGCCGAGTTCAGAATGAGATACCCCGCGATCCAAATATGGGCAAATCAATCCCGGGCCGGATGAGCGGCACGAAGGTCAGTCCTCGAAAACGCTGATGTCGTCGGGGAAGGTTCTTGCTTTACGTCAAATACACTCACCGAGCCAAGATCAGAGTTCCGGACGAGTCACCACGTCCGAGAGGCGCGTGCTTGGGCGCTTGCGCCTCCTGCTGAAGTGATCAGAAAAACTAATCGGACAGATTAGATCATCACGCCAGCGATTAACGCCGACCGAAATTGCCAACAACGACCTTCGATTCGGTGATGATTGAATCCACGTAATCGGCCCACCATTGAAGCATTTTCTTGCGCTGTTTCGCATACTCGGCGCGGTTGTAGACACCAGCGATGCCACCGGTTTCATGGCTTAGAGCCTTCTCCACTACATCTTTGGACCAGCCGTTCTCCGATCCATTCTCGTTGAGCAGGGTCGACGCCGTCCTTCGCTGGTCATGGATCGTGAAAGGCTCCATTTCAAACGTCAGACCTTCAAGCGCCTTGTTTAGGGCGTTCTTTGCGAATGGCTGGTTCTGCTTGCCGCGTCCAGGCAGGACAAACCTCGATCCACCGGCGAGCGCCTTCAGCTCGCGGAACATCGCCGCCACCTGCCTCGACATGTATACGGTGTGTTCGTGCTCCTCACCTTTCTTTCCTTTCATGTGTCCCTTCGGAATGGTCCATTCTCCGGTTGAAAAGTCAATCTCGTCCCAAGTCGCAAGAAGGATCATGGACTTTCTGGCGAGAGTCAAGAGGAGGATGTGCAAAGCGAGTTTGAACTGGCGCCGGATGTTGCTGCGATAGATGACCTGAAGATACTCGCGTAACTCCCTGGGAGTCAGGTGTCGGCTACGCCGAGTAGCCTTGCCAATGTACCGAGTGGCAACCATCGCGGCCGGGTTCATCGCTGCGAGTTGCAGTTCAACTGCGTAGTCGTACATGCGCTTGATCGTGTTTCGTAGACAAATTGCTGCCGACGGGTGGCCACCGTCTCGCTTTGGATACACGATTGACTGGACATCGAGTGCGGTGATGTCCTTCAGAGGCCGATCTCCCAAGGCAGGGTACAGATCCTTCTCAAGGTAGCGGAGCTCGCCGCTCGGATCCTTCCAATTCTTTGCAACCTGCTCGTCGTAATAACGCTGCCCAAATGCCTTGACGGTCAGAACCTCCGCATCCGCGACGCTCGCTTCGCGAAGCCCCCGCTTCTCTTCCGCAGGGGATTTTCCCTCCGCCACTTCGGCTGCATGCTTGTTCCGTGCCTCGCGCGCCTTCTTCAGCGTGAGGTCTGGGTAGCGGCCAATCACAAGCTTATCTTGCTTGCCATTGAAGCGGTACTTGAATATCCAACTCATTGCGCCGCCAGGGGTTACATCAATATACAGCCCCCTCTCCACGCGTTTGGAGTACCTTTTAAGCGATGGCCGTAACGCACTTATTTCTCTGTCGGTTAAGCTCATTTTGAGTCTCCAGATGGAAAAGTCATTATACAACAGGTCTGGAGACTTGCTGGAGACTCGAAATTCGTCGACTGTCTCCGGATCTCTCCGAACGCATTCGGACAAGTAGTTGTTTATTTTCAACGTTTTGAATGCTATATGTGAACTAAGACGAAGCCCGCCGAAAGCCAAATTATTTTCCGATGCAGAAAGTGGAAAAAATTAAATTCAGGATGTCGTCGGGGGTGGTTTGGCCGGTGAGCGAGTCGAGAGCCCAGAGGGCGCGGTAGAGGTCCAGCAGGATCATCTCGTGGGGGATGGAGGCGGCGTTTGCCTGGGCGGCGTCGGCCAGGGCCTCCAGGGCCGCGACGATGGCCTGCTGGTGGCGCATGCTGGTCAACATTCCCGGCTCGGCAGCGGCTCCGCCGGTGGCCAGCGCCAGGATGCGCTCGCGCAGCGCGGGAATCCCTTCGCCGGTAAGCGCGGAAGTGGCCAGCGCAGGCACTCCGGCGCAATCGGGTTGCGGATGGCCGGCTTCGGAAAGATTCCCGACCAAGTCGCTCTTGTTCAGCGCCACCAGCGCGGGGCGGCCCTCAACAGCGGCCAGCAGCCGCCGCTCCACGTCGTTGAGAGGCTCGGTCGCGTCCAGCACCACCACCACCAGCGCGGCGTCGGCCAGCGCCTCGCGGCTGCGATGGATGCCCAACTGCTCGGCCTCCTCCAAGCTATCGCGCAAACCCTCGCCCAAGCCCTCGCGTAGCCCGGCCGTATCCACCAGCTCCAGCGGAATGCCTTCGAGAGAAATCCGCTCGGTGACCGTATCGCGAGTGGTGCCGGGAGTCGCGGTCACGATGGCCCGGTCGCGTTCCACGAGGCGATTGAAGATCGAGCTTTTGCCGACGTTTGGCCGCCCCACGATAGCCAGGGTTAGCCCGTCATGAATGATGCGCCCACGGGCAAAGGAGGCTTTGAGCGCCGTGAGAGGCGGCGTCAGTTCATCGATGCGGCGGGCGATCTCAGCAGCCGGCGTCACGTCCACGTCGTCCTCGGCAAAGTCGATGCCCGCTTCGAGCAGCGCAATCAACTCCACCAGCCCCTGCTTCACCGGCTCCACGCGCCGGCTGAGCGCGCCGCCCATCTGGCTGGCCGCAAGCCGCGCCTGGGTGAGGGTCTGCGCCTCGATCAGGTCGCGGACAGCCTCGGCCTGGGTTAGGTCCAACCGGCCGGCCAGAAAGGCGCGCTGCGTGAACTCCCCCGGCTCGGCCAATCGCGCGCCCAGCCCCAGGGCGCGGCCGAGCAGCATCTCCAGCACCACCGGCGAGCCGTGCGCCGCAATTTCAACGAGATCTTCGGAAGTATAAGAGTGCGGAGCACCAAAAAAAGTGACCAGCGCCTCATCGATGCGGGAGGCACTCCCATTCGGTTCGGGCGCATCGAGCACATCCGCCAGCCGCGCTCGGCCGTGCTCCAGCGGCTGACGCAGGCGCACCAATTGCTCGGCAATCGACGCGGCCAGTGGCCCGCTCAGGCGCACGATCCCGATGCCGCCCCGGCCCGGAGGCGTGGAGATGGCAACGATGGTGTCGGTATCCGTATCCGGGCTGACCATAAGCTGAAATTAGTGTAGTGGCTGCCCCTGCAAATCGCGTAGATCAACGGCGCTCGGCCTACTTCAGCAGGTCCAGCGCCATCGCGGTCATTGCCGTCACCCCGGTTTTGATGGCCGGCGCGTAGACCGGCGCAAACAGCGCGGAGTGAAGGCCAGGCAGCGGCACGCCGGATTTGCGGCTTTCTGCGAGCTTGCCGGCGTCGGCCGCGCCCAACCAGTACATCACAGTCGGAATCTGCCCATCGAGCGATAACCGGTCTACATCCTCGCTGGCCATGATGGCGTGGGCTTCAACGACGCGATCCTTGCCCAGAGCCGCCGTGGCGGACGCGCGTAAGCGCTCGACCAAGGCCGGATCGTTGAAGGTGACGGGCGTGCTTTCGGCCAGGGTCACCGTCGGCATGCGGTCGGCGGGAATGCCGTAAGCCTCCGCCAGCCCATTTACGGTGCGGCGCACAGCGGCCACAATCTGGTCGCGCACCGCAGGCGAATAAGTGCGCAGCGTGAGACCCAGCTTCACCTCATCAGGAATGATATTGTTCTTCGTCCCGCCGTGAATGGTGCCCACGGTGAGCACAGCGGGCTGCTGCGGATCGATCTGGCGGCTGACGATGGTCTGGGCCACGAGCACAAACTCGGCGGCCAGTACGATCGGATCCTTGCCGGCCTGCGGCGCGGAGCCATGTCCGCCAATGCCGCGGATAGTCACATCGATGCCGTTGCTGCTGGCCATCAGAGGCCCGTCCTTGAGGGCAATGGAACCCGCGGCCACGTCGTTCGAGTCATGCTCGGCGAGCACAAAGCCGGGCCGGCCAAAGCGCTCGTAAAGGTGGTCGGCCACAAGCGCCTCGGCGCCCTGCGCCACCTCTTCGGCAGGCTGGCCGACAAGCATCAGCGTTCCGTGCCACTGGCTCTTTCGCGCAGCCAGTTCGCGCGCCGCACCCAGCAGCACGGTCATGTGCAAGTCGTGGCCGCAAGCGTGCATCACGCTCAACTGCTGACCCTGCACGTTGATGGTCTTCACAGTGCTGGCATAATCCAGGCCGGTCTTTTCTTCCACCGGCAAGGCGTCCATGTCGGTGCGAATCAGCAGCCGCGGCCCGGCGCCATTCTCCAGCACCGCCACCACGCCGAAGGCCTGCTCGCCGTCTGCGTATTTGCCCACATGCTCGGTCACCGTATAGCCCAGCTTGCGCAACTCGCCCGCCACAAAAGCCGCGGTCTGCTCTTCATGGCGCGAGAGCTCCGGGTTGCGGTGCAGATGCTTGTAGGTCTCGGTGAGGGCGGGCAACTGCCGCTCGACGGAAGCGGCAAGATCAGTTTGAGCGGCGGGACTTTGCGCGGCCAGGGGCATTTGAAGAGCGGCCATGGCGGCCACGGCAACCAGAACAAGAGAACGCGGGGACATCGGAAAACCCTCCTGACAAAGGCGGCAAACCGCCTCCATGCGCCAGCCTACCACACGGATCCCGGCCTGCCTTCTCCCGTCACAGTGCATGGCAGAATCGCCAGCGAATCCACACGGCCCATCAAGCAGGATGGTACACTTCGGCCACAGGGAGTGGCGCATGGGGGCAACGAAGATCGAGTTTCGTCTGCGGATGGCGATCATGACGGCCATCACCGTGCTTGGGTTCTGGGCGCCGTGGATCGGAGACTGGGGCCTTGGGCGGAGAACTTCTTTATGGGGATGGCTGGCGTTCACGCTGAGCCGGTCGGGCCTGGTTTCCCTTGCCGTTGCCGCGCCAATGGTGATTATTGTGGCCGCGTTGATCGCCGCCAAAGGCGCGGCACTGCGCATCTGGGGCACGGCTTATCTGGGATACGGCACGGTACACCATGAGCAGATGCAGGCCGGCGCAGTGATGGCCGACGGGCCATATCGCTACGTGCGCAACCCGCTCTACCTGGGAGGGTGGTGCATGATGGCGGCTATGTCCTTCCTGATGCCTCCCACCGGCGCGCTCTTTGCCATGACGCTCCTGACTGTCTTCTTCCTGCGCCTGATCCTGGGCGAGGAGGCGTTTCTGGCCAGCCAGCTTGGCGAGCCTTACCGGGAGTATCTGCGTGCCATACCACGTCTCTTCCCGCGGCTGCGCACCATTCTGTCATGCACCGGCTCCGCGCACGCCGGCCGCAAGCCGCAATGGATCCACGCGGTGTTCACTGAGATCAACCCCATCGGCATCTTCATTGCCCTGGCCGTCTTCTCCTGGAGCTACGACAACTGGCTCATGATCAAGGCGGTCCTGGTCAGCTTTGGCATTTCGCTGATCGTGCGGGCGCTCGTGCCCATGAAGAACGCTGGAACGCAGTCCGATTCCCAAGGATGAAAGGCGCTTCGGGGCGCGCGAGTTTGTCCCCTCGGCGCAAAAAACGACGGGGAGAAGCCAATGGCTCCTCCCCGTTGTTGTCCGCAGTCCAGGGTACTACTTCTTGGTGGGGGCGATCACGTCCTTGGCGGCCTTGGCCACGCGGAACTTGACCACTGTCTTGGCCTTGATCTTGATTGCCGCGCCGGTTTGCGGGTTGCGGCCGATGCGGGCCTTGCGGTCTGCCTTTACCAGGCGGCCGATGCCGGGAATTACGAAGACGCCGTTCTTCTTGGTTTCCTTCACGGCGGTCTCCGCCAGCAGGTCCAGGAAGGCCGCGACTTGCTTGTTGGTCAGTTGCAGCTTCTCAGCCAGAAGCCGAGTCAGGGCAGTCTTTGTGAGTCCAGTAGCCATGTGATGCTCTCCTTTTTGGGCGTGCCCTTGGGCGCGCCGGTGTTGCCTGGGCTTCCTTCGCGAGACGCGCACCGCATGGAGGGAGTGCGACCGAGGCAACGTTTGCACGAAACCCCTTTATTCATGCGGTTCGGAGAACCCCGTCGTTCGTTACCTTGCGACTTTCCAAGGGGCAAAGTCAATGGGGAAAACCGCGATTTCCACAATTTTCTTGGGGATTTGTGCCATTTTCTCCGTTTATTGCCTATTTTGGCCCGGATTTGCCGGTTTTCATGCGGCTATTGTCGAAGAAATCCGCGCTAAACGCGGCTGCGCGCACTGCCTCAACGCAGGCCAAAAAGCACCTTTTTCCTGGACCCCAAAGCTGCCGCGATGGGCGTGTTCAGCGCATCCACCACCGGCGCTGCCAGCCGAAAATGGCGCGCCAGCACCTTGGCAAAGTCCAACTCCAGAGCCGCCGAGGCGGGCAGCGAAGTGCTCAGGCCCCATTGGCGGCATCGGATCAAATCCATCGCCGGATGCTCCTTCGGAAACCCCTTTGGCGGCCGCGTCAGAGCATTTCCTTCAAATTCCGAAAAAGCCTTGCGTACCGCAGCACGCTGCAGGAGTTTGCTGAACTCCGCATGGTGCTCCAGCAGCCAATGGCGAATGGCGGCCAGTTGATCCTTCTCCGGCATCCAGGCGCCAGCGGCGACCACCACTTCCTTTGCGTCGATGTGGAAGTAGAAACCGGCCCCGGAGGTCTTCTTCAGCCCTTCCAGCATCCACCAGGCGGCGACGTGGGTTTTGTAAGGCTTCTTATCGGCGCTGAAGCGCGTGTCGCGATAGATGCGGAAGAGACACTTCTCCGCGGGGCGAATATAGGCCGGCGCAAAACTCTCCATCGACTCGGAAACCTTGTGGATGATGGCCAGCATCGGCTCCTTCAGTTCAGCCTCGAAGGTGGCCTTGCGCGGCGTAAACCACTCGCGGTCGTTGTGGCGGGCGAGATTGCGTAGAAAGGCGAGGCCTTCGGGGCGAAGATGGGCGACGGGTACGATGGCTACGGATTTTGTTGTACGAGGAATGATGGAAGCCTTTCTATCGGATGACCTTCAACGCGCCGCGGAAGAGAGCGTCGAAATCAGCCCCGGCGGCCTTGTCCTTGGCCACTACTTGCTGAATGGCCTTTTCTGCGGCAGCGCGCTGGTAGCCCAGGTTCACCAGCGCCGACAAGACATCCTCAGCGGCTGGCCCCTGCACGGACGGCTGCACCGGCACAACGGCAAAGTCGTCGAGCTTGTCTTTCAACTCGACCACCAGCCGCTCCGCCAGCTTCTTGCCCACGCCGGGAATGCGCGTCAACTGCGCGTGGTCTTGGCCGCGAATGGCTTGCACGGTTCGTTCGACCGAAAGCCCGCTCAGCATCTTGATGGCCAGCTTTGGACCGACGCCGCCCACGGTAATCAGCCGCTCGAAGAGGCGCTTTTCCTGAGAGTCGAGAAAGCCGAAGAGGGCAATCTGATCCTCGCTGACCTGGGTGTGGATGTGCAGCGCGGCCTCGGCGCCCACTGAGGGCAATGCCGTAAAAGTAGGCACCGAGATGGTGACGTCATAGCCCACACCGCCCGCCTCGACAATGGCTTGGCCGGGCTGTTTGTAGATGAGCTTTCCGCGCAGATGAGCAATCATGGTGATTTATTTTAGAATCCCGAGCCGCTTGCCCACACGTTCGAATGTTTCCAACGCCTGGTCGAGCTCTGCCTTCGTGTGTTCGCTGGTGAGCATGGCGCGAATCCTGGCTTTGCCTTCGGGAACAGTTGGGAAAGCGATGCCGGTAGCCATGACGCCCTCGTCGAAAAGCTCGCGGGAGAAATTCATCGTCAAGCGGCCATCGCCGATGATGATGGGCGAGATGGGCGTCTCGCTGGCGGGCGTGGTGACGCCGCCGGTGTCAAAGCCCAGGCGCTTGAGTTCGCCCTGGAAGTAGCGGGCGTTCGACCACAGCCGCTCGATCCGCTCCGGTTCCTGCTCCAGGATGTCGATGGCGGCGATGCAGGCGCCGGCCACTCCTGGCGGGCACGAGGTGGAGAAGAGGAACGGGCGCGCGCGGTGATAGAGGTAGTCGATCAGGTCGCGGCTGCCGCAAACATAGCCGCCCATGCAGCCGATAGCCTTGGAGAGCGTGCCCACCTGTACATCGACCTTTCCATGCAGATGGAAATGGTCCACCGACCCGCGGCCGTTGCGGCCCAGCACGCCTGAGGCGTGGGCGTCGTCCACCATCATGATGGCGCCGTATTTTTCAGCCAGCGCGGCCAGCTTGTCCACCGCGCCGATGTCGCCGTCCATGGAGAAGACGCCGTCGGTAATGATCAGCTTCTTGCCCGGCTCGTTGGCCAGTTCCTTCAGCAGCTCCTCGCAGTGGTCCGCGTCCTTGTGGCGGAAGACCTTGATCTTGGCCCGCGACAGCCGCGCGCCGTCGATGATGCTGGCGTGGTTCAGCTCGTCGGAAAGGATGAAGTCTTCCTTGCCCAGAATCGAGCCGACCGTGCCGGAGTTGGCCGTAAAGCCGCTCTGGAAGACCACGCAGGCCTCGACGTTCTTGAAGCGGGCGATCTTCTCTTCGAGGTCCATGTGAATGCGCATGGTGCCGGCGATGGTGCGCACCGCGCCCGAGCCCGCTCCATAGGTCCGAGTTGCGGCTATGGACGCCTCAATCAGCCTTGGGTCGTTGGCCAGGCCGAGATAGTTGTTGCTGGCCAGGTTGATCACCTTGCGGCCATCGTAGTGGCATACCGGCGCTTGCTGATCGTCGAGGATGCGCAGCTTGAAGTAGGTGCCCTTGGCGCGCAGATCGTTGAGCGTTGCGGTCAGATGGGCAAGTTGTGGACGAGTAGAAGACTGAGTCATGGCGTTCTCCTCAAACAATCTAGGATAACGCCTGAAAGAGCCGCAAGCGGAAGTCGGGGTCCAGCCTCCATTCCGGATTTCAAGGGGATAAGGACGTTGGATTGCCAAATATGTGGCAAATCAACGTCCTTCTCCCCTCCAATACGTCCAAACAACAGGCCGGGAATGGCTCCGGTCCGCCCCCGCCGGATACAATAGGGTTCTGGGCTGCGCCGGGCGGGCGGCACACGATTTTGATCTTTGGAGCAGGTGCACGTGAGAGGCATTTTCTGCCGCGGTCCGCGGCTTGAGTTGGTTGCAGGATTGGTGATCGCGCTGGCATCGCCCGCGCTGGCGTTGGCCGCCACAGGCGTTGCCACGACAACGACGCTGACCGCCGGCGCATTGAGCGGATGCACGCAGCCCATTACGGTCGCGGTGGCTGCCAGTGGAACCCCGGTCACCAGCGGCACTGTGGCCATCACTGACGAATTTAATGGCAATGCCGTTCAACTGGCGAGTGTGGCTCTGACTTCCGCGGGCACGGTCACCTCATCGGTTGCCCTGGGGGCTGGCAGTCATAGCCTCACCGCGAACTTCGCCGGCAACGCTTCCGACCAGGGTTCGACCTCAGCGCCAGTCCTCGTGAGCGTCACCACGGAGTGCGAATTTACGGTCGCCGTCTCCAATCTGACGCCGGCCTCGACTTCCGCGAATACCCTTACCCTTACGGCCGGTCAGTCGGGAACAGCCACCATTACCGTCGCCCCCTCGGTGGAGTTTACCTCCACGTTGACGGCCCCGATGTTCGTCACGCTTTCCTGCTCGGGCCTTCCGGATGGGGCTTCCTGCATCGCTACCCCGGAAAATCTGGAGATTCTGGCTACCACCCCCGAAAGCTGTCCCAGCGGTTCGGCCGCCTCTGCGTGTCCGCCCACCAGTTCGATGGTGATTGGGACCTACGCGGCTTCCAGCGCTTCGGCCTCCCCGGCAAACCGGCAGAGCAAGGGCTCCAATCCCATCGCCTGGGCGTTTCTGCTGCCGGGCGCACTGGGCTTGGGCGGTCTGGGCTGGGGAGCGCGCCGCCGCCGCTGGCTCAGCCGGCTTTCGCTCATAGCCATGGTCGGCCTGGTCACCCTGCTGAGCACAACCGCCTGCAATCCGCGCTACTACTACCTGAATCATGGCCCGGTCCCCAACCCCGCTACCCCGGCTGGAACCTATACCGTGACCGTCAACGCGCAGTCCAACAACGGCGTCACCGCCATCACGCACTCCACCACGTTTGTGCTTGTTGTGAATTAGAGCTTGGGCTTGAGCCCATCGGCAGAACCGCTCGCCTTGTTACACCGGTGAGCAAAAAATAGACAAAAAAGAACCTGCGGCCTCAATTGAGCCGCAGGTTCTTTTTTTATTGACCGTTTGCCGCAACTCCGGCAGCCCGCCCGGGCCTACTCCAGCTTGAAGACCACCTTGATGGCCTCGCCAGATTGCAGAAACTCCATCCCCTTGGAGAACTCGGAGAGCTTCAGGCGGTGGGTAATCACCGGCTCCAGATTGAGCTTGCCGCTGGCCAGCAGGGCTTCCATCTGGAACCAGTTCTCGAACATCTTGCGTCCGTTGATGCCCTGTACCGTGGCGCCCTTAAAGATGATGTTGGTGGCAAAGTCCAGCTCAAGGGGCCGTGACGGAATCCCCAGCAGCGAGGCGCGGCCGCCGGTCCTCAGGAGCGCAAAGCCTAGCCTTATAGCCGCCGGATGACCCGACATCTCCAGCAGAACATCCACGCCGGTGCCGCCCGTAGCCGTCAGAATCTGTTCCTTGATGTTTTCGGCGTTCTCGGCAGACGAGTCCAGAACCAAGTCGGCGCCCATGGTGGCGGCCACTGCCCTGCGGTGCGCATTCACCTCAAGAGCAAAGACCTTGGCGGCTCCGCAGGCTTTGGCCACGGCAATCGAAAACAGGCCGATGGCTCCGCAGCCGGTGATGAGGACGGTCTGTGCGGCAATAGGCCCGGCCAGCACGGTATGCACCGCGTTGCCCAACGGGTCCAGCAGCGAGCACCAGTCGCGCGGAATGGTCGGCGAGAGCTTCCAGATGTTGGTCTCCGGAATAATAACGTAGTTGGCGAAAGCGCCATTGGCATCCAGGCCCAGAATGCGCACGTGCTGGCAGATGTGCGCCTGGCCAATGCGGCATTGCAGACACTTGCCACAGGCCACGTGCATCTCCGCGCTCACGAAGTCGCCTTCTTTGACCGCGGTCACGCCGGCACCCACGCCGGCCACCGCGCCCGAGAACTCATGGCCCGGAATCAACGGCGGATGAATGCGCCCCTGCGCCCACTGGTCCCAGTTGTAGATGTGCAGGTCCGTCCCGCATACACTGGCCGCCTGGACGCGGACCAGCACTTCGCCGGGACCGGGCACGGGCACGGGCACTTCGCGTATTTCGATGCCTGGCGCGGCATGGGCTTTTACGACTGCTTGCATAGTGGTAGACATACGGAACACTCCTCCTCAAAAAAGCAAACGTACCAGTCTAGCAACTGCCCCTGGACAAGCGCCCGGAGCGCGGTGGAAAAGCACCCCCGGAAAGCCGAAAAGCCCCGCTCAGGGCTGCGCCCGCACGGCGATGAACTGGCTCCATCTACGACCCGCTGTTCAGCGTGACGCCGCTGATCACCTTGCCATTGCCGGAGAGGGCCAGCCAGCTTTGCCGTCCGCTCTGAATTGTATACGCAAGCAAACAAAACAGGCAGAAAACTCTCCCGTTCCTGTACACTGGACGCGTTATGAGTTGCCTCTTTTGCAAAATCGTTGACGGAAGCATACCCTCCACCGCGGTCTACGAAGACAAGCTGTGCTACGCCTTCGCGGACCTTCACCCGCAGGCGCCCGTGCATGTGCTCGTGGCGCCCCGCGAACACATCAGCTCGCTGGACGATACCGATCCGAGTGATGGCGCGCTGCTCGGCCACTTGCTGTGGGCCGCCGCGGAGATTGCCCGCGACAAGGGTCTCGCCGCCAAGGGCTACCGCCTGGTGCTCAACACCGGAGAAGACGGCGGCCAGAGCGTGGATCATCTCCACGTCCACCTGCTCGGCGGCCGCCCGCTCGCCTGGCCTCCAGGTTAGATTTTCTGTTCGCGCAAAAAGGGCGCCCCCCACTATGGGAAGCGCCCTCTTGTTCTGCAATTTCTATCCGCTTATGCGGGTTGCGAGGCGTACTCTTCTTCCTCTTCCAGCCCATAGCGGCGCAACAAGCTGGGCAGGCTCTGAGAGAAAGCTGAGCGCGGCATCACCGTGTCGCACCCGGCCTCGATGGCCTTGGCTTTCAGTTCGCCCTGCAAGTGATTGAGAAAGCCGATGATCGACGTCGCTTTCTTCAGCTTGGTCTTCAGCTTTGGGATCAGCGTGATCGGCTTGGCGTTCAGATTGTTCAGGTCGAAGACCACCAGCTTGGGCCGTTCGGCTTCCGGCAGGGCGGTCAGCTTGGCCACTGACTCCTTGTCGCCCTTGATAAACTCCACCTTCACGCCCAGCTTGCGCGCCGTCTCCTGGATCTTGGCCAGAAAGAACAGATCTTCAATAAAACAGAAGATGCGCGTGGGTGCGTCCTCGCGGATTGCGACTGTGGGCTGCGGCTCGTAGGCGTCCTGGTAATAACCACCGTTGTGGCCGTTGCTCATGATCTGGATGGTCGAGGGTGGCCCATCGGCTACGTTGCCATTCACCAGGCGGTAGCTGTGGTCCATCGGCCCCACAAACTCCTTGGGCCCCTTTTGTCTGCTGCCCTTGCGCTTGCCCTGCGGCGCGGCTGAAATGCTGTTGCCGGGCTGCGCCTGAGCCACCGGAGCCTTCTGGAAGAACTTCTTCTTCTTCCGTTCCTGATTCTGGTGTCCGCCTTGGCGACTGCCCTGGTGCGTGGGAGCCGGCTTGTGCTTCGCAGCGTGCGGCTGCGGCGGAGCTTGAGGTTGAACCTGAGGCGGTGCCTGAGGCTGAGGCTGCGCCTGAGCCTGTGGCGCCTGGAGTCCGTTTGCCTGGCTGCTCTTGTTCTTGCGGCGGCGCCGGCGGCGCCGATGCCCCTGGGACTGCCCCTGGCCGTTGGCCGGAGCCGGCCCCAATTCAGATTGGGGCTGTGTCAATTCTGTCGTCATGCGTAAGCTTCCTGGTGCATTGCGATTTGGTGGATTGCGATCTACTGCATTGCGTTTCGTGGTTCAGACTTTTTCTGCCGGGTGCTGAACTTCCCTTGCCCGCCGCCGCCCAGTTCTGGACGTGGAACACGACGGTGAACAGCGAAAATCGCCGCTCCTGCTGGCGGCGCCGATTCAGCCTCTGCGGCCCAAGATAACCTCTGTATAACCTCTGTGAAAATGCTTTTTGGACACAGCACACACAAGAGCCTGAAAAAAACAACTCAATCCGGCTGTCAGAATCGTGACGGTGCGGCCAGCGCTTTTCTCAGCTGATGCCCTTCTTCTGAAAACTTTCGCCGCTCGCAGACTGCCAAGAAATGACCTGCCCGGCGAAGTTTCCCTGCTCCGCGGCGAGCTTGCTCTGCCCCTTTCGGGTGGCACGCGTCAGCCGCTTGATAGGCAAGTCTCATACTACAGCGAACTCTTGCGGCTGGCAAGTGAACTCCGAGGCTCTCCGGCTTCCTGCCCTGACGGGCGCCGGCCCCAAAATACCCCCAAACGCAAGAAACGCCACTCTGAACAGAGTGGCGCTCCACTGTAGTGCGCTGGTCACTGGCCTCCCAAACAATCTGCGGACAGCGGTTGTTTCCGCCGTACCTACTTCAGACTTCCCCGGCCGGTCTGCCTCTTTCAAGGACCGCTTCGTTGGCGGATGCTCTTGCCGGGTGTCTGCTCTTCTTTGGGCTGGTCAGAACTCTTCCAGCGCCTATACATCACTGGCGCCTGTTTAATAGCAATTGTGGTGCCATTTCAGGAATTGTTTAATTTCAATGACTTGTGAAAACAATAATGTGAAAATAATCTCGATTCTGGAAGTTCTCCTCGGGAAATACTTCCGGAAACCATAGAGGCGCGTTCTACCGCTGGCAGTGCGGACAGTAATGCGTCCCCCGTCCGGCCAGCACGATCCGCCGGATCGGCGTCTGGCAGCGGCGGCAGGGAAGCCCCGTGCGCAGGTAGACGCAGTGCTCCAGTTGGAAGAAGCCTCGCGCCCCGTCGGCATCCACATAATCAGATACCGAAGACCCGCCCAGCCGGATGGCCGCTTCGAGAACCTCGCGCAGGGCCAGTCGCAGCCCTTCGAGTTCGCTCCGGGTCAGCCGCCCCGCGATCCGGCGCGGCCGAATGCCGGCGCGGAACAGGCTTTCGTCGGCGTAGATGTTGCCCACCCCGGAGAGCAGCTTCTGATTGAGCAGGGCCGCCTTGATGGCCAGACGCCGGGGGTGGAAAAGCTGCGCAAACTCCTCCACCGTCACGGCCAGGGGGTCGGCTCCCGGCGCGCTGAAGCCGGGACTGTGGCGCAGGTCGCGGTACTCCAGCCGCCCAAACCGGCGCGGATCCACAAAGCGCAGCTCCCGGCCGCTGGCCAAGCTCAGCCGCACATGGGTATGGGCTGCAAGGGGTGCGTCGGGGGTGGTAACCAGCAATCTCCCGGTCATGCCAAGATGCACAATCCATTGGGCGTCCGGCTCGCCAACGCCCTCGTCCAAAAGTCTGCCGCGCGCATCGCCCAGCTCGCAGACAATGTGCTTTCCCGTGCGATGAACCGCCAAAATCGTCCGCCCCTCCAAGCCCTTGGCTTGACGCGCCGGAGGCGTCTTGAAGGGCTCGCGGTGGCTACCAAACCAGGCCTCGACGATGCGGTCGCCGCGCACGTGTTTGTTCACTCCGCGGGCAATCGTCTCGACCTCAGGCAGCTCAGGCATCGATCTATTGTAAGGGAATGTGCCTTCCGGCTCGGAGTTTGCTCTCCCGCACGCCTCGGCGGCTACTTTCGTTCGCCGGGTTCGCGAGTCCGGCTGGCCTCAAAGCTGACAATCTTCCACTTGCCCTGCGCATTGCGCACGTAAACCCGCGTGTAGCGATAGCTCCCGGAGATCTCTCCATCAGCGCTGGAGCCGTTTACATGGGCAAGCGAGGTAACCAGCGCCGTGGTTCCGTAAAAACGCACCTTGCGGTCTGAAAGTTCGAGGGACGTATAATGCCGCCGTCCGCTGCTCAGCTTGGCCAGGGTTTCCTCTTTGGTCTGCAGCGTTCCGTTGGCGCTGATGGCCATGAAGTCATCGGCCAGCAGCGAGTCCATTGAGGCGGTGTCTCCCTTCAGCACGGCACTGCGCCATGCCTCTTCCATTTGGTCGATCTCGTGTCGGCTCTCGTGCTTCTGCCCCTTGGGCATTCCGCCATGCTGAGGAGCGGCAAGGAGCGCCGGCGTGTACGCGCCGAGCAACAGGAGAAACGCCAGGGCAAACGTACTCCAGCAACGGATGGGCTTGGATGGGTTGAGCGTGGCTGTACGCATGATCGTAACGCATGGTAGCCCCGCAAGGCCGCGCCGGTCAATCGATCTCAGAAAAATATGCATCTGCGCTCAATCAACTCTTCGTCAATGCTCCGCAGCCAGCACGGGAACTCCCGCCGGTTGGACGCGGGCGGGCTCTCAGACGAGAGCCACCAGATTCTCCACGCTCCGTTCCCGCATCTTCTGGTAGAACCCGCACACCGCATAGTCCTTGAAGTGCTCCGACGCGCGGTGCGCCTCCAGAGCCTTCTCATCCCGGTACTGCTCATAGATGAGTACAGTGTCCGGGTCATCCTCCAAACGATGGGGAACGTAGCTGACGCATCCCGGCTCCTCGCGCGAGGCCGTGGCCAGCACGCGCAGGCATTCGGCAATCTCGGCGCGATCTTCCGGGGCAAACTTCAGCCGTACTGCAAAGCTGATCATAAAAGCGGTTTCCTTTTCCGCCCTGGCCATCGACCCCCAGGGCGCATCTCAAATCTATGTGTGAATACTCTCGAAGGCCGCGGCAAACTCCGGCAGCCGCATCGTTTGGTCCCGGTCCGGGCCAGTCGAGACCATTCCGATTTTGGCCCCGCTTTCCCGCTCCTGAAAACGCAGATAATCTCTTGCAGCCTGGGGAAGTTTGTCGAACTCCGTAATCCCCTCGGTCGAGCTCCGCCAGCCCTTCAGCTTGGTGTAGACCGGCTTGATCCGTTCCAGCCCTTGCACGTCGGCCGGAACTTCGTCGCTCACCTTGCCGTCGATCTCGTAGCCCACACAGACGGGAATCTCATCCAGCTCGTCCAGAACGTCCAGCTTGGTCACCACCAGCCACTCGGCGCTATTCACCTGGTTCGAGTAGCGCAGCAGCGGAATGTCCAGCCAGCCGCAGCGGCGTGGACGCCCGGTGTTCGCGCCGTACTCATTGCCGCGCGCCCGCAGGTGGTCGCCCACCGCGTCATGAATCTCGGTCGGGAACGGTCCTTCGCCCACCCGCGTCACATAGGCCTTGGTCACATTGATGACCGTGCCGATGGCCATCGGTCCCACGCCGGTTCCCGTCGCCGCTCCGCCCGCCGTCGCCGACGACGAAGTCACAAACGGGTAGGTGCCGTGATCGATGTCCAGCATCGTTCCCTGCGCCCCCTCGAACATCACGCTGCCGCCCTCGGCCAGAATTTCGTTCAGCAGGCGCCCCGTGTCGGTCACAAACGGCCGCACCTGCTCGGCTGCCGCGGCGTACTCGTCGTACATCTGCGCCGGGTCCAGAGGAGCGGTGCCAAACAGCGCGTGCGCAATGGCGTTCTTCTCGCCGCACGCCGCCTCGATGTGCGTCTTCAACAGCTCCGGCCGCAGCAGGTCCACAACGCGCAGCCCGCTGCGCGCCATCTTGTCCTCGTAGCATGGCCCGATGCCCCGGCTGGTGGTGCCGATCCTCTTCCGCCCCGGCGCGCTCTCCGCAGCCAGCTCGATCATCCGATGGTAGGGCAGAATCACCTGCGCCCGGTTCGACACAAAAAGCCGCTCATCCACGGCCACGCCCAATCCGCGCAGCTTGGCAACCTCTTTCAGGAAGGCGATCGGGTCCAGCACCACGCCGTTGCCGATGACTCCTCGGCAACCCGGCCGCAGCACGCCGCAGGGAATCAGTTGCAGGACGAACTTTTGATCGCCGATGATGACCGTGTGCCCGGCATTATGTCCGCCGGCATAGCGCGCCACCGCGGTAAACCGCTCGCTCAGCACGTCCACGATCTTCCCTTTGCCCTCGTCGCCCCATTGGGCTCCCAGCACTACCGCCGTCTTTGCTCGCATATCGTCCCGTTCCTTGAAGCTTGTTTGTTGAGCCAGTCTTTTAAATGAGATACCACAGCCCCGGAGGCCTTTTTGGAGAATACGCACAAGACCTGGACTGCAAAACGAAGGCGCGGCCTCGCCGGCTTATGCCAGCTTTGATGATAAACCATGGCTCATTTTGCGGCACAAAGGCAAAGAAGGTGCGCCTGGTTCAAGGCCTATCGGCTCAACTCCGAATTCGGCCTTCATTCCGCAGGCCATGATTTGTGCTCCTGCATCCAAATCGGGAATGAATGTTCTCTACGGCACCGACGCCGCACCGGATTGATTATTGTGTGAACATCATTTACCGTGGTCCGCATCTCGGCTGCGAGGTGTAATTTGTCCTCTATCTCTTTGCGCCCCTGTGTTTCGAAGCTGCTTTATGCCCTGCTCGCATTCTCTTCCGCGCATATTTGCCTAGCTCAACAAGCCGTTCAGCCATGGAATGCATCGCATTTTTCCATTGAGCCGAAGGCGCTGTATGAAGCTGCGTCAGCGGTGAGCGCGCAGGACGGCGCGAATGTGGCATTGCTGGAAGACGATAACAGTTATAGCTTCGACGAGGCCGGTCGCATCACATATGTGGGGTATGCGGTCTACAAGGTGCTGAATCAAAAAGGCGCCGAGAACTGGGATTCGATCTCCATAGGCTGGGAGCCCTGGCATGAGGCTCGTCCAGAGATAAGGGTGCGGGTCATTGCGCCGGACTTCTCCGTACGCACGCTTGATCCTGTGTCCATCACTGAAGCGCCCGCCCGCGGGGGCGACTACAAGATGTACAGCGATGGCAAGAGGCTCCACGCGCCTTTCCCTGCCATCGCTCCCGGCGTAGTCGTAGAGGAAGAGTACATCGAACACGAAATCGAGCCTCTCTTGGCTTCCGGCCATCTGGGATGGGTCACCTTCGGTCACGAGCAGGTTCCTGTCGAACATAGCCGCATCGTTCTCGACGCCCCTGCCGCGCTGCCGCTGCGCACCGGCACTCTCCGGCTGCCGGATTTGAAGCCGATCCGAACTGAGGCCAACGGGCGGGTTACGCTCATCTTCGATCAGGGCCGCCTGGAAGGCATTGAGCCGCGCGAACCGAATCTTCCTCCCGATGTCGCTCACTACCCGGAGGTTCGCTACTCCACAGGAGCATCCTGGCAAGCAATTGCCGCCGAGTACGCCATGCTGGTGGACAGCCGGGCTAATCCGGCCCCGGTGCAGGCGATTGTGCATCAACTGATTGCCGGCAAGAAGGGAGCTGCGGACAAGGAAACCGCTATTCTGAATTACCTGGACCGGGAGATTCGCTACACAGGCATCGAGTTCGGCGAAGCGGCGATTGTGCCCCACGAGCCATCCGAAACGCTGAACAGGAAGTACGGCGACTGCAAGGATAAGGCGACGCTCCTGGTAACGATGCTGCGAGCGGCCGGCATTCCATCGTATGTAGCGCTGCTGAATGCCGGCTTGGGAATGGATATACCCGCCGATCTGCCGGGCTTGGGATTGTTTGACCACGCAATCGTCTACCTGCCCGGGAATCCGGCGCATGGCCAGCCCGCGTTGTGGATCGACGCCACCGACCGCTACGCGCGGCTGGGGCAGATACCCACTGAAGATCAGGGCAGGCTGGCTCTGATCGCCCGGCCAGAAACGACCTCACTGGTGAAGACGCCGCAGTCTACCTCGAAGGACAATCTGCTGCTCGAGTTTCGCGAACTGACCCTGGGTGAAAATGGCCCGGCTGTCGTCACAGAAAGAACCCAGCCCAGCGGAGTCTTTGAGTCGCGCTACCGTTTCTACTATGCCGACAAGCCAGACAAGCAGACCCGGGATGGTCTCACTGCCTACGTGAAGGGGCAGTACGTTTCCGAGAAGCTCACCCAGGTGGATCGCACCGGCCCTGCCGACCTGTCACGGCAGTTTGAACTGACGCTGGCCTGCGAGAAGGCAAAGCGAGGCTACACGGACCTGGATAACGCGCTGGCGGCAATTCGCCTGGACGGGCTCTTTGGGCAGTTGCCCGACGATCTGAAGCGCAGAGACGACGCGGAAAACAATAAAAAGGCAGACGACAAGGAAAAGCCGAAGACGCCGCGGACGGCAGACTGGGAGTTGAACGAGCCGTTCAGCGTCGAGTGGGACTACAAAATTGTGCCGCCTGCCGGATTTGTTCCCAAGGAACTGCCCAAGGACGAGAAGATTCCTGTGGGTCCGGCCCTGCTGACCGAGGAGTTTTCCGCGGAGAAGAACGGGGTGGTAACCGCGCGTCTGGGCTTCGATTCGGTCAAACGGCGCTACACGGTGGCCGAGGCTACCGCGCTGCGCAACAAGGTGGCGGAACTCATGGCGGGGACGGCGATTCTTGTCAACTTCGAGCCGCAGGGAGCCGCGCTGCTGCATGAAGGCAAGGTTGGCGAAGCGCTGGCCGCCTATCGCAGCTTGGTCAAGCTGCAACCCAACGATGCGGTTCACCATTTGCAGGTGGCCAGGGTGCTGCTGGATGCGGGTATGGGCGAAGCAGCGCGCGCCGAAGCAAGACTGGCTGTCAAGCTTGATCCGAACTCCGCGCTGGCCGAGAAGACTCTGGCGGAGATTCTCAAGCATGATCTGGTAGGCCGCGAGCTGCGTCCTGGCAGCGACTGGGCGGGAGCTGTCGAGGCTTACCGCGCCGCCGAGCGGCTGGACCCCGATGACGAAAACACGCAGGCAAACTTGGCGATTCTGCTGGAATACGACTCGGCGGGCCTACGCTACGGCAGCCAGGCGAAGATGAAGGAGGCCATTGCCGAATATCAGAAGCTGGGCCAGGATAAGCTGGCTGAACTGGGCCTCGCCAACAACCTCGCGTATGCCCTTTTCTACGGAGGCGATCCCGACGGAGCAATCAAAGTTGCGCAGAGATTGAACCCGCAGCCCATCGCGCTGATGGCGGCAAGCGAAGCCGTTCTGCATGGCAGCAAAGCCGGCCTCGCCGAGATAGACAAGCGTTCCAGCGATGAGGATGCCTTCAAGAAAACCGCGCGCACCGCGGGCCAGTTGTTGATGTTGACTCGCCACTACCCACTGGCCGCTGACATTCTGGAGGCCGGCGCGGCCGGGGAAGACGCCGCGTGGGCCATGGGGATGGCCACCACTCTGCGCGCTGCCCAGCTTCACGAGGAGATCCACTTCGCCGACACTCCCATTGACTTGACGAAACGCTACTTCGTACTCATCAACGACCCCGAATTGACGGATGCCAAACGGCGCGCGCTTCTCAGCCGCTTCGAGATCGAGATAATGGAACAAGCTGAGCCGGCCGAGACTAAGGCCGCATTGGAAGCCGGCAAAAAGTGGAAGAGCCGCTTGGCTCGCACGAATGGATCACTGGATGTTGAAATCGATATTGACCTACAGAGGGCCGATCCCAAAGTCGAAGGCAACGACGCGGCGGGGTATCGCGTTAAGTTGCAGATTCCTGGCATAAACAAAACCGTCTTCATAGTGAAGGAAGACGGGAACTACAAAGTGCTGCCCTTCATACCCGCCGCTATCGCTCTGGATATTCTGGACCGGATTCATGCTGGAGACCTGCAAGGGGCCAGGGCGCTTCTGAACTGGCTGCGCGAGGACCAGCACCTGGAGGGCGGCGACGATCCACTCGGCGGGCTGCTCTTTCCCCGCTTCTGGATCAAAGGCGAAGCTGCCGATGCGCGCAAGATGACACTGGCCGCCGCGTCTTGGCTGGTTTTCTACAAACCCACAGCGGCCAAGGGCATCGGCCTGCTGGAAGAGGCGCGGAAGGATGCTGCTACCGACCGCGAAAAGACCAACATCCAATCGGCCTTGGCTGCTGGCTACTCGACTGAGGACAACTTCGCCAAGCTGTTGGAGGCATCCTTGGAGTTGGTCAGGCAGTTTCCGGAGTCCCGGGTGGCCTTCATTTGCAATGTTCGGGCGCTGCTGGGCCTGGGCCGTTATGACGAGGCCATCGCCCTGGCTGATCAACGGCTCAAGCTGCTGGAAGACGATCCGGATGCGCTCCTTATGAAAATCGATACGGAAACCAACCGCGGCAACTACGCTGCCGCCAGGGCATTTGGACAGAAGCTCGTCGATCAAGGACACGAGGATGCGGATTTATTAAACAAAATGGCCTGGCTTGCGCTTTTTACCGGCAAAGTGGAGGACGCCGACATCGCTGCGGCGATCAAGGCAACGCAGTTGGCAAAGGACAATTCGAGTATTTTGCACACCCTGGCCTGCCTCTATGCTGAAACTGGCAAGACCCGAGAGGCGCGCGACCTGCTGCTGCGCGCCATGGACGAAATGAACCTGGACGAGCCGAACGACGATTACTGGTATGCCTTCGGACGCATCGCCGAGCAGTATGGCGAGCGAGACATCGCCATTGCCGACTACCACAAGCTGGAAAAGCCGAAGGGGGTTTTGACCATCCCCAACTCCAGTTACCGGCTCGCGCAAACACGACTCAAAGTGCTGAATGCAGATGGAGGCTCGGCCGGAAGATAGGCGAAGGGCGCTTTACGCTTCCGCAGAGCGAGCCGCGAGTGCTATCACGGCCAGCTCTGCCTCGGCTTCCAGAGCGTTGCGCACCGACTCGGCCAGCCGCGGCTTCTCCATCTCTCTCTTCACGCTGGCGATAATCTCTTTATCCATCTCGATCCGGCTCTTCTTTTTCACGGTTTCTACCTCTTTAAGTGATTAGTTCGTCAGTTACTTGCCGAATCCGAGCCTGGCGCCGGGTCCATCTTCAGCGCAACCAGCACCTCCAGCAGCGTGGCCGAGTTGCGCACGCTCCCCGCAAGAACCAAGAGCGCTTCCGCGATGGGAACATGCTCTTCCGCCAGCGCATCCAGGCTGTCGCTGACCTTGTGGAGCTTCATGGCTTCTTGCAGAATCGCGTTTGCAGGCATGGGAGACGCGGCTTTCTGGAGCCTTGAAGGAAGCTGGACCGGCCTTTCTCACTGCCGGCGCTCATCCTTACTGCGCATCACACTAACAGCATGCGCACCCAACTTCTGAGCAGATTGGATCACTGCAATCCGGCCGCTCAAGTCTCGCGTCCCCAGCCTGGGATCTATCCGCCGGCCAGCACCGCATCCGCAATGCGCGCCGCTTCCACGGCCGGGCGCACCGCATGAACCCGCACAATCGACGCACCATGCAGAATGGCCGCCACCAGCGCCGCCACACTGGCCGTCTCGCGAGCCTCCGGGGGCGCGTCGCTCCCTCCATGAAGCGGGGCCAGCGCCCGCCCCAGAAAAGATTTCCGGCTAACCCCGGCCAGCAGCGGCCTGCCCAGCGAAAGCAGATCCGCCTGCCGTGCCAACAGCGAGTAGTTCCCCTCGAAGCCCTTGCCAAAGCCGTAGCCGGGGTCGAGCACAATAGTCTCGGGCAGAATCCCTGCCGCTGCCGCCGTTGCCAGGCTTGCCGCAAGCCCTGCCCGCACCGTCGCCAGCAGCTCATCCGGCCCTAGTTCCGGCTGAGCGCGCCACTCCTCGGGCCGTCCCCGCGTGTGCATCAGGATTACGCCGGAGTTGAACTCAGCGCAGGCCGCATCCATTTCCGAGTCCCATAAAAAGCCGCTCACGTCGTTCACAATCTCCGCGCCCGCCTTCAGAGCCGCCCGCGCCGTCGCCGCCTTGTAGGTGTCCACTGAGATCACTGCGCGGGGCCGCTCCCTCAGAATTCCTTCCAGCACCGGAAGTAGCCGCGCCTGCTCCTGCTCGGCGCTCACTGAGGGGGCCAGCGCCGTTCCGGCGGCTCCGCCCGCGCGGCTGCCGGGTCGCGTGCTCTCCGCGCCCAGGTCCAGAATCTCGGCTCCCTCATCCAGCAGTTCGAGCGCATGAGCCACAGCCGCTTCTGGGGCAAAGAAGCGCCCGCCGTCGCTGAACGAGTCCGGCGTAACATTGACGATGCCCATCACCAGCGTGCGCCGGCCCAGCTCCAGCGTGCGCATGCGCAGTTGCCAGGGTGTAACTGTTCGCTTGAAATCAGTCATTCCTCTTTGCCAGCCCTCTGTAAGTAGCGTAATGCGCTCTCCGTCAGATCGCCCCGGCCTGAGAGGCGAAATTCTCCCTTCGATGGTACGCTGCGAACTTGTTCCCTCCTGCTAAACTCCGTGCATGGCACTCTTTCGGCGTTCTTTTGCACTTTTTCTGGCTTTGGCTTTTGTTTCTTCCACCGGGCTAGCTGCCCAGGCCCCGGCGCTGAACACCGCCAAGCCCGCAGCACACTCGGAGCAGGCTGCTCCGGCAAAAGGCCCACTTGCCGAGCGCATTAGCGCCATTCTGGCCGATCCCGCGCTCAGCCATGCGGAGTTCGGCATCAGCGTGGCCACGCTCGACGGCCAGCCGCTCTACGGCCTGAATGAGGGCCGGCTCTTTATCCCCGCCTCGAACACCAAGCTCCTGACCACCGCCGCCGCCTTTGCCCTGCTGCCCGTGGAAACCCTCACCTGGACCACCCGCGTGGTGGCTGGCGGAGAGGTTGACAAGGACGGCGTTCTCCACGGCGACCTGATTCTGCTCGGCGTGGGCGACCCCACGTTGAGCGCGCGCCGATATCCCTATCGCGCGCCGGAGCCCGTCCCGCCTGTGGCCAGCCCGGCTACTGCAAATCCCGCCGCGTCGCCCGTCGCCGCCGCCGAACCCGTGCCGCAGCCACGGGCCATGGAAGTCCTCGAACTGCTGGCCGAGCAGGTGGAGCAGGCTGGCGTGCGCACCGTCGAAGGCAGAGTGGTGGGCGACGACAGCTTCTATCTCGACCAGCCTTACGGCGCGGACTGGGCCTGGGACGATCTGTCATGGGACGACGGCGCGCCGGTTTCCGCGCTCACCTTCAACGAGAACACAATACGGCTGACGGTGACCGCCGATCCAGACTCAACAGATGGGGCCAATCCAGCAGCTACCGTGGCCGAGTGGACCCCCAATGTGAACTACTACGCCCTCGACAGCTCGATGACGCCCGCGCCCAAAGGCGAGGCCGCTCACCCCGGCCTCGACCGTCGTCCCGGCAGCCGGATGGTGCGCGCCTGGGGCACGGTGCCGGCCGAGGGCTTTCATGCCGATCTGGCCGTCGACGACCCCGCGGAGTTTGCCGCGGCAGCCTTCAAGGAAGCGCTCCGCAGCCGCGGCGTCACGGTCCGCGACGGCGCCGTCGCCCGTCACAAGCTCTCGAATGAGACCGGCGAATTTTCCGAAGAGCGCGCCCAGCCGCTCAAGCTCACCCGCTCCGGCCTGTCCACGGTGGCCGCGCCTACCGAGGGCCGCAAAGTGCTGGCCACCCATATTTCTGTCCCGGTAGCCCAGGACGTGACGGTCACCAACAAGATCAGCCAGAACCTGCACGCCGAGTTGCTGCTGCGGCTGCTGGGCAAAGTCCACGGCACCGACGGCAGCTTTGCCGAGGGAACGCGCGTGGTCCGCCAATTTCTTATCGACGCGGGGGTGGACGACGGCGATTTCTTCTTCTATGACGGCTCGGGCATGAGTCCCGACGACCGCATCGCTCCCCGCGCTTACACCCAACTGCTGGCCTATGCCTCGCACCAGCCCTGGGGCGCGGCCTGGCGCAACACCCTGCCTGTCGCCGGCGAAGACGGCACCCTCGCCCACCGCTTCCGCAATTCGACGCCGCCGGACTCGCCTTTACATGGCCATCTGTGGGCCAAGACCGGCACACTCAGCGAGGTCAATGCCCTCTCCGGCTACCTGACCACGGCCAGCGGCAAGACCCTCGTGTTCTCCATCCTCGTCAACGGTCACCGGCCCGGGAGCGAAGTTGAGCTCCATGCTATCGACCGCATCGCCGAAGCCATCGCCGCCGCGGAGTAACCCCAGATCACGAACCTATCCGCCTTCGCTATGAGCAACGCCCCCAACACGAACGAAGCCCAGGCCGGCGACAAAGCCGGCGCGGCGCGTCTCCAACAGCCGCGCCACGATCTGCTGCCGCTCCCCGGCCTGGCGGCCATCAGCCTCTACCTGCTGGTGCTCTCCGGCGTCATCATTCTGGGCGTGGTTGCCGGCCACCACTATCCGCCGATGTTCCTCGTCTTTGCCGCCTGCTTCATCACCGCCGGCACCGGTCTGCTGCTGCTGTTGCGCTGGGCCTGGGCGCTGGCCCTCGGCGCGGTCTTCCTGCTGGCCGTCTACGACCTGTGGATCTTCTCCAGCCAGCACGAGCTTCCCGCGCTGGTTCAGGGTCTGCTCAATCTGGTCTTCTTCCTTTACCTGGTGCGGACCGAGGTGCGCGGAAAGCTGCGGTAGAGCGATCGATTAACCTTTTCGCAATTCTCCCGCGAAATGATACTCTTTGCCCATGTTCGACAAAGCCCTTAAGTCTATTCTCTGCCTTGTCCTGAGTCTGCTGACCATCGCCCCGGCCAAAGCCGCCGATGCCCACAAGAACCGCGCGATCACCCTCGACGATCTGGCGCGCATTGAGCGCGTAGGCGCTCCCGTGCTCTCTCCCGATGGCGAATGGGTGGTCTATACGGTCTCCCAGGTCGATACCAAGGAAGACAAGAGCCATCCCCACCTTTGGATGGCGAAGTGGGACGGCTCGGCCCGCATTCAGCTTACCTTTGATAAGGAAGGCGCTTCGCTGCCTCGTTTTAGCCCCGATGGCCGCTCTATCAGCTTCCTTTCTTCGCGGCCGGGTCCTGCCAAAGGCGCGCAGGTGTGGCTCCTCGACCGCCGCGGCGGCGAGGCCCAGCAACTAACCGCGGTAACCGACCAGGAGATTGAGAACTATATCTGGTCTCCCGACGCAAAAAAGCTGCTGCTCTCGTTGCATCCCAAAGGCGAGCCGGACGCCGAAGAAGGCAAACCGCCCGTTCCGCCCAAACCCATTGTGATTGACCGCTATCACTTCAAGCAGGACATCCAGGGCTACCTGCGCAATGACTCCTTTGATGCGCTCTATCTCTATGATCTGGCAACCAAAAAGGCCGAGAAGCTGACCACGTCGAAGAACGTGCAGGAAGAGGAAGCGGCCTGGTCGCCCGACGGCGCCTGGATCGCCTTCGTCAGCAACCAGGATCCCGACCCCGACCGCACCAACAACACCGACGTCTTTCTGGTGGCTGCCCAAGCCGGATCAGCGGCGCGCAAGCTCACCAGTTGGCCGGGGATTGACGACGGTCACCTCGCCTGGTCGCCAGACTCGAAAGCTATTGCATATACCCAGGGCGCCAAGACAGAGTTGGACGCCTACTCCCAGCCCCGCCCCGCGCTCGTCACCCTCGAAGGCAAGGTAAGTTACCCGGCGGCCACGCTTGACCGCGCGGTAAGCGCACCGCTGTTTTCGCCGCAGGGCAAGCTGGGTTATCTGGTCTCCGACGACCGCTCCGTGTATCCCGCCGAAGTGGAGTTGACAGGCAATGGAGTCAGGCGTTTGCTGGCCCAGCCTGGCACGGTGACGGCTTGGGATGCGGCAGCCGGCCACAGCGCCGTGCTCTACACAAACGACACTGCTCCGGGCGAGATTTATGCCCTGGAAAACGGCGCGCTCCGCAAACTTACTGCCCACAACGATGCATGGGCAACTGAGATCGACCTCGCGCCCGCAGAAGACGTCGGATTCAAAAGCAGGGACGGGGCTGATGTCCATGGGCTGCTCACCCGGCCCCTGGGGTTCAAAGCCGGCGCGCCGGCGCCCATGATTCTCTTCATCCATGGCGGGCCAAACGCCCAGGACGAGCACAGTTTCAACTTCACCTCTCAGTTCCTGGCCGCTCACGGCTACGCGGTGCTCAACGTCAACTACCGCGGCAGCGCAGGCCGAGGACAGAAGTTCGCGCAAGCCATCTTTGCCGATTGGGGTCACAAGGAAGTTGAGGACCTGCTGACCGGTGTTGATAAGGCAGTAGCCCTCGGCGTCGCTGACCCCGCGCGGCTGGGCATTGGCGGCTGGAGCTACGGCGGCATCCTCACCGACTACACGACCGCGTCCGATGGGCGCTTCAAAGCGGCAATCAGCGGTGCGGGCAGTGCTGCGCCGCTTTCCTTTTACGGCACGGATCAGTACATTCAGCAGTACGACAATGAGCTTGGCCCGCCCTGGAAGGCTGTGCCGCTCTATCTCAAGCTGAGTTACCCACTGCTCGAAGCTGATAAGCGGATGCACACTCCCACGCTTTACATGGGTGGCACGGCAGACATGAATGTTCCTATCCTCGGCGGCGAACAGATGTACCAGGCGTTGCGATCGCTGGGAGTTCCCACGGAGTTGGTCGTCTATCCGAACCAGTTCCACGGCTTCACCCGTCCCAGCTACCTCCGCGACCGTTACGAGCGCTGGCTTGCGTGGTGGGATAAGTACCTGAAAGCTGCTCCGGCGGCGGAGATCAGAAAATGAAGTTGCATCCTGATTTCGTCCTGGAAGGTTCTTTCTCTTGTTGAAGAGTCATTGGCCCAGATTCTGTTCTGTTCCTCGAAAGATGCTGGATTCCCCGGCCGGTACAATGGAAGCGTGATGGAACTGGTACAAATCTCCCCTGCTCTCAAAGCTCCGGCGCCCAAGCCCGAGTGGCTCAAGGCGCGCGCCCCGGTGGGCGAAAACTACCACTCGCTCAAGCAACTGGCCCGCTCGCTCCAGCTCAATACGGTCTGCGAGAGCGCGCACTGCCCCAACATCGGCGAGTGCTGGCATCACAAGACCGCTACCTTCATGATGCTGGGCAACCTTTGCACCCGCCGCTGCGGCTTCTGCGCCGTTCCCAAGGGCCGCCCAGAGCCCATTGATTTTGACGAGCCCCGCCGCGTCGCCCAAGCCGTAGCCGCGCTCGGCCTGGAATTCGCCGTCATCACCAGCGTCAACCGCGACGACGATCTCCTCGGCGGCTCGCGCGCTTTCGCCCTGGTCATTGAGGAGATTCGCCGCCAGGCCCCCAACTGCCGCGTCGAAGTGCTCATTCCCGATTTTCAGGGCAACCGGGAAGCCATCCGCGCGGTCGTCGAGGCCCGCCCCGCGGTGCTCAACCACAACACCGAGTCTGTCCCCCGGCTCTACCGCGCGGTCCGCTCCGGAGCCCGTTATGAGCGCACTCTGGAGTTGTTGCGCTACGCCAAGGAGTTGTGGCCCGCAGGGCTCACCAAATCCGGCGTGATGGTCGGTTTGGGCGAGGAAACAGCCGAGTTGCTTCAGGTTTTCCGCGATCTGGCTGCGGTCCACTGCGACATTCTCACCATCGGCCAGTACCTGCGCCCCTCCCGCGACCACCTTCCCATGGCCCGGCTCTACACCCCGCGCGAGTTTGCCGAGTTGAAGGCCGAAGCCCTGAAAATCGGCTTCCGCCACGTCGAGTCCGGTCCCCTGGTCCGCTCCAGCTACCACGCTCATGAACAAGCCACATCGACCCAGGCCGCCTCGACCGGGTTGACGGAGAGATCGTAGCTGTCGGGAGCCTCTTTTTCAGGTCGCTGCTGCTAGTGATTTCCTTCGCGGTTTTGAAAGGGCACAACTTTAGTCGTGCCGAAAATGCCAGAAATAGCGCGGTGTTTTAACCGCTGAGGGAATGTCAGTTGCACCAGATGGATCAAAGCAGATAACACAAACTGCACTTCCCACGCGATTTTAGTAGAATGTTCGTTGGCAATTGGCACTACGAGGACAAACCCCATGGCAGTCTCGTTTATGGCCGGAATTCCGGCGCTCAAGGAACTCAACGCCGGCCTCAGGCGGCGGATGGACCAGGCTGTGACCACTTTCCAGGCCAACCTGGCCTCCACGCGCACGGGCCGTGCCAGCGTCCACATGCTCGACCAGGTCAAAGTGGACTACTACGGCACGCACACCCCCATCAGCCAACTGGCGCAGGTCTCCGCGCCCGAAGCGCAAATGATCCTGATTGCGCCCTGGGACCCCACCATCCTGAAAGAGGTCGAAAAGGCCGTCCGAGCCTCCGATCTTGGCTTCAATCCCATCTCCGACGGCAAGCTCCTCCGCATCCCCGTTCCGCCCATGACCGAGGAGCGGCGGCGCGAGGTCTGCAAGCACCTGAACAAGGTGCTCGAAGAGCACCGCACCGCTGTCCGGAATGTGCGCCGCGACGGCAACGAAGCCCTCAAGAAACTCGCCAAGGAAAAGAAGATCAGCGAGGACGAGGAGGAGCGCGCCCTTGAAGAGGTCCAGAAGATGACCGACGAGGAAATCCGCCGCATGGAAGAGCTTTCGCAGAAGAAGGAAGCGGAAGTCATGCAGGTGTGAGCAGGTTCGCACACGCGTTGATTGTCCACATATTCGGGTAGTGAACTAGTTCTCTGACCGCTTGAAGTTGTACCAATGCTGGGTTTCCAGGTCTCGATTTTGAGCCCTGGAAAACTACATATTTAATGGTACGAAACCATCCGGTCAGAGACCTGGCCCCTTGCTAACTCGCTGACCCGCTCCCCGGATTGTCGATAATTACACTCCGATAGCGCACACTAATAGATAGAAGAGAGAGTGCGGAAACTCTTTACGACCGGAGAAGCCCTGCGCATCACACCCCGCCTACGCCACCCCCACCCCCTCCACAACCCCGCGAACTCCGCTTATGTTTTTTTCGCGCTTTTGCCAGTGAAACTGTGGAGCTGTACTTAACCAGCGCAGAATCAATGATTTACATAGATCAGCATCGCGGAAACGCAAAAACACAAGTTCGGTGAGGTTGTGGGCCGCCTCTTAACCAAAGCAGAATCAATGATTTACGTGGATCTACTTCACGGGAACACAGAAGCATAAAAGATGTGTGCGAATTCCCGGCACGCTCCTAGGACAGCAGATACTTCAGCAGAGCCATGCGAATATACAAGCCGTTCTTCGCCTGTCGGAAATAAGCGGCCCTGGCATTCCCGTCCACATCCGGAGAGATCTCGTTGACGCGCGGCAAGGCGTGCATGATGATGGCCGCCGGCTTCATGCGGTTTGCCAGCTCCGCATCGATCACATACACATCCTTGACCGCGTCATAGTCTTCCTTCGAGGCAAATCGTTCGCGTTGCACGCGAGTGATATACGCGACATCCGCTTGCTCAACGACGCCTTCGAGCTTATCGCCCTCGTGGAACGGAATCCCCTTCTTGAGCAGATATTCGCGGTACTCCAGCGGCAGACGCAACTGCGGCGGCGAGATCAGATCGATCATCACCCCGGAGTTCAGGCAAAGCAACGGCAGCAGAGAATGAATCGTCCTTCCGTTCAGCAGATCGCCAACCAGCGCGACGCGCAACCCACTCAGCCAGCCAAGCTCTTTCTTGATGGTGTAGATATCCGCCAGCGCCTGGGTGGGATGCTCCCCAGTACCATCCCCGGCATTGATGATGGGCACCGGAGAATTTTTCGCTGCCGCCTCGGCCGCTCCGCTCTCATAGTGGCGAATGGCGATGACATCGGCATACCCGCTCACCACGCGAACGGTATCGCTGATCGTCTCGCCCTTGGTGGCTGAAGAATTTTCGCGAGCATCTTCCGCGGAGAGTACGCCGCCGCCCAGCTTCTGCATCGCAGCCTCGAAGGAAAATCGCGTCCTTGTACTCGGCTCGAAAAACAACGTCGCGAGAATTCGGCCCCGGAGCGGGCCCGTCAAGGCGCGAAAAACATCGTCGCGCTCCATGCGATTGGCCGACTCAAAAAGCCCTAATAAAAACTCTGGATCGGTGAACTGCCGCGTGCTGATTACGTGTTTGAGCTTTTCCATAAAGGGTAACCCTCCCTCAACTTGCCGGGTAAACTTTGCCTTTTAATACGGTGTAGGTCACGCGGCCAGGCAACGTATATCCCTCAAACGGAGACCAGCCGCACTTCGTCTTCATCTCTTCTCGTCGAACCACGGACGGCGCATCCGGATCGAGAATTGTAAGCGAACCAACATATCCCGGTTCGATCACGCCAAATCCTTTGCCGAAGCCCTCAGGCAGAAATTCCTTTACGAAGGAACCCGGATTGTAGGCGCACACGCGCGCAATGTCCTTCGCGGAGAAGCTGTGTTCCGCCATCAACCACGTTGCAAACGCTCCGTAGGTATCAAGTTGGGGCGCGCCACTCATGCCATTCATCTTCTCTTCAAGAGTGTGGGGAGCATGGTCCGTTGCAAGATAGTCCACCAATCCATCGCGCAGCGCCGCGATCAGCGCCAGCCTGTCCTCTCTGCCACGCAGCGGAGGATTCACCCGCAAACCCAGACGATTCTCGTCCGTCAGCATGGTGTCGTCGAAGAACAGATGGAGTGGAGCAGCCTCAACCGTAACGCGAACGCCCCGCGCCCTGGCTGCGGCGATCTTCTCCAAGCCGCCCTTCGTAGAATAATGGCACAGTTTGCCGATCAGGTCGTATCGCTCGATCAGGTAGAGCGCAAACTCTGTCGCAGTGATCTCAGCACTGGCAGGACGCCGCTGCTCATGGGTCGCCACGCCCGTGTTCTCCAGCAGAATCGCGGGGTCTTCGCAATGGAAGCTGACATTTTTACCGCGATACTTCGCGATCACGCCTTCAAGTTGCTCTCGCGAGGCAAAGAAAAGATCGCCCACCGACGGCCCCATGAATGCCTTGTAAGGCACGTGCCGCATCAGCGGACTGGTCTCCGGTCCAATTCCCGCATACAGCGTTACGTGCACGGCCGACTTTGCCGTCAGCTTTTCCTTCTCCGCATAGCTCGCATCGTCCACTGGCGCCAGGGGATTGTTCGGCATGTCCGCAACATGCGTCACTCCGCCATGGATAGCCGCTGCGGAGACCGTTGCAAAGTCCTCTTTATAGGCCTGCGACTGGCTCACATCCTCCCGCGCGTGAATATGCAGATCGCCGAAGCCTGGGAAAATAATCTGCCCTCTGAGATCAAGATCGCTTCGACCCGTTTCTGGTCCTACGCGCTCAATCAGCCCAGTCTCGGTGTTGATCTCTATCGCGCCCTCAAACTCGCGATCATAATTGGCGATCCGCCCTTCAACACGCAGCATGGGGAGCCTTTCTCTCAGCGTTGATCTCATCGCGAAGATCACGCGCCGCCGCCGCAGGCTCTTCGCTGAAAAGAATCCCCCGCGAGCTATTGATCAAAAGTCCCTTGCCCCGCGCGTCCAGACCTGCGGAAACAACGGCTGCCACATTGCCACCCTGCGCGCCCACACCCGGCACCAGAAAAGGGATCGCCGGTGCGATCGCTCGAATTCTTCTCATCTCCTCCGGGTAGGTGGCCCCGACTACAAGCATGCAGTTGCCAGCGGCATTCCATTCCGTGCTTACGCGCATCGCGACCGTCTCCCACAACGGCCTGCCCCCAGACTCGAGGTCCTGAAATTCGCCCGCCCCAGGATTCGACGTTCGGCACAAGATAATGCACGCCTTGTCCTGTCTCTCCAAAAACGGCGCGAGGGACTCTTTGCCAAGATACGGGTGCAGCGTGACTGCATCAAAACCCATTGCATCGAAGATGGAAACCGCATACCCGCGATTTGTATTTCCAATATCGCCGCGCTTCGCATCGCAAATCGTCCAGATATCAGAATGCTCGCTGCGCAGATACTCCATTGTCAGCTCGAGCTCCGTCAGCCCTTGCGTTCCACGGGCCTCATAAAACGCCATATTGGGCTTGTACGCGGCAGCATAAGGATAGGTCTGCTCGATGATCCACCGATTGAAGGCGAACAGCGGCCACTCTTCGCCCCTGAAGCGCGCGGGGATGCGGCTGATTTCGGGATCCAAACCAACGCACAGCAGCGATCTCACCGCTTCCGCTCGCCGATCGAACTTTTGCATTGCAGCGTTCATCGTCCTCTATTCGAAACCATGTCGTTGAGCCCACGAACGTGGTTCTTTGAGCCAATCGCGCACCACCGCCGCGTCAGCCTCACCGATCATTTTGCGCTCCAGTGCGCTCTCCAGCACCGTCTCAAACGTCGTTGCCGCATGAAGCCGTATGCCAGATATCTCAAACATCTCCACGGCCTCTGGGAAGCCATAACTGATGATGGCCAGACAATCGGTGACAATAGCGCCCTCGGCGCGCAGAGCCTCGATCGCCGCCACGCTGCTGCCACCGGTCGTCACCAGATCCTCGACCAGTACAACCCGCCTGCCCATTACGTCGCCGCCCTCAACGCGCTTCTTCGTGCCATGCTCCTTCAACTCTTTTCGAATGAAGACTGACGGCAAGCGCATCGAAAATCCGAGCGCCGCGCTATGCGGAATTCCCGCAGCCTCAACGCCTCCAACCACGTCGACTGGAATCTCTCGTTCGGCAATCAGAGCCTCAAAACCGTGGATCACCTTCGCCCACTCATCCGGCCAAAATGGAAACCGCCGATTGTCGCAGTAAACAGGCGACTTGATCCCCGACTTGAACGTGATGGGCTCCGCAGGCCGAAAGCCCACTCCCCTAATCGTAATCAGAGCGTCCGCAATCTCGCGACTCCTAGCCTCATAGCTCATGCACTTGCTCCTTGATTTCTTCCGCAAGCCTCGGATTCCACATCGCTGCCGCAGACACCACCCCACAGCAGCTCCGAGTAGTCATGGTTTGCGATCAGTGTGCGACCGGGTGCGAGATCACTTTCCACGTTGGCAGCAATCGCATTTAGCCACGAATAACCCTGGCACCTGTGCGTCCGAACCGTCTTGTAGACAGGAATATCGAAGCCCTTGTCCAGCGCAGCCTTCACGAACTTGCCGTTGAGGAGAGGTCCGGCGGGTATACCGAACGGCGCAAAGACCGGATGCTCTGTAAACTGATGTTTCGGCTCGCTGGTTTGAAAAGTAGGGGTCGTTTCGGCGAAGAGACCGAACGGGCCGTGCTCGAAGTTGTCCAGACAGGACCTTTCTGGGTCGTAAAACGGCTCAGAGAACATCGCCAGACCACCTGTGCGTTTAGTATACCGTATTGATTTCTACGCTATATGGGGTCGATCTGGGCTGCCGCGGGTTTGACTTTTTACGCCAAACTAGTAGTCTGGTGTTGTCAGGAATGTCGGTTGTTCTTGATTTACTGCAAGGAGCGGCTAGGGGTTATAGCCGCTTTTTTCGTTTCAATAGTGTGCAACGATATGCGAGTACATGCCGGCGCAGGTTGCACTGGCCAACCGGGGTGGGCTGCCCTTCAATTTTCCAGAGACTGCGATCCGCATTGCGGGACATAGAGCGCGCGTAAACCCGCGGTATTCCCGGCCTGCAAATCTTCTTCGGCCCCTGCATTTCCGCGATTTTCCTCATCCGGATGAGAGATGATGGAAGAGGGCAGTTTTATCGACTGGCAGTGGGTCGGATTGCTCAGTCAAGTCGGCTCCGCAAAACCCTTTACGTTGGACCACATTCAAATGTACTGAAGGACGCAAGCGGCTTCAGCTACTTTCATTCCCGCCGGCGGGATTCGTGACGAACCTCGAAGGAACTCCGGCGCCAGCCAGGCAGTGAGGGACCATGTGCGGTATTGTAGGCGTCTTCGGTCATAGTGCAGTGAGCTCGGTTCTCTATGAAAGCCTTTCCACGCTTCAGCATCGCGGCCAGGATGCTGCGGGCATCGCGACGTGCTTTGAGGACCGGTTTTACCTCGAAAAGGGAAACGGCCTGCTCACGGATGTCTTCGATGCGGGGAATATGGCGCGGCTGTTGGGCGATATGGGCGTCGGGCATGTGCGATACCCGACCGCGGGTTGCGCGTCAGTGGCAGAGGCGCAGCCGTTCTACGTCAACTCGCCGTATGGAATCATGTTCGCGCACAATGGCAACCTGACGAACGTCTCGGAGATTGAAGAAAGCGTCTTCCAGACGGACATGCGGCACTTGAACACCAACTCCGATTCCGAGGTAATGTTGAACGTCTTTGCGCACGCGATGGCACGGATTGGTGCGGTCAAGCCCAATGAGTTCGACATTTTCGCGGGCGTGGAAGAGGTCCACCGGCGGTGCAAGGGCGGGTATGCCGTGGTTGCGATGATCGCCGGCGTGGGCGTGATTGCGTTCCGCGATCTGTATGGTATTCGGCCACTGGTGTTCGGCAGTCGGGGCCAGGGCAAAGAGACTGAATACATGATCGCTTCGGAGAGCGTGGCGCTGCGGGTGAGCGGGTTCAATCTGGATCACGATCTTGCACCGGGCGAGGTGATCTTCATCGACATGGAGGGCACGGTCCACCGGCATGTGAGCCTGCAGGCGCATGAGAAGTCTCCTTGCATGTTTGAGTTCGTCTACCTGGCGCGGCCGGACTCGGTGGTGGATGGTGCATCGGTGTATCAGTGCCGCATCAACATGGGGACGAAGCTCGCGGAGAAGATCAAGCGGGAGTGGCCGGATGTGTCGATCGATGTGGTGACTCCGATTCCTTCGACGAGCCGGGTGGCGGCGCAGGAGATTGCGACGCGGCTGAACCTTCCGTACCGCGATGCCCTGGTGAAGAACCGCTACGTGGGCAGGACATTCATCATGCCTGGGCAGGCGCTGCGCAAGCAGTCGATTCGCCGCAAGCTGAACCCGATTCCAAAGGTCTTTCAGGGAAAGAATGTGCTGCTGGTCGATGATTCGATTGTGCGCGGCACAACGATTCGAGAGATTGTCGCGATGGTGTGGGAGCAGGGCGCGAAGAATGTTTATGTCTGCTCGGCGGCTCCGCCGGTGCGTTTCCCGAATGTGTACGGAATCGATATGCCGGCACGATCGGAGTTGATTGCCAACTGACGGAGCGTCCAGGACCTGGCAAAAGTGATTGGAGCCACTGACCTGATCTTCCAGGATCTGGAAGATTTGAAACAGGCAATTACCGAGGCTGCACCCGAACTCACGCGCTTCGACACGTCCATCTTCGATGGGGTCTATGTCACCGGAGACATCACGGAAGATTACCTCAACACACTGGAACAGAAACGGAATGACGCTGCCAAACACACAGAAGATGTCGCAAGCCACATTACAAGGAACCTCTCAGCCCACCTCTAAACGAGCGACGGTGCGAGTACTGCCGGGGCCGTCGGCGCTGACGGCGTTTGAGGAGGCGCGGCTGGCCGCAACCCTGCGCGCAATCGATGCGGGCGTCGCCGCGGTCGAGGCATCGTATCTATACGTGATTCTGCTGCGCACTGAGTCTGAAGGCGGGATCGATCACCAGCGATTGACCGAGTTGCTGGGCGCTGGCGTAGAGAGGCCGTCGGGACAGCGCGTGTGGATTGCGCCTCGCGTGGGTACGCAGTCGCCGTGGTCGAGCAAGGCGACCGACATTCTGCACAATACTGGCTTCGAGGCGATTGAGCGGATTGAGCGTGCGCGCGTGGTGCACATTATCTCTTCCGGCGTGCAAGGCGTAGCGGATCTGCGGGCGCTGGCTGGGGCGTTGCATGATCGCATGACCGAAAGCGTGTTCTTCGAGAGCGCCGACGAATTGCGAACGCTGTTTGCGCAGCGGAAGCAGAAGGAACTCGGGCATATCGACGTGCTGGGCTTTGGAGCTGCGGCGATTGCCACGGCGGATCGCGAGCTGGGGCTGTCGCTTGCGCCCGATGAGATGGAGTATCTTGTCGCGGAGTTCACGAGGCTGGGGCGCAATCCGACCGACGTCGAGCTGTATATGTTCGCGCAGGCCAACAGCGAACACTGCCGCCACAAGATCTTCAATGCAAGCTGGACGATCGATGGGGTGAAGCAGCCGCGATCGCTCTTCCAGATGATTCGCAATACGAATGAAGTGTCGGGCGAGGATGTGCTCTCGGCATATCGCGATAATGCAGCGGTGATTCGCGGCGGGCGCGGCGGCAGGTTCTTTCCCGAGCCGGGCGATGCGGCGTACGCGTATCACGAAGAAGACATTGATATTTTGCTGAAGGTCGAGACGCACAACCATCCGACGGCGATCTCGCCCTGGCCAGGGGCTGCGACGGGATCGGGCGGTGAGATTCGCGATGAAGGCGCGACCGGGCGCGGAGCGAAACCGAAGGCCGGGCTGTGCGGGTTCACGGTGTCGAATTTGAACCTGCCGCAGGCGCCGCAACCGTGGGAGCGAGCCTATGGACGGCCTGCGCATATTGCTTCGCCGCTTGAAATCATGATCGAAGGACCGCTGGGCGCGGCCGGGTACAACAATGAGTTCGGCAGGCCGGCGCTCAGCGGATACTTCCGCACGTATGAGCAGGCTAGCGTTAATTCTGACGAAAATAGTACGGTCTTCGGATATCTCAAGCCGATCATGCTGGCGGGCGGGTTGGGCAATATTCGCGCGGAACATATTGAGAAGGGCGCGATGAAGCCCGGCTATGCGCTGGTTGCCCTGGGCGGGCCGGCGATGCTGATTGGGCTTGGCGGTGGCGCCGCTTCAAGCAGCGTAGGCAGCGGAAATACAGATCTGGACTTTGCTTCGGTGCAGCGCGACAACGCAGAGATGGAGCGCCGCGCGCAGGAGGTTATCGATCGCTGCTGGCAGCGCGGTGAGGCGAATCCGATTGCGTTTATTCACGATGTGGGCGCGGGCGGGTTGTCGAATGCGTTTCCGGAGTTGGTCAAGGACGGCGGCTGCGGCGGAAGTTTCGACTTGAATGCGATTCCGCGCGGCGAGGCTGGGCTGAGCCCAATGGAAACGTGGTGCAATGAGGCGCAGGAGCGCTATGTGCTGGCGATTGCGCCGGAGAATCTGGATTCGTTTGAGGCCATCTGCAAGCGCGAGCGTTGCCCGTTTGCCGTGATTGGCACGGCGGAACAGGAGCGACGTCTTACACTCAGCGATCCGACAGCTACCGGAGATGCGGAGAAGGTGGTCGATCTGCCGCTCCAGGTGCTCTTTGGAAAGCCGCCGAAGATGGAGCGCGAGTTTGCGCGGACGAAGATTGCCGCCGCGCCGCTCGATCTGGCGGGCATCACCCTTGACGATGCGGTGGAACGGCTGCTGCGGCTGCCGGCGATTGCGTCAAAGTCGTTCCTGATTACGATTGGCGACCGCAGCATTACGGGGATGGTGGTGCAGGACCAGATGGTGGGACCATGGCAGGTTCCCGTGGGCGACTGTGCGGTAACGCTGGGCGCGTATGAGTCGTTGTGGGGCGAGGCAATGGCCATCGGCGAAAGGACGCCGCTGGCGGTGATCGATGCGGCAGCCTCGGCGCGCATGGCCGTGGGTGAGGTGATCACCAATATGGCGGGTGCGGCGATCGGGTTGCAGCCCGTTGGGAAGCTCGGCGACATCAAGCTCTCGGCAAACTGGATGGCCGCGGCGGGTGAGGGGCAGGAGGATCAGAAGCTCTTCGATGCTGTTTATGCGGTAGGAATGGAGTTTTGCCCGGCGCTGGGAATGACGATTCCGGTGGGCAAAGACTCCATGTCAATGAAGACGGAGTGGCGCTGTAAAGATGGCGGGGGCGATGAGGCGAAGGCTGTGGTTTCGCCGCTGTCGCTGATCGTGTCAGGGTTTGCGCCAGTGAGTGACGTGCGCAGGACGCTGACGCCGCAGTTGTGCGAGGGCGATGCATCGCTGATCCTGATCGATCTTGGCGAAGGAAAACATCGGCTGGGCGGATCGTGTTTGGCGCAGGTGTACGGACAGGTTGGGAATGAAGCTCCGGACGCGCCCGCGGCTAAGGTGATGAAGGCTTTCTTCGACGCGATGCAGCAGTTCAACCGCGAAGGGAAGCTGCTGGCGTATCACGACCGCAGCGATGGCGGATTGTTCGTAACGCTGGCGGAGATGGCGTTTGCCGGGCGCATGGGGCTGGAAATTCAGTTGCCGGCCGCCGAGCTGCGCGAGTTGTTCAGCGAAGAGCTTGGCGCGGTGGCGCAGGTTGCGGCCAAGGATGTGGCTGAGGTGCTGCAAAGGCTAACCGCTGCCGGCCTGGCGGTGCGAGTGGTTGGGCGCGGAGTGCCGGGCAACGAGATTGTGATTCGCGGCGGCGGCAAGATTGCGTATCGCAACAAGCGCACGGCGCTGCACGCGATGTGGGCGGAGACGAGCTTCCATATCCAGTCGCTACGTGATAACCCGGAGAGCGCGCGGCAGGAGTTCGCGCTGCTGGAAGATGCGGAGCGGCCCGGATTCTCGGCGAGTGTGCCGTTTGATGCGTCGGAACGGCTAAGTGCGCCGTTTGTGCATACAGCGCGGCCTCGGGTTGCCGTTCTGCGCGAGCAGGGCGCGAATGGGCAGGTGGAGATGGCCGCGGCGTTTGATCGCGCAGGCTTCGCCACCGTCGATGTTCACATGAGCGATCTGCTGGCGGGACGCGTGGACCTTGAGCAGTTCAAAGGTCTGGCGGTGTGCGGTGGATTTTCCTATGGCGACGTGCTGGGCGCAGGCAGCGGATGGGCGAAGACGATCCTCTTTAATGACCGGCTGAAAGAGATGTTCACGGAGTTCTTTGAGCGCAAGGACAGCTTCGCGCTGGGCGTCTGCAATGGCTGCCAAGTGATGGCGCAACTGCGCGAAATCATTCCGGGAGCCGCCGGTTGGCCGCACTTTGGGCGCAATGTGTCGGCGCGGTTTGAGGCGCGACTGTGCATGGTGGAGGTTCAGGAGTCTCCGTCGCTGTTCTTCGAGGGCATGACCGGCGCGCGCGTTCCCATCGTGGTGGCGCACGGCGAGGGCCATGTGAGCAGTATCGCAGCGGACGCAGCAGTTGCGCTGCGCTATATCGATACGTATGGCAAAACCACTGAGCAGTACCCGCTGAACCCGAGCGGGTCCGTGCAGGGAGTTGCGGGATTGAGCAGCGCGGATGGACGGGCGCTGATTTTGATGCCGCATCCGGAGCGCATGTTTCTGGGCGTGCAACACACCTGGGTCCGCGACAAGATGCGCGAACTGAAGAATAGTCCGTGGCAGCGAATGTTCGACAACGCTCGCAAATGGGTTGGGTAGGAGAGAGCATGAGTTCGAAGGTGGATTACAAGTCCGCGGGAGTGGACATCGAGGCTGGCAACGAGGCGGTGCGGCGCATCAAGTCGCATGTGGCCGAAACCTATAAGCAGCATGGATCGGCGGTGCTTACCGGGCTGGGCTCCTTTGGTTCGCTCTTCGCCTTGGGCGATGCGCTGAAGGGCTTGAAGGACCCGGTGATGGTGCAGAGCACGGACGGTGTCGGCACCAAGAGCAAGGTGACGGTGATGGCCGGGCGTTATGAAGCGCTGGGACACGATCTGGTCTCTGCCGTCGCGGGTGACATTGTAGTAATGGGCGCGACGCCGCTTACGTTTCTGGACTACCTGGGCTTGCACAAGACCGATCCGGAGATTGTCGAGGCGCTGGTGCGCGGGATGAGCGCCGCGTGCGTTGAGGCGGGCATTGCGCTGGTGGGCGGCGAGACCGCGGAGATGCCCGCGGTGTATGCCGAGGGCGAACTGGATGTAGTTGGTTTTGTGACCGGGGTGGTCGATCGCGAGCGATTGCTGACCGGCGCGAACATCGTTGCCGGCGATGTGCTTTATGCGATCAACTCAAGCGGCCTGCATACGAATGGATTCTCGCTGGCGCGCAAGCTGATCTTCGAGATCGGTGGTTATGCGATCGATGCACGGCCTGAGGAGCTTGCCGGGGAATCGATGGCGGATGCGTTGCTGGCGCCGCATACGAATTACATTGCGCCCGTAAAGAATATTCTCGGCGCTGGGATTCCCGTGAAGGGCATGGCGCATATCACGGGCGGTGGGCTGGTGGAGAATGTCCCCCGTATTCTGCCGGATGGATTGGGCGTGGTGATCGATCGTTCTACATGGACACCTCAGCCTATCTTTGCGCTGATGCAGCGGCTGGGGGATATCGACGATCTCGAAATGCATCGCACGTTCAACATGGGCGTGGGGTTGGTGCTGATTGGGCCGCCGGGGTTGCAGGGTGAATTGGCGGCTGCCATTGCGAAATTTCCTGCGCTGCGTGTCTGGGAATTGGGGCGCGTGGAGGCAGAAACAACGGGTGTGAGATTTGTGGGGGTGAATTGAAATGGAACGACAGGCGCTGCTCGATGCGATTCCGAACTGCCTGACGGCAACCGAGTTGCCGTTAACGGCGAACTCTCTGACGAAGAAGTTTGTGGGCAAGGTGCGCGACACCTACGAATTGGCCGATGGACGCCTGCTGCTGGTGACGACCGACCGGCAGAGCGGCTTCGATCGCCTGCTGGGCGCGATTCCATTCAAGGGGCAGGTACTGAATCGCGCGTCACTGTACTGGTTTGAGCAGACGCGTGGCATTGTCGGCAACCATGTGATTGCCAGCCCGCACGCCAATGCGCTCATCGCGCGCAAGTGTGCGGTGCTGCCCATCGAATTTGTGGTACGCGGGTATATGACGGGATCGACCGATACGTCGATCTGGACACAGTATCAGAAGGGCGTGCGGAATTATTGCGGCCATGCGCTGCCCGAGGGCATGAAGAAGAACGAGCCGCTCGCGAATAATATTGTGACGCCAACCACGAAAGAGAAGGAGCACGACCGGCCGATCACGGCGGCAGAGATCGTCGCCGAGGGATGGCTGACCGCTGAGCAGTGGGAGTTTACTTCGGCAAAGGCGCTTGAGCTCTTCGCGTTTGGGCAGAAGATAGCTGCCCAACGCGGGCTGATTCTGGTGGATACGAAGTATGAATTTGGCATAGCGGACGACGGCAAAATTCTGTTGATTGATGAGATCCACACGCCGGATTCAAGCCGGTACTGGCTGGCCGATAGCTATGCCGAACGGCTTGCTGCCGGGCAAGAGCCCAACATGATTGACAAGGAATTCTTCCGGCTATGGTTCCGCGGACGTTGCGATCCTTACAAGGACGCCGTGTTGCCGGTCCCGCCGGACGATCTGATTGCAGAGCTTGCGGCGCGATACATCCAGCTCTTTGAAAAGATTACGGGAACGGCATTTGAGCCGGACCTGCGGCCCCTGGAAGCAACTGTATTGGCGAGTCTGGCAGGATGAGTCTGAAGGTAGGCGTACTGGGTTCAACTCGCGGGACTGCGCTACAGGGGATTCTCGATGCGGTTGCGGCAGGCACGCTCGATGTCGAGATCGTGCTGGTGGTGTCGAACAAACAGACTGCGCCAATCCTCGAGCGAGCGGCGAAATATGGGGTACGTGCGCTGTTTCTCGATCCCGCGGGATTGACGCGCGAGGTGTATGACCAGCAAGTGAGCGAGGCGCTGCGCGAGGCCGGAGCGGAGTTGGTGCTGCTGATCGGCTACATGCGCATCTTGTCCGCGGAGTTTGTTCAAACGTGGCGGGGAAAACTATTGAATGTTCATCCATCGCTACTGCCGGCGTTTGGCGGGCTGATGAATCGAAGCGTGCATGAGGCAGTGCTGGCCGCGGGCGTCAGCGAGACCGGGTGCACAATTCACCAGGTGACTGACGAAGTCGATAGTGGTCCAATCGTTTTGCAGAAGCATTGCCCAGTACTGCCGGGCGATACCGCGGAGATGTTGAAGGACCGCGTCCAGGCGCTGGAGCAGGCTGCGTTCGTAGAAGTGTTGCAAGGGTGGAGGGCGTGATGACACAAGCGACGAAAAGAATCGAAGTCGGAATCATTATGGGATCGAAGTCCGATTGGCCGACGATGGAAGCAACGGCTAAGGTGCTCGACGAGTTTGGAATCGGGTATGAAGTGGAAGTTATCTCCGCGCACCGCACTCCAGACAGGGCGATGCAGTACGCCGAGAGCGCACAGGAGCGCGGGTTGCGCGTGATCATCGCGGGAGCGGGCGGCGCGGCGCATCTGGCAGGATTCTTGGCGGCCAAGACGACTCTGCCAGTGCTGGGCGTCCCCATGAAGAGCAACGCGTTGAATGGCCTCGACTCGCTGCTGTCGATTGTGCAGATGCCAGGGGGAGTTCCGGTGGCGACCTTTGCCATTGGCGAGGCGGGCGCGAAGAATGCGGGGCTTTTTGCGGCGTCGATTCTGGCGCTGGGGGACAAGGCGATCGCACAGAAACTGGAGAAGTTTCGCAGCAAGCAAACAGAGACGGTCCTGAAGGGATCTGACCCTCGTAAATAACGACAGCCTTGAGGCTGACGCGATAATATAGTGGGCATGAAACGACTTCTTGCTCTGTGCGGCTGTGCAGTTGCGTGCTGCGTTGTATTGAATGGACAGACTCCCGTACCGCGTGAAGTGGCGAAAGGCTACGCAACACTTCAAGAGCCTGCACTGCGCAGCGACTTGGCTTATGTGGCCAGTGATGCGCTGGCGGGACGCATGAGTTTGCAGCCGGGCGACGAAACTGTGGTGCACTGGATTGCGCGGCAGTTTGAAGAGGCCGGATTGCGGCCTGCGGCGACCGATGCCAACGGCAAGCCCAGCTTTCTGCAGGCGGTGACGCTGGTGGAGTTCAGGCCGGATCGCACCGAAAGCTCGATCACCCTGACGCGCGCGGGCATACCAACCGTATGGAAGGCGCCTGCGGCACTTGGCAACTACCGGCATGCGGTAGATCTGACGGCGCCCGTGGTCTTTGCGGGCTACGGGATCACCGCTCCCGAGTTGGGCTACGACGATTACAAGGGAATCGATGCGAAGGGAAAGATCGTGCTGGTGTACGATCATGAGCCGCAGGAGGATGACCCCGCGTCGATTTTCAACGGCACCGGTAACACGCGCTATGCGACCACGCGCGTGAAACTGCTGAACGCGCAGGCGCACGGAGCAGTGGCGCTGATTGTGGTAGCAGAACCCAACCGCAAGCACCTGACGAACGCCGAGCGCCAGGCACGCATCGGTGGAAGCGCGGCGCGGGTAGTGCCGATTCCGTTGCAGGCGATTGCCGACGATGAAGTTCATATTCCCAGCGTGATGGTGCTGGATGACGTGGCGGCAGAGTTGCTGGCGTCCGAGGGCGCTGCTCGCGGCATGAGCGGCAAGGAGGAAGCCTCCGCGCTTCAGGCGGCGATTGACAAAGACTTGACGCCGCAGAGCCGCGCGCTACCGGACACGACACTGACACTGCACCTTCACAACACCGCGGAGCGCACGGGTACGACCTGGAATGTGGCCGGGCTGCTGGAAGGATCGGACCCGGCGTTAAAGGCCGAGACAGTTATGATCACGGCGCATCACGATCACGACGGTTCGTCTCCGTGTGCCGCTGGATCGGGTGGTATTGACGAACATGGCCGGCCGACGCCTGCTGGACCGAATTGCATGCAGATATGGCACGGAGCAGACGACAACGGCTCAGGCACGGTGGGCGTGGTGGAACTGGCAAAGGCTTTTGTGACGAACGGTGCGCGGCCCAGGCGGTCGATCTTGTTTGTCGTCTTTGCCAGCGAAGAGCGTGGCCTGTTGGGCGCGTACTACATGGCCCAGCATCCGCTGCGGTCCCTCGCGACCACACGCGCGCAGATCAACTTTGACATGATCGGACGCGACGAGAAGCCGAGCCCGCAGACCGACGGGCTGATCGCGATTCCCGCAGATACCTCAAACCGGCTGAACCTGGTCGGTGGGCTCTACTCGCCCGAATATGCCGCGGTGGTGAAGCAGGAGAATGCGCATGTGGGTCTTGTCCTGGATGACCGTTTCGATCACGAGAACGCGCTGAACGTCTTCTTCCGCTCCGACCAATTCCCGTTTGTCCTGCACGATGTACCAGCGTTCTGGTGGTTCACGGGCTTCCATCCTGACTATCACCACATTACGGACACGGTGGAGAAGATCGACTACGCAAAGATGAAGAAGATCCTCGACCTCGCGTACCTTTCCGCGTGGCGCTTCGCGAACGATACGAAGACGCCGGCTTTCGTGGCGGATCCCATGCCAGCCGGGGCTCGCCGCTGAGGGGCGGCTTGGGCGCCAAAAATACGGCTATAGCAAAACCAGAGTTGCTGTACCCAGAGACAATATCCTCAAGTGGCTTTTTCTCTAGAAAAAGCCACCGCGCAAACTTTCAAGAAGGGTATATTAATTCTGGTTTTGCTCTAAAATCCGCTCGATGAAGAAACTGGAGGCTTTGCTCCGGGATGAGTGCCTCCGGCTGCTTGCTCGGACGAGCTCAAATTTTCTTTGAGCTGACGACCACTCCTGAGCCGGAAGCCTTCGACGCAGTCAGTTGACGAGAAATGGAATTTTCACGAGGCACAGCTCCAGGAAGTTCCATCTTCTGAGCGCTTTCGGCCATATGCAGGTGGTGTTCCATTTGTTTTCGCGCCTCAACGGGATCGTGTGCGCGGATGGCGCGGTAAATCTCGCGATGCATCTCGGCCATTTCGCGCAGGTAGTTTGCGCGCTGGACGGTCTTGCGCCGCTTTTCATACATCGCCGAGGTGATGGTCTCTATGAGTGCAGCCAGAATCGGATTGCCGGAGGCCTGCGCGACGATGCGGTGAAACAGCACGTCATGCAGGAGGAAGTCCGCAGGATTACCCGCAATGGCGTACATCTCGGCAACCTGCTCGGCCAGTGCCGCGTGGTGCTCTTCCTTACCCCGTTCGGCGGCGAGAGCGGCAAGATTGCTTTCAATAATCAACCGCGCTTCAAACATTTGCCAGAATTGAAAGCCGTGAAGCGCGCCCATCATGCCCAGGGATGCCTTGTTGAACTCGGCCGGGCCATCCTGGATGAAGGTTCCGACCCCGTGCCGCACCTTCATTACCCCCATCGCTACGAGGTAGCCTATGCCGGTGCGAAGGCTGGCGCGGCTGATCTTCAGCGTGCGTGCTAGCTCGCGCTCAGGGGGAATCCTGTCGCCCGGCTGCAGGGCGCCCTTCTCGAGGAGGACGCGGATGTGGTTGACCACTTGCTTGGTCCGGTCAGTATCAGGCGCATCCTCCACCAGCCGTGGCATATATGACAATTCTCCAATCATTTTGCGGATAATTTGAACAAAACAAGATTAACACCATAGGCCGCCCTTGCATGGTTTATCCTTTCATTGGCAACATTCAACGAAGCCGGTGTATGCTGTGGTCAGACCTCAGTACCACTTGTTCGGTTCCATGGATTGCCGATTTTCCATTATTTTCTTCAAGGACCAGGAGTGACCAACCGATGAGTCATGGATTGAATATTCGCAAGGAAGCGGAGTTGGATTTTCTCTCGCTGGGCGCACTGGTGCACCGGCTTGATCCGGGGATCATCCCCTTTCGCAAGGCCACGGAGTGCAAAATTCACGTCAGCGGCGGCGAGTTCAATGTGGCTGCCAACCTTTCGGACTGTTTTGGCCTGAAGACGGCAATCGCCTCGGCCATGGTCGACTATCCCATCGGCGACCTGATCGCTGAGCGTGTCCGCGCCATGGGCGTGAAGCCGTTCTATAAGCGCTTTAAACACAACGGCGTTACCGGCCCGAACATGGCAGCGGTGTACAGCGACCGGGGCGCTGGCGTGCGCCCGCCGGTGGTCTTCTACAACCGTTGCAACGAAGCGGGGGCGCAATTGAAGCCGGGGGATTTTGACTGGAAGGCGATCTTTGCCGGAGGCGTCCGCTGGGTGCACTGCGGCGGGCTCTTTGCGGCGCTCTCGCCGACCACGGCCGCGCTGGCCGCGGAGATGATGAGGGAAGCCAAGGCCGCGGGCGCGGTCACGTCTTTCGACCTCAACTACCGCGAAAAACTGTGGAATATTCAGGGCGGTAATGAGCGCGCCGTCGAAACCATCGGCAAGATCGTCGAAAACGTGGACGTGTTGGTGGGCAACGAAGAGGACCTGCAGAAGGGGTTGGGCATTCCCGGGCCGGAGGTCGCCGGAAAGTCGAAGTTGGACCCCAGCGTCTTCTTCGGCATGATCGACAAGGTGGTGAAGAAGCTTCCTCAGGCCAAAGTGGTGGCCACGACGCTGCGCGATGTTCACTCCACGAACCGGCATAGCTGGAGCGCGGTGGCATGGATCGATGGCCAGACCTACACTGCGCCAACGGCTGAGCTGGATGTGGTGGATCGCGTGGGAGGCGGAGACGGCTTTGCGGCCGGCTTTATCTATGGCCTGCTGACCGGTGAGACGCCCGAAGAAGCTCTCAGGCTGGGATGGGCGCATGGCGCGCTGCTGACCACCTTCCCCGGTGACACAACCATGGCAACCGTGGATCAGGTGCGCGCCTTTGCCAAAGGCGGATCGGCGCGCATTCAGCGGTAATAACCATTTCAGGGAAATTCAGGAGATCGTATGCCAGACGCATCGTGTGATATTGGCCTGATCGGCCTTGCCGTCATGGGACAGAATCTTGTCCTCAACATGAACGACCACGGCTTCAAAGTTGCCGTCTTCAACCGCACCGTTTCCAAGGTGGACGACTTCGTTGCCAATGAAGCTAAGGGGACGCAGGTCGTCGGAACGCATTCCATTGAAGAACTGACCCGGCTACTCAAGCGGCCGCGCCGCGTGATGCTGATGGTCAAAGCCGGCGACACCGTCGACAAGATGATCGAGCAGTTAATTCCTCATCTTGAAAAGGGCGATATCGTCATCGACGGCGGCAATTCACTCTTTACTGATTCAAACCGCCGCACAAAAGATCTGGCCGCTAAAGGCATCCTGTTCATCGGCACCGGCGTCTCCGGTGGTGAGGAGGGTGCGCGTCGCGGCCCCTCGATTATGCCCGGAGGCAATCCTGCTGCGTGGCCGTATGTGAAGGATATCTTCCAGGCAATCTCTGCCAAGGTGGAAGATGGAACGCCTTGCTGCGACTGGGTGGGCGAAAACGGCGCTGGGCACTACGTCAAGATGGTGCACAACGGCATCGAGTATGGCGATATGCAGTTGATCTGCGAAGCCTACGACCTGCTCTAGCGCGGGCTGGGACTGACCGCCGATGAGTTACACGGAGTCTTTACCGAGTGGAATAAGGGCGAGTTAGATAGTTACCTGATTGAGATCTCCAGCCATATCTTTGCCAACAAGGATGAAGACGGGAAGCCGCTCGTCGACAAGATTCTAGACGCTGCCGGCCAGAAGGGCACGGGCAAATGGACGGCAATCAGCGCGCTCGATCTGGGACAGCCTGTAACTCTGATCGGCGAGTCAGTCTTCGCGCGCTGCCTGTCGGCGCTGAAAGAAGAACGCGTAACCGCTTCGAAGATCCTTCAGGGACCGGCGGCAAAAGCCGTTACCGGTGATCGGGCCGCATTCATTGAGGATGTACGCCGCGCGCTCTACTGCTCCAAGATGATCTCCTACGCGCAGGGTTATATGCTGCTGCGGGCCGCGGCCAAGGAAAATGGCTGGAATCTGAACCTGGGCGGCATCGCGCTGATGTGGCGCGGCGGATGCATTATCCGCAGCCAATTCCTGGGCAAGATCAAAGAAGCGTACGACACGAATCCGGCGCTTGAGAACCTGCTGCTTAACAGTTTCTTCTCCGGAGCGATCAACCAGTACCAAGCGTCGTGGCGCAAGGCGCTGGTTCACGCTATCGAACTGGGCGTGCCCGCGCCAGCGTTCTCCACCGCGCTGGCGTTCTATGACGGCTTCCGCGCCAAGCGGCTGCCCGCGAATCTGCTGCAAGCACAACGCGACTATTTCGGCGCCCACACCTATGAGCGCACCGACAAGCCGCGCGGCCAGTTCTTCCACACTAACTGGACCGGCCATGGCGGCCGAGTTTCTTCGTCAACCTATACCGTTTAAAACGGTTTCAATCGTTGGAAGCGACTTCGCTCCCGCTTTCTCCGGCGCAATCTTCGACCGTTGTGCCGGGCAGGCGGGAGTTCTTCCGTTCAGCCATTTACTAAGTTTGAATCGCACATTCAATCTTTGGGGAGTTAAGAGTCGATGAGCATTCTCGATCGTTTTCGTTTGGATGGAAAAACCGCGCTCGTGACCGGAGCAGCCGTCGGACTGGGCGAAGCCATCGCCGTAGCTCTGGCGGAGGCAGGTGCGGATATTGCCTGTCACGGGAACCGCCATCCCGCCGAGGAGACCAGCGCGCGAATTCGAGCCCTGGGGCGTAAGTCCCAAAGCTTTGCCGCCGACCTGAGCACGGCAGATGGCGCAGGCCGCCTCTTCGACGCTGTGTCCGCCGCCATGGGCGCTCCGCAGATTCTGGTCAACAATGCGGGAATCATCTACCGGGAGGCAGCGGAGGATTACAGCCTTGATGCATGGATGAAGGTGATGCAGGTCAACCTGAACAGCTTGTTCCGGCTCAGCCAGTTGGCCGGCCGCGAGATGCTGAATCACGGCCAGGGAAAGATCATCAACATCGCTTCTCTGCTCGCGTTTCAGGGTGGTATCCGCGTCCCAGCCTATACGGCGTCGAAGGCCGGTGTGGCGCAGTTGACCAAGGCGCTGGCAAATGAATGGGCGGGACGCAATGTGCAGGTGAACGCCATTGCTCCGGGCTACTTCAGCACGGCAAACACCGAGGCCCTGCGCAAGGACGAGGTACGCAGCAAGCAGATTCTGGAGCGGATTCCGGCAGGCCGCTGGGGAAACCCGGAAGACCTTGCCGGCGCCGCTGTGTTTCTGGCCTCGTCCGCCAGCGATTACGTGAACGGCGAAATCCTGGTGGTGGACGGCGGCTGGATGGCGCGTTAGAGCGAGTCTCCATGAACGATGAAGAAGGAGCCGTGGTGAAAGTTCTGCCACTACTCCTTGATCTTGGCCACCAAAGCGCTGTAAAGTGCGCCCGGCGGAATCAGCAACTGGTGCGGCACGCCGGCGGGGATGATGATCACATCTCCCACAGTGATGGTTTGCGACTTCCCGTTCTGGATACCGGCGCCCTTGGTCTCTCCGTCGCTGTCCGTCTTTGCACCGATGACCGTACCGCCAGTAATCAGCGTCGCGCTTCCCTGCTGAACGATCATCAGATCGTCATAGCGCGCGTGAATCTCGGCGCCACCGCTCGTGGTGCGCACGGATAGCTTCAGGGCAAGATTGCCATAACTCGCCAGAGTCGATCCGCTACTACCGGAAGCCTTGGCCTGTGGGGCTAACTGCGCAAGTTGCGCGTGAAGCTCGTGCGCCGGAATCACCTCTCCCTTGTCTCCGCTGAGAGTCGCTGCCGGAACGACCAGCGCCACGAACGCTACGATTGCCGTCGCAATGTTCATTGCATCCTCCTTTCCATCCCAGGATCTCCGTTTCCCGATTTACGAAAACCACAACGTCCAGGCAGCGGCTTCCATAGGAAATCACTGCCTGGACGTCATTGCAAGGGTACTCAGGTGAATGAGAAATCTCTAGCGAATGATCTCAATCGGAGCCGGGTCCATGTCATCGTAGTCCTGATTCTCTCCGCCCATGCCCCAGCAGAAGCTGTAGGCCTGCGTGCCCACGCCCGCGTGAATTGACCATACAGGGGAAGCTACAACGTCCCGGTTGGCCATCACGATGTGGCGCGTTTCCTCGGGCGAACCCATCAGATGAATGACGCGCCCATTCTCTGGAAGATTGAAGTACATATACACTTCTGTGCGGCGGCTGTGGGTATGCGCAGGCAATGTGTTCCATGAACTTCCGGGATGCAGATGGGTTACGCCCATCACCAGTTGGCAACTTCTTGCGCCAGCCAGATAGATGTATTTGCAGATGGTGCGATGGTTGCAGGTTTCCGCGCTCCCCATTTCCTTCGGATTGGCGTCTTCCTTGCGCACCAGGGCAACCGGGTAACTAGCATGAGCAGGATAACTCAGCAGATAGAAGACCGCGGGCGCGGCCTTGTCCTTCGACTCAAAACTGACTTCAGCATTGCCGCGGCCGACATAGAGCACATCGAGATTGTTCAGCTCGTAGCTCTTGTCCCCGACACGCACCATGCCGCTGCCGCCGATGTTCAGAATTCCCAACTCGCGGCGCTCCGTAAAGTATGCCGCCCGTAATTCCGGATACGTAGGCAATGCAATCGGGCCATCCAGGGGAGCGGCCATACCGATCGCGGCGCGGTCGGCATCCACAACATAGTTGAAATGAATCTTGCCCGGCTCGTAGAGCGCATTGAGCAAAAAACTCTCGCGGAGTTCCTTCGTCGTCATGCGCGGAAAGCGCACAGAGTCAGCCATCAAAACCGTTTTCATTGTTCCTCCAACTTTAACCACTTAGCCGCGGGCATCGTCCTTGACGCGTGTCCACTTATGCATTTGCTGCAGCAAGATCATTTTACTGCTTCGGAATCTGCAACGGGTCCCAGTTGTCAGTGCCGCGCAGAAAGGCAGCAGGCGCAAACTGCCCGGCCTGCTCCGGAGAAAGAAAATGCGTGTGCGGCTCGCGCTGGTCGTGCTGCGCGCCAGGCCCGCTTGAGTTGTACTCAGCATAGAACACGGTGTCGATTGAGTGTGTTTCGCCCGGATGCCACTCGCGCCAGCCCGCCGGATCGATGTGGCTGCCCATCTTCGTATTGAGAAAGACCACCGAGGCATAGGGCCGCCAGGGACGGCCAAGATAGACTTTGCCGGTCAAACCGTCATCGGCAAGAAGCTTGCAGCGATTGAGGACAAAGCCCGAGTCCTCGTCGGGATAGTGCTTGGCCTGTGCCGTGATGAACCCACCAGCATGGGCCGTGCTATGAATTTCACAGCGATCAAAGACTGCCTTGCCGTCTCCAAAGATAAAATCGACGTTCCCGGCAATATAACAGTCGGAAAAATACTGCCGCGAGGGAATGCAGTTCTGTCCATCGGGAGCGCAGTTGCGGCTGCCAGCGTAGACAGTATCCTGGTTGCCCAGCAAGCGCACATTGTGGAAGATAGCGCGATCCCCAGTGACCAGCAACGCCAGGGCCTGAGAGCCGGCAGGAAGCTGTGGATGGGTAGCGTTGAAATCGTTCTGGAAGGTGATGTTCTCGGCAAAGAAGTTGTCAGCCGTTACATTCACGGTGGCCGAATGAAGTGTGCCTCCATACGCTCCAGCGCTGCGATCATTCACCACCACCGTCTTGCTTGCATCGGGGTTGGCGCTGCGCAGGCGGATGTTGGGCTTGTCGATATTCAGTACTTCGCGATAGGTTCCAGGAGCCACCAGCACCAGGGCTCCGCTCTTCGGCGCCGCATCCAGCGCGCGCTGGATGGAGTAAAAATCGCCCGTGCCATCGGCCGCGACATACAGGGTTTCATCCTCCGGAGGAACCGTTCCAACCATCTCCGGAGCCGTAATCAGCGCGGGAAAAGGAAGGAAGCGCGACTCGCAGGACAAGGGCGCTCCCGGTGTGGAAGCGGGCGTCTCTTGCAGCGTCACATTATCTCCGGCAGGTTCTAAATTCCCGCGGTTGCTTCCGATGAGAATGTCCGCATCCTTGAGCAGCATCCTGGAGTGCTGCTGGTCGTCGGCAAAGACATTGTCGAGCTTCAGGCCCAGTTTGTACTGCGCGTCCAGCCCAAGGAACGTATAATTTCCCGCCGTAAGTACGTGAATGTTTTCGAGCGTAATGTCCCGGTAAATAGGAAGCTGCGTTCCGGTGAACGTGGTGTAGAGCGGCGTGAATACGAGCGGGTTTTTCGTATCGCGAATGCAAACATCGCGATAGAGCAGATCGTGCACCAGGCCGCCCCGGCTGCGGTCGGACTTGATGCGGATTCCGTTGTCCGCGCCGTCGATGGTCAGGTCGTCAACCAGCATATGATCTACCCCGCCACTGGTTCCGCTGCCGATCGACATGCCATGTCCGGTATAGAAATGGTTGTGCAGGATCGAGATATTCGACGACGGTCCCGCTTTGCCGGATTTCACCGCAACATCGTCGTCTCCGGTATGAATCGAGCAATAGGCGATGGTCACGTTGCGCGAGGAACCCGGGTCGATGCCATCGGTATTGCGAGCGGTCTTGGGCGTCATGATCTTCACGCCCCATGCGGTGAACCCGTCCGTCTCGTTCACGCCAACATGGAAATTGGGAGAGTTGCGCAACGTGATCTTGTACATCGTGAAGTCATCTGCGTGGCGCAAGACAATCATCACGGGCACGCTTTGCTGCTTGTCGATAATCTTGGCCTGATGCGCCAAGTCCCACCAGGTCACATCCTGCCCCAACAACTTTGCACCACCTCGGCCATCGATGGAGCCTAAGCCCATGATGCCGCTTCCCTTTGCCCCATCGCCCAGAATGAGCGGTTTGCATCCGTGGCCTCTGTCGCTGACAATGCCGCAACTTCCGGGCGTGAGATCAAAAACACGCGGATCGCGCGAAGCCACCAGCGCAGTATTGGCATCCACCACCAGGGTCACGCCGGGACGCAAGGCGATGGGGCCGGTTAGAAATACATTCTTCTGCCGATGGGCGCGCAACACTACAGCCTTGTCCACGGCGCAGCTATCGATGGCGTGCTGGATGCGCTCGGTATCCAGCTTCTGCTCATCCTTGTCTGCAATCGCCCCGTGACGGGCCGCGATATTGGCCTCCAGTGTGAAGCAAGCTGCGGGAATATGCGGCTCGGTGACCTTGCGGGTGTCCTGAGCAGGCAACGTCCCCAAGCAAAGCAGCAGTGCTAGAACGAGAAGCGGGGTAAAGCGTAGAAAGCGCAAACTGAACTCCTATCAGCACGGCTCGAGGTCGCGCCTGTTGGTCCAAGCGACCCGCCCAAGAGGACTGACCACTTGCAATCATTACTTTATAGGAGAGGAGCCGTCCATCGTCAAGACATTCAAGCCTGTATTTCCTTTATCCGCGGAATCCTAGCTGGCAACCTACTGAAAATATGCACATTACGCATTTGGCCATCGCGCCATTCATGCGCTTCAGTTCCTCATTTCCCAGGCGCGGACAGTGGTTGTTGGTCAGACCTCTCAAGCGGTAGAATCGTCCATAATTCCATTTGTACGGAGCGGATTACACAGGAGCAAAAATCACGCCATGAAACCGTCTGCGCATGCATATATCTTCATCGTGCTATTCATCTGTTGCATGGGTTACTCTCAGTCCCCCGTTCAGGGCGGGTCGCATCCGGCCGCCAGAATCAGAATTGCCCTGGTGGGCGACTCGACTGTCAACAACGGCGGAGGATGGGGTTCTGCCTTCTGCGCCTTGATGACGTCCAATGTGGAGTGCGTTAACTTGGCCAGGAACGGCCGCAGTTCAAAGAGCTACTACGACGAAGGTCTTTGGCAAGATGCGCTGGGCCGGCATCCGGATTACATTCTTATTCAGTTCGGTCATAATGACATGCCTGGCAAAGGTCCCGCACGCGAGACCGACCCGGATACAACTTATGCGGCGAATATGCGCCGGTACATTGAGCAGGCGCGAACCATTGGAGCGCGACCGGTCGTCGTGACCTCCCTCTCCCGGCGTACTTATAAAGACGGCAAGCTGGTCCTGGATTTGAAGGCATACGCCGCTGCCGCAAGACGAGTTGCTATCGAGGAAGATGTTCCGCTCATCGACCTGAACGCAGAGAGCGTGAAACTGCTCGAAACGATGAATCAGGAACAGGCCGACCAGTTCGATGCGACTGCTCATCCCGATGCCCTCGACAAGGGTCCCGATCGCACGCACTTGAACGCCACTGGTTCGGCTTTATTTGGACGTATGGTGGCAGATGGCCTGACAAAAGTCTGCCCCGAACTTGGGCCGGATGTAAAAAGCGAGCCGCAAACAAAATGATCTGCGAATTCCCAGTGCTGTTTTAATGCTTCACGCTAGACGCAGGCCCGCGCGGAATCTGCGCGAGAATCCATCGGACAAGTTCTTTGCCGGCAGCGTAGTTGTCATACTCGGCAGGGAGCTTTCGGCCGTCGGTGTATTCGTTGTAGAGCCAAGGATCAACCGTTGCAAAGACGGTCCCTTTGCCGTACTTCGCCGCGGCCGTCAGAATGTCTCCGTGATCGCGAAGGAGCGCGGTGGCAGGGGGCTTTACTGAGATGGTGCAGATCTCTTTCATGTATGCAGTGTGGGGATCGTGGAAGATGGGACCGCCGCCTTCGATTGCGATCTTACCCATCTCAAACTTGTTTCCGTCCACCTGATTGCGCAGCACATTGTTGTAGTGGATACCGAATCGCTCAGCCAGCAGATTGAGATGGTCCAAGTCGGCATTGCCCGGGTCATTCTCCATGATTACCAGCACGCCACCATCCTTGACCCACTCCGCGATTTGGGTAGCGTCCTCCGGTTGCACATAATGCGGGTTTGGATTCTTCACCGGAATATCCGGAGAGACAATGATATAGACCTGCGCCTCATGAAGCGCCGTGAGAGTGGGTGCTGTATAGAGGGTCTTCGTTTCTGCGCCGAAGTTATTGAAGATATGGCCGAATAGAGAGTAGCCGCTGTTGCTCAGGTCGTTCCACTTGTAATGAAAGTAAACCTGCTCACCGAATGCGTCTGGCCGCTTCTGACTGTTGAACCAGGCGTCCAGAAGGACCGTTCTGCCTCGACCCAGCTTCGCATTGGCGGCGGTCTCGATCTCCGCGCTGGCCAGCAGAAAGGCGCCCACGCCCTTGGGATCGTTGGTGGCCGTCTTCTCGCCGATGTAATAGGAGTAGCTGCCGTCCCGGGAGGGATCTCCGCCAAGTCCCGCGGATTTCACTGTGTCGGTAAGCGCCACCTCATCGCCGTGTGCGGTCTCGATGAAACGGCTCAGAATTCCTTTGTATCCGCGCTTCGCATTGGCAAGATAGCGTTGGGGAAGATAACCTTGGCGCACCCCCTTGGCCAGTGCATAAACAAACATACAGGAGGCGGAAGACTCCAAATAGTTTCCATTTTCCCCGCCTTTGTCGAGTACCTGATACCAAAGGCCGTTCGTTCCATCCTGATAGCGAGTTATCGCCGCGGCATCTGTTTCAAGTTCAACGATCAACAGCCTCTGCCCCAGAGTCCCCTCGGGATAATAGGAAAGCGTGTCGACCAAAGCCATCATGTGCCAACCCATTGCCCTGGCCCAGAACTGCGACGAGTGGCCGGTCTGCTTATCGGCCCAGCGCTCCTGCTTCGACTCATCCCATCCGTGGTAGAGCAGGCCGGTCTTCGCGTCGCGCGCGTGATCGTCCATTAGCAAGAATTGGCGAGTAATGTCTTCAAATGCTTCAGGATGATGAAACATCGCGGCGTATTCGGCATAGAAAGGCTCGGCCATGTACAGCCCGTCCAGCCACATCTGATTTGGATATTTCTGTTTATGCCAGAAGCCGCCGGATGCGGTGCGCGGCTGATGAACGAGCTGTTGGTAAAGCAGTGTTGCGGCTTTCGCGTAGCGCGGGTCCTGGGTAACACCATATAAGAGCAGAAGCTGTCGGCCAAGCAGTATGCTGTCGAGCTGATTTTCCTCCGGCTTCCAGGTAGCTATGGAGCCATCGGGCGTGACAAACTGATCGACCGCACTCTTGATGTAGTTGTAGTAGCGCGGATCGGCGGTGTTCAACCACACGGCATCCACGCCTTCCAGCAGCGTGCCAAGTTCATAGTTCCATGCCCATTGCTGATCAACGGGCACAAAGCGCCCATTAGGCCAGCGCTGGATCGCCGCGTTCGCCGCGCGCTCGGACCATGGTTGCCCTTCGGCATACGTGGCAGAACACGCGCTTCCGGCCATTCCCGATAGCAAGATTAAGCTCACAAGGCGAAGAGCACTCTTCATCTAACCTCCTGATTGACCACATACAACACTCATTGTATGAATTAAGTTTGCAGTAGCCGAAGCTCTGGTTTCTCTAACCCCTCCGGTAAGATTAGACCACTAGGCTGCAAACGTGACGCCGCAACTCCGAAGACAGAAGAGGCTGCCATTTCAGGCAGCCTCTTCTGCTAATGCAAAGGGTTAGAGGTTAGAATTCGATACGCGCTGAGAACTGCGCAGCTTTGCGGTTGGCGACTGAACTAGCGGTGACCTGCCCGAAGCTGGCGTTGCCAACTGCGGTGCTGGCAACAGCGAACTGGGTGTGGTTGGTGACGTTGTACCACTCAGCCCGGAAATTCAGCTTGGAAGCTGCCGTGAGGTGCAGCGGGAAGCTGCGCACCATGGCTAGGTCTAGCTGGTAGTTGCCGGGGCCGATAAGGTTGTACGGAGCAGTACGCGGCGCATCGCTGAACATATACGCGTAATTGGTCAGCAATGAAGTAATCGCCGGCTGGCCGGTGGGCGTGGACGGCGGTGTTGGATTGATGAACGGTCCGGCCACACTCACATTGTTGCCGCTCTGCACGTAGCCGGTGCTGGGAACGATATAGCTGATCGTGTTGTAATTACTGGTAGTTGCGCCTTTACCCCATCTCCCGTTCTGGCGTACCGAACCGCTGAAGTTCGGATTCATGATCGGTGGAGCGGTGGAGTTCTGCGCCTGATTGGTCTGAGTTGAGGACTCCGTGATCGCCAGCGGCGAGCCGGAGTATTGCTGATAGATCCCGGAGAACTTGAAGCCGCCAAGGATTGCCCGCTCTGTGAATTTATCCGCGAAAATTGTCCTGCCGAGTGGCCAGTCCCAAACCGTGGTCAGGACAAAGTGATGCTTCTGGTTGGAGGTGGACAAGGTCCGTTCGATGCGGTCCGCCTTCCAGGAGGCAGTGGGGTGATTGGCGATGGTTCCGACTGGAATAGCGTAGCCAGTGCGGAAGGTGCCGGCATCGTCAATGGCGCGCGAGTAGGTGTAGTTGGCGTTGACCGTCAGCCCGTGCCAGGCGCGCATATTCGCCATGGCTTGCAGGCCGTGGTAGTTGGCGTTGCCAATGTACCCGAAGGAGTCGGAGACCGACTGGAACGGGTAGGGCTTCAAAAGAGTGCTCAACGGCTGATTCGTGGCGTAACCAGACAAGTTCGGGCAAGTCAGGCTGTAGGTCGAGCAATCTGTGCCGACCGCGCCGGATGAACCGCCCGTATCGCCCAAATGCGATCCAAGATACAGATACTTGGGATCGAGCTGGTTGGACTGAAGCCCGCGTCCAGTATTGCTATCGAGCTGCAGGAAGTGGCCCTCCGAACCAACATAGGTTGCGGTGACCGCCAGCGCATTGGTCACCTGACGCTGGATGCCAAGGCTCCAGTTGATGTACTCCGGCGCTCGGCCGCCGAGATACGGGTCATCATAGTTGAAGGATGAAGGGGATGACGTATAGCCGGACGTCTTGGTGTAGCCGGTGCCGTATCCCGAACCCGATGCCCTGCCTTGCGGAGCTCCGTAGGAGGGAATTATGCCAGAGCCTGCTCCGGCTATTGCATTGCCGCTTGCGTCGATGGCGCTTGAATTCAGCAGCCCGGTCATGGTGGTTACATCGTTGGCCGACGATATCGTCGGCGCATTCGAGAAGCCCAGCGTTCCGAGAGTTGAAGCAAGGCCGCCCACAGCGTCGCCATGGGTATACATGACACCAAAGCTGGAATGGATCACGGTCTTGGGGTTAAGTTGATAGGCCAGTCCAAGGCGCGGTGCAATGTTCCTGTAATAGTTCTTGACAGGTGAGGTGCAGTTGCAGGTGCCGGTGCCATACCCTGCGAAGTTCAGGGCACCATTCAGGCCGGTTATCGGGTTGGCAAGATTGGGATCGAAGAAGCCAGCGTCGTTCTTCACTTCTCTGACGCTCGGGAAGAAATCGTAACGCAGGCCGAGGTCGAGAGTCAGCTCCGGGGTGACCTTCCAGTTGTCCTGGATATAGGGCGAGATGGGGCGGAAGCGCGCGCCATACCCTGGGTGCGCGGAATAATCCGCATACGAGAAGGTAGATGGTGAAGGGGCATTATTTTTGCCCGAGGCCGAGTCGATTTCGCCAAGCAGGAAGCTGGCATAAGACAAACCGGTACCGGACATAACGGAGTAGGAGCCTTTGGAGATACCTGCAGTCTCCGTGACGGCGGAGGCGAGCACCATGGGAGTTGTTCCGCCCACAGCGCTGATGGTGTTGTACAGCATCCATGCAACCTGCCCGCCGAAGGTGAACGAGTGCTTGCCAACGGTCCACTGCAGGTTATTAAGCACCGTGTAGTTTTCCGCCAGAGTCACATTAGCAATTGTGCCACCCCAGCCTGTTGGAGCATTCGTGCCTGCGAAGGGCACGATGGGGAAGGTCTGCAGCGCCTGGCCCGCCACCGGAGCGCTGCCGCTGGGGGTGGGGTTGGAGAACGAAATGTCCATGGCTGTAGCAGCATCCGTCGCATTCTGGTCGGGATTGAAGGTCGGGCCGTTGTAGCGGGCATACCCCCACTTGAACTGGTTGATGAGGTGCGGCGTGAAAACGTGCGTTTCTTCAATGATGCCCACTGCGGTCTTCGGCGCGTAGGCCTGACCGTAGTTGAAAGGAACGGGTCCAACATTGCGGCCCGCTGTGGTCTGGCCGACGGGATTCGAGCTGGCCTGACGTCCATCGGCAAAAATAAACGTGAGCGTGTCCGACGAAGTAGCAAGAAAATCGATGCGGTCGGTCGTGGACCAGTTGACGAGTCCAGTGGCGTTGGGGGCGATGTAATTGTTTTGCAGAGACGTGCCAATGCCCGTCTTTGGCAGCAGTGCCTGCATACGCAGTGCAATGGGAGAGAATTCTGTAGATGGGATCACATTGACCTTGGTGGGGTCGGGAGCGGTCGTAACCGGGCCGCCGTGAGGACCGGGAGTGCCGCTATAAGGAAAGCCATACTGGTACCGGCAAAAGCCGTCGGTGCTGTTTTTTGTGCAGGCGCTCTGCGAAAATGGGTCGTAGATCGGAACACCCACCGCGCTGAAATCGCCGCCCTGCTGGGCCGCCGTAGGAAAGGTCATCGGCGTCGGAGTCGCGCTGGTATAGCGGAAGCCGTTGTAGTTGGCATAATAGAAGACCTTTTGCTTCCACTTGCCAAAAGGAACTAGCGGGCCGCCGAGATTGATGCCGTATTCGTTGCTGTGTTCAACCGGCTTGACCGCTACGCCGATAACTGGATTGACGGCCTTGCCCCAGAAGCCCCAGGTATCCAGAGACGTATTGCGGAAGAACTCATAGACGGAACCGTGCTGTTTGGCGCCGCCTTGCTTGACGGTGTAGTTCATTACGCCCTGGCCTTCATAGACGGCCGAGTAGCCAGTGGTCTGCACCTGGAACTGGTCGATGGCGTCAACCGAAATAGCCGTCCACACATAGCGCGGGTCGCCGTTGCCACCAGCGCGCACAAACACAACGCCATCGACGTAGACAGCGGAGGCCGCGCCGCGGCTGCCGGAACCGTTGACCACGCCAACGTTGGTTGTAGCATTGCCATTGGTCTCATTGCCCTGTACACCAGGCATGAGGTACACGAAGTCGGTCGCGCGGCGCTGATCGGCATTGCCATAGGCGCCCATTTCAACGGGCAGCTCCGAGTAAACCTCGTTTTCCATGGTGGCGCCCAGCGTTGCGTTGCTGGTTTCCAACTGCGGAGGCGCTGCGGTTACGGTAATCTCAACGCTGGAGCGGCCAACCGTGAGAACAGGGTTATATGTCTGCGACTCCATCGCATTCACATGGATGTTCTCCTGAACCAGCTTTTCAAAGCCCTTGGCGGAAGTGGCCAATGTATAAATACCCGGATCCAGGTTGGAGAAGACATAGTCACCTGCTCCAGTTGTCGTGGTTGTGGTTGTGATGCCGGTAGCATTGTTGGTAGCGGCAACGACGGCGCCAGGAATCACTGCCCCGGTCTTATCCGCCACCGTACCTGTAACGGCGCCTTTTCCGGAAAGCTGCGCCTGCGCGCCGAAGGGCGCCATCATGGCTATGACCAAAAACACCAGCCATCCCCATCTGGAACAATACCTGAGCCCGTGCTTCAGGCTCCTCGGCGTCCCATTCATATCCAGCTGTCCTTCTACGGCCAAACTTCTCATTCAAGCCTCCATAAGATTGCTGCTGCGCTTTGGTCCCTGGCCCGCTCGACTGGCTCTGCCTAGCAGATTTGCCAACGGTGGTCAGACCACACCTGAAGCGACAATAGTTTCCTGCACAGGATCTAGGCCTGTCAAGCGAGAAATGCAAAGACTCGATAATTTCCTCGAATGATATGCAGAATGAGTGACTTGCATTGCATGGCGCAAAAATGTTTCAGCACCACTGGTCAGACCTTGCGGGTCCTTGGGCTTGCGAATCACTTGGAGTCTGAGGCTGAACGGCGACCGCTGCATAGTTCTCGGCACCTGCGTGCCACAAACCGCACACTGCTCATCGAGGATACGCCGGACGAGGAGCGGGAGCAGGTCCCAGATTTGCCTAAAGGCTCTTCGGCCTGGAAGTAGCTCTGGTAACTTTCCGAGTCGTGGGGCGTTCCATGCCCTGCGCGGTTTGAGCCATGCGCAGGTGTTGTTCCATTAGTTTTTGCGCCTCGGCGGGATTCTTAGAGCGAACGGCATGGTAAATCATTCGATGCATCTCCGCGGACTCGCCCAGATCGGTCGAGCGCTCAACGGTCTTGCGGCGCTTGTCGTACAGGGCCGACGTGACGGTCTCCATCAGAGCGGCCAGAATGGGATTACCGGAAGCCTGCGAGAGAATACGGTGAAAAAGCACGTCGTGGATCAGAAAATCCGCGGGTCTATCCACGGAAGCGAAAATCTCGGCAACCTCTTCGGCCAACGCGATATGATGCTCTTCCTTGCCGCGTTCAGCGGCGAGAGCGGCAAGATTGCTCTCAAGAATCAACCGCGCTTCAAACATTTGCCAGGACTGAAAGCCGTGCAGCGCGCCCATCAGGCTGAAGGATGCCTTGCCGAATTCTGCCGGGCCATCAGCAACGAAGGTTCCGACCCCGTGCCGCACCTTTATGACGCCCATCGCCGCCAGGTACCCTATGCCGGTGCGAAGGCTGGCCCGGCTGATATTCAGCGAGTGTGCGAACTCGCGCTCCGGGGGAATCTTGTCGCCCGGTTGCAGGGTACCATTCTCGATGAGGGAGCGAAGATGGTTGACAACCTGCATTGTCCGGTGCGTATCAGGTAGATCCTGTTTCTTCCTCGGCATAGAGGGCAGACACCTTCTTGCATTGCTCAAGATGCAGGGCAAGACGAGATTAACACCGAAGACCATTCTCCGCCTCAGAAAAATTTCTCCGCCGTCCTGACGTTTCGCGGCCAGATGTGTATACTGTGGTCTGACCTCTCCAGTGGTCGGACCTTTGAGCCTCTCATCGAAAGGGCAGGGTTGCAGCTATGTTGATCCACGAAGACCGCTTGTTTCCCGCCGAACCCGGGGCGCGGAAGATAGCCCGGGCTCTGTACACGCACGTTCGCGACTTGCCCATCATCAGCCCGCACGGGCATACGCAGGCGGCCTGGTTTGCGAAGAACCAGCCTTTCCCTGACCCGGCAAAGCTGTTCGTCGCGCCCGATCACTACGTCTACAGGATGCTCTACAGCCAGGGAATCTCTCTTGAAGACCTGGAAATTGGGCAGGCGGAACTCAAGGACGCCCGCAAGGTCTGGCGCATCTTCGCCAGCCATTACTATCTGTTTCGCGGAACCCCGACGCGCCTATGGCTGGACTTTGCCTTCCAGGAACTCTTTGGCCTGGAGGAGCGGTTGTCGGAAAAGACCGCCGACCTCTACTTCGACACCATCTCTGAGAAGCTGCGCACACCGGAGTTTTTGCCCCGCGCCCTTTACCAACGCTTCAATCTGGAAGTGTTGGCAACCACCGATTCTCCCTTGGACTCCCTGGACGACCACAGGGCAATCCGCGAATCGAACTGGAAGGCAAGGATTTTGCCCACCTTCCGGCCTGACCCGGTTGTCGATCCGGAGTTTGCTGGATTTGCCGGTTTGATTCGAAAACTGGGCGAGAACACTGGAGAAGATACCGCGACGTGGGCCGGCTACCTGAATGCGCTGCGGAAAACACGCGCGCGCTTTCGCGAGCTCGGCTGCACGGCAACTGACCATGGGCATCCCACTGCGCAAACCGCGGACCTTCCCACGTCAGAGGCAGCGGAGTTGTTTCGCCGAGTGCTGGCCGGCAACGCCAATGCCCAGCAGCAGGAGTTGTTCCGCGCTCAGATGTTGACCGAGATGGCGCAGATGAGCCTGGAAGACGGGCTGGTCATGCAGATTCACCCCGGAAGCGTGCGCAACCACAACCGCAAAATCTATGAGCGTTACGGCCGCGACGTAGGCGCCGACATTCCCAGGCCAACCAACTACGTGGACGCTCTGCGCCCCTTGCTCGACCGGTTTGGCAATGAGCCCAAACTCACAATCATTCTTTTCACGCTCGACGAATCGACCTATAGCCGGGAGTTGGCTCCCCTGGCAGGGCACTATCCGTGCCTGCGGCTCGGGCCGGCCTGGTGGTTTAACGACAGTCCTGAGGGAATGATGCGTTTTCGCGAGCAGGCCACCGAGACGGCAGGCTTCTACAATACGGTCGGCTTCAACGACGATACGCGTGCCTTTCTTTCCATTCCGGCGCGGCACGACGTGGCGCGGCGTATGGATTGCGCATTCCTGGCCAAGCTGGTCGCTCAACACCGTCTGGAAGAAGACGAGGCATTTGACGTAGCGCATGAGTTGGCCTACGGGCTGGTGAAAAAAGCATATCGGCTGTAAGAGCGACATATGGTGGATTGTGTGGAATTGAATAGACAAGAGCAAGCGGAGCCATCCGCAGGCATGCGGATTGGACGCGTACGCTGGACGATTTGCGCCATGCTCTTCGTCGCCACCACGATCAACTACATGGATCGCACGGTCATCGGGCTCCTCAAGCCAACTCTTGAAAAAAGCATCGGCATGACCGAAGTGAACTTCGGGTACATCGTGGGCGCCTTTACGATTGCGTATGCGCTCGGCCTGCTCGTCGCCGGGCGCTTTGTCGACAAGGTCGGCACACGCATCGGCTACATGGTCATCATGGCCGTCTGGAGCCTCTCCGCCATGAGCCACGCGCTTGCCAACACGGTGCTCGAGTTCGGCATCGCGCGCTTCTCTCTCGGCATCGGAGAATCCGGCAACTTCCCCGCCGCCATCAAAACCACGGCTGAATGGTTTCCGCAAAGCGAGCGCTCGCTGGCCACGGGAATCTTCAACTGCGGTGCGAATGTTGGAGCCATTCTGGCAATGCTGATTGTGCCCTGGGTGACAATTCACTACGGTTGGCACGCCGCCTTCCTGGTCACCGGCATCTTCAGCACGATGTGGATTATTCTGTGGTTCTTCAAATACAGCAAACCCACAGAACATCCGGCGCTCACCGCCGCCGAATTGCGCCACATCAACCAGGAAACCGCCGAAAAGCCCGGTCCATCCACGCCGTGGGTCAAGTTGCTGGGCATCCCTCAGACTTGGGCGTTTGCCATCCCCAAGTTTCTCACCGATCCTATCTGGTGGTTCTATCTTTACTGGCTGCCATCGTTCTTCAGCGCAAAGTTCAGTCTGGATCTTTCCCATCTGGGTTTGCCTTTGATCATCGTCTATAACGCCTCAGCCGTGGGCAGCATCGGCGGGGGCTGGCTGCCCGCGCCCTTCCGCCGCCTTGGATTTTCCGCCACGAAAGCACGGCTGGCGTCCATGCTCTTCTGCGCCTGCCTTGTAGTTCCCGTTTTTTTGATCAACTACCTCCATTCGGAGTGGGCCGCAATCGGACTGCTCAGCCTTGCCGCGGCCGCGCACCAGGGTTGGTCGGCCAACCTCTTCACCACCGCGTCGGATATGTTTCCCCGCAGTGCCGTGGGTTCGGTCACCGGCATAGGAGGGATGGCCGGATCTGTAGGCGGCTTCCTGCTGGCCACCTTCGCGGGTTACATTCTGCAACTAACTCATAGCTATGCAAGCCTCTTTGCCATCGCCGCCAGCGCATACCTCCTGGCCTTGTTCATCATGGTCCTGCTCGCGCCAGGACTGAAAAAAGTGGAGTTTGTCGCATGAGCCTCTACTGCGCCACGGGAAGCCCTGAAACCGATCTATCTTCGACGGAGTTGAAAGCTCTGCTCGCGGAGAGTCTTGCCAAGCTCGGCCCACGCAACCGCGTGCTCGCCGTGCCTCCCGACCAAAGCCGCGAGCACTCCCGCGCGGGTGAACTGACGCGCGATGCGTGGCAGTACTATGGCGACCGGCTGAAAGTGATTCTGCCCGCGCTCGGCACGCATACGGCGATGCGGCTAGCGCAGATTGCACACATGTTCGGCGAAGTGCCGCAGAATCTCTTTCGCGTTCATAACTGGAGAACCGATGTGGAGACTCTCGGCGAGGTCCCGGCTGAGTTCATCCGCGAGCAATCGGAAGGCAAGCTGAACTATGCCTGGCCGGCACAGGTTAACCAGCTCATCTCCCAGGGCGGCTTCGATCTTATCCTTTCCATCGGCCAGGTGGTGCCCCATGAAGTCATCGGCATGGCCAATTACAACAAGAACATCCTGGTGGGCACCGGGGGCCACGACGGAATCGGCCGCAGCCACTACCTTGGCGCGGTCTATGGCATGGAACGGATCATGGGCCGCGCCGCCAATCCCGTTCGCAATGTGCTGAACTACGCATCTGATCATTTTCTGCGGCATCTGCCCATCGTTTATGTACAAACTGTGGTCGGACGCAGAGCGGAAGGCGGACTGGCATTACGCGGCTTGTTCATCGGCGATGACATCGAGTGCTTCAATCTGGCCTCCGCGTTAAGTCTGAAGGTTAATTTCGAGATACTCGACGAGCCGATTATGAAGGCCGTCGTCTATCTCGATCCCAAGGAGTTTCACTCGACCTGGATCGGCAACAAGGCCATCTACCGCACCCGCATGGCGCTGGCCGACGGCGCTGAGTTGATCATTCTGGCACCGGGCGTGAAGGAGTTCGGCGAAGACAAGACTATCGACGCATTGATCCGCAAATACGGCTATCGCGGCACGGAGACAACGCTCAAGGCAGTCGAAGCCAATGAGGATCTGGCCAACGATCTGAGCGCAGCCGCTCACCTGATTCACGGCTCATCCGAGGGGCGCTTCAAAATTACCTGGTGCCCCGGCTTCCTCAGCAAGGAAGAGGTCGAGGGCGTAGGTTTCAATTATGGCGACCTAACCTCGATGCTTGCACGTTACGATCCGCGTAAGCTCAGCGATGGTTTGAACTCGGTTGAAGGTGAAGAGATCTTCTTTATCGCGAATCCAGGATTAGGGTTGTGGGCACACCGCAGCCGGCTCTGAGAGGAGAGAGAATATGGAAAATCGCAGTTTAAAGCTCAGCAAGTATTCCATTGGGACTGGAGACCGATTCGCACACCAGGCCAAGGCACAGTTACAGGCGTGTGTTCGTGCCCTAGATAGCGGTATCGAGGTGGTTCCCGTATGGAACAAGTCGAACCGCGAGCACGTTATCATCGGCTCAGAGCCCGCCTCTGCGCGGCAGGCCGCCGAGGCCGCTGTCAAGGCGCTCGCCTGGAAGCTCCCATACTTCTGCGACGCCGACCACATCACCTTGCAGACGGCCGGTCGCTTCCTTGATTCGTGCGATTTCTTCACCATCGACGTCGCGGACTTCATTGGACAAGCCGCGCCGGTGGCCGACATCGATCACTTCGTGAAGGGACGCGCGGAGCTGCTGGGGCGTATCCAACTGGAAGGGACGAATGAAGTCTTCGAGATCACGCCAGAGAAGCTCAGGCAAACAGCGAAGAAGTATCTGACCGCAGTTAAGAAGGCCGGCGAGGTTTACCGTACTATCGAGAGCGCCAAGGGCGCAGGCAACTTCATCCCCGAGGTCTCGATGGACGAGACAGACAGCGCGCAGAGCCCCGCTGAGTTGCTCATCATCCTGGCTGCAATCGCCGATGAAGGCATCCCCGTTCAGACCATCGCCCCCAAGTTCAGCGGCCGCTTTAACAAGGGTGTGGACTACGTTGGCAACACGGAGCAATTCGAGCGCGAATTTGCGCTGGACGTAGCGGCCATCGCCTACGCGGTCGAGCACTTTGGTTTGCCGGAGAATCTCAAGCTGAGCGTGCACTCGGGCAGCGATAAGTTCTCGATCTATCCCGCCATTCACGCCACCATGAAGAAGTTCAACGCGGGTGTGCACCTCAAGACCGCCGGAACTACCTGGCTCGAAGAGTTGATTGGCCTGGCCGAAGCCGGAGGCGACGGGCTGGCGCTGGCCAAGGAGATTTACACCGAGGCCTTTGCGCACCGCGAAGAACTCTGCGTACCCTATGCCACCGTCATTGACATTGACCCGGCCAAGCTGCCGTCCCCAGGCGAAGTGCGTGGCTGGTCTTCCGAACAGTACACTTCTGCCTTGCGCCATGTTCGCGGAGCGGCTGCTTACAACAGCAGCCTGCGGCAGTTACTACACGTCGGATTCAAGGTCGCGGCAAAGATGGGCAGCCGCTATCTGGATATGCTCGAAGCCAATGAAGCCGTGATTGCGAAGAACGTGACGGAGAACCTTTACGCCAGGCACATCGCCCCCGTTTTCTTGGGGCGCAACGCATAACCCTGACATTCATGCCCGATTGCGTGAAGCAGGTCAGTTCGCAACAGAAATGGAGAAACTCGTGACCACTAAAATTCTGAGCCTTGAAGGCAAAATTGCAGTCGTTATCGGAGGAACCTCCGGAATCGGATACGCCCTGAGCCTCGGCCTCGCCGATGCTGGCGCTGATGTTATCGCTTCGGCGCGCCGCCAGGAACAGGTGGACAAAACCGCCAGCGAGATTGAAGCGCGTGGCCGCAAGACCCTGCGGCTTGCTTCGGACGTATGCGACCGCGCCTCACTGGAAAGGTTGCACGCGGCTGTGCTCGACCAATTCGGCAAAGTCGACATCCTCGTCAACTGCGCCGGAATCATCAAGCGCACGCCTACGCTGACCGTATCGGAAGAAGAGTGGACCAATATCCTGAATACAAATCTCACCGGTACGCTGCGCGCCTGCCAGGTCTTCGGCAAGCATATGTTGGAACGCGGCTACGGCCGCATCATCAACATCACTTCACTGAACAGTTTTGTTGCGCTCAGCGAAGTGGCCGCCTACGCCGCCAGCAAGTCGGCCCTGGGCTCGCTCACCCGCTCGCTAGCCGTGGAGTGGTCGAAGAAGGGCGTTACTGTGAACGCCATCGCTCCCGGCGTCTTCCACACCGACATGAATGCAAAGCTTCTCGACAGCACGCCGCGCGGCCATGAATTGCTGATGCGTACGCCGATGGGCCGCTTCGGCAAGAATGAAGAGCTGGTCGGGGCCGCGATCTACCTCGCCTCCGATGCCGCATCCTTCGTTAGCGGACAGACTCTTGTCGTTGACGGAGGTTTTCTGGCGAGCGGCGTCAACCAGTAACTCCCGTCGGCCAAACAGAAGAGGCTGTGTCAGCCGGCGCAGCCTCTTCTTGTTGGCGCTCTTGCGTTTAGTGCAGCAAGACCTTCGCTCCCACCAGTTTCGTGATCGACTGCCCCTCACTGGCCGTGATGTCCACGCCCTGGCCTGATACCTCGGCATAACTGATTGTCAGTCCATTCCGGGCGCTGATCTTCACGTGGCGCAGAACCACCCCTGGGATGGGCGCTTCCGGTAGACCTGCGATGACACCGGCTGATGTGCTTCCAGTGGCTGTTACATTTTCAATCGTAATGTCGTAAAAATGCGGCGTCAGTCGCGTGACGGGTTGTGGTATTTCTGAATCGGGCGGCAGAACCTGGGGATAGTACTCGCTGATCACCAGCGCGTTCTTCACGTCCTTCATATCGATGTCGCTGAAAAACAGAGGGCCGACATCGTTACCGCGGTCGCGGTTCGCCTTCACGCGAATGCCATTGTCCGTTCCTTCAAAGTGAATCCGCTCAGCGCGGATGTTCCTGGCTCCCCCCGCAATCTCGCTTCCGATCGAGAGGCCGTGCCCATGCAAAAAGGTACAGTCGGTGATGGTGATGTCGCGGCTTGGATCATCCGGCCCGGAAGAGCCGATCGCGCCCGACTTGATCGCAATATCATCGTCGCCTACGTCGGCAAAAACATGATCGATCCGCACATTCGACGATGAGAAGGGGTCGATGGCGTCCGTATTCGACGAGTGGGCAGGCGCCAAAACCTTGATATTCCGGATGGTCACATCGTCCGAGTAGTAAGGAACCAACTGCCACATGGGAGAGTTTTGGATGGTAACTCCTTCCACCAGAACATGCTTGCAATGGTCGAAGACGACAAGCCTCGGCCGCGGGTGGTCAGATCCCATGACACCGGCATTCTTGATGGACCGCGCCATCTGCCACCAGCTCTCCCCGGCCCCGTCGATCACGCCTTCGCCCGTAATTGCAACATTTGAGGCGTGGGTTGCGCTCACAAGCGATTGCAGCCCTGGCTCGCGAAACTCGGTCTTGGGTGGATAGTCCCCATGGTCCGCGGAGCCGAGCAGTGTGGCGCCCTTGTCGAGCCGCAAGGTGATGTTGCTCTTCAGCACGATGGGAGCGCTCAAATACGTGCCGGCAATAAGTCGAACCGTGCCGCCGCCTTGCCGTTCGCAGACATCGATCGCCTTCTGAATTGCGACCGTGTCTTTGCTGACTCCGTCGCCCTTGGCCCCGTAGTCGCGCGGATTGCATCCAGGGGATACTACGAGCGCGCTTGCCGGAATGGCCGCGAAGACAGCCGTTACAATCAGCAAGAACAATAGGCGCATGAACTTCAATCGGCGTCGAATCATTCGGACTCCTTTCAAACAACTGTGCTCTTGAGCACTATCCCACAAAACAGGTAACTGATCACGGGTGCGATGCAAACACCGCGGATTTTCTGTACGCGCTGAGCCGGGCTGCCAATTCAACCAAAGATTCATCGCATCCGCGAGCGGCTGCCAATTGGATGCCGCCAGCAGCGCAGGGAAGGGTGACCACAGGCACGCCCGCCATGCTGAATGGAGTGGTGTAACGCAAAAGCCGGCCGCGGGTCTGGCTGTGATCCGCTCCGGCGGCGAGACGCGTAACCGGAGCGGCAGGCATCAGCAGTAAACCATGCGCCGCGAGAAGTTCGTCCATGCGGGCCGTGAACTCCGCGTGACGCTGGCGCAAGATGGAGATTTCCGAGGGCGTGATGTGCGCGCCCCACTCAAGCCGCTCGCGGATGGAGGGTTCGAAGCGGTCAAAGTGGCCGGCGTGAACGCGCGCTGCCTCCCATGCCTGAATGGGCGCATAGATTTCAAAGGACTCGTCCCACCACTCTGCATCGATCTTGACCGCGCGCAAGCCGAGGGCCTCCAACTCAAAGATTGTGGCGTGAAGGCTGGCCAGAATCTCTGGCTCGGAGTCGTGGAAAAAGCTCTCATCGGGGACGGCGAAGCGTGTGAAGGCCTGGGTTGAAGCCGCATCCTCGGACGCAAAGAAGCCGGCTAACAGAGGCGCATCCTCCAGATCGCGAAAGAGCCATCCCATGGTGTCAAAGGATTGCGCCAGGTGCGCGCCACCTTGCCAGTTGCCGCGGCCCAGCGAAGCGCGATACCCGACCAATCCGCACAGTGCGGCAGGCGCGCGGATGGAACCGCCCGTGTCAGTTCCGAGCGCGGCCACGGCCGAACCCTCAAGCACGCTGGCCACCGCGCCCGAAGACGAGCCGCCGGTCAGCGCGCCGTCGTTGCCCGGCTGAAGGCAATCGCCGAAGTCCGGATTTTCGCCGGTGATGCCGTAGGCCAGCGGGTGCATGTGGGTCTTGCCGACGATGACCGCGCCGGCGTCGCGCAGCCTTTCCGCCAGCCAGGAATCATGCGCGGCGGGGCCGTTGAAGTCGCGATAAAATCGCACGCCGCAAGTTGTGGGAGCGCCGGCCAGGTCGAAGCAATCCTTCAATGAAACGGGCAGGCCCCACAGAGCATCGCGGCCATCGCCGAAGGGCCCTCCCGCGCCACGCGGCATGGCTCCAGCGCGCACCGCTTCAGAGAGCGTCCACGCGGGGTTGAGCCACAGGTAGGTATTGTGCCCTCGATTCTGGTTGACCCGCGCAAGGGCCATTTCAGCCAGATCAACAGGCGTCACAGTTTCAGCGGCAAGAGCCTCACGCAACCCGCGAATCGTCCAGGGGGCATCGGTCATAGTGAAATTCTAGGTCAGCTTCAAGGTCGGGCGCTCGGCGTGCGTTAGGCCCACGGTTTCACGAAAATCAGAGGTTTTGTGTTTCCGTGAAATCTGGCAGCGTAAGCCGTTGATTCCGCATTTGTTAGGTTGGACTCCACGGATTCGCGGAAACTGTGGTATTGTGTTCCGGTGAATTCGGTCGGCGAAAACCTTTGATTCTGTTTGGGTTAAGTGCAGCTCCACAGTTTCACCGGCAAAAACGCAATTTTTTGAATGGGGGGGCTTGATGGAGTCCAGGCTGAAAGTTGTGCATGCGGGCGTGGGTCGAACAATGTTTTTCATGAATTCACAATCCGGCGGAGCGGCGTAGCTTCATCGCTCTTCCTCTCTATTCCAATTGTCCGCTTGCGGAGGGTTATTTTCGGCAACCACCTCCGGTGGAACAGACGGGAGAATGCAGTTCGCTCAGATGTATGCTTGGACTGATCCCCAAAATCGAGGCCTGCGGCACCCGGCATTATGCGCAATGGGGCATCATTTAGCGTGGAGCGACGGCGCGCATCCGCGTGCGGGCGGTATTATCAATTTGTGCAAGCTGTACAAACCCATCCGAAGCTGGGCGACATCCTGGCCAATGCGATCACGCATGGCATTGGCGCAGCGCTGGCGATCGTTGGCGCTGTTTACCTGATTGCCGCATCGACGCAAGGGACGGCGTGGCACGTGGTTAGTTGCTCCGTCTTTGCCGTAACGCTGGTGCTGGTCTACGTCTGTTCGACTCTCTACCACTCACTGGTGCGGACGCGGGCGCGGCACGTCTTTCACGTCCTCGACCACTCGTCCATCTACCTGTTGATCGCCGGCACCTACACGCCATTCTGCCTGGTAACGCTGCACGGGCCATGGGGCTGGACTCTGTTCGGCTGCGAGTGGGCGCTGGCCGCGGCCGGGGTCATCTTCAAGTGCTTCGCTATTGGCCGGTTTGAGGTAGCCTCGGCGCTGGTGTACCTGGCTCAGGGGTGGTTTATCGTGGTCGCGGTGGGGCCGCTGATCCACACCCTCGGCTGGCACGGACTGATGTGGCTGGGCGCGGGAGGCGTGGCTTACACGCTGGGCATCTTCTTCTTCGCCCTGGACCGGCTGCGCTATTTCCACGCCACCTGGCATCTGTTTGTGCTGGCTGGCAGCATTGCCCACTACTTCGCCATTCTTTTCTACGTTGTTCCGGCGCGGTTCTGAGCGGCCACAGCCGAAAACGAAGCCAGGATGCACAATTCATGCCCTTCATCAATGCACCATTTCCGGTGCAAATTGACCTTTACCCTCGAAAGCCGTTACACTACTCTAGTTTGGCGATTCCTGCCTGTGGCCGTGGAGCCAGACGTTCGCCCGGAAAGTGACGGGGCTTGAGCGTACCACGGTACAGAAGTTTCCGCCCGAGCTATTTTTGGAATGCCCAAGTTATTTATTTTGGGTGCGCATCGGCCGAGCCGGACTGCGCTGGAGGGTTTATGTACGCGGTGATTCGCACCGGTGGTAAGCAGTATCGAGTCGCACCTGGCGACGTGGTGAAGATTGAAAGCGTAATCTCCGAGGACAAGAACGTCGAGTTCAACGACGTGCTGGCCGTCTCGGGCGAGCCCGGAACCGTGGCCAAGCCAGCCATAGCCAAGGTGACCGGCGAAGTACTGGGCGAGGGCCGGGGAGACAAGATCCTGGTCTTCCACCTGAAACGCAAGAAGCAGTACAAGAAGCTGCAAGGGCACCGGCAGAACTTTACCGAGGTGCGCATCAAGGCCATTGAGGCCGACGGCGTGACCTACACCGCCGCCAATTAAGGCAGCGCACAAAACAAGGAAGGGGATTCGGCAATGGCACATAAGAAGGGTGGAGGCAGCTCCACAAACGGACGCGATTCCAATGCGCAACGGCTGGGCGTAAAAGCCTTTGCCGGAGAACTCATTACTGGCGGCTCGATCATCATGCGCCAGCGGGGCACTCGCATCAAGCCGGGCGTCAACGTGGGCATCGGCTCCGACGATACGCTCTTCGCCAAGATTACCGGCAAGGTGAAGTTTACCGATCACGGCAACCGCGGGCGGTTTGCCTCAATCGAACCTGTAGCAGCCGAGTAATTCCGGCTTACACTCACGCGAAAAGGCCACGGCTGAAGCCGTGGCCTTTTCTGTCTTATTCCTTATTCTGCCTAGCTCTCGGATGTGCGACTCTTCATGAGCGTCTCTTCCACGACCTTCTCTACATCGGACAGGAAGAAGCCGCCAGCCGGCTGCACGGCAACCTGCGTGCCGGTATGGCCAAGTGCTGTGGCAATCTCGTTCCAGCGGAAGATGGTGGAGTTGGCCGGCACCATGAGGGGCTTGCGGGCCGGCTCGGGCACGGCGCAGTAGGTAACCCACATGCCCAGCGTAACCAGAATCGCCGACTCGTAAACGAACTGCCAGGGAGCGGTCAATGAAGTGTACGTCGAAATTAACAGCGATTGAACGAAGTCGTTGGCGGACATCAGGCCAAAGCCCAGAGCAATCCCGAAGGCCAAGTCGCGAGCCGAGAGGCGCAATGCGTTCATACTCAGACAGAGGAAGCCCAGCAGGCAGAGCTCAACGATGCTCACTGAACGCATCAGACCGCAGGCGACAGTGGGAATGAGGAGAACACCGCGATGCGGAAAGCTGATCGTCGAGAAGCTCACGATGGCTGAGGCCAAAATCGCCCAGCGAAAGATCACGATGCCGAACTTCATCAGCCCAGGGAACGCCGAGAGCGCGGAGCGAAAAACCTCCATGCAGACAAAGAAGAGGAACACCGCGCTGGCAATGTAGACCGTCCAGTAGAGATAAAAGTAAATCGGGAAGCAGAGGTCGTGGAACCAATGCTGCGATTGGCCATAGAGGAGAGGCAGTAGCACGGGCGCAGTACCAACGCGCAGTGCCAAATACCAGCCCATGGCCGGAAAGCGCCTGTGCAGTTTCTTCGTCCAGAAAAGAAAGCCAAGCACGACCCAAAGAACGAACTCGGCCCCGCTCATCAATGACATTGCGGTCTGTGAAGGCATAAAGAACCCCTTGCCATTCTGAGAACACTCTCAGAATAGCGCCAAATGCCCAGCCGCTCAACAAAAAAGAGGACTGATTTAGTTCAATCTAATGCCGTTGCCGGCTTTTAGTTGCCCGAATTCGGGTTGGGGGGGCAAATGTACGGTCCGCATGTAGGGGTCGGGAAGCTCGCGGTGGCCGACTGATGGCTGGGAACGAGAGGCGCGGTCTTGGGTGTAACGGCTGCGGCAGCGGCGCCGGCGACGACAACGGACAGAGCGAAGATGCGGATGGCGAGTTTCATGATAGGTAACCCCTAGGTGGATTTGGATTGACAGGAAACGCGTCTCCTGTACACTGAAATCGTAGGGAATGAATCTAATTAAGTCCAGTAAATTCATAACGATAAATAGATAGTAACGGGGCGCGGTTACTAACGTACTATCGTTAGTCGGCAATTTCCCCATGCCGCCCGCTTCCTCCGGCCTTCTTTCCCCTTCGTTCCGGCCCTCCCCGCATGGTAAAATGGATACAGGAAAATTCCCTTGAAAGCCTCTGTCTTTCAAGCGGTTAGACCCCCGAATCCCCCGGCCGGAAGCTCCCCCGGACGCCGCGCTCCCAGTGGAGCTAAAAGCGAAAGCCTTACGAATGGAACCCTATGGCGACTGAACCTACGAGCACCACCCCGCTCCCCGAAGATAATGGCAACTATACCGGCGAGAACATCAAGATTCTTGAAGGCCTGGAGGCGGTGCGCCTGCGCCCGGCCATGTACATTGGCTCGACAGGCGAGATGGGCCTGCACCACCTGGTCTACGAGGTAGTGGACAATTCCGTGGACGAGGCGCTGGCCGGCTTCGCCAAGAAGATCGACGTGATTATCCACGTGGACAACTCGATCACGGTGACTGACGATGGCCGCGGCATCCCGGTGGACATGATGACGCTGTCGAACGGCGAGCAGATGCCGGCGGTGCAGGTGGTGCTGACCATCCTCCATGCTGGCGGCAAGTTCGACGCCTCCACCTACAAGGTCTCGGGCGGACTGCACGGAGTCGGCGTCAGTTGCGTGAACGCGCTCTCGCAGGAGTTCAACGTCGAAATCTGGCGCGACGGCTTTACGTGGGAGATGGACTTCAGTTGCGGCGCCCCCACCAGCGAACTGCGACGGGTGGGCACCAGCAAGAAGCGCGGAACAAAGATTCACTTCCTGCCCGACAAGAGCATCTTTACCGTCACCGAGTTCAATTACGACACGCTGGCCCAGCGGCTGCGCGAGATGGCCTTCCTCAACAAGGGCCTCGAGATCACGCTCACCGACGAGCGCACGGCCGACCCCAAGACGGGCGATGCCCGCCGCGCCGAGTTCAAATATGCGGGTGGCATTGCCGAGTTCGTCAAGCACTTGAACCGCGGCAAGACCGTGCTGCACGACAAGCCGATCGTGATGGAAGCCTCGCGCGATAGTGTCGAGATCGAGATCGCCCTTCAGTACAACGACAGCTACTCGGAAACGGTTTTCAGCTTTGCCAACAACATCAACACGGTGGACGGCGGCACACATCTTTCCGGCTTCCGCACCTCGCTCACCCGCACCATCAACGCCGTCGGCCAGTCGCTCGGCCTCTTCAAGGACCAGAAAGAAAACCTGAGCGGCGACGACGTGCGCGAGGGCCTGGTGGCCGTGGTCAGCGTCAAGCTGTCGCAGCCGCAGTTCGAGGGGCAAACCAAGGGCAAGCTCAACTCCGACATCGCCGGCACGGTGCAGGCGTTTGTCAACGAGCGTCTGGGTGCGTTCCTGGAGCAGAATCCGCCCATCGCCAAGCGCATCATCAACAAGGCTATCGAGGCTTCGCGCGCCCGCGAGGCCGCCCGCAAGGCTCGCGATCTGACCCGCCGCAAGGGCGCGTTGGACGGCGCCGGCCTGCCCGGCAAGCTGGCCGACTGCTCGGAGCGCAACCCTGACCGCTGCGAAGTATATCTGGTCGAGGGCGAGAGCGCCGGCGGCACCGCCAAGCAGGGCCGCGATCGCCGTTTCCAGGCCATTCTCCCCTTGAGAGGAAAAATTCTTAACGTCGAGAAGGCACGCTACGACAAGATGCTGGGCCACGAGGAAATCCGCGCCATGATTACCGCCTTCGGCTGCGGCATCGGCAAGGACGACTTCGACGCTTCCAAGCTCCGCTACGGCAAGATCATCCTGATGACCGATGCCGACGTGGACGGCTCGCACATTCGCACCCTGCTGCTGACCTTCTTCTTCCGCCACATGACCGAGTTGATCAAGCGCAACAACATTTACATTGCGCAGCCGCCGCTTTTCAAGATCAAGAAGGGCCGCTTCGAGCAGTACATCAAGGACGAACGCGAGTTCGTCAAGGTCATGGTCAACCGCGCGTCGGAAGGCATGATCGTGCGCCACGGTGAGGAGGCCCGCCGCATCGAAGGCGCCGACCTGATCCGCTTCATGGGCGTACTGAATGAGTATCTCGGCTTTGTCGAACGGGTTGACAAGCACATCCGCAATGAGAAGATCACCGAGATGCTGGCGCGGGCTGAACTCGTCCACCGCTCCGATATCGCCTCAAAATCCGAAAGCGAAGTCCCGTCCAAGCTGGCACTTCTCCACGCTCAGTTGAGCGAGCTGGCCGATGAGTTCGGCTTCAAGGCGCTGAGCGAACCGGTCGAGGACGAGGAGCACCACACCTGGTCCATCAGCTTTACCGATGCGCAGGGCGCAGAGCGTCACATCGACTGGGTCCTGGCTTCGAGCCCCGAGTTCCGCCAGATGATGGCCAAGTATATGCTCATCAAGGAATTTCTCGAGCCGCCGTTCCTTATCGAGTACGCCACCAAGGCTGCCGTTGTCGAGGCCGCCCCCGCGCCTGCGGGTGAGGACGAAGCAGAGGGTGCGGAAGCGGAAGCCGAAGACGCAGAAGCCCAGGCAGAGGCAAAACAAGCCCGCCGCGTTGCCCGAGCCCTGCGCGAGCCGGTCGAAAAGCAGACCGCCCGCGAACTCTTTGCCTACATCGTTGAGCAGGGCAAGAAGGACTATCAGGTCCAGCGTTACAAGGGCCTGGGCGAGATGACTTCCACGCAGCTCTGGGATACCACCATGGACCCCGAGCAGCGTACGCTACTTTCGGTCAAGCTGGAAGACTTCGTGGAAACAGAGGAGATCTTCGCAACTTTGATGGGCGAGGACGTCGAAAAACGCCGCAAGTTCATCGAGGATAACGCGCTGGATGTGAAGAACCTGGACATTTAAGGATCTCTCCACTCACTCGGTTTCAGGAAAGCGTACGGGCTTTAGCCCGTACGTTGAAGGCACAAGTAGATTTGGGCTTTACTGGTTGCGGAGAAACCTCAATGAGATCCAGCCTCGTTCGCGGAATGGGAACGATCGCCCTTCTGGCAATGCTCTTTATCGCGCACACACCCATTCACGCACAATTCAGCGGAGGCGCGCCGTCGCCCAGCAGCGCCTTTTCAATTCCCACGGCACAACTGCTTCAGCCTGAGGAGTTGAACCGCCTGCTGCATACCCGGGGCGCAAACAAGCCACTGGTGCTGCAAGTAGGTTCGCATATGCTCTTTGCCCAAGCTCATATCGCGGGATCTGAGTATGTTGGGCCTGGCTCGCAGGCCGAGGGCCTCAAGCAATTGCAAGACAGGGTTGCGCCTCTTCCCCGCAATACCTTCATCGTGCTCTATTGCGGCTGTTGCCCGTGGGGCCGCTGTCCTAACGTCGGATCCGCGTTCCGGCTGCTGCGGGACCTAGGATTCACTCATGTCATGACCCTCTATCTCGCCGACAACCTCGGGACCGATTGGGTGGACAAGGGGTATCCGGTTGAGCGCGGCCGTTAAAGACGATTGGCGCGGCTTGCCGCCAGCCGGGCCGGGCGCAGTGGTCGGAACGATGGCCGCGAATTGCCGCCTTCTACTGGCCGGTTTGCTACTGGGGGCCTGCTTTGCCGCCCTCGGAGCGCAAACCGCCTTGGGCGCGGAATCCCTCCTCAACAGGAAAGCGCCGGAGTTCACGCGCACGGACTTGAACAACCGGGCCCTCGATCTGGCCAGCTTCAGGGGTAAAGTGGTGCTGCTCGATTTCTGGGCCACATGGTGCGCTTCCTGCCTGGTCGAGATGCCACGGTTCGTCCAGTGGCAGCAGGAATACGGCCCGCAAGGATTTCAGGTCATTGGAATCTCGATGGACGACGATCCTGCGCTGGCGCGCCGGCTTTCCGCGAAACTCCGTTTGAATTATCCCGTAGCGATGGGCGATGACAAGCTCGGTGAACTCTATGGCGGCGTTCTTGGTTTGCCCTTGACCTACCTCATCGACCGAGATGGGAATGTTAGAGCGCAGTTTCAAGGCGAGGCCAATCTGAAAACGATCGAAACACAGTTGAAGGCGCTGTTGATTCAGCCTTGATCTGAGCGGCCCAGCGCCTGCCCTGGCGAAGTCTAAAGGAAGGCTCGATTTTCGAGCCTGTGGGTTCCGCGCTCGCGCAAGAAGACGCCGCCCCAACTCCGCCGCAAGTTTATTGACAACAACGCGCTGGATGTGAAAAACCTGGGCATTTAAGCCCCGGTTCGGGTGATGCGCCTCTGCTGCCATCTCCCGGACCTGCACCCCCCGCACAAAAAAAGACCCTACACCTGCCATAGCGCTTCCTGTATTCTTGCCGTGAAGTGCAGCTATGATCTTCGATGAGATCGACCTCCATCGGGCCTTCGACGAAGACGAGTTCTACCCCTTCTTCCAGCCTATGGTAGAACTGCGGACCGGCCAACTGGCTGGCTTTGAACTGCTTGCGCGATGGAAACATCCGCGGCTGGGCATCATTCTTCCGGACGATTTCATCCCTGCTGTCGAGAAGAGCGGCTTGATCAATGGGTTGACCCGCCAGATATTGGAAAAGGCCTTCGCCGCGGGCCCCATGTTGCCCTGCCCTCTGATGTTGGCCGTCAACCTTTCTCCACATCAATTGCTCGATGCCACACTACCGGCCAAGATTGCGGCTACCGCGGCGCACGGTGGCTTTTCGCTCGATCGGTTGACCATCGAGATTACCGAGAGTGCGCTGCTGGCTGATCTCCCGCGCGCCCAATCCGTTGCTCATGAACTAAAGGCTTTGCATTGCAGGCTGGCGCTCGATGATTTCGGCACAGGGTATTCGAGCCTGAAACATTTGCAGGCATTGCCCTTCGATGAGTTGAAGGTCGACAGGCATTTTGTCAGCTCCATGACGCAGTCGCGGGAGAGCAGAAAAATCGTCGCCGCTGTCGTCGGCCTGGGGCGCAGTCTCGGACTCATCACTGTTGCTGAGGGAGTCGAGACCCCGGAACAGGCCGATATGCTCCTCTGGCTCGGATGCGACTTCGGCCAGGGTTTTCTCTATAGCAGGCCGGTTCCGGCTGAAGATCTTCCGGCCATCGTTTCCCTCAAGCCACAACCCTACGCCTCTTGCCCTTCGGAACTTCTGGATGAAGGCCCAATCACGAGCCTGGAGGCACTGCCGGGACAGAGATTTGCGCAACTCCAGGCCATCTACGATGGCGCACCGGTGGGCTTGGCTTTGCTTGATCGCAATCTGCGCTATGTGAGCCTCAACCGGCGTCTCGCTCAAATGAATGGCGCCCCTCTCGCCGCGCATCTCGGCAGGCCGATCACGGAGCTTGTCCCCGATTTATACCCCCAGTTTGAGAGCTTTCTTCGCCGCGCTCTTGCGGGAGAATCGATTCCCAGTTTTGAAGTTAGAAGGCCGAACTTCGAGACGGGAACCGGTTACCGTACCCTCATGATCTCGTATCAACCGGTCCGCGATGAAGCTGGTGAGGTGATGGGCGTATCCATCGCCGTGGTTGACATCTCAGACCGGAAACGCGCTGAGCAGGCCCTCAGCGAAAGTGAGGAACACTACCGGCACATGGTGGAGTTGAATCCGCAGACGCCGTGGATCATGGATACGGAAGGAAAAGCGGTCGAGGTGAGCCCGCGGTGGGAGAAGCTGACGGGCTTCAATAAAGAGCAGACGCTGGGTCTCGGATGGCTAGATGCGCTCCATCCAGACGACCTCGGGCCGGTCAAGCAAGCCATCGAAAAGGCGCTCGCAAGCGGAGAGGCTACGAATATCCGGTATCGAGTCCGGCGTCAGGATGGCGAATGGAGATGGATGTGGTCCCGCGGTTATCCGCGCTTTGATCCCTCCGGAAAAGTCATTTGCTGGTATGGCGGCATCGAAGACATTCAGGAGCAAAAACAGACAGAGGAGGCCTTGCAAATCAGCCAGGCAGCCTTGCTGGCTACAGCCGATGTCGTTCCGGCTGGAATCGTCATTGCCAATGCGCCGGAGGGCGCCATCGTCCTGGCCAACCCTGAAGCGAAGAGAGTCTTCCGCAATGCAATCCTGCCCGGTCAGGTCATCGCCGACTATGGCCAATGGGCTGCGGCCAATACCGATGGACAGCCGCTGAAGCCGGAGGAGTATCCTCTTGCCCGCGCCATTCTTCGCAGTGAGACCACGGACGCCCAGGAGGTTCTCTGCAACCGGGAGGATGGAACGCAGGCCAGAGTTACTTTATCGGCCAGGCCCATCAATGGACAGGATGGCCGCAGAATTGGCGCTGTCATGATCGTCCAGGACCATGCCCCCCAATCGCGGGAGAGACAGAGCGACCTCAGTCTGCCTGAGATCTGGAACACCCCTTGATGCGTGCCGGCGACAGAGCCGTCGCCTCTATGACTTCTTGTCCCCCAACCGCGCCACGCTGAACTGCGCGCCAGCAAAGAGGATCAGTCCAGAGATATAGGCCCAGAACAACAGTCCCACCGAGACATAGAACTGCCCATAGAGCGCCTTCAGGTCCATATGCGGCAGCACAGCCTCAAAGATATATTTTGAGACTAGCCAGATGATTCCGGTATAGAAAGCGGTGCGAAAGACCGGCCCTGGCGAGACCTTGCGGTTAGGCAGCAGCCAGTAAATCGAAAAGAAGAAGAGGATCGAGGCCACTCCGGTGGTAAGGGCCAGCAATAGAGAGCAGATTCCCTGGAAGATGAAGTTATCTGTCTGCTGGAAGAAGAGAGTAGCCAGCACGTCGCGCGCAACCGCATTCAGCATGATGCTGCTCATGCCCAGCACGACCATCAAGATTGCCAACCCGAAGGCGATCACTTGATTCTGGAGGTAGTTGCGGCTCTTGGTCACGCCCCAGGCTTTGTTGAGGGCCACCTCCAGGGGAAGGAAGATGCCCGTGCAGGCCACCAAAATCATGATCAGCGAAAAGACCTGCACCCCATGCCGTGCGGACGCAATCGCCACGGCATCCAGATTCCTGGCCACAAATTCCTGGTTCGAGGGCATGAAGTAATGCACCATCTCATTGACCATGCTGACCATCGCCTGCGAGTGGAAGACCGAGAACGCCAGCGTGTAGAGCAGCACAATGAAGGGAATGAACGACAGGATGGCGTTGGCCGCCACGCTGAAGGCAAAGGTGTGCACCTCGCTGTCCAGCAGGTAGTTCACCAGCGACGTGCCGTCCTTGCGCCAGCGGTACCACTTGGACCGCTTGGCCGGCTCCGGCACATCGACGGCTCTTACAGCCACAACTGCCGTGTCACTCTGACTCCCGGTATTTGAGACATCCGTCACGCGTTACTCCTTCTCACATGCCAAAGCGCCGTCACGGCTTCTCTCACTCGCGCTGCGCCACTCCCGAATAGCCGTAGCTTCAAGGATAGCCGTTGGAGCCTAAACGCCGCGCAGCTTTTCCAGCGCCCAACGCGCCGCCGTACTCAGCCCCTCATCCGCAGCCCCAGCCCATTTTTTGAGCCAGGGCGCGAACCGGTCCAGCCCGCTGTTGCCCATGGCAATGGCCACATTGCGCCTGAGCCCATCGAACCGCGCCCTGCGCACTGGCGAGCCGTTGAACTCACGCTCGAACTCCGCCTCGTCCATCGCCGCCAGCCAGTCGAGCGCCGGGTTCACCAGCTCTGGGCGCGGCGCCAACTCCGGGTCCGCCGTCACCGGAGCCTTCCGGTTCCAGGGGCAAACGTCCTGGCAGATGTCGCAGCCGAAGACCTGCCGCCCCATGCCCTCCATCCGATCCGGCGCAATGGGGCCCCGGTACTCGATGGTCAGGTAAGCGATGCACCGCGCCGCATCCATCTGGTAGGGCGCAATCAGAGCGCCGGTCGGGCAGGCTTCCAGGCAGCGCCGGCAGCTTCCGCAGCGGTCTGGCTGCAGCGCCGTGGGCGCTGTTTCTTCACAAAGATCCAGAGAAGTGAAGAGCACCGCCAGAAACCCATACGAGCCGAGCTTTGGATGAATCAGGCAGGTATTCTTCCCTGTCCAGCCCAACCCGGCCGCCTCAGCCAGCGCCCGCTCGACCACCGGCCCGGTGTCCACAAAGGCGCGCGCCTCGAAAGCGCCGAACTGCTCGTGCAGCCGCGCCTCCACGGCCTTCATGCGTTTCAGCAGCACCTTGTGATAGTCGCTTGGCCGTCGCGCGCCTTGCGCATCCACTTTGCTCGACCAGGCGTAGCGCGCAATCCAGCCCGCTCCCTCGGCAGCCGGCTCGGTCGAGCGGGGCTGCTGACTGTTGTAATTGGCCCAGCAGACCACCACCGAGCGCGCCCAAGGAAACGGAATCCCGACGCGCGACCGTAGCAGGCGCCCATCCTCGTCCGTCCGTTCCAGGTAGCGCATGGTCCCAGCCCGGCCCGCCCGCGCCCACTCCTCGAAGCGCGCCGCGTCCCGCTCCTCGTTGGCATGAGGAAGCGCGACCAGCCCGGCCTCGGCAAAGCCAGCCTCCAGCGCCAGCCCGCGCACAAGCTCCCAAGACAGGCAGCGCATCGGAGTCTCGCCTCCGGCTTCGTATTGCTCGCGCGACTCTCCCAATTGCGCCTCCATCACCCCCTCGGCCCAATTGGAACGACAGGGCATGAACAGAGTATCTCAGTCTTTGCTTAACCAACTATTCTGCTAGAATCCTCCTGCATCCAACTTGGGTCAGTCGGGCGTGGCGTAATGTCCCAGGCTTTTGCATACCTTGGGTGTGCGCTGTTTCCGTAAAGGAAAGTTCGATGAGAAGGCAGCGTTTACTATCTAGCTCTTTGTTTGTATGCCTGCTAGGGTTCACCAGCGTCTCACTGTCTGCTGGAGCACAAACGAGTACCGCAAATGAGTGGACATGGATGGGCGGAAGCAGCGTGTTGAGCTGCACTTCTTATACCTTCAATGGCATTCCATATGGCCCATATTGTGGACAGTCCGGAGTGTATGGCACGTTGGGTACGCCAGCCGTCGGAAATATTCCCAGAGGCCGCTCCGACGCATCGTACTGGGCCGAAAGCGGCGGCCATTTCTGGCTCTTTGGGGGCAGTGGCTACGATGCCAATTGGAATTGGGGCTATCTCAACGACCTTTGGGAGTTTAACCCGGACACGAACGAATGGGCGTGGGTGAGTGGAAGCAGTACGGTAGGCAGCAATGTAGGCCAACCCGGAGTGTACGGCACGTTAGGAACTCCAGCTGCGGAGAATACTCCGGGAGGCCGCACTCAAGCAGCAAGTTGGATCGACAATAGCGGGAATTTATGGCTCTTTGGCGGCGTTGGCTACGATGTCGGTGGTAGTTATTGCGATCTCAACGACCTTTGGGAGTTCAATCCTTCCACGAACGAGTGGACATGGATGAACGGAAGCAATGCTATCAAACAGCCCGGAGTGTACGGCAAGTTGGGAACGCCTGCTGCCGGGAACACTCCCGGAGGCCGCTGTGCCGCTGCGAGTTGGACTGATCGCAGCGGCAATTTTTGGCTCTTTGGTGGTGAAAGCACCGATGCTAATGACAATGTTGGCCTTTACAACGATCTCTGGGAGTTCAATCCTTCCACCAACGAATGGACGTGGATGGGTGGAAGCGGCTCAGTTGGCAACAACTATGCTGGTGGAGTTCTAGCCCGGCCCGGAGTGTACGGGAATTTGGGTACACCCGCCGCTGGAAACATCCCCGGAGGTCGTCAGAGCGCTTCGAACTGGACTGATAGCAGCGGAAATCTCTGGCTCTTCGGGGGCTGGGGTGCCGATGCCACAGGAATTAACGGTGGCCCTCTCAACGACCTCTGGGAGTTTAGTCCTTTAACGAACGAATGGGCGTGGATGGGCGGAAGCGGCACGATGAACTGCGGTACGTATGGATGTGGCCAGCCTGGAGTTTACGGCACGTTGGGAACGCCAGCTACTGGTAATGTTCCAGGAGGCCGCTATTACGCTACTAGCTGGACTGACGACATGGGCCATCTCTGGCTCTTTGGGGGGCTAGGCAAAGATTCCGTCGGACCGCAGGGCTATCTCAACGACCTCTGGGAGTTTAGTCCTTTAACGAACGAATGGACTTGGATGGGCGGAAGCAGCACGATTGGCAGCGGTCTTGGTCAGCCTGGAGTGTATGGCACGTTGGGTGTTCCTGCTGCTGGAAACGTCCCTGGGGGCCGGGAAAGTGCGAACATTTGGACAGACAGCAGCGGCAACTTCTGGCTCTTTGGAGGCGATGGCTTTGATGCCAAAGGTAATGATGGCAGTCTCAACGACTTATGGAAATATCAGCCATACGCCGCTGCCGCTTCTCCCACCTTCAGCGTAGCTTCCGGCACCTACACCTCCACGCAGTCGGTCACAATCACCGACTCGACGGCAGGAGCGACAATCTACTACACCACCGACGGAACCACGCCGGCCACAAGTTCGACAGTGTACAGCGGTCCGATCATCGTCTCGTCAACAGAAACGCTGAAGGCGATTGCGACCGCCAGCGGCTATGTAGCCAGTGCTGCGTCCACCGCGGCTTATACCATCCCGCCCGACTTTACCCTCGCCATCAATCCGGCATCCATCTCCGTCCAGGGTGGACAGAGTGGCACGGCAACCATCACGGTACAGGATAATGGTGGGTTCAACTCCAATGTTTCGTTCGCTTGCTCGGGGCTGCCTGCGGGGGCCGCGTGCAGCTTTACCACGCAGACTCAGCCCACGCCGGAAGGTGTCTCGTTCTCCACGCTGACCGTGACTACCTCCGCGGCCGCCGCAACTCTTCGCCGCAACGAGCGCCCGTTGTTCCCAGGCTCGGTGCTGGCGGTTGCGCTGTGCTGCCTCGGATGGAAAAAGCGGCGCCGCTTGCAGATACTGTTGCTGCTGGCAGTGAGTGTAGCTGGCTGGAGTCTGCTAACCGGCTGCGGTGGGTCTTCCCCGAATGGGTCCGCTCATCTGCCAACCCTGTCGACGGTCACCGTAACCGCAACGTCGGGTACGCTGTCGCATACGGCCACCTTCTCGCTTACTGTGAACTGAGGCATGGCCTGATTGTGCCCTGCCAGGACGCCCCGGTTGCGGGCGGCCACTTCACGGCGCGCTAGGGCACGGAACCGGCGGCACTCCTCTTTGCGTATTAAATTTCAGCGTGTTCAATTACGGACGGCGACGAGCGCAAATGGACACCCAAGCCAACAGCACGAAATCCGGCGTTGCTTCTATCCCCTGCGATTTCAGCATATTCCTTCCCTTGCGGCTTTGGCCGCCCGCGTGCTGACACAAAGAAAGTGTGGGGCAAGCGCCCAAAACGCGCTACCCCGGCCGCAAAACGGCTTTCCAAGGAGGCTTTTTATGACCGGCAGCATCTCAAACCCGATGGGCATGACAATTGTCTCGGCGAGCGAACAGACCGATCTGACCGAGTTGATTCTGGGCCGCGAGGAGGGCTTGCTCGCCTGGCTCAACCCGCTGGTGCGCCGGGAAAGCGTGACGCTCGATCTGGGCTCGGTCAAGCGCATCGACGCGGCCGGCATCGCCGCCCTTCTCTCGCTCTACTCGAGCGCCCGAAAAGCCCGCCACCGTTTCACCGTGTCGAATCTCTCGCCGCGCGTGGCGGAGGTCCTGTCGTTGGTGGGGCTGGAGCGGATTCTCCTCTTTCATCATGGCGTCCGGAAACCGTATTCCGGCCAGCGCTTTGAGCGCACCGCCGCAGGACATCGCCCGGCCGCGCTGCACTCCCCCTCCCGGCGCCGGTTTCAGCTACAAATTGGCTGAAATTTTCGTGTCGGAATGGGCTGCGGCTCCAAGGCTCAGTGGGCCGGATGTGACCTTCAACACAGGCAACTGTATATCTGAAGCGATATTCGTACTAAGGACTAACCAACGCCGCAAGGCGCTGCCCTGTGTCTGGATGACTCGCAAGCGCTCAGCCCCCAAAACCGCACTTTTCAAGTGCTGAGCCTCCGTCCCGCCACCCTCTCCTGGGCATCGCAGCCGCGAAATCCTAAATATGGAGGTTTCATCCCATGACGCAGGGCGCTGTGGACAAGTCGTCTGCTGGAAAAGCAGACTCAACCGCAACCAAGCATGTGTATTTCTTCGGCGGCGGCAAGGCCGAGGGAAATGGAAAAATGAAGGATGTGCTGGGTGGCAAGGGCGCCGGCCTGGCCGAGATGACCAATGCCGGATTGCCGGTTCCCCCGGGGTTCACCATCCAGACCGAGGCTTGTCGCGAATACATGCGCGGCGCGCTCAGCCCTGAGGTCAACAAAGAGATGTACGCCGCCCTCGAGCGGCTGGAAAAGCTGCAAGGCCAAAAGCTGGGCAAGGGCGAAAATCCCCTGCTGGTCAGCGTTCGCTCGGGCGCCAAGTTCTCCATGCCCGGCATGATGGACACCATCCTCAACCTGGGCCTCAACGATGAGGCTGTTGAAGCGGTGGCCAAGCGCAGCAACAATCCCCGTTTTGCTTATGACTCCTATCGCCGCTTGATCCAGATGTTCGGCGACGTCGTGCTGGAAGTGGAAAAGAAGAAGTTCGAGCACATCTTCGACGGCGTCAAGAAGCGCGCGAAGGTGAAGTTCGACTACGAGCTCAAGCCCGAAGCCCTCAAAGAGATCATCGCCGAGTACAAGAAGCTGATCAAGAAAGAGACCGGCAAGGACTTTCCGCAGGCCCCGCTGGATCAGTTGGTCCTGGCCCGCGACGCCGTCTTCAGGAGCTGGAGCAATGATCGCGCCAAGACCTATCGCCGCATCAACCGCATTGACGACTGGCTGGGCACAGCGGTCAACGTGCAGACCATGGTCTTCGGCAATCTGAGCGAGAACTCCGGCACAGGCGTAGGCTTTACGCGCAATCCCGCCACCGGCGAGCACGCCTTCTTCGGCGAGTACCTGATGAACGCTCAGGGTGAGGACGTGGTCAGTGGCGTCCGCACGCCGCTGCCCATCAGCGAGCTGGAACGCGCCATGCCTCTGGTCTATGAGCAGTTGCGCACCATCACCGGAAAGCTGGAAAAGCATTATCGCGATATGCAGGACTTCGAGTTCACCATCCAGGATGGCAAGCTCTATATGCTGCAAACCCGCAACGGCAAGCGCACCGGCCTGGCCGCTGTTCGCGTGGCCATCGACATGGTCCGCGAAGGCCTCATCACGCAGGAAGAGGCCATCTTCCGCGTCGAGCCCAATCAGTTGTACGACTTCCTGGTTCCCCGCCTCGTGGAAAAGGGCGAGAAGATCGAAGTGCTGGCCACCGGCCTGCCGGCCTCTCCGGGCGCGGCTGTGGGTCAGATCGTCTTCTCCGCCGAAGAAGCCGTCAAGCAGCACGCGAAGGGTGCCTACAAGAACATCATCCTGGTGCGCGGCGAAACCACCCCTGAGGACATCGCGGGCATGGAAGTGGCCGCCGGCATTCTCACCTCTCGTGGCGGCATGACCTCTCACGCCGCTGTCGTCACCCGTGGCATGGGCAAGTGCTGCGTGGCCGGCGCCGGTGACTGCATCGTGGACGGCGACGCCAAGCAACTGCGCGTCAAGGGCCACACCTACAAGCAGGGCGACTGGATCTCGCTGGACGGCACCACCGGCCGCGTGATCGCAGGTCAGCTCAAGACGCTGGACGCTCAGCCCGACGATCCGGATCTGGTCAAGTTCATGAGCTGGGTCGATCCGGTCCGCAGGCTCCATATTCGCGCCAACGCCGACATCCCTCGCGATGCCAAGAATGCGCGCCTCTTCGGAGCCGAGGGCATCGGCCTCTGCCGCACCGAGCATATGTTCTTTGCTGAAGACCGCATCGAGCACATGCGCACCATGATTCTGGCCGACAACGAGAAGGACCGCCGCGCCGCCCTCAAGAAGCTCCTGCCCATGCAGCGCGCCGACTTTGTTGGCCTCTTCAAGGCGATGGAGTCGCTCCCCGTCACCATCCGCACAATCGATCCGCCGTTGCACGAGTTCCTGCCCAAGCGCGAGGATCTGATGGTGGAAATCCAGCACCTGGAAGACACCAAGCCTCGCTCGCCGAAGCTCAAGGAGTTGCGCACGCTGCTGGCGCGGGTCGAGGAACTGCACGAGCAGAACCCCATGCTCGGACTGCGCGGCTGCCGCCTCGGCATCGCCTTCCCCGAGATCACCGAGATGCAGGTCCAAGCCATCATCGAGGCCGCCGTCGCGGTCAAGAACAAGGGCGGCGATCCGCATCCCGAGATCATGATTCCTCTCGTTGGGTCGATCGAGGAGATGCGCAACCAGGCGGGCATCGTCCGCCGCATTGCCGAGAAAGTCTTCAAGGAGAAGGGTGCGAAGGTCGATTACAAGGTGGGCACCATGATCGAGCTGCCGCGCGCGGCTCTGACCGCCGACCAGATCGCCGAAGAGGCTGAGTTCTTCAGCTTCGGGACCAACGACCTGACGCAGACCACCTTCGGCATCAGCCGCGATGACATCAACCAGTTCCTGCCGGCCTACATGAAGGCGGGCATCTTCAAGCAGGATCCCTTCGCCACCCTCGATCAGGCGGGCGTGGGCCAACTGCTGAAGATAGCCACGGCCAAGGGACGCAACACCCGGCCCGACCTCCATCTCGGCATCTGCGGTGAGCATGGCGGCGATCCAGAGTCCGTCAAGTTCTGCCACAGAATCGGCCTCAACTACGTCTCCTGCTCGCCCTTCCGTCTGCTGACGGCAAGGCTGGCGGCTGCGCAAGCGGCCCTCGAGGAGAAGCTGACCGGGCCCATGCACTCCAACGCATAAGCCAATACAACGGCTCAAACAGCAAGGGTGCAGCCTTCGGGCTGCGCCCTTGCCGCATCTGGTTGGGTTGATGGAGCTATGGAATCTCTGAATCAGCCGGCGTTTTAAAAGAGCGTGGCTTTAGCCGCCGAGGGAAATGAAAATAGCGGTTTGGATCGTCCTGTTCCTGACGGCAGATCTCGACTCCCAAGCTCCGATTCTTCCTCACTGCTGCAAGACCACTTGGTCGCCTTCCTTCAGCCCACTGAGAATCTCGGTCACCGAGCCATTGGAAAGCCCCACCTTCACCGCAACCTTGCGCACGCCACCCTTCTGTCTTTTATCCGGAATCTCGACCGAAGCATTTTTTTGATTGTCGTAGATCACCGCGTTTTCCGGCACCGTCAGCACGCCCTTGTGCTCGTCGAGCATAATCTCCGCATTGGCCGTCATGTTGGCTTTCAGTTCACCACCGGAATTGTTGATGGAAACCCGCACCTCGAATGTGGTTACGTTGTCCTTCTCCACGCCCATGGGCGCGATCTTGGTCACCTTTCCATTGAACAGGCGATCGCGGAAGCTCTCCACCTTGATGCGCGCGGGCTGGCCCATGTAAACGTGGGCAATGTCAGCCTCGTCCACCTTGCCCTGCACATAAACCTCGCTGGTGTCGCCCTCGGTCATCACCAGCGTGGCCGTGGAGCCCAGCACGAGAATCGAGCTGACCGCGTCGCCGATCTCCACGTCCCGCGATAGGATGACCCCATCCATGGGCGCCACAATCGTTGTGTAACTCAACTGCTCTTCAAGCTGCTTGAGGCTGGCCTGGGCCTGCTGCACCTGGGCCCGCGCCTGCTTCAGCTTGGCACCATCCACGCCGATCTGCGCCTTGGACGAATCGCGGCGGGTGAGCGCGGCCAGGTAGTCCTTGTTCGCATCGTCCAGCGCCTGCCGGCTCACGATGCCTTCCTTCTGCATGGCCAGGTTGCGATCCAGCGTGGCCTTGTACATGGGCAGATCGGGAGCGGCGGCGTTCACCTTGTCCTGCTCGATATTGGCCTGGTAAGTGGCCACATTGGCCTCGGCGGCGGCCAGTTGCGCGCGCTGCGCATCCACCTGCGCGACAATCTCCTGCTGGTCCAGTTGCGCCAACTGCTGGCCCTTCTTCACCTCGTTGTTGATGTCCACGTAGAGCTTTTCCACAATGCCCGAGGCCTTGCTCTTGACCTCGACCTTGGTGATGGGCTGAATCTTCCCGGTGGCCACCACCGACCGCGCTACGTCACCGCGCGCGACTTTGCCCAGTTTGTTGGGATCGATGGCCGAACCCTTCGCCAGCCCCACCAGCGCAACTCCCGACCCAAGCACAACCACGGCCGCCCCGATGCCCAACCAGATCCAGAAATGTTTGCGTTTTCGTGACGCCGCCATAAAATCCTCTCAAGAAGTGAAGAAAGCCACATCTATCTCTGATGCAAGTAAATGATCGACACTAGAACTGTAAATCAGACGGCGGCAGCGCGACGCTGTCATCCAACGCTACATCTTACGCAAAGGGCCGCCCGTTGGTTCCAGCGTTTCGAAATCTTCTTGGGAACCGAGAGGCCATCCGCCGCGTATGATTCTCTGTGCGCCCTCCCCTGGGGGTCAAACCGTCATGCAGAGTCTTTCTGACACTTTTGGCCAGGTCTTTCGCGCCATCATGGCTAACAAGCTGCGCTCCTTCCTGACCATGTTCGGGATTGCCTGGGGCGTCGGCTCGCTGCTGGTGCTCGTCGGCCTCGGCGAGGGCTTCCGCAGCGGCCAGCGTCGCCAATTGGCTACCTTCGGCAACGATGTGGTGATGATGTGGAACGGCACCATCCCCGCTCTTGCCAATCAGCACACCGGCATGCGCCCCTACCAGTTCACGCTGGGCGATGAGGCCGCGTTGCGTGCCTTGCCGCAGGTGCGTTCGGTCACCGGCATCCTGAGCCGCAACGACCTTTACGAGGTAAGCGCCTGGGCCAATAGCTCTGGCCAGGTGATGGGCGTCGAGCCCAACTTTTCCCAAGTTCGCTTTGTGCCCATCGCCGAAGGCCGCTTCCTGGACGACGCCGATCTAGTTGAACGCCGCCGCGTCGTCGTCCTGGGGTCGAAGAGCGCAACGCTCCTCTTTCCCGGCCGGCCGATGCTGGGCGAAACCATCACCATCAACGACGTCCGCTTCACCGTGGTGGGCCGCGTGGAATCCATCAGCCACGGCAACAACGACAGCGACAACCAGAAAGTCTACGTTCCGCTCACCATCATGCAGGAACTTTTTGCCATGAAGGGCGACAACATTGCCCGCGACGCATTGTCGTCTCTCCAGTACCAGCCTGCAAACAAGGGCGATGCGGTGCCCGCGGTGGCCGCGGTGCATCGGGTCGTCGGCGAGCGGCACGGCTTCGATCCCGCGCTCAAAGACGCTTTCAATGAGTGGGACACCATTGAGGAAGAAAAGATGATCGGGGCCATCTTCAATGCCATGGACATCTTTCTGGGTGGCGTGGGGGTGGTCACGCTGGGCCTCGGCGCTGTGGGCATTATCAACATCATGCTGGTGTCAGTAACGGAAAGAACCAACGAGATTGGCCTCTTGAAGGCGTTGGGAGCCACCAAACGCAGCATCCTGGCGCAGTTCTTCTGGGAGGGATTGCTGCTGACCGGCATCAGCGGGCTGATCGGAGTTGCTGCATCGGCAGGGTTCATGTGGCTGTTGCAGCAGGTGCTTACCGGCAAGTTGCCCGGATGGGACCCGCCGCGGCTGGTGCCGTGGTCGGTCGCATTGGCCGTGGGATCGCTGATCGTCAGCGGCGTGGCCGGCGGGCTCTATCCAGCCAGCAAGGCCGCGCAAATGGACCCCGTCGAGGCGTTGCGAAGAGAGTAGCCACGCAAATGGCAGCGAACAGTTGTATGGAACTCCCTGCTGTTCACTGTCAGCTATTAACTGTCAGTTATTCACTTGAAGGATGCGGCCATGTTCAAGGACATACTCGGTCAGGCGTGGGAGGCGATGCTCTATAACCGCCGCCGCACGGCCATCACCATGATTGGCATGGCCTGGGGCATTGCCACGGTGGTACTGCTGCTGGCCTATGGAGCCGGCTTCAGCCGCGCCATCGAGAACATCTTTGCACAGTGGGGAACCAACATGATTGGGGCCTTCCCCGGACGCACCAGCGAGCAGGCCGGCGGAGACAAGGCGGGCGTCAAAGTGCGCTTCACCCTGGAGGATGTGGACCGCGTCTCCAACAGCGTTCCAGGCATCTTCCATATCTCGCCGGAGGTTGACAAGTCAGTTCCCGTGCAGAACGAACTGCACACCTACACTTGGGGAGTCGTCGGAGTCCGCCCCGTCTTTCAGGATATTTGGAAGCTGGACCTGGACCAGGGCCGCTTCTTCAACGGAGCCGAAGACCAGCAGCGCGCCCACGTTTGCGTCATCGGCTCGGAGGCCAAGACCAAGCTCTTCAGCGGCGGCTGGGCGCTGGGCGAGACCGTCCGCCTCGACGGTGTCATGTTTACCATCGTGGGCGTGCTCAGCCCCAAGATGCAGGAGGGCGACGACGACCGCAACCGGACCATCTATGTACCCTTCAACACCATGGGCGACCTGAAGGACACGATGTATCTGGATGGCATCTGGTTCAACTATCGCGGTAACAATGAACTGGTCGAAAAGAGCCTGCGCGAAACCCTGGGCGCGGCGCACCACTTCCGCCCCTCGGACCACCGCGCCATCTTTGTGGCCAACATCCTCACCCAGCTCAAGCAGTTTCAGATGCTTTCTATCGCCCTCCAGGTTCTGCTCTCCATGGTGGGTGCGCTGACGTTGGGCATTGCCGGCATCGGCCTGATGAACATCATGCTGGTGGCCGTGCAGCAGCGCACCCGGGAGATCGGCATTGAAAAGGCGCTGGGCGCCCGCAAGCACCACATCCTCACGCAATTTCTGGCCGAGGCTTTGGCCATTACCGGCGTGGGCGGCGTGAGCGGCATTGCGCTGGCCTACCTGGTTTCGATACTGGTGGGCCGCATCCCGTTTTATAGCGCCGTGGCCAAGAACGCCGAGAGCGCGGACATCCGTCTCATCATCTCGCCCACTTCGGTGATCGTGGCTACCATCATCCTCGCCGTCACCGGCCTCGTCAGCGGAATGATTCCCGCCATCCGCGCCGCCAACCTGGACCCCATCGAGGCGCTGCGGTACGAGTAGCAAGCCAAGAAACAGGCAAGGCAGCGAGTTAAGGAATCTCTGAACAAGCCGGTGTTTTGAAAGGGAGCATCCTCACAGGTTGCGGAAAAACTCGTCGTTTTGAAAGGCCACGGCTCTAGCCCCTGAGGGAATGCGACCTCAAAGTAAGAACTTGTTCAGCGGTTCCCTAAGTTTGTCCCGACAATAAAAACCCGACACCCGGATCATTAAGATTCGCGGTTCAAGGTCTCGATTTTGAGACCTGGGAATCACGGATTCAATGGTACGAAACCATCCGGTCAGAGACCTGATACAGCGAGGCAAGGGGGAGTTTGGCGAAATCCTTCCTGGCTTATGAGCGCCGGATGAATAATAGACCACATTACGCCGCCATTGACATCTGGTTGATCAAACCTTCACACTCTGCTGGAGGCAATCTTATGCGCATCGCTATCATTTCAGATCTTTCCGGATGTAGTTGGGCTGGGTGTGAGGAGTTATGGGCTGCTACAGCCAAAAGAGCCTTGCAGGACGGCCATAAAGTTGCGTTTTTCCAAAGTCGAGAGACAATTGCGCCTCAAAAGATTCAGCAACTCCAGGAGTTGGGGCTAGAGTTGATTCTGCCAAACATAAGCTCCAGAGTCGTGGATGGCGTGAGGAGGCGAGTCAGTTGGAAGCTGGGGTCTATCATGGCGCCTTGGTTTCCATCATTTTTGAGGATTCACAAATTCGCGCCAGATGTAATAGTTTTAACCGTCGGAGAAGCGCTGCCAGAACCTGAGTTTCTCAACAACTTAAGACGATCCGGCGTTCTGGCGGTTCCCTATGTCCTCATCTGCCATAACAGTTTTTTATTTGGACGACTTGCCAAAAGACAAGCTCGGGAAATAGCAGCTCGCTATTATCAAGGGGCGCGGCGTGTGCTCTTTGCAGTTGAGCGCACCTACAGAGAGACTGAGCATTTATTGGCAGCTAAGTTGGCGCACGTTATATTCGTTCGAAATCCAGTTAACATGAGCGGCACCAGCCCCATATCAATGCCTACAGGATCTACGGTTCGAATCGCATCAGTAGGAAGATTGGCTCTGCCCACGAAGGGCCAGGACATTTTGCTAGCTGCGTTAGGATCGTCGCAATTTAGAGATCGGGACTGGCAGTTATCAATATATGGCGACGGCCCGCACCTGTCGCACCTCAAGCTCCTTGCGGAGCACTATCAGATAACGCAACGAGTCGAGTTTAAGGGGTATTCGCACGACGTTCGCGCAATATGGGCGGAAAACCACCTCCTCGCGCTTCCCTCCCGCAACGAAAGCGCTCCTCTCGTTCTTACTGAAGCGATGTTGTGCGGCAGACCAAGTGTGACCAACGATGTGGGTGGAGTTCGCGAATGGATAAATGAGCCTGAGACGGGGTTTATTTCGGAAGGGATCGACATCGAGAGTTTCCAGTCCGCGCTTGAGCGAGCATGGTCTGCGCGCCCCGAGTGGGGCGCCATTGGACAACGCGCGCACGAGAAGGCGCTGCAGATGCTTGATCCGGACCCTGGAGGCACGGTTCTGAACATCTTACTTGAAGTTGCTGCGCAGGGCTGATCAGGCGTCCGCGCTGAATTGCGGGAGACCAATCATCTCTGACCTCATCCGATCTCAATGCGTTTCCAGTCGCGCGGGGGAGTTAAACAGGCTGTTAGCGTGAAATGAAAGCCCTGCGGGAGTTGGGTGCCGAAGGCGTCTGCCTTCCCGTCGAAGCCATCCACCCGACCAGAGGGAGTCTGCCGAGAATAATCCTCTGTTGGCGCACATTGGCAGATAGAAAACAAGGGCGCGAAACCCTCTCCCAAACCCCTTATCGACCGGAGAAGCCATGCGAAAGATCACAGCTTCCATCAGCGAAGCTCCGGCATCCGACAGCAATCCGGCAGGCCAAAAAAGTGCTTTTTTTAGTGAAGCTGTAGGCCCTTGCCTAACCTACGCAATATAAATAATTTACACAGCCTCGCTACACAGGGGCACGCAAACCGTGAAGCAGTAAAGACCGCTAGAAAGGGATTTCCGGAAAGAAAAGGAAGAATTTTGGTAGCGCTACCGGGAATTGAACCCGGGTTTTAAGATTGAGAATCTCACGTCCTAACCCCTAGACGATAGCGCCACACACTTGGAGGGGCAGCCGTCACCGGCCACTCACTTACTCTAACAAAAATCCGGCTTGCTGCCAAAGGCAGCCCGGAGCCGGGCGCCGCATCTTCAGATTCCCAGCTTGCGGACTTCGTCGTTGTAGTACTTGCGGTAGAGGATCTCCCACTCCTGGGAGCCTTCGAGGATGATCTTGCGCTGGGAGGCGATCTTCTTGCGGGCGGCTTCGTCGATTGCGGCCTCCTGGGTGAGCAGGGCCGTGAGCGCCTTGCGGGCCTCCTGGCGGATGGTGTTGCGATCCTCAAGGAAGCCGACCTCGTCGATCTCGGCCAGGGTGTCTGCCACGGTGTGGGCCAGCTTGTTGAGCTTGTCGGGGCTGATTCTCATAGCACCGCCTTGTATTTCTTCGACAGCTCGGTCTTCACTTTTTTGAACATCTCGGCGTATTGCGCGCCAGTCTTGCGCATCTCCTCGGAGTACGTGTCCAAAATCACGCGCACCTCCTCGTTGATGCGGTCTTCAAGCGACAATTCCTCGATCAGCCCGTCATGAACGCGCGCTTCGGTCACCTTCAAGTCACTGGTGGTGATCATCTTGACATCGATGAGATGCTTGACAGTCCGGCGGGCCAGGTACCCGATGTAATCGCGCGAGAAGATCATAGGCTAAGGCTTAGGATAGCGCATCGGTTCACATCCTGTACACCTTCGGCCTCCGATGCGCGCTGGAGAGTCCTTCAGAAGGTCAGGTTGAGGCTGAGGCTCGCGTTCCCGCCTGAAGCCGGAAACGCCACGCCAAGGTTCTGCTGCGCACTGCTCCTGAGCAGCATCGGCGCAGACCCCGAGTTGCTCACCGCATCGATCTCGTAGCTCAGCACAACCCCGCCCTGCGCACTCGCCGCCGTCCAGCAAAACGGAATTTCCGTCGCGCAAGTGGCTGTGGAACCGTTCACCGCAGCCAGCCCTGTTGCCTTCTCCGCGGGAAACGCGCCAAGGCGTGGATTCAGGAGGGTCAGCCCCCCCGAAGACGGCACGAGCTGCGCCCGGCAGGAGATCGTGGTTCCCGCCGGCAGTCTTGAAGCAATGCTCAGATTGAAGGTGACCGAGTAAACTCCGCTCACCGTCGTTGAGGTGGAGCGCAGTTCCGGACCGCCCGCAGCCGACGCGGCCACCGGGGCCAGTAACGCAACGCAAAGTAGCAAGGGAATGCGAACCCGCGCCATGGGAGCCTCCATGGTGCGTTTATCGGCGGTCTGGATGGAAAAATGAGGAGTGAGGGGTGACGAAAGTAAGCCAAATCGACTTCAAATCGAATCGATTTTCAGCAAGAGAGTCCGGACGCCTAAGCTATTGAAAAAACTGAGCCCACCAGAAAACCCGGTGGGCTCGGTCTGCATAGATGCTGGATTTACCGCTGTTTCCGAACCTCCGTCTCAGTTAAAACGAGACTGTGACGGCAATTGGGAAGCCAGGGTAATTGCGGTCATACAGATAGTACCCATCGCCGGTGTTGTCAAGATACACATCGTCGGTTTCGTACCAGTTTGGGCCCCAGGATTCCGGCCACGGATCGACGATCGTGACCCAATATCCGTCGTACTGGAAGCGCGGCTGTCCACCGACAAAGACCAGCGGAAGGCCATAGATGCGGAAGAAGTGATCCCGGCCAAAGTAGAGCCTGAAACGGGCGTCGGGAATCCGGTAGCCGTTATAGCCACCGCGCTGAGCCCAGGTTTGATGTTCGTTATTCCACGAGCCGGCGCGAGACTGAACAAAGCCATTGCGCACCTGCCCCTGCTGTTGCGGAACGCCGCTATGGTGGACGCCGCCATACGTGGGGCCGTTCGACTGCACGCCGCCGTGATAGGCGCCGCCATAGGTCTGCTGCGGTCTTGCCTGATTTTGCGCCGGTCTGGCAGCCGGCTGCTGATGCGTTTGCTGCGCGGGGCGCGCTTGTTGAGATTGCGACGCCGGTTTCGATTTGCCCTGGTTATTTCCCTGCTGATCGTGCTGGGCGATGGCAATGGATGCGGCTCCGAAGAGCAAAGACAGAACCGTTGCACTGATAACGCTGGCTTGTTTCATTTGGGGAATCTCCTATTGAACGTACTAGGTGCTTTGCCGCTCAATTCTTCTGTCTGATCCAGACAGGAGCAGGATACACCTGGATCGTGGCAGCGCGCTTTAGCCCGAGAAGAATTCTCTGAGCCTTTCAAATCATGACCATCCGGTGACTTACCCCCGATGCGGGCAGCTTTTGCTGTTCAGGCACTCCTCGGCGATACGCAGCCGCTCGACCGGCCGTCCGGCAACCAGGTGCTCGTCCACAATCGCCGCCGCGTCCCGGGGTTGGACGTTGCCGTACCAGACCGCCTCGGGGTAGACCACCACCATCGGGCCGTGCTCGCACTGGTCCAGGCAGCCGGACTTGTTGATGCGCACCTTGCCGCCCAGGCCGGCGGCCCTGACCCGTTGTTGCAGTTCGGCGTGCAGGTCGCTGGTCCTATTGGACGTACAGGATGGACGCGGCGCTCCCTCGGGCCGTGCGTTGCAGCAGACAAAGACGTGGCGCTCAAATGCGGGCAAGCGGTGATCCTCCTCCCGGGGCTCGTAGTTCCCCGCCCTTTCCGCGAAAAGAAGCGAAAAGAATGGGGCACGGAAGATTTGTGCGGGAATCCGGCCCAGGGTTCAATGCTGTATTCAGACTAACGCCTGACCCTGTCTATAGCCGTTCGCAGCGAAGTTTCCACAATCGCGCCGCGCACCCCCGCCCGCGTCTGCGAAAATAGGAGCTTGACTATGAGCATGGACAACCTTCTCTCTCTGAAAGACGACATGGTGGCCTTTATCGAGGGCCACGGCCTGAAGCGCCTTCCCGGCTACATCACCGAGGACATCCCCTCCATCGTATGGGAGGGCCAGGACAACCCCGACGCATGGAAAGACTTTGTGGAGATGGCCAAGCACGTTGGCGCTCCCTTTGTCACCTTCAGCGAGATGACGCTGGAGCCCGAGGAACTGGACGAACTGATCGAGGAAGCCGGGGAGATGAACTTCCCCGACGAAGAAGCCACGGAACTGGTGGAGGCGCAATGGCTGCGCAAGTACGCCGGCAATCTCGGCTA
>Ga0181529_10000097_pt1 | contig 111005 bp, 91 predicted proteins | sample PEATcosm2014_Bin_36_FD_119763 | JGI IMG/M metagenome (GOLD analysis project Ga0181529, IMG submission 119763) | Peatland microbial communities from MTU Mesocosm Facility, Houghton, MI, USA - PEATcosm2014_Bin10_30_metaG | ecosystem: Environmental > Terrestrial > Soil > Wetlands > Peat | place...
GCGCTCGGTCTTTGGGTTTTCCGGCTTCAGGGCCAATCAGGAGGCGGTTTGCCGCGCGGCGATTGCGGGGCGCGACCTGCTGCTGGTGATGCCGACCGGCTTTGGCAAGTCGCTCTGCTACCAATTGCCGGCGATTGCGCTGGGAGGAACGGCGCTGGTGATCTCTCCCTTGATCGCTCTGATGGAAGACCAGGCGGCCAAGCTCACCGGACTCGGCTTGCGGGTGGGGCGGATTCACTCCGGGCTGGACCGTAGCGTGGCGCGGCAAACCTGCGTGGACTACTTGCAGGGGACGCTGCAATTCCTCTTCATTGCGCCGGAGCGGCTGCGTGTGCCGGGCTTTGGCGAGATGTTGGCCAAGCGCAAGCCGGCTCTGATCGCCATCGACGAGGCGCATTGCATCTCGCAGTGGGGCCACGACTTCAGGCCCGACTACCGGATGATCGGACAGTATCTGCCGGCGCTGAGGCCGGCGCCGGTGCTGGCGCTGACGGCCACGGCCACGCCCTCAGTACAGGCCGACATCCTGACGCAACTGGGGATGGTCAAGCCGGCCAAATTCATTCATGGCTTCCGGCGCAACAATCTGGCGATTGAGGTGGTGGAGCTTCCGATGCCGGAGAGGCCGGGCGCGATCTGCGGCCTGCTGGCTGACCCTGCGCGGCGTCCGGCCATTGTGTACGCGACCTCGCGGAAGATGGCCGAGCAGTTGGCGGAGGAGCTTGCGCTCCGCGTTCCCGCGGCGGCGTACCACGCGGGGCTCGATCCGGCGACGAGGGAGCGAGTGCAGACCGCCTTCCAGGCTGGCGAACTGGAGGTGGTGGTGGCCACCATCGCCTTCGGCATGGGCATTGACAAGGCTGATATCCGCTCGGTGATCCACGCTGGGCTGCCCGCGACGCTCGAAGGCTACTACCAGGAGATTGGCCGCGCGGGGCGCGACAGCGCGCTGAGCCGAACCTACCTGATGCACAGCTATGCCGACCAGCGCATGCGCGACTTCTTTCTGAACCGCGATTATCCGCCAGCGGACCACTTGCAGCAGGTTTTCCGTGCTCTCAAAGAAGATCCTCAACCCGTGGAAGAGCTGCGCGCGCGGTCGAAGCTGGGCGAGGAGGAGTTCGACAAGGCTCTGGAAAAGCTGGAGATTCACGGCGGAGCGCGAGTGGACTTTGGCGGCAACGTGACGGCAGGCGGCACGGGCTGGAAGAAGACTTATACGGTACAGGCGCAGTATCGCGCGGAGCAGTTCGAGAAGGTGCTGCGGTTCACCACATCGACCGAGTGCCGGATGGCGGCGCTGGTGCGGCACTTTGGCGACGAGGAGGACGCGAGCCGGACGTGCGGAATCTGCGACGTGTGCGATCCGGCCGGAGCGGTGCTGAGGCTCTTCCGGCGGCCGACGGCGAACGAGCGGGAGCTGATGCAGGCGATTGCCGACGAGTTGCGGGCCGTGGACTCGAAGGCTACCGGAACGCTGCAACGGAACCTTGATCCCGCGGGCCGGATGAGCCGGAACGAATTTAGCGCGCTGCTGGATGCGATGGTGCGGGCCGGGTTGATTGAGATTGAAGAGGCTGAGTTTGAAAAAGACGGCGAGATGATCCGGTTCCGCAAGGTGCGGCTGACCGAAGCTGGTTTGGAAGTGCGGACAACTGCGGCAATCGAGCTGTTGATCAGCGATGGGGTGGTGGAGGAGTTTGGCGGGGCTTCGGTGTCGGCGCGGTCGAAGAAGACAAAAGCAAGCGCAAGGGCTGGTTCGTCGAAGGCGGTGAACAAGAAGGCCGCGGAGACCGAACCGGCGCGACTCACGGCGGAGGAAGAAGCATTGGCGGCGCGAATCAAGGAGTGGCGTGCGGCGGAGGCCAAGCGGCTGGGAGTTCCGGCCTACCTCGTGTTGCACGACCGGACTCTCACGGCTATTGCTCAGACGCGCCCGGCAAACCCGAAACAGTTGCTGGAGATTAGCGGGATGGGCCCCGCAAAGGCGGAGCACTTCGGCGAGGCCCTTCTGGGATTGTGCGGCACAGCGAAGTGAGGGAGTTCAGTGTGTCGCAGGGCTACAGTGTTTCGGGCCGATTGCATCCAACCGAAATACAGATCTGTACTCTCCCGCCCTTTTCGCAAAGAACGCGAAAAGGATGGGGCACCCAGATTTCTGTTAAGACTTGAATTGAAAATATTCCAGATCCATTCAGCGCGCGGCAGGACAGGCGCACAACCGGAATTGTTGCGCGGTGTAATTCGACAGAGTGCAAACATACTGCGGCCAAAATGCCTGAAGGACGGGTGAAAGATAGCCCGTGGAGAAATCTCCGATATAGTTCTGGCTGGCCTGGGTCCTTGCACCGGGGTCCGCTGCGAAGCCGGTGACAAGTTCACTTACAGATGACGAAGAAAACGCCGCCTCGTGGAAGCTGCGCGCAAAATCGTATTCTTCTCTCCACTGGGCATCGACGCCGGTCTGGTTCGACGCGGCAAAGACCTTGTAGTCCACCAGCGCAGTCGATGAGGGATCGACTTGGGCGACGGTAAAGGAGGGGTTATTTCCGTTGATGGGAGAGATGGACGAGACCATCTTGACCGCGATTCCCTTCCCTGTTGCCGGTCCCTGACCGTCCTCCTTTAAAAGGCGCAGTTCGTCCATGTGCGTGTGAGCGAAGATGGCTAACTCGACAACATCGCGGAACTCGACCAGCGTGTCCGCCAACTTCTCAGAAGAAAGAAACATTACAGGGCTCTGGTTACCGCATGGATCGCTCATCCTCATGGCTGTTGCATAGAGATCAACTCCCGGCGGAATGTGGCCCATAACCCATATCTTCTGCTTGCTGGCGCGTGCCTCGGCAAGTTGCTGACGAAGCCAGGCAAGCTGCGCGGCTGCCGCACCAGGATCGGCTTTGCCGGCGCAGGTGGCGTAGTTACTCGACATGAAAAGATCGTTCAGAACCAGTAAGCGCGCATCCGCAATGGGCGCGGGCAGAGAAACGCTATAGTAGCCGCCAGCGGCGAAGCTCTCTTCCGCAGACTGGCGCTCGGATGCGGGAAAGTCTTTGGTTACTTCCTTGCCGGTAACTCGAAGAAATTCGCTGTGGGCATCGAGCCGGTAGTCACCGCAATCGGAATCATTGTTTCCCAGAGCTACATAGACGGGCACGCCGGGAAAGGCGCCGTCTAACTCCCCAGTTACATAGTCCAAGGTCTTTTCAACGAATGCTCTGTAGGCGTCCGGTGCGGAGTTAGGGAAGATCGCGCTGTACTTGCACTGGAAAGCATGAGAGAGGAGATCGCCGCTCAGAGTGACGAATTTTGCTCCGACGGCAGGTTTGCGCATGGCCTTCAAACTGGAGTCGAAGAGCGCAAAGGAAGTGTCAACTCCGCGAACGTGACAGCCCTGCTGCAACGACTGAAAGCGCTGCTCGCGATCGGGCGAAGGCGCTGCGGCGAGGATGGCCTTCCACTGGCTCACCGGCGCGGCGGCGAGTTGCGGAAGTTTGGCCGGGTCCCAAAACGGGTCGAAGTGAATATCGCTGACGAGGAGAGCGGGAACGGTTGCTTTGGTGGGCTGGGGGCTCTGGGCAAGGGCTGCGCCTGCGAGGAGCAAGAGGCAAAGCAGCGTGTTCAATACGAGGCGTATTTGAGGAGGATGGATAGCTATTGAGCTTTGCGGTTTCCCCGGCATCAAAATCGAGACCTGGGGCACCCAGCGGTATACAAGAGATTCAAAATTCCGCTTCATCGAGGCTCCTCTGCTGCCTGTGAACAGATAACCCCCAACTCTGGTTGGGGGTTATCTGTTTGCGTGGGTGCATGAAAACTACGCGACGCGCTCGATGACGACGGATTCGAGGACCACGGGAGTCTTGGGCTTGTCCTGGCCGCCGCGGGGGACGAGGGAAATTTTGTTGACGATCTCCTGGCCCTCAACGACTTCGCCGAAGATGGTGTGATTGCCGGTGAGCCAGGGCGTGGCAGCCACGGTGATGAAGAATTGGCAGCCATTGGTTCCGGGGCCTGAGTTGGCCATGGCCAGCTTGCCGGGCTTGTCGAACTTGTGGGGCGAACCCTTGGTCTCGTCCTGGAAGCGGTAACCGGGCCCGCCCATGCCGGTGCCGGTGGGATCGCCACCCTGGATCATGAAGTCGGGAATGACGCGATGGAAGATGGTGCCATCGAAGAGCTTGTCAGTGGACTTTTTGTGGGTGGAGGGGTGGGTCCACTCTCGCTTGCCCTCGGCCAGATCGATGAAGTTCTTGACGGTGATGGGCGCATCCGACTCAAAAAGGCGGACGGTGATCTTGCCTTCGGTGGTGGAGAAGACGGCGTAGGTTCCTGTTGCAAGTGACATGAGAGACTCCTGAATTTCGTGGGGATTTGTGTGGAATTTTGTGAAATCCCAGGTCTCAAAAGCGAGGTCTGGGGCACCCGTGGATTATGGTTTGGGCGTGACCTGGGGCGCGGCGTTCGGGGCTGGCGGCAATGGCTGGCCCTCGCGCACGATGGTCACCTTCTTCAGCACGACGGGCGTCACCGGCTTGTCCTGGCCGTCACGTTCGACGCGGGCAATGGTCTTGACCACCAGGACGCTCGACTCATCGCACTGGCCAAAGATGGTGTGACGCTGGTTGAGGTGTTCGGTCGGCACTTCGGTGATGAAGAACTGGCTGCCGTTGGTGTTGGGGCCAGAGTTGGCCATGGCCAGACGACCGGGAACGTCGAAGTTCAGATTCGGATCAAACTCATCTTCAAATTGATAGCCGGGATCGCCCATGCCCGTTCCGGCCGGGTCACCACCCTGAATCATGAACTCGGGGATGACGCGATGGAAGATGGTGCCGTCGTATAGCGGCTTGTTGTGCTGCTTCTTGTTGGTAGTGGGGTCGGTCCAGTCTTTCGTGCCCTCGACGAGGGCGATGAAGTTGGCCACCGTCTTGGGCGCCTGGGTTTGAAAGAACTGGCAGGTGATGCGGCCCATGGAGGTATCCATCACCACGGTGGGGCCGTTGGGATGGGTCATGGCGGCCGCGGTGGCCTGGGGCGCGTCGGGCAGGGCCTCGGCCGGCGCTGAAGAGGTTTGGGCGTAGGCCGCAGCAGTAAAAGCCACGGCCAGAGCGGGAATGAGAAGTGTGCGGCTAGGTTTCATACCGACTCTGAGGGTAAATCATGCGGCGGGTGGGGAGCCAGCAAGTAGTGGCGCTGTCAACGATGCGAACTTCTATCTGTCACTGGATTGTCATCCAGGGCGAAAGCAAAACTATTACGGCCCGCCTCCTTGGCCCGATAGAGTGCGGCATCGGCCCGCTCGAAGAATGACGAGAAATCCGCTGTGTGACTTTCTTCGGTCACGATGCCGATGCTGACCGAGACCCGAACCGCGATTCCCCTGAACGAGAAATCGAGTTTTTCAAAGGCCTGGAGTACGCGCTCGGCCACGTTCTGCACCTGCTCGCGCCTGGCCCTTGGAAGCAGGGCGCAAAACTCGTCGCCTCCCCATCGGCACAGAAAATCCTCATCGCGCAGGGTGTGGCGAAGCGTAGTTGCGACGGCCACGAGCATGGCATCGCCCGCAGCGTGCCCATACTCGTCGTTCACTTGTTTGAAATGGTCGATGTCGAACAACACGACAGAAAGGCCAAGGCCGGTTCGGGCAGCTCCAGAGATTTCGCGAAATGCGATTTCCTCGAGTGCTCGCCGGTTGTAAAGGCCGGTCAACGGATCGCGCAAGGCTTTCACCACGAGGTCGCGGTTCTGCCGCTCTGACACCATCAGCAGGAACAAAGGGAAAACAATCCCCTCGGTGACGATTGCGGCAACGCCGTTGAAGATCGCGCGCGGGCAATTGAAGTCGTACTCCGGGCTGAAACTGCCGACCCGGAAAAAGTCGAGGGTCACGCCGCATGTTGCGATGGAAAGCAAAGCGTAAACGAAAGATGTAACAACATCGGCAAATGGCCTTTGGCCGTCTTCCGCCCGCAGGAGACACCAGGCAATGAGGGCCATCAGGGTCATATCGATGAAGTTGAAAAGGATAAGCTCGATGGAAATGTTTCGCTGAATGAAGGTAAACCAGGTGCAAACCGCGAACATCAGCAAGGGCGGTCCGGCAATCCAACCGAGCGATGACGGTTGCCGCTTGAGTTCGCGCATCGCCCCATACTCCAGGCTGAGGCATGCCGCAATCAGCGCGCTGCTGAGGACATAGAAGACGAATTGCCCATCCCAGGAGCGTCCCAGCCGGAGAGCGTAGCCTGCCCCAAGGCAGAGGTTCGCGACGCCCCAAAACAACATTACGCGGCCCAGGTAGCCCGAGTACGCCTTCCTTACGACCAGCACCAACGAACCAAAACCGCTTGCGCCCAGTGCTCCGATCAGCCAGAAGGGTCGAATATCGAGAATCATGACTCCGTGCCCTTTCTATTACGCCGGCCCGCCGCTTGTCTGGCGGGGGCTTCTGCCAAAAAAGGCAGGGATACCTTGCATGCGGGCAAGCCTATGAGCAAGCTTGCGGAATGGACCTTCAGGGGGGAACTGAAAGCGAGGCGGAATGGCCGACCTGACGTCTCGCCCACGGGGTGTTAGCCTCGGGAGAAATATGCTGGTTTCTAATATCGCATGAAAACTTGGATTTTAACCATAATTAAGAGCAAGCCGACTCAGCCGCACTTCTTGCAACGGGCCATGATGGCGGCGTGGAGGCGCTCGCGCAGGCTGGCAGGGAGGTCGTAAACCTCATGGGAGCGGTAGATTTCGATGGTCTTGCGGGTGGTGTTGAGGATGACCTCGCAGTGCCCGCAGTGGCCCAGATGGGCTTGCAGTTCGGCGCGCGTCTCAGCGGTCACCGTATCGTCGATCAGGTCGTCGAGGAGGGCGAGAAACTCAGTGCAGGTCACTTTTCATTCCTCGTTTCTCCAAGTCTCATTTCCTTGAGCCTCTTGTTCCCGTGAAAGTAGCGGCTCAGGCGCTCGCGCAGTTGCAGCCGGGCACGCAGCAGCCGCGACTTCACGGCAGGAACGCTCAAGGAAAGCATCTCTGCCGTCTCTTCGGTCGAAAGTCCTTCCACATCCCGCAACACAAACACGATACGAAATCCCTGCGGCAACCCCTGGATGGTCTTGCGCAGAATCTCGGCCAACTCGGACTGGCCGAAGTTCTGCTCCGGATCGGGCGCCCAGTCAGCCAGATCGCGGGGGACGCTGCCCTCTTCGGTGGCAATGTCCTCGTCGATCGAAACCATCTTGCCGGTGCGCCGCTTGCGCAGCCGCATCAGGCTTTCATTCACCGCAATCCGCACCAGCCAGGTATAAAACTTCGAATTTCCCTGAAACTGTTCGAGCTTTTCGTACGCCTTCAGGAACGCGTCCTGCATAACGTCTTCGGCATCCTCGCGATTCTGCGTGATGTGCTGGGCGATACGAAAGATCTGGCGCTCGTACTTGCGGACCAGGGTGTCGTAGGCCGAGACATCACCGCCGCGCACCCTTTCAACCAGGGCGACGTCTGGATGCGGCTCGAGTTGTTCTACAGTCGTTTGGATGATCGGCATGCGAGTTGGATGCGAGAAATCCGCTGGACCCGTCGCAGGCTGCGTTCAGGGTCCGCAAAAGATGAGTGTACTGGACAGCAGGGCAAGGGGCCAAATGCGTGGACTTTGGCTCTAGGTCTCTGACCGGATGACTTCGTACCATTGAATCCGTGGTTTCCCAGGTCTCAAAATCGAGACCTGGGGCACCCAGCATTGGTACAACTTCAAGCGGTCAGAGAACTAGCAAGGCAAGAATCGGCAGATCAGTCCCATCTTGCGGCATTTGCAGTAACACCAGTGATCCCCGGTTATCGCATCTGGGACGGAAGCGGCTTAAAGTGAAGAGATGAAGGTCGCGCCTTTCCCAACTTCCGTTTCGCGGCTGGCTTCCGGCTGCCTGGCTGTTCTTCTTTCCCTTTTTATGATGGTGCTGCCGGTTGGGGGGCAATCCTCCGGCGGCTCGGCAACCGCGCCGGCGAATTCGGCTTCCTCCAAGCCGCACAAGGCGGTTCAGAAGGACAAGAAGCCTCCGCAGAAGACAAAGAAGCCGGCCAAAGCGGACAAAAAGGCCGCTGAGCCAGCAAGTGAAAAGGCCACGGAACCCGCAACTCCGAAAGGCAAAAAGGCCGCGAAGACCGAAAGCACGAAGGCCGCGGAGCCCACAGGGAAGACCGGCAAAAAGTCCAAAAAAGCCGCAAAGTCTGAAACCCCGTCAGACGAGAAGCCGGTGAGGGCCGAAAGCACGAAGGGGAAGAAGACCACGAAGTCCGCCAGCACAGAGGCCAAGGAGACCGAGGTGGCCACGAAGCCCATCAGCAAAGCGGACAGCGAAAAAGTCACCAAGTCCGCAGGGCCGGCCGGCAAGAAGGCCCCCAAGCCCACAAGCCGGAAGGGCAAGGCGGCAAGCAAGGCAGCCCGGCGCGCGCAAACTGCGCGGATCAAGCTGGCTTTTGTGGCTTCGACCGAGTTGCGGCCGATGGCCCAGCAACTGGCCTTACTGCGTACGCCGGCAGCTTATGCGGGCGTAACCAAATATGCGCATCAGCACAGCGGCGAGGCCGCGGCGGCAGCTTACCTGGCGCTGGGCCACGCATCCCTGCTGGACAAGCACTACGCTGAGGCCGTCGCCGATTTCCGCCTTGCCCGGCAGGCAGGCGAGGAGTTGGCCGACTACGCTGACTTTTTGTCCGCGCGCGCCAACCACGATGCCGGCGATGACGCGGCAGCCGAGGCGGTGCTGCACGGCTTTTCCGAGCGCTACCCGGACAGCCTCTTCGTTGTCCAGGAGCCGGAGCTGGAGGCCAATACGCTGCTGGCGATGAACAACGCGGCCGGCGCGCAGCGAGTGCTGGCGGCAGCCGCGGGTACAGCCTCTGCGAACCGGCCCGGCTACCAGCTTGCACAAGGGCAAGTTGCGTTCATGCTGGGGCAAACCGAGGAGGCGGAGCGCATCTACAAGCAGTTGCTGCTGGCTCACCCGTTAACCCCGGAGGCGGAGATTGCGCGGACAAAACTCATTGCCATGGGCGCGGAGGCCAGCCTGACCACAGCCGAGTTGCGCAGCTTGGGCGATGCCTATTACAACGCGGGCCGCTACGCCAACTCAAGCGAGCAATACCATGCGCTGGCCCGGCAGTCCACCCTGGACGCGGAGAGCCGCAACAGCTTTACCGTGGCCGCCGCGGCCTGTGACCTGAAGCTGAAGCGGCTGACCGTGGCTCAGGCCGAAGCGCTGCCCGAGACACAGGGCGAGAACGGCGCGCGGCGGCTTTATCTGTTGATGGAACTGGCAAGAAGCGGCAACGATTTGGACGGGCAAAAGAGCCTGGTGGCGGAGATGGAGTCCAGCTTCCCGCAAAGCCCCTGGCTGGCCGAGGCGCTCTTCGACAGCGGCAATATGTACATGCTGCGGCACGAATACGCGCCGGCGATCGAGTACTTCAGCACGCTGGCCACGCGCTTCCCATCGAGCAAGAATGCCTCGGCAGCGCATTGGAAGGCGGGTTGGCTGAGTTACCGGATGGGGCTTTACGCCGACGCGGCGCGCCTCTTCGATGAGCAGATTCGCCTCTATCCCAGCACGACGGAGACGGCGGCGGCCCTCTACTGGCGCGGGCGCCTGTACGAAACGCAGGAGCATAATCCGGCCCAGGCCGCGGCCAACTACCGGACCGTGATTCGTGTCTACCAGCGATACTTCTATGCCCAGATGGCAAAACAGCGTCTGGCCGCTCTGGGCAATGCTCAGACGGGAACGCAGCCCTTGCCGCAGCCGCAACTGGACCGCTTTCAGCCCCCCCCGGTGCCACCGCTCCAGGAGAGCTTTCCCGCCGACAGTCCGCACCTGGCCAAGGCGCGCCTGCTGGCTAACGCGGGCTTGAACGACTACATTGCCCAGGAGATTGCCGCTGATCCGGACTCCTCCTCATGGAGCGCGCTGGCCGAAGCGCAGATCTATGCATCCTATGGCGAGACCTTTCGCGCCATGCGCGCGATCAAGAGAGCCCTGCCCAGCGCCGCGACAGCCTCGATCAAGTCCATTCCGCTGCCCTACTGGCGGATTCTCTTTCCGGAGCCATGGTGGGAGACGATCAAGACCGAGTCCGAGAAAAACGATCTCGATCCCTATCTGGTGGCCTCGCTGATTCGCCAGGAGTCGGAGTTCAACCCCTCTGCCGTCTCCAGGGCCAACGCCCTTGGGCTGATGCAATTGCTGCCCGCGGTGGGCAAGGAGATGGCGCGCGAAGAGGGAATGAGCCACTTCCAGAGCTTCCAACTCCTTGACCCGGCCACCAACATCCGCCTGGGAACCCGCAACCTGCGCCAGACTCTGGACCGGTTCGGCGGCGTGACGGAATACGCGCTGGCTGCCTACAACGCAGGCGGCAGCCGCGTGGTCGACTGGCAGGCCGCAGGGCCCTATGAGGGCATGGACGAGTTTGTGGAGTCGATTCCCTTCACCCAGACCCGCGAGTATGTGGAAAGCATCCTGCGCAACCTTGAAACCTACAGAGCCATCGATGAGTTTGCCGTTTCGCAGGGCAAAGCCGCTGTGGGGACGGGACGATAAGGGCGGCCATTTCTCCGCGCCAGGCGCGCTGAACCCCCTCTGATGCTTTCCGCTTAGATTCCAGTTGACTTCACAGGCCGCCGCCCCCACACTGATTCTCAATGGAGGAGTCCAAGCCTCCGAGATACCATTCGCAGTCTGCTTGTTGTTGCAAGACAGGGCCGGCCGGATCGATCGGACACGGCGCTGTTACCTCGACCAAGAGGAGGGCAGCATGTCAGCCGATTTGCAGTTTCTGGAAGAATGGATCCCCGAAAAAATGGACCCCGGGACGGTTTTTGTGCTGGAAAACCAGTCGAATCCGGGTCACGCGCTCAACCCGTTCGTAGCCGTCATGTCCTGTCCGCGTTGCGCGACCATCGGACTGATCACGCGCCGCCAACTGTGCGGCGGCGAGCCGATGATCTGCGGCGGCGACGTTTGCTCGGCCGAGTACCGGCTGGACGGCGAGACGATCAACTTTCGCAAGACCCAGTAGGCGCCCGCATTGAAAAATGGGTGCGTCCAAGGCGAGTGATTCTCCCCCTACGAACGGCTCAGCCCCTCGGCGTGGAGCACTGTGGAAGGCCGACGTGTGCTCTAGCTCACCGACACAACCCAGGGGATCGATTACCAATAGGGATGGTTTACTATGGTTGAGGCAATTTTGAGGGAGTCGTAAATGTCCCGTATCGTTGAGGTTACAGAACTGGCGCTTCGAGATGCTCATCAGAGCTTGCTCGCCACCCGGATGGCTTTGGACGACATGATTCCGGCCTGCGCAGACATCGACAATGCTGGTTACTGGTCGGTGGAATGCTGGGGAGGCGCAACCTTCGATTCCTGCATTCGTTTTCTGAATGAGGACCCGTGGGAGCGGCTGCGCACGCTCCGCAAGCTGATGCCCAAGAGCCGGCTGCAGATGTTGCTGCGCGGCCAGAACCTACTGGGGTACCGGCATTATGAAGACGGGGTTGTCGAGCGCTTTGTAGAGAAGTCTGCCGCGAACGGGATCGACGTCTTCCGCATTTTTGACGCGCTCAATGACGTGCGCAACCTGAAAACCAGCATCGATGCGGTGAAAAAGACCGGCAAGCACGCGCAAGGCGCGATTTCCTACACCATCAGCCCCTTGCACACCGTGGCTGCTTTTGCCGAGATGGCGGAGCAACTGAAGGAGATGGGATGCGACTCGATCTGCATCAAGGACATGGCCGGCCTGCTGAAGCCGCAGCCCGCCTATGACCTGGTGAAAGCCATCAAGCGCCGGTGCGGAAGCGAGACGCTGGTGCATGTCCACACGCACGCCACCACCGGAGTGACGCTGGTTTCCCTGATGAAGGCGATCGAAGCGGGGTGCGACATTGTGGATACCGCGGTCAGTTCCCTTTCGTTGGGACCGGGACATAATCCCACGGAAAGCCTGATCGAATTGTTGGAAGGGACCGGGTTCGAGACGCGGCTGAACAAGGAATGTGTCCGGCGCATCTCGGACCACTTCGCTGAAATCCGCCCGCGCTATCGCGAGTTCTTCAGCGAGAATACCGGCGTGGATACGGAGATCTTCAAGAGCCAGATTCCGGGCGGAATGATCTCCAACATGGAAAGCCAACTCAAGGGACAGGGCGCGGGCGACCGGCTGCAGGAAGTCCTGGAGGAAGTTCCCAGGGTTCGCAAAGATGCCGGCTATCCGCCGCTGGTTACGCCTTCAAGCCAGATTGTGGGCTCGCAAGCCGTCTTCAATGTCCTGATGGGCAAGTACAAGGTCCTGACTGGGGAATTCGCCGATTTGATGCTGGGTTACTACGGGAGCACGCTGGGCAAGAAGAATCCCGAAGTGCTGAAGATGGCAGAGGCCCATGCCAAGAAGCCGGCGATCACGGTTCGTCCCGCTGACTTGCTTACGCCGGAGTGGGATAACCTGAGCGCCACCGCGCATGCCTTGAAGGGATCGAATGGCAGCGACGAGGACGTGTTGACCTATGCAATGTTCCCGCAAGTGGCGCCAAAGTTCTTTGAGACGCGCGCCCAGGGCCGCAAGAATCTGGGCAAGGATCCGACGCCGAACAAGGAGCAGGCCCCGAAGGCTCCCGCAGCGGCTGCTAGTGGAGCCGCGCTGAGCGCCAAAGTGAACTATGTGATTACGCTGAATGGCAAAGAGCACCGGGTAACCGTGGCTCCGGAGAAATAGAAGATATTCATGCCGATTGGTCCAGGAGCAGGGATGGCGAAGCAAGCAGTGATTCAGAAGAAGACAATGGCCGAGAAGATTGCCGACCTTGACGCAAAGCGCGCGAAGCTCGAACTCGGCGGCGGCCAGGAACGCATCGATAAACAGCACGCCGGCGGCAAGCAGACGGCGCGAGAACGCGTTGCAGGCTTGGTGGACCCAGGCAGCTTTCAGGAGATCGGGCTGTTTGCCCGGCACCGCTCAACCTATTTCGGAATGGCCGCGAAAAAGATGCCAGCCGATGGTGTGGTGACCGGATGCGCGAAGATCGACGGGCGGCTGGTGCATCTTGCCAGCCAGGATTTCACCGTGGGGGGCGGGTCCGCCGGCGAGGCGCACAACGACAAAGTTGTTGACATGATGCGCCTCTCTCTCAAGACGGGGAGTCCTTTCGTTTTCATCAACGATTCCGGTGGCGCGCGCGTTCAGGAGGGCATTGACAGCCTGGCCGGATATGCCCGCGTCTTTTATCACAATGTGATGCTCTCGGGAGTGGTGCCGCAGATTTCGCTGATCTGCGGACCGTGCGCGGGCGGCGCTGTTTACAGCCCGGCGCTGACCGACTTTGTAATCCAAACGCGGCAGGCCCGGATGTTCATCACTGGGCCGCTGGTGATCAAGCAAGTCACCGGCGAAGATGTCAGCTCAGAGGAGTTGGGCGGCCCTCAGGCGCACATGAACTACTCGGGCGTCATTCACCTCATCGCTCAGAACGACGACGAGGCGGTTCAACTTTGCCGGCGGCTACTCAGCTTTATGCCCGCGAACAACCTTGAGGACCCACCCCGCGCTCCTTTCAACCTGCCGCTGGAGTCCGATCCGGAGATGAACGGCTTGGTTCCAGTGGATAACAAGGCTGCTTATGACGTGCGGGAAGTCATTACGCGTGTTTTGGATTATCGGGATTTTCTCGAGATCCAGCCGGGCTTCGCTCCCAACATTGTTATCGGCTTCGGGCGCCTGCAAGGCCGGCCGGTTGGCATCATCGCCAGCCAGCCGAATTACCTGGCCGGCGTACTGGACATCAACGCCTCCGATAAGTCAGCAAAATTTGTCCGCTTCTGCAATGCCTTCAACATTCCGCTGATTACGTTTGTGGATGTGCCGGGTTTTCTTCCCGGAGTCGATCAGGAACGCGGCGGCATCATCCGACACGGCGCCAAGCTGCTGTTCGCCTATTCGGCCGCCACAGTTCCGAAGATCACAGTGGTGTTGCGCAAGGCCTATGGCGGCGCGTACATCGCCATGTGCTGCAAGGACCTGGGCGCGGACCGCGTGGTCGCGTGGCCCACGGCTGAAGTCGCGGTCATGGGCGCCGAAGGCGCGGCCGAGATCGTCTTCCGGCGCGAAATCGATGCGGCCGAGGACAAGGCCGGACGACGCCAGGAACTGGTGAACGAGTATCGCGAGACGTTTTCCAACCCCTTTGTCGCGGCAGGCCGGCGGCTTGTGGATGACATCATCGATCCGGCCGAGACCAGAAAGTATCTGGCGGACGCCCTTGAAGCCCTGCACACCAAGCGGGAATTGCGTCCTGCAAAGAAACACGGATTGATTCCGCTATAACGAGGAGCCGCGCGTGGTAGTGAATTTGACAGATTTGATTCAGACTGTGTCTGAGCGGCAATTGGCGACCGAACGCCAGTTGGGCGAGCTTGCCGGCGCACTCAAAGCGTTGGAAGCTCGCGTGGCCGCACTCAGCCAGCCTCCGGCGTTGCAGCCGGTTGCTGCTCCGGTTGCCGGAGTAAAAGCCGCAACTGCGGCGGCGAAGGAAGCGGCTCGTCCGGAAAAAGGGGAAGTCACGCCCGAAATGCTGGTGGTGATTGCCGCGGCAGTGACCGCATTCCTGGGCAAGAAAGTCCGCATCCGCTCAGCAAAGATGCTGCAATCACCCTATGAAGTTGTGAATCCATGGACGCAGCAGGGGCGGGTGTTCATTCAAGCCTCTCATAATTTACGATTGAGGGGCTGAGGCAGTAGTAAGTCTCTCGAGGGAAGGAACCCGTAACTTGAAGCTTCAGATTGCAATTGACGGAAAGACATACGAGGCTGAGGTTGAGGTCTTGGAAGATGACGCGATGCCGCGTCAGCCGAATTATGGGCCGTACCACCCGCTTCCCGCGACAGTTCAGTCGATGCCGGTTGCCGCCCCGCAAACGAGCGCACCGGCTGCACCGGAAAGCGCCGGCGAAGATAAGCTGTGCCGCAGTCCTGTAACGGGCGTCGTCATCAAGGTGATCGTCGAGCCTGGGCAGGCAATTCAAGCCAACGATCTGCTCATGGTTCTCGAAGCCATGAAGATGGAAACCAATGTTACGGCACACAGTGCCGGAAAAGTGAAGAACGTGCGGGTAGCGGCGGGCGGCTCCGTGAAGGTAAATCAGGTCGTCGTTGAGTTCGAATGATAGCTTTCTACCGGCCCTTTAGAGGGTTCGCGACCTGCATCGAGAGGGCAATTGATGAGCGGTGTTGATGAAGATTTGAAGCTTGTTCCAGGAATCAAGTTTGTAGACCACGTAGCCATCGCCGTGAAGCAGGGCGATTTGGACGGCCAGGTCAAGGCCTACGGGATGCTGGGCTTCCACGAAGTGCATCGGGAAGAAGTGCTCGGAGCCGATCAGGTGCGCGAGGTGCTTCTGCGCGTCGGCGATGGCCCTAACCTGATTCAGTTGATCGAGCCGTTGACCGCGGATTCCCCGGTACAAAAGCTGATCGAGAGAAATGGCGGCCGTGGCGGGTTGGCCCATGTGGCCTTCCGCGTGGAGAACGCGCAGCACGCCTACGACGCGATGGAAGCAAGCGGATTTCATCTGATCGACAAGGCGCCGCGCAAGGGCTCGCGAGGAACCACGGTCTTCTTTGTTCATCCCAAGTCGAGGGCGGACAACCCTTTTGGGCTTCTCATCGAAATTGTCGAAGACCCCGAAAGCAAGTGAGGGAAAATGGCCACCGATCATCTTCTTCAGGAGTTTCCTCCGGTAAGCACTCAGTCGTGGGAGGAAGTTATCCGCAAGGATCTGAAGGGCGCCGACTACGCCAGGAAACTGATTTGGCAAACCGCGGAAGGGCTTGCGGTGAAGCCCTACTACCGGGCTGAAGATACTGCGGGGTTGGAATATCTGGAGGCAGCTCCCGGCGCTTTTCCTTATGCGCGCGGTGACCGCCCGACGGGCGACTGGCGCATCCGGGAAGAGATCGACGCGGCCGATTCCGAGGAGGCAAATCGGGCGGCATTGAGCGCGGTGCAGGCTGGAGCCGAGGAGATTGCGTTCCGCAATGTTGCCCCGGCGAATGATTCAGAACTGGAAACACTCCTTGCCAATCTCGATGAGATTCCCGTGCATTTCGAAAACGCCGGAGAACCTCTTCTTCGTCTATTGATCGAGCGGCTGAAAGAGCAGCAGAGGCAGTCGCAGGTATCGACCAGCTTTGATCCGCTGGCTAACCTGGATTTTGCGGCAGAGGTGATTGCGGCCGCGCCTGCCACGCTGGTTCCCTTCACTATCCACGGCGAGAAATTTGAAGAATCGGGAGCGACCGCCGTTGAGGAAGTTGGATTTACGCTCGCAGCCGTGGTGGATTTCATGGCCGCGATGCAAGAGCGCAACGTGGACGCCGACCTCTCCGCAGCTTCTATTGCTTTTTCATTTTCAATCGGCGCCAACTATTTCTTTCAGATTGCCAAGTTCCGCGCCTTTCGCCTGATGTGGGCGCGCGTCGTGGAGAGCTTTGGCGGACGCCATGAAAGCGCGAAAGCCCACATTCATGCCCGCACTTCGCGCTGGAACGAGACCATCTATGATCCCCATGTGAACATTCTGCGCGGAACCACGGAGGCCATGTCGGCGGTCTTCGGAGGCGCGGACTCTATCTCAGTGGCGCCCTTCGACGAGTGTTACAAGGCGCCGGACGAGGCCAGCCGCCGGCTTGCTCGCAACACGCAGATCCTTCTGAAGCAGGAGGCGCTGTTATCGCGAGTGGCTGATCCGGGCGCAGGATCGTATTGCCTGGAAGTGATCACCGATTTCCTTGCCCGGGAGGGCTGGAAATCAATGCAGGAGATTGAAGCCGCAGGCGGCTACCGGAAGACTCAAGCCGATGGGCAGATTGCCCGGGCGCTGGAGATATCGCTACACGCCAGAGAGCAGGCTGTGTCGTCCCGCCGCCGCATCTTTACCGGGACCAACCAGCACGCCAATCTTTCCGAGAAGGCATTGGATCGCGTTGACTTTTCGCGCCTGGCCGGCGCACGGCGCGGCGCGTGGATGTACGAAGAGCTTCGTCTGCGCACCGAACGCTATGCTGCCCGGACCAGCAAGTCTCCGCTCATTTTGCTGGCCGAAATCGGGGATGCACGGATGCGTTCTGCGCGTTCCGGCTTTGCCGCCAACTTTTTCGGCTGCGCGGGATTCAATATTGTCACGCAGCGATTCGACAGCACTGATGAGGTCGCGGCGAGCAGGGCTGATCTTATTGTGCTTTGCAGCTCCGATGCGGAGTATCTTGCGCTGGCAACGGAAATTATCGCCAAGTTGAAAGCGCTGGGACGCGAGACCCCGGTGATTGTTGCGGGGGCTCCTGATCCGGAGGGACAACTGCAAGCCGCAGGCGTCGCGGATTTTGTTCATATCCGGAGCAACCCTATCGAAGTTCTTACAAAATGGCAGGAACGGCTGGGGATCAAGGACTAACTATGCGTCCAGACTTTTCAAAGATCGACTTGAAGCCCGCAGTGGAACGAGCGAAGGCGTGCGAAAACAGTGAATGGCTCTCCCCTGAGCACATTCCGGTGAAGAGTTTCTATACCAGCGAGGACCTGGAAGGACTCGAGCATCTTGATTATGCCGCGGGAATCCCGCCATATCTGCGCGGGCCGTACAGCACGATGTATGTGATGCGACCGTGGACGATTCGGCAGTACGCGGGTTTCTCGACGGCCGAAGAGTCCAACGCGTTTTATCGCCGGAACCTGGCCGCTGGACAGAAGGGGCTTTCAGTCGCCTTCGATCTGGCCACGCACCGGGGATACGACTCCGATCACGAGCGCGTTACTGGCGATGTGGGCAAGGCCGGCGTGGCGATTGACTCCGTCCTCGACATGAAGATTCTCTTCGACCAGATTCCTCTGGGTCAGATGTCCGTGTCAATGACCATGAACGGCGCCGTGCTTCCCATCATGGCGTTCTATATCGTTGCCGCAGAGGAACAGGGAGTAACGCCCCGGCAGTTGAGCGGGACGATTCAGAACGACATTCTTAAAGAATTCATGGTCCGCAACACTTATATCTATCCGCCAGAAGGTTCGATGCGGATCATCGGCGATATTTTCCGCTACTGCTCAGCGAATATGCCAAAGTTCAACTGCATCAGCGTGAGCGGATACCACATGCAGGAAGCCGGAGCTACGGCGGATATCGAGCTGGCTTACACGCTGGCTGACGGGCTGGAGTATCTGCGCACGGGAGTGAAGGCAGGGCTGGATGTAGACGACTTTGCACCCCGCATCTCGTTTTTCTGGGGCGTTGGCATGAACCATTTCATGGAGATTGCCAAGATGCGCGCCGCGCGGATGTTATGGGCCAAGTTAGTCAAGACTTTCAACCCCAAGAATCCCAAGTCGCTGGCTTTGCGTGCGCATTGCCAGACTTCGGGCTGGAGTCTGACGGCGCAGGATCCGTATAACAACGTGGTGCGCACGTGCGTTGAGGCGCTGGCCGCGGCATTCGGGCATACGCAGTCGCTGCATACCAATGCCCTGGATGAAGCCTTGGCGCTGCCCACCGATTTCTCCGCACGCATCGCGCGCAATACTCAGATTTACTTGCAGGAAGAGCCGGAGATCACACGCATCGTGGACCCCTGGGCTGGTTCCTACTATGTCGAGCGGCTGACGGACGAGTTGATGCATGGGGCGTGGGCGCTGATCGAAGAAGTCGAGAGCCTGGGCGGCATGGCCAAGGCAATTGAAACCGGCGTTCCCAAGATGCGCATTGAGGAGGCGGCGGCGCGCAAGCAGGCCCGCATCGACTCCGGCAAAGACGTGATCGTTGGCATCAATGCCTATCCTTCGCCTGAGGAGCCGCTGATTCCAGTCCTCGATATCGACAATGCCGCGGTGCGTGAATCGCAACTGAAACGGCTGGCCCAGTTGAAGCGAGAGCGCGACCCGGATGCCGTGCGCCAATCTCTCGAACGGCTGGTGCAATGCGCCACGAGCGGCGAGGGCAATCTGCTGGAATGCGCGGTGGATGCGGCGCGCCGGCGTACCACCCTGGGTGAAATTTCCTCGGCTCTGGAAAAGGTTTGGGGGCGTTACGAGGCCACCACGCGCATCATCGCCGGCGTGTACTCTTCAGAAAGCGCGAGCGCCGAGGAATTCAAGAAGGCACGGCAGATGGTGGCGGAGTTTGAGCAGGCTGAAGGCCGCCGTCCCCGTATTCTAGTGGCAAAGATGGGGCAGGATGGCCACGATCGCGGCTCCAAGGTGATCGCCACGGCTTTCGCTGATATCGGCTTCGATGTCGATATCGGTCCGCTGTTTCAGACGCCACGCGAGGTCGCGCGCCATGCGGTCGAGAACGATGTGCATGTCGTCGGCGTGTCGTCGTTGGCCGCCGGCCACAAGACCTTGGTTCCGCAGTTGATCGAGGAGTTGCGCAAACTCAATCGAGATGACATTCTTGTGGTTGTGGGCGGCGTCATTCCGCCGCAGGACTACGAGTTCCTCTATCAGGCAGGCGCGGTCGGGGTATACGGGCCGGGCACAGTGATTCCGGTGGCGGCACAGCGAGTTCTCGAGATTCTGAATGGAAGTCTTGCGGGAGGACATTCCTGATTTGGCGGAGCCTGATGAGAGCGCGCTACGTGTTCGCCCCGGATGCGTACTTCCGGAGCCGCCGCAGGAATTGATTGCGCGCCTCTCCGGCCGTCGCCGCTCCCTGTCGCACCAGCAAATTGTCGATGGTATCCTGCGCGGCGACCGCGCCGTTCTGGCGCAGGCCATCACCCTGATCGAAAGCTCGCGTGCGGCGGACCGGGAACTAGCCGAGCAGATCATCGAAGACTGCCTTCCGCATAGCGGAAATTCCATTCGCGTTGGCATCACCGGCGTTCCTGGCGCAGGCAAGAGCAGCCTGATCGAGAGGCTGGGCACGTTCCTGATCGGCGAACCTGAAACTACCGAACAGGGGCAGAAGGTCGCCGTGCTGGCCATCGACCCGAGCAGCCAACTTTCCGGCGGTAGCATTCTGGGCGACAAAACCCGCATGCAGTCTCTCGCATCCAGCGACAGGGCGTTCATCCGGCCTTCTCCAACGCGCGGCTCTCTCGGCGGCGTTGCGCAGCGCACCCGCGAGGCGATGCTGCTGTGCGAAGCCGCGGGGTACCGGAACATCCTCATTGAGACAGTTGGAGTAGGGCAGTCCGAAACTGCGGTTCACGAGATGGTGGACTTCTTCCTGCTCATCACACTGACGGGGGCCGGCGACGAGCTGCAAGGCATGAAGCGCGGCGTGATGGAGTTGGCGGACGTTGTGGTGATCAACAAGGCCGACGGCGCCAATCTGGCCGCCGCGGAACGAGCCCGCACCGAGGCTGAGAACGCGTTGCACTATCTTCCCAAGCAGCCGAACGGATGGACGCCGCGCACGCTCACCTGCTCGGCGCAAACCGGCAAGGGCATCGCCGAGCTCTGGAACTGCGTGCTGGAACAGACTGACCTGACCAAGGCCAATGGCTGGTTCAGTGTTACCCGGAAAGATCAGACGCGCAGATGGATGCACGAGATCATCGAGCAGGGACTGAGGCAACGATTCGAGTCTCAACCAACCATCCGGAGGCGCATGGAAGCGCTTGAGCAAGACGTGCTGGAAGGACGCACAACATCGTTTCGTGCGGCGCGCACACTGCTCGAGATCTATTCAGACCCCAAACCAGCCGATCCCCCCTCCGGCGATTGAGCCCCTTCCTGCCTTGGCCTCTTCCGTCTTCGTGCGCTGACCGGGAATTCTCATTAGAGTGTCCTCGTTCCGAGACATTTTCGGCGCCAGATTGAGCCTGCACACAAGTAGCATCTATTGCATCTTCAACAAGATGCGAAACAGCCGGTGCGGTATGGTAAATTGAAGAAGATACGTCCGCCGTGGAGAGATGGCCGAGTGGCTGAAGGCGCACGCTTGGAAAGCGTGTTTAGGGGAAACTCTAACGTGGGTTCGAATCCCACTCTCTCCGCCATATTTTTATCTATTTTCTCGAATCAAACATAACCCTCAGAGAATAAATCAGTTAGATGACTCAGTACAGTCTTCATAGTTTGTATAATCCGCCCATTTAGCGCTATAGGAGCATTTTGCATGACAACGGATAGAGTGCATGACAGTGGCTGTTGGCACATCCAGACCCCGCCAGACGAAGTGGCTGGTAGTGCCTTGGGCTGAAACCTGGCAACCGGCTTAGACTTTTGCAAAAAGGCGCCTTTGCTGTTTCCATGCCCAACCCAATATAAGGCGAAGTAGGGTTTTCTATTGAACACGATGCTCTGATTGCACCACACGCTGCTGAGGCCTTCTCAGACTCCTCAGGTTCTACCTACATCAGAGATTGCTACGTCGTCCGGTCACCAGGTTGAAGACCAGAATGATCAACGCCAAGACCAGCAGCACGTGAATCAGTCCACCGGCAACATGGAGGCTGAAGCCCAACAGCCACAAAACCAGAACGATGACAAAAATTGTCCAGAGCATAAATACCTCTCTTGCACATTGCGGGCGTCCGAGGCTTGAAACCTGCCTTGTCCGCCCGCCATGCATTCACTTGCCAGTTATCAGCCGTTAGTTCGCAGCATGGGCCTGTGCTTTTGCTTCTCTGACTGCGTCGATGAACCGGTTTGCCCCGGTCGGCGTCTCAACTTCGCCGAGCAGAACACGGTGCGTGGAGACTTCATGCCCGTAGAAGGCATTCATGGAATCGTCGTCCCGGCGGACATCGGCCCCGGTCAGCGTGAGTCCGGCAAAGGCGCCTTTAGCACGCGAGTAGGTAAGGATCTCAGTATTCAGCTTCCAGTCGGTATCGGCAGTGGCATGACGCCCCACCGGTCCGGCTGCCGCGGAGGCATCCGCTCCAACCTGAAACTTGGCGGCTTCCAAGCGCTGCATCCCTCGGTCGCCCTGGAAGATCATGACCAGATCCACGCCTTCAACGCCGATCTGCAATCCCCAACTGCCGCCCGTGATGGCAAAGAACGCCGGCGCGCTCCATCCGTGTTCGGTCCGGCAGGTTGCTACGCCCCTGCCATTCTCCCCACCAAAGACAAAGCCAGCCTTGATCATGCGCGGAACGACAGCCACGCACTTGGCGTGATCCAGTACTTCTTCCGGAACGCCCTTATCCGGCGCGGCCATGACTTCGTGCAACACCGTGGCTGCATTGTCCAGCCGGTTCTGCGCTTCTTCGCGGGTTTCCGCCCAGGCGGCGCTAGCCGCACCCAGACTGAATAATGCCACTAACGTCACAAATTTCTTCATGCATCTCACCTTTTTCTACCCATGCGCAGCGTCACTTGCATTACGCGCATTTGAGGCGCACAAGGTAGTTCTCACATTAGAGCCACCGCTTGGCGCAGTCTGAGCAATAACGCTCAAGAGAGGGGGCCTATCTTCTCGCCTCCGCTGTGAACTTTACAAACAATGCGGTCGCGTTTATTGCACTATGGTAGCCCGGCAAGACTATATCCGGCAGGAGACACCTTCAGGTGGCGCAGCTTCAAATGCCCGCGGTTGATGCCCTGCCTTTCTGACCAGCGCCGGTCTGGAAAGCGGAATCATTCGAAACTGGCCAACGGTTCTTTGACGGCTTTGTCCAAAATTGAACAGCATGACAATTCTGTAAATGGCATACTCGCTCCAATTCCCTAGGCAAAGCTCTTGGTGGGGTGAGAGATGCTATATTCACAAACCAAACTCCTGATCGTGGACGACGAGGAGTCAATTCGAACCTCGCTGTCGCAGGTGCTCACTGAGATTGGGTACTGCGTGCGTTCTGCCGAGGATGGCTTTGCCGCATTGCGCGAGATTCGCGAAGATATCCCCAAGATCCTTCTCTCCGATCTCAACATGCCCAATATGTCCGGTTTCGAGTTGCTCTCGGTGGTCCGGCGCCGTTTCCCGGCGATCCGGACGATCGCCATGAGTGGCTCATTCTCCGGCGACGAGGTTCCTTCCGGAGTTGCCGCCGATGGATTTTACCAAAAGGGCAGCAGCATCGTCGCTCTGTTGCGGATCATGGAAACACTGCCTCAAATAGAGCGGTTAGCACACCAGCCATCCAGCCCAGACGCGCCTCTCTGGATTCATCGCAACACACGCGACTTTTCCCCGGATGCGTACGTTGCGATCACCTGCCCGGAATGTCTGCGCACCTTTCCCCAGACTCTCGGCACAGGCGACCTGAAGCGCAAGATAGATTGCATCTATTGCCGCAGTGCGATTCACTATGCAATCGTGCAGCCGGCAGATCGGATGCCCTTGCAGGTTTTTCAGCGAAATACAGCGGCGGCAATACGCTTTCCGCAAAGCGCGTCCAAGTCCGGCTACTGAAATCAGCAACAGAAAGAGTGAACGATGCGTACCATCGCCGAACAGAATATGCTACTGCGCACGCAAACTGAACTACCCGACGGCCTCAAGATGGCGACGGATGAATTCTTCGAGGGCTGGAACTGTGTGCGCTCATTGGATGCCCAAAGTCTGGGAAAGGCAATACTAACGCGCGGATGGAATTTTGTCCGGATTGCCGAGGCATCGCTGAAGAGCGGCGTGGGAGAGACATCGCAGGAAGCGATCGCCAGCGCGCTCAAGCTAGCTCTGCGCCGCGTCAACACACACTTCAATGCAGTAGAAGTTGAGCATATCGAGTTGACTCAGTATCCATGGTTTTTTCTGGCCAGGGTAAGAGTTTATCCGTACCGGATTCAGGAAAGCGCTGTATTGTCTTTGCCCAATGAAGCCGAGGCTCCTCCCCTCAAACCCCGGCTGCGGCGCCTGTCACCCCATGAAGCCGCGCTGTACCCGGATTTTGGCAGCGCCATGCCCCAGCTCAAGCAAATGCTGATTTCATCCAGAACAGCGCAAATCGGGTCGCAATGACTATTCTGCAAATGGCAGTTGTCCTATTTATTTTTCACAGAGCCTTGCGCGTTCATCGAGAGCCGGCGCGCCGCGGCGCCCGGTCCCTGCACAATTCGCAATAAAGCCCGCGCTTGAACTGTGCTGACTTCAGCGCCGCCCAGCGCAAAATCGGCCAAGTCCAGAAGTAGCCATAGGTCTACATCGCCTACGCCGAAGGTGGTCTCAATAGCTCAGATAAAAGCAATCAAGGCCTCTACTCTCAATCATGTTGGGGAAGGAAAACAACGGCCCCAAAGGTTGCGAGGAGAGTTTATGAGCAAGATCATGTTTCTAGCGTTAGCTGCCGCTGCCATCTTCATTACGGCAGGCACTCCCAGGACAGAGGCCCAGATCAGCGTCAATATCGGAGTCGAGCCAGCGTGTCCCTACGGCTACTATGACTACACGCCATATAGCTGTGCTCCCTATGGCTACTACGGTCGAGAATGGTTCCATGGCCGCGCTTTCATCGGCGTTGGTCCATGGTTCCATGGCTCGAACGACTTCCGTGGCCATGTGAACAATAGCTTCGATCCACAGCACGGCTACAACGGCCACATACCTAGCAATGGCGAGAGAGCTAGGAATCGGGACAGATATCCAAAGCAGTTCAAGGGAAATGAAGTGCGCGATGGTCGCGGCCACGCGGGCGGAGAGAACCACGGCGGCGAAGAGAGGCGCTAATCGCCAGATCGACGCAGTGGCAGTTTGACAATCATTCTGCGGCTTTCCATTTGATTGAGGCACTTGAACAGCATTCCAGTGCCTAAGTTGAATTTACAGATGTTGAATCCACGGAGGTGGACTGATGAATAAGGATCAAGTGAAGGGTGCAATCGACGAAGTGGTGGGAAGCGCCAAGCGCAAGGCGGGCGAGTTGACAGGCGATACCGAACTCCAGGTCAAAGGGATGGTTCAGCAAGTGAAAGGCAAGGTTGAGAATGCCTGGGGTAAGGCAAAAGAGGTGGTCCAGGAAGCGAACGAGGAAGCAGCGGTACAGGATGAGATGCGCATGAAAGTGGAGCTTCAGTGTTCGGCAACAAATACCAAACGCAATAAGAGCAAGTAAGACCTGTCACGTAACTTTTACGACCCCCTTTCCACACGGATGTGGTGAGATGTTTGCGGTCGACAAGATAGGTCCCCAGAAACAGCCTTGCCGGATAGATGCGCATCCTTCCGAATGCAGTTGATACAGAAATCCCATCCGGTGTTGCGCGAAAATGCACGCGAAGGAGGATCGACCATGTTCAATTCAGACTCATTGATAAACGCCGGGCGAATGCCCATACTGATGCTGGTGTTGGTAGCTGGCTTGCTTGCTGGATGCCAGTCGAAACAGGATCAGGCGCTGGATCAGGCAAAGAAGCAGGCAGCTATAACCGGGCAGGCACAGCAGGTGGTATCTGTAGACAAGAATGGAACCACAACGACGACGGTGGTGCAGCCGCCGGCGGCAGGGCAGAAGAACGAAGTCATTACCACCACGGCGACGCCGCCCACAGCAGGAGTGCCCATTCCAGCACCCTCGGGGCCAACCGTTTCCGCGGTGCCGCAACCGCCTCCGGCGCCGGTCAGCGTAAGTATCCCGGCGGGCACGACGCTGGCGATCCGGATCGATCAACGCATCAGCGTAAAGACCAGCCGCACGGGAGACACGTTCACAGGCGAGATAGTGGACCCTGTTTTGGCCAGCGACAACAATGTGTTGATTCCGAAGGGCGCGCAGGTAGGTGGAGTGGTGGATGCGTCGCATCGACGTGGACACTTCAAAGGGAGATCGCTACTCGAGTTGCGGTTGACTTCACTGACGCTGAATGGGACGCAGTATGCGCTGACAACACGGGACTTGGCGCGCAGCAAGAAGGGCAAGGGCAGACGCTCGACGGCGATGATTGCCGGTGGGTCGGGTGTGGGCATGCTGATAGGTGGCGTGGCCAGCGGCGGCGTAGGGCTGGTGGTGGGCGGCTTGGTTGGTGGTGGCGCTGGAACCGCAGCCGCAGGATTAACGGGCAACCGGGATATCGACATCCCCGCGGAGTCGATTGTGCACTTCAAGCTGGCGGACGATCTGGTGGTGCAGCCAGCGCAGTAGTACAGACATTTTTCTCTCTATATGCATCATGGCGTGAGGCCCCTCGCCGTTCTGCTTCAAAGATAGCAGGACCGCCCTTCTCAAGAAGCATGAATTGTTCATTGAAGTCATTACCGGCCGGGTATCAACTACTCGGCCGCCCCCGTTGTTGCCTTGATGCGCGGCACAAACCCAAAGGGCTACAGATGCGCAAGGCAAGAAGCGCGCGACAAAGCTACCCCAACAGGTCAGTCCACGCGAGCTTCTTTGTCATGCAACGCGAGTTTCTCTGCGGCATCTATCTTCCGCAACCCGCGGACCTTCCATATCCCAAAGCAGATGCCGGCCACCAGCAAGCCCGCGAAGACGCAAAGCAACGGAGTTGACCATTTCTGGAGGCTTCCAGAAAATAGGCGGACGACTTTGCGTCCATAAGTCACGCCGAGCCAAGCGATAAAGGAGTAACGCAGGCTGCGAGCCGTGCCGAAGACGAGAAGGAAGCGCCTGCGCGATACGCCCAGAGCGCCGGAGGCGAGCGCAAACGGTAATAGGGGAATCGGCGGAGGAAGCAAAGCGGGAAGAAATACCGCGAGGATTCGGTGACGTTCCACCCATCCGACAACTGGCCCAAGAAGACGCGTCGGCACATAGCGGCGCAACGCCGCCTCGCCACCTCTGCGGCCAATGTGCCAGGTGGTGTATCCGCCCAGGATGCTTCCTGCGAGGGCACAGGGAGCCAGCACCCAAGGGTCCCCACTGTGCGCCACCAACCACAACAGCAGCACGTCGGTGCTTCCGGGCAGAGTCAGAGGAATGACCGATGAATCGACCACCGCGACGAAAAAAAGGCCCAGTGCTCCCAGGTGCATGAGCCATTGCGGCTCCAGCGAGGAATGCAGATGTGGCGCAGATAATTGAGCCGGTTTCTGGACAAAGACACTCATACAAACCTGCCCCAGCATTTGCGTTTGAATGCCACAGTCTCGGAATAATCAGCCATTGAATTCCGGCCGTTGGCTGAGTTGCATTCTGCTCGCCTGCAACCTAAAAAGCAAGAGCTTCTCGTAAGCTCTGCAAACAGCCGGGCACCTATCTCACATTTGCTCCCCGCTGTGTAAACCAATACCACCGCCAACAACAAAATGAACTCCATCGGCGATAGAACTTTTCGAAACAGCCAGAGTAACATTTGGGTTTAAGAAGAAATGCTCAATTCAATCTGGCTTTCTTTTGCGCTTGTCACTTTGGCCCCCTGCATTTCAAGCAGGGCCATCAGGAACGAAAGCGTTGATTCCGCTCCCTGATTTTCATTGATACGATCGGGATGAAGGCCATCTCTACAGCCGCCTGTCATTGCGTCATAGAGCGGCACCCGCAAGTCGTTCTTGCCCAGAAACCAGCGGAAAGCACACTGTGCTTCCTCAAGCCATTGGCTTTCTTCTGTCAGCCTGTATACCTCAAGGCAAGCGGAGACCGTTGCAGAGGCCTCCACTGGCTGCTGATCGAAGCGCGCTTTCTCATTTCCTTCTATAAAAAACCCGTTCGATCCGATGGGTACGAAGATCTCTTTATCATCACGGTGCTGCTCAGCAACAAGCCACTTGAGCGAGTCCATTCCAACTTCGATCATTCTCTGGTTCTCACTCCGCCATCCTGCCAAAATGAGCGCCTGCGAAAGCCTCGCATTCGAGTAGGAAAGACTCTTCTCGAACCACCTCCATGTTTCGGAGTAACTACGCTCATAGATATCAAGGAGCCGATTCGCAAGCACATTGCGAGCGCCCTGGATAGCTCTATCCCCAGGGAACCAATCCAAATAGGCCTGCATGCCCAAAATGCAGAACGCCCAGGCACGCGGACTGGTGAGAGTGAGCGTCGCAGGTACTGCGGCTTCAAAGAGCCTTCCAGCCGCTCCTCTCAATCCCGCATCCCGCGAATGACCGAGCACTTTCCCGAGCGACCATAGAGCACGACCATGACTATCATCCGACCCTGCGTCTTCCAGCCATCGGCGGTCGTAACCGAGAAAGTTTCTGAACCTCATCGTACGAGCGTTGAAAGCCATCCATAAGAAGGCCATGTAGCGATGGGAAAGTTTTGGATACTCCCGTCTGCCCGCCTGCCTTGGATCTTCACTCAGAAGGGTCGACACGATAAGCGCACGCGCGTTGTCATCAGTCGTATAGCCCTCGCTTGAATTCGGCACGGAGAAGATCGCATGCTGAAGAATTCCCGTGTCATCTGTCAGCCTCAACATGTGATTAGTGTTCAACGCCGGCAACAAGTCAGCGGCATTCGCTGCAACACCGTCTTTCTGAGCTGCCTTGGCTGCAAGGTGCGCTCGAAGCGCGCGCGCTGAAAACTCGCCATATATTTCCGCGCCGTTTTGGGCCATATTGTTTCCCGTGAATGGAGATAGGCCCGCTTCCGCATCGCGTGCCGTTCCCCATCGTTATCCAGAAGTCGAAGCACAGCTTCTGCAATAGCATCAGGATTCTCGAAAGGCACAATCACGCCTCTGTTATCCGCCAGCAGCTCTTTTGCGTGCCAATACGGCGTGGAGATGATCGCCTTCCCTGCGCCAAGCGCAATTGCCAGCGTGCCGGAAACGACCTGCGCTTCCTGCCGGTAAGGGGTAATATAGATATCCGCTGCGCCTATGTGCTCAATCAATTCCTCCGCACTCACAAAACGGTTGACGAGAATCAGGTTCGATGAAACCCCAAGTTCTTCTGCCAGAGCCTGTAATTCTTCACGGTAGCGCTCGCCCTCGCGCCGCCGGATATGCGGATGCGTCACTCCGGAGACGATATACACCACATTTGGATGTCTCGCCAGAATCGCCGGTAATGCCCGAATCACGTTCTCAATTCCTTTGTTCGGCGACAGCAAACCGAATGTTAGCAGCACCGACTTTCCCGCGGCGCCAAACCGGTCTTTGTAATAATTTGGGTCCATAAACTGGAAATCGGGCACGCCATGCGGAATGACGTCGATTTTCCCGCTCGGAACCGCATAGACCTCGCGCAGAAACTGCGCCGCTTGTTCGCTCATGACAACCAGACGATCGGAGAGTCGCGCAATCTCTTCGAGCACAGTGCGCTGATCCCGATCTGGATCTCGCAGAACAGTGTGGAGCGTTGTCACAACCGGCATCTTCAGTTTGCGCAGCAAGGTCAAGATGTGACGGCCTGCGATTCCGCCATAAATGCCATATTCATGTTGCAGGCAGACCAGATCATTGCCGTTGAAATTAAGAAATTCCGCGGCCCGTTCGTAGGAGGTCACATCCTCTTGTTCCAGCTCCAGCCGCACCCGCTCGGGATAATCGTAGCTTGACTCAGGGTCATTGACAGGAATGGCAAACAGGCACCCCTCTCCGTATTCGGTTGCGAGCGCAGTGCATAGGTCCGTCGTAAATGTAGCGATGCCGCACTGACGCGGTAGATAGTTTCCGACAAATGCAATACGGGTCGGCAGAGGCAATTTACATGCCTTCATTGCAACATGCTCGGAGGCTTCTAAATCGAGACCGATGGTACCCTTCTCGGGATGCATCATTTCAACGAATGGCATTTTGTCCTGCTTTCACTGTCAAATCAGGCCAAACAACAAAAGTACGACAATCATCAAGAGAATCAGCCCAATCTTTCGGCCGGATCATAACCCGGTGTCTGCTATGCAGCCAACGTGACTAAAGCACTAAAGAGATTCCAGAGTAAAACACAACCAATACAGTTCCAGGCATGTCTCGCTCCTTCCGTCTTGTGCAACCGGGATAACTCAAGATGCACGGCGGCCCCATTCGAGACCGCCGCGGCTGCGTGACTGCGTTAGAGTTAACTCTGCGGCGTTGCATTTACAGGGCTGCCAATTGCGTCGCCAGACACGACCAGCTCGACTCTCCGGTTTTCCTGGCGTCCGGCAGAGTTGTCGTTCGAGGCCACCGGCAACGTGTTACCGAAGCCTTTTGCACTCACTGAAGTTGTTGCTACGCCCTGTTCCACCAGATAATCGCGCACCGCACCTGCACGATTCTCAGACAGCTTCTGATTCATTTCATCGCCGCCGACGTTGTCAGTGTAGCCGTCAACTTCGATATTGAGCCCAGGGTAGGCGATCAGAATTCCGGCAACCTTTGCCAGTTTTTCACGCGCGCCAGGCTTTAAAGTGTACTGTCCGGTGTCGAACAATACATCGGACATACTTACAATCAATCCACGTGCGCTATCACGCGTTGCAAGAATCCTGTTCAGTTGCTCGGACAATTGCGCGCGCATTGCGGCCTTGTCGCTGTCTGCCCGACGCTCGCCCTGCTGAGCATTTTGCGCAGCGATGCGAGCCTGCTCTGCATCAGCCTGGGCCGCGGAGATCGCGGCCGCCGATGCTGTTGCGTTTGCGGTTGTTTCAGCTTGCGCCTTTGCGGCATCGAACTGGGCTTGCTCCTTCATGCGGGTGGCGTCGGCAGCTTGAGCCTGCGAGCTTGCCAGTGCGTCGCTCGAAGCTTGGCGCTCACTCGCCCGGCGCTGCTCATCGATCTTCTTGACCGCGATCTCGCGCGCATCTTCGGCAGTCTGTACCGCTTCTCGGGAAACGGCAATCAGTTGCTTTCTGGCGATGTGCTTGTCTATGGCGTACGCATCGGCACTGTTCATCAACTGAACGGCGTGCTGGTAGCTCGCGGCCGCATACGTCTCCGCGCCCTCGGACTGAGCGATCCGCAGCGCATTCCGCGCTTCGTAAAACTCCAGCGGAAGGCTAGCGCTTAGAACCACGGGATCAAACTTGTATCCTGTGGGGATATAACCCCCACGCTCCATTAGCTCGTACTTCGCATTCACTGCCTCGGTGGTTCCCTTGGTATCGGCGCGAACGACGTTCTCGAGGACGACGACATTGCTGGGCTGCCGAACCGCATAGTACGGCTCCGCGGTAACGATCAATGCGAATGCCTGGAGGTCGGTGGTTGCAGTCAGCTTGCTTCGGTTATTGTCACCTACCAGCACTTCGCCGAGGTTCACTGGCCGGCCCTCGGGGGAAATCGCCCAAAGAACATAGGTGAGGTATTCGCCGCCAAAGGTCGTAGGGTTTTGCAGATTTCCGAATTCCGCCTCGACTTCCATGGTGCCACGCTTGCTCCGCACCTTGGCTTTTCCATCCGCCGAAGGCAACAAAGCCGTGCCGGCAAAATCCACATTCGAGGCTCCGCTGCGATGCTGATAGTTGACCGCCTGGACCGAGCGATCGATCACGGTCACGCGGTATGTGGACGCTGAGCCTACGGACTCGACGGCTATCGTCGCTTGCGGATTGGCGTGAGCAAACGCGCTCACGCTTAGGACACTTCCAATTGCTAACAACACTATTCGTTTCACAATTTCTCCTACAGGCAGAACTCTGCCGTATTGCGTTAGACTTGGGTTACATTGCCAGGCATGGCCTTTTCGGCTTCAGTGGTTCGACCTCTCAATGCCCGACGCGGAACTGGGAAAGGTACTCGAAAAGGCCGAATACCTTCAGAAGCCAGAGAACGACGACAATCACCACAACGCCATTCAGGATTCCCTTGATCTGACTTTGCATGGGGATAAAGCGGTTGACAAGCCATAACAACACGCCTACTACGGCTAATGTGATAACAACAGTGACAAGTGGCATCGCATGTTCTCCAATCTTTTGTGGCCCGATCCATACTCAAGGCATCTTTAAGGGGATGAACGGACTCGTGTTGAATTGCTTGCTCTTGGCCCGGTTCAATTTGCATTCGCATACGCAAAAAGAGCAAACGCGCCGGGCAACAGGGAAATGGCGATCTTCGCGCTTCGCTTTGCACAACCTGGACGGCTAAGGCGGCCAGATGTCCGATGGCCTGCCTTAGCTCAGGAACCAGCAGAGAAAGGGAAACGGTCACCCTTCTTGATACATATTCTTTCAAGGTAAGGAACAAATATCTGAGCTACAGTGCACACGTGGAAGGGTTAAGGAGACAGTATTCAACAATATAGAGATTTATACCTTTGCTCCAGCTGAGTCGGCATCTGCCACCACCGGCAGGTGATGAGGCAAGTCTAGGCGCGCCCCAACCACTGCGGTTGCGGGCCTGTTAATTCTGGAGATCGAACGGGCGCTACTACCTCCCCAAAGTTGCCGGCAACGGCGGTCGCGGCTGGCCGCGTGGAACCCACGCCAGGTCTCCACTCAGGACGTAAATGGAGATCGCCGCAAACATGAGAATTGCACCTACCCAGAAGCGCCAGTCGCGATGCATGCGCCTCCAGTAAGGACCTGGATCGGGCTCACCCTTGTCGCCGCTATTACCTTCGACATTATGCTTGCTTCCTGTCATTTCTTCTCCATTGTTGCAGCGCATTCGCCATGGCGCGCAAGCTTTCTGCTTCCACTCATAGCGTCATGCACTATGGTTGATGGGTGGCCGGCGCAGTGGCCGGAACAGGCTGGCCGGGCTCAGTTTCGGATGAACTGCTTGCCGGAGGCAGTTTTTCTGCTGGTATCTCGGTTCCTGTCGGGAAGATGAGAATCTGAATTGAGCCCCAATCTGCATCCAGGTTCGATCCGGTCTGCTTACCCAGACCCAAAGTCTTCAATTGGCTGTCGTCAAATCCAAAGTGTTCGACCAAGTACTCGCGTACAACCATGGCTCGGGCCTGTGTGAGTATCAAGCTTTTCTGGGTATCGCCTTCCATGCCGGCTGAAACCACGACTACCGCAACTCCAAATTGATTCTGCGCCAGGAACTCGCCAGCGGCACTGAGAGACTTCTGGTTCTTCAGCTTTGCCGAATCGCGAGCATCGAATAGTTGCTGGCCTGTAAAGGTAAACACCTTCAGAGGCGTCCCCTGCGGAAGCCCGCCAATTCTATTTGCCGCCAGATCGCTGGAATCTTCGTATCCACGCTTCTTGAAATACCCGCTCAAGAAGAAGTTGTGCTTGAGAGCCTCCATATTCTCCTGGAAGTCCGTCACTCCAACCTCCGCCTGGGCCATCGTTTCATGCAGTGTCGCCGTAGTCTGCTCCAGGTTGCTATAGAGTTGCTTGTCGTTCACCAGCGCGCCTACAGTTCCCTGCCCCGAGTCGATCTTTGCGCTTACCGAGTTCAGATGCTCCGTGGCCAAGGTTGCGTTCTGGATGGCCAGTTGGCTGCTGTCCAAAATGCCGCTCGTCTTCTTGAACAGATCTGACATCTCCAGCGGCGGTTCACTCTGAATGATCTCGCCATCCTTAACCTCGGCTTGACCGGCAGATCCAAACGAAATGGCCATGTACTGATTACCCAGTACACCTGAAGTTTCAATCGAGGCTACAGAGTCATGCTTGATAATCTCACGCGTTGACTTATTGAGATCCATGACGACCGTAACCTGTTCACCTGGTTTGTGAGGCAGTACGATGCTTTCCACGGTTCCGCTGTGAACCCCACCCACTTGCACGTCTGCTCCTTCAGCCAGGCCCGCCACATTGTCGAACTGCGCCTTGAGTTGGTATGTGGAGCGAAACAGGTACTCTTTGCTTCCAATAACGAAGACCCCGGCTGCCAGAATTGCCAGCGTCACTAGAATGAATGCTCCCAGGCGTGCCACTCTCGACATATGTCCTCCTACGACTGCTTCAGAAATTCCTTCACAAGCCCGATGTCGCTCTGTTGAAGGTCCTCAAACTTGCCTTCAATCACCACGTTCCCTTGGTCCAACAGGGCAAGACGGTTGGAAATGGTTTTTGCACTATGCAAATCGTGAGTAACTACTATGGATGCCATCTGGCGTTCCCGTTGGAGCTTGAGAATCAAATCGTCGATTTCGCCTGAGCCGATGGGGTCGAGACCGGCTGTGGGTTCGTCGAGAAGAAGAATCTCCGGCTCCAGCGCAAGCGCGCGCGCCAAGCCCACGCGCTTCTGCATCCCACCAGAAATATCGGACGGCATCTTTCCAAGATCGCCTTCGATGCCCACCTCCGCCAGCAACTGCTTGACCCGGCCGCCACGCTCGGACCTGGACATGTCTCTCCGATGGTGTTCAAAGGGGAAGGCCACATTCTCAGCTATTGTGAGCGAATCGTAGAGTGCGGCATGTTGAAACAGGAAACCCATCTTCTTCCTGATCTCGCCCATCCGGTCAAGAGCAAGGTTGGCGATATTCTGGCCATGAATGCGAACCGATCCAGAGTCGGGTTTTTCGAGGCCGATGATAAGCCGCAGCAAGACGCTCTTGCCGGTTCCACTGCGTCCGAGCACGGCCAGGGTTTCTCCGCGGTTTACGCTCAAATTAATCCCATTCAGAACCTTGTTGGTCCCGAAGCTCTTTTGCAAATTCTCAACGGCGACAACCGGCGCACTGCCGCCTTCCTCAGGTCGCTCTTGCTTCATCGCAATGTCATAGGCTGTGGCCATGCTTCTCTCACAAACCGTTGTGTCAATGGTTAAGGGTTAAGGGAAAACAACGAGAATGAACTTCACCAGCACAACGTCGGCGAGGATCACGAAGAGCGACGCAAGGACCACCGAGTTTGTGGCTGCACGGCCCACGCCTTCAGCGCCGCCGCGTGTGCGCATTCCCTGAAAGCACGCGATAAGCCCGATGATCAGGCCATACACTGCGGTCTTGAACGTAGGCGGCAGGAATGCGTTGAAGGTGGCGCCGCGAAAACCGCTCTCAATGAACTGATGGAATGAGAGTGGTTCTACCAGGCTCTGTGCAAACCAACCCGTCAACAATCCACATGCATCCGTGGCAAGAGTCAGAAGCGGCAGCATCAGAATGCAAGCCAGAATTCGTGTCGCCGCCAGAAGCCTGTAAGGATTGACCGCGGATGCCTCAATGGCGTCAATCTGCTCGGTCACTTTCATTGACGCCAACTCTGCGCCAATGCCGGCGCCCACGCGGCCGCTCACGATTAACCCGGTGATGATCGGGCCCATTACCTGGATCACGGAGTAGACGAGGGTTGCAGGAAACATCGATTTGGCGCCGAATCGGCTTAAGCTGTAACGAGCTTCCAACGAAATGACAACGCCAATTGCGGCGCCTGCCAACGCAACCAGCGGTAAAGACTTCGATCCAACCTCGTCGAGCTGCCGAATCAACTCCCGCCACTCATACGGTGGCGTCACTGCGGCCCTGAGAACTTTCCAGGAAAAGATGCCGAGGCTGCCAAACCACTCGAAGAATCCGTTGGCCAGCCTACCGACAGAATCTACAACAGATGGTATGGGTACGGTTCGCTGCATCGGAAGCGGCGGATTGATGCCTGCGACTACAGGGTGTCCACGGTCGCTCACTTATTCGGTCCTTCAACCGGGGAACCATGCGCATTGTTCAGATGCATGCGATGAAGCAAGGAGTGGGGTCCGCTATAGAAAAACTCCAGGGCAATGTTTCCACCCATATATAACAGCAGATTGTAGTTGCCCATTCGGAATGCGTCCTTGGCGCCGAAGCGGTCTGGGTACCAACCATAGACGGCCGTCATCGAACCCGCATAAGGAGCGACGAGCGCAGGAAAAGAAAACTCGCGATGGCCGTCTTCGCCGCGTCGTGCCGTCAAGGTAGAAATCATGGCGTGGCTCATCCGCGGCAATACGCCTCTGCACTCACAGCGGTAATACAAAGTATCTTCCTTGAAAGCTTCGGCCAATCCATAACGCGTCGTTGTTCCAACAGCCGCGATGGCGTAGGCGGAACCAAATCGCTTGCTAAAGCCTTCAACTCCTTGATTCCACTCTGGTGGCGAATTGCTCCACTGGTTGATGCCAGCCACGATCGCGGCGCCGGCAATTGGGTAGGGACCATATGCGTCGAACACGTAATTCCTGACCATTGTTCTCTGCGTCGGACGCACGTATGCCACGTCCAGTTGTCCGGAAGTTGCAACTGCTGCGGTGCTGGAGGAATCCTCCGGCAGGGCCAGCGATTGCGATCTTGCCGGCACTGGCAAAGTTGCCAGGACCGTAGCGGAGATGAGCAGTAACACTGCCTGGAGAATCTTCATGCCGAAAGACTCCTGGATCAATCGGCTACTCTGCCTGCCCGCTGAATCTCCGTGGAAGGCGTGCAAAGTCCTCGAAATCCATATCTGCATTGCTGTCGTCATGGGCTCAACTCCGATCGGCATTGCTTCTCCCACATACACATGGCTTTGTCACCAACATATGTTGGCGTTTATCGCCGTTCTTATAGATATTGCCAGAATTGAAACCTCAGAGGATGGTCATATTTGCTCGCAATTGCAATTTGCCCTCTTGTGCACCGGCTGCGCCAGGCGACCAAAGGAAAAACGATCAAGCCAATGCGTATAGGCCGCGGGTCAAGTGTCCAAAAGAGCACAGCCTTTGCTCTCATAATTAGGGAAACATATGATTCCAGCCACCTTCATGGTTCGGCAAGGAGACTACCCATTGCGTCATCGCTTATGAGTTTGCCGCGGCAATCGCCTTCGGTGTGCTCCTGGACGTCGTGAAGATCCCCGTCTTTGCCCGACTCCAAGTCTCCTGAATATCGATGAGCAATCGTGGAACGTCTTCCGCTATCGCGCGCAGAGCAACCGACCGCGCAATCTAATGCTGAATCTTGGTCTCTGACTTTGAAGGCTTCTGCGTGACCTGAGGCGGCGTAGGCAATTGCGATCGCTCCCAACCTCCGCCCAAGGCTTCAATCAGTTGAACAGACGCCGTCATCTCTTGGACTTCGAGAGCCGCCAATGTCTGCTGATTAGCGAGCAGGGTGGTTTGCGCTGTAATTACGTCGATGTACGGGTCAATACCAGTTTCGTAGCGCCCCTGTTCGAGCCGCAGAAACATCTGAGATGAATCGACGGCTTCCTGTTGCCGCCGGATCTGTTGCGAAAAAATGCGAACCGCCGCGAGCGAATCTTCCACTTGCTGGAACGCTGTAAGCACGGATTGGCGATAGGTGGCGAGGTTCGCATTGTAGGTTGCGATGTACTGATTTACAGTCGCACGGCGCAAACCTCCATCGTAGACGGTCTCGGAAATCGATGGGCCGACAGACCAGAAGCGACTGGGCCAGTCCAGGATGTGCTTGATGGCCGAACTCTCCACGCCGCCGGTGGCTGAGAGCGTAAGAGTGGGATAAAAGGCGGCATAAGCAACCCCGATCCGTGCATTGGCGACAGCCATGTTCCGCTCAGCGGCAGCGACATCGGGGCGCCGTTCGAGTAGTTGCGACGGCAGGCCCACAGGTATGGCAGGAGGAGCGCTCGTCCGGGGTTCGACCGGGATCGAGAACGTCGAAGCCGGCTTGCCGATAAGTGTGGCAATCGCATGCTCATACTGCGCTCGTGCAATTCCGAGATTGATTGCTGCCGATTGCGCGGTCTCCAGAGTTGTCTGCGCTTCGACCACTGAGATTTGGTCGCCAACCCCGGTGTCATAGGCCGCTCGCACAACTTCGAGTGCCTTCTTGTCGGCTTCCACCGTGTCATTGAGGGTCTTTTGCACTGCGTCCTGGCCGTGAATCTCAAAGAAGTACTCGGCAAGGCTGGCTTGTTCAGTCAGTCGTTCATTCTCCAGGTCGGCCGCGGTCAATTGCGCGGTATATTGGCTGGCGCGCACGGTATCGCGCACCTTTCCCCAGAGGTCGGGCTCCCACGAAATATCGGCCGGAAATGAAAATACCTGTGTTTGTTTGCCGCTTGATGTGCCGATGCTGGTCGTAGATCCAACGTTGGAAGAACTTTGCGACCGGGTATAGGATCCGCCAACACTTACAGTGGGGAAAAACTGAGACCGCGCCTCACGCACCAGGGCTCGCGCTTCCATAAAGTTCTCAAAAGCCTGCCGTATGTTCTGGTTATCAATATTGAGTTGATCTTCGAGCGAATTCAATTGCGGCTCATTGTAGATCTCCCACCACTTGCCACGAAGAGCCGCATCCTGGGGCTGCGCGACGGTCCATCCGTCGGCTTCCTTGAACTGCGCAGGCGATTCTTTAAAGGCCGGAGGCGCCGTCATCGAGGGCGGAAGATACTTTGGTCCTACGTTGCATCCAGCCAACATCGCACAGAGCATAGCGACATGGAGCATGTACAAAGCTGTAAATGGTTGCCGAAGTTGCACGATTAATTTCTTCATAACAAACGCTCCATGATCACCCTCTTACTACGAGGCCTCCGCGGTTCCATGGTAGATGGCCGCTGGTTGTTTGCCACGGAAGCGGAGACGTAAACGATCGAAGAACAGGTAGACGACGGGCGTGGTGTAAAGAGTCAGCATCTGGCTCACAATCAGTCCACCAACGATGGTGATGCCCAGCGGGCGCCGGAGTTCGGAACCGGTGCCAGTACCGAATGCCAGCGGCAATGCGCCAAACAAGGCGGCCATTGTCGTCATCAGAATTGGACGAAAGCGAAGCTGGCAAGCTTCAAAGATAGCCTCTGTTGTTGTCTTGCCATGCTCGCGCTCGGCAACCAGAGCAAAGTCGATCATCATGATCGCATTCTTTTTCACGATTCCGATCAACAGGATGATGCCGATGATCGAAATCACGCTGAGGTCGATCTTGAACAGCATGAGCGCGAGCATGGCCCCCACGCTTGCCGACGGCAAGGTGGAGATGATGGTAAGAGGATGGATCAGGCTTTCATACAGGATTCCAAGCACAATGTAGACAGCGAGCAATGCGGTTCCGATAAGAAGGGGCTCACTGGCGAGTGAGGTTTGATACGCCGACGCCGTGCCTGCAAAAAAGCCGCGAACGGTTTGCGGCATATTCATCCGCTCCTGCATTTGGGAGACCAGGCGCGTGGCGTCGCTCAACGACATGTCCGTAGCAAGGTTGAATGACACCGTAACGGACGGAAAGGAGCTAGTGTGATTAATGACCAGCGGCGTTGTGCTCGCCTGCGCCGAAGTGACAGTGGACAGTGGAACAATGCCATTGCCTGTCGTATTGAGGTAGATGTTCTTCAATCCATCGGGACCCTGCCAGTACTGCGGCGCCACCTCCAACACCACGTAATACTGGTTAAGCTGTGTGTAAATAATGGAGACCTCAGACTGTCCGAAGGCGCTGTAGAGGGACTGGTTCAAAGACTGCGGAGTAATGCCAAGCCGCGCGGCCGTGGGGCGATCATAACTGATCAATTCCTCCAGGCCGCTATTCTGCGCATCGCTGCTCACATCTTGAAAGCCAGGAATTTTCTGCATCCCCGCTAACAGGACGGGGCCCCAGTGCGCCAGATCTGCCACACTGTCCGACTGAATGGTGTATTGATACATGGCATTGCTTGATCGTCCTCCAATGCGCAGGTCCTGCGCGGCCTGGAGAAATGCGGAAGCAACCGGAAGCCGGTTCAGCTTGGGCCGCAGACGATTGATAATCTCCGGCGCTCCAACCTTGCGTACATCGAGAGGTTTGAGCGCAATATAGATGCTGCCCCCGTTGGATGCGCCGCCACCACCCGTATGGGCAATAACATCGGCGACAGCCGGATCGGCCTTGATCACATTCTCCAATTGCAAGATCGAGTTGTTCATCACCGGAAACGACGCGTCCTGCGGCCCACGCACGCTGCCTGTAATAGCTCCTGTATCCTGCTGCGGAAAGAAACCCTTGGGAATTATGTCTATGAGATAGAAATTCAGCGCAATAGTAAGCAACAGCAGGGTCAACATCGGAGCAGGATGCTTCAACACCCACGCCAACGACCGGCTGTACGCTGAGATCATCCACGAGAATCCCTGCTCACTGATTTGATATGTGCGGCCGTGCCTGATCGTCCTCTCATCCTTGAGCAAATAAGCACACATCATGGGCGTGGTTGTCAGCGAGATCAGCATCGAAACAACAATTGCCGTCGATAGCGTGATCGCAAACTCGCGGAACAACCGGCCGACAATGCCGCTCATGAGAAGAATCGGAATGAACACCGCAATCAGCGATATGCTGATGGAAAGAATGGTAAAGCCGATCTCCTTTGAACCTTGAAAAGCGGCCTTCATGGGCGACATGCCCGCTTCACGAAGGCGGGAGATGTTTTCCATCACCACAATGGCATCATCAACGACAAAACCCGTTGAGATCGTCAGCGCCATCAGGGAGAGATTGTCGATGCTGAAGCCAAACAGGTACATGACAGCGAAGGTGCCAATGAGCGAAGCGGGAACGGCGACGGTGGGAATGAGCGTAGCCCGCCAGTTGCGCAAGAAGCCGAAGACAACAAGAATCACCAGAAGAATAGAGAGGATCAGAGTCCTCTCCACATCGCTGACGGACGCGCGGATGGTTGTGGTGCGATCCAGGACAATCGAGGTCTTGATCCCTTGCGGAATGGACGCTTCAATTGATGGCAATTCTTCGCGGACGCGATCGACGGTATCGATGATGTTGGCGCCCGGTTGGCGGAAGATCATGATGGTAATCGAAGGTGTGCCATTCAGGTACCCTGCCGTGCGAATGTTTTGCGTCGAATCCGAGACGTCGGCTACATCGGCCAGCCTGATTGCCGCCCCTTTGTTGTAACCAACGATCAGCGGCTTATATTGGTCGGCATGGGAGATCTGGTCGTTGGTGACAATGTCCGCGGTGGTGGTCTCGTCCGAAATCTGGCCTGCCGGCTCATGAGCATTCTGCTGGCTCAATACGGACTGAATATTCTGGAGTGTCAAGCCGTGGCTGTTGAGCAGTGTGGGATTCACTTCCACGCGCACCGAAGGACCGGCACCTCCGCCCACCGAGACCTGTCCAACGCCCTCGATCTGTGAGAGCTTCTGCGCAATGACGGAGGACGCCTCGTCATAAAGCGTCGGCTTGTCGTACTTATCCGAAGTAAGCCCTAAAATGATGATCGGTGAATCGGCGGGGTTTACCTTGCGATAAGTCGGGTTAGCAGGCAGGTTCGCCGGCAAGTAAGTACGCGCGGCGTTGATGGCCGCCTCCACGTCTCGGGCCGCGCCGTCGATGTCGCGGCTCAAGTCGAACTGCAGCGTGATCGAAGTGCTGCCCAGCGAGCTCGATGACGTCATTTCAGTGACGCCGGCGATGTGGCTGAACTGGCGCTCAAGAGGGGTTGCAATCGAGGAGGCAATAATGTCGGGACTTCCGCCCGGCAAGCTGGCTGAAACTGAGATCGTCGGAAAATCGACTTGTGGCAAAGGAGAAACAGGCAACACCTTGAAGGCGATGGCCCCAACAAGAATGATGCCCGCTGTCAGCAGTGTAGTTGCTACCGGCCGGCGAATGAAAGGTGCGGAGATATTCATATTCCCTCCGCCGGCTGTGGCTGGCTGCCAGCTGCGATACCTTTCGGCGCGCGGCTGAAACGATGGCCAATGCGATCGAAGAAGATGTAGATAACCGGTGTGGTATAGAGCGTCAGTACTTGGCTCACCAGCAGTCCGCCAACCATGGCAATACCTAAAGGACGACGCAGCTCAGAGCCCATTCCTTGGCCAACTGCCAGTGGAATACCCGCCAGCAGCGCCGCCATGGTGGTCATCATGATGGGACGGAAACGCAGCAGACAGGCATCATAGATCGCGTCTGTTGCGGTTTTCCCGTGCTCTCGTTCTCCCTCCATAGCAAAGTCAACCATCATGATTCCGTTCTTCTTGACAATGCCGATCAGCAGAATAATGCCGATGATCGCGACGACGCTGAGGTCCTGCTTGAAGAGGATGAGGGCCAGCAATGCGCCCACGCCTGCTGAAGGCAATGTGGAAAGAATGGTGATGGGGTGAATGAAGCTTTCGTACAGCACGCCAAGCACGATATAAACAGCGGCAAGCGCGGCCAGAATCAACAGGCCCTCATTGGTCAGCGATCCTTGAAATGAAGCGGCGGTGCCTTGAAAGCCGTACTGAACACTGGCCGGCATGTTCAGGCCCTTCTGAGTTTTCTCGATGGCCGTGATTGCTCCTCCCAACGCGGCGCTGGGGGCGAGATTGAACGACACTGTGACCGCCGGAAACTGTCCTTGGTGATTGATTGAGAGCGGCTCGATCGCTTGCTCAACATGTGTGAATGCACTGAGGGGCACAGCATTGGGGGCTGCGGTAGCGGTGGCTGCATTTGCAGTTGAAGAAGTGCTGCTTGCGCCCGCGCGGGACCGAATGGCATTCGAGGGCGCGCTGAGTGTCGCCGAGGACGGAGTGTATGCCACAGCGGTCGTCGTGGCATTCGAGCCGGCGGATGAAGACCCCGAGGACGCATAGGACGAGGAAGCTCCCGGACCGGAACCGCCTGCGGAGGTGTTGGTCTGAATGTACAGATCCTGAAGTCTGCCGGGGCTTTGCTGAGCACTGGGAGCAGTTTCCAGAATCACGTGATACTGGTTCAACTGGGTGTACATTGTGCTGATCTGACGCTGCCCATAAGCGTCATAGAGTGTGCTGTCGATGGTGGATGGAGCGATTCCGAGCCGCGATGCGGTGGCGCGATCAATCACCAGTGATACCGCCAGGCCGCCGGTTTGCTGATCGGTGGCTACATCGGCAAGTTGAGGCAACTGCTTCATCTTGGCGACCAGCCGGCCGGTCCACAGGTTCAACTCATTCGGGTCGGGGTCCTCCAGTGTGTACTGATACTGGGTGCGGCTGACACGGTCGTCCACCGTGATGTTCTGTACAGGTACCATAAACAGCTCAACACCCTCAACCTGCTTGAGGCTCTTCTGCAACCTTCGAATCACGTCGGCAGCGCTTCTGTCGCGCATGTTCAACGGCTTGAGGTTGATGGACATCCGGCCACTGTTCAGCGTGGTGTTGGTCCCGTCCGCACCAATGAAAGAAGACAAACTCTCGACCGCCGGATCCTGAAGAATCAGGGCCGCCAATTGTCGCTGCTTCTGCGCCATAGCCGCAAACGAGATGGTCGCAGGCGCCTGTGAGATACCCTGAATTTCACCCGTATCCTGAGTGGGGAAAAAACCCTTGGGAATGAGGATGTAGAGAACAACCGTGAGCACCAGAGTGGCGGCAGCTACTAACAACGTGATGGTCTGGTACCCCAGAACAAACTTGAGCGTTCGGCCATAAAAGGCAATGACGTTCCGAAAGGCGCGCTCCGAGGCCTTGTAGAAGCGTCCCTGCTGCTCTTTGGGAGTGCGGCGCAAAATCCGCGAAGACATCATGGGCGTCAGCGTAAGGGAGACGACAGCGGACAAGATGATGGTGACCGCCAGGGTAACCGCAAACTCCCGAAAGAGACGGCCGATAACTCCACCCATAAAGAGCAACGGAATCAGCACTGCGATCAGCGACACGGTCAGAGAGATAATGGTGAATCCGATTTGCTCAGCGCCCTTCATGGCCGCCTGCATTGGCGAATCTCCGGCCTCGATATAGCGAGAGATATTCTCGATCATGACGATTGCATCATCGACAACAAAGCCAGTTGAGATGGTAAGCGCCATCAGCGAAAGATTGTCCAGGCTATAGCCAAGCGCATACATAACGCCAAAGGTTCCCACCAACGAAAGCGGCACAGCAATGCTCGGGATGATGGTTGCATAGATGTTGCGCAGAAACAGAAAGATGACCATTACCACCAGAGCGACGGTCAGCATCAACTCAAACTCGACGTCGGAGACGGAGGCGTTGATAGCCGTGGTGAGATCGGTAAGCGGCGTTACATGAATTGAAGCCGGCAGGTTCACCTCAAGCTGAGGGAGAATCGCCTTGACGGCCTTCACCACGCTGATGGTATTGGCGCCAGGCTGCCTCTGAATATTGAGGATCACCGCAGGCGTCTCGTTCATCCAGGCTGCCTGCTTGTTGTTTTCGATGCCATCTCTTACCTGCGCAACATCCCTCAGCATGATGGGTGCGCCATTACGGTACGCGACTACAACCTGGCGATAGTCACCACTGGTCACCAACTGATCGTTAGCATTGATCTGATAATCCTGATGAGGTCCATCGAAGTTACCCTTTGCTGCATTGACGCTTGTTTGCACCAGCGCCGTGCGTAGATCCTCAAGGTTCAGTCCATAAGACGACAGCGCCGCCGGATTGGCCTGAATGCGCACGGCTGGCTTTTGTCCGCCGCTGATGCTTACCAAGCCAACTCCGCTCAACTGCGAAAGCTTGGGCGCAAGGCGCGTATCCACCAGGTCCTCAACCTGAGAGAGTGGAATTGAATTGGACGTGATGGCCAGCGTTAGAACGGGAGCATCCGCAGGATTTGTCTTACTATAAACCGGCGGCGAGGGAAGGTTTGAAGGCAAAAAGCTCTGCGCCGCATTAATCGAGGACTGAACCTCTTCTTCGGCTATGTCAATGTTCAGCGCAAGATCGAACTGCAGCACGATGACAGACGATCCCCCGGAACTGGTTGACGTCATCTGGCTTAGCCCTTGCAATTGTCCAAACTGGCGCTCAAGAGGTGCGGTCACCGTGGTAGCCATTACGTCCGGGCTGGCACCTGGATAGAACGTAAGTACCTGGATGGTTGGATAGTCGACCTCCGGCAAGGCGGAGATTGGCAACTGAGTATATGCAACGATACCCACCAGTAGAATCGCTGCCATCAACAGCGCAGTAGCAACCGGACGCTGAATAAAGGGCCCGGACGGGTTCACGGCGTATTGCCCTCAACTGTATTTGCTGGAGCTAGCTGCTTGGACAAGACGACCTTACTCCCAGCCTGCAACTTATCGAAACTGCTGGTCGCGACAACTTCTTCGGGGTTGATGCCCTCCACCGCGGTCATGCCTGCGTCCGCAACGCCTGTCTTGACATTGCGTACGCTCGCCATGCCATTCGCAATTACATAGAGGAACGCCACCTGTCCATTGTGCTGAACGGCGGCTGTGGGAACCAGCGTGACGCCGTCGAGTGTATTCACCAGCAATCTTGTGTTGACAAACTGGTTCGGGTACAGCGCGCCGTCCTTGTTCTCGAAGACGGCGCGCAACTTGACTGTTCCTGTCGTGGTGTCAATCTGGTTGTCGATGGCAGCTAATTTCCCTGTAGCTATCTTCTTGGCTTGGGCGCGATCCATCGCGTCCACAGGGAGCGTATGCATCTTTCGCATCCTAGCCTGCACCTGTCCCAGGCTGTCTTCTGCAAGCGTGAACACCACAGTAATAGGCCGTTCTTGTGTGATGACCACCAGCACGGTGGTGCCGGTTGCCTGCACTACGTTTCCGGGATCCACCAGGCGAAGACCAACCCGGCCTGCAATCGGTGCCGTAATGTGGCAGTAACCCAGCTGAACCTTGTCATAAGTTACAGTGCCTTGGTCGTTCTTTACCGTACCATGGTCTTGCAGCACGATCTTTTCCTGGTCATCCAGCAGTTGCTTGCTAATACCGTTTCGCGCCCACGCCGTGCGATAGCGGTCCAGATCCATCTGAGCCTGCGCCAGAACGTTGGTGTCGCGCTCCAGCGCGCCTTCGGCCTGCAACAACTGGGCCTGGTAGGGTCGCGGATCGATGTCGATCAGCGCATCTCCTTTCTTGACGAATTGCCCCTCGCCGTAATGCACTGTGGTCAGGACTCCGCTAGCCTGCGCGGTGATGGAGGAGGTATAGACCGGAGTCACCGTGCCAATGGCATCGAGGTATACGCCGATGTCACCCTTGGTTGCAGTAGCGAACGTGGCCGTGACGGATGGCTTCACGGCGGCCAGCGCGCGCTTGGCAGCCGCAGCCTTGGCGTCGTTATCATGGATAACCACAAAGACGATCACAACCAGCAGCAGCAGAAGAAGCAGGCTACTCCATAGAATCCAGCGCTTTCGATACCAGGCAAGCGGCGGCGACAACTGGTGCCCCGCGCCAACGTGCTGTACATCCGGCTTCTCTTCGTACTCAGACATGCACGACTCCACGCCCAGGCACAATTGGCAATGTGCCTCTCGCAGAATCGCCGAATTCGGGGCAATAGTATGCTCCGTTTTGCTCACTTGAGGGATGCCTGCGGACGCGTCAAATACGGTTTCTACGCCAACACTGAGCCCCTGTGAATAGTGCTTATCTTCTGTCCACCGGCAGTCCAGCCACACGGTTTCATTGCCCTCCAGGCCACAATACTTTTCTTGCCCGGTTTCCAAACTCTCTATGCATTGTTGTGCCTGGTATTCAGAAATATCTCGATATGAGCAAAACTGCTCAGATGCGAGCCCCGGTCAAACGCAATAATAGAAAGTGTTTGAGTGTAGCCGCCTCAAGCGCGGGCATTCTGCCCCTGATGTGACGCGGAATCTCCCTCAAGCCGCTCGGGACTGCGTTGCCAATGCCACGATGCGAGTTGCCTCCAGATCTTTTTGTCTGAAGTCTTCTTCTGTTGTTTTTATGGATTCGCTACAATTACCGGCGATTTCCAACCCAAAGAACCTTTCCTGGACATTCATCCACCAAACCGGGCAAACCGTTTAGAACGGGGCTATATTTTGAAGAACAGAGACACCCTGAGCACTTTCGACTGTGCCGCTTTTCTTGCGAACGCGGGACTTGGCCGTAAAATTGTTGAGTTGAAGCCAAAGGAAACCTTTTTCTCCCAGGGAGATCTGGCCAATACTGTTTTCTATCTCCAGACCGGCCGTGCCAAGCTCACTGTCGTCTCGCAGAACGGCAAGGAGGCTACAATCACGCTCCTCTCTGCCGGCGACTTCGTTGGAGAGGAGTCGCTCGCGTCCATCCCCGGGCTGCGTCTGGCGACAGCCTCTGCGGTAAACTCGTGCACAGCGCTCAAGATCGCCAGGGATGAGATGGCCCGAGTGATGCATGACGAACCAGCGTTCGCTGACTTCTTTCTAAAGTTCATGCTGACCCGCAGTATGCGAACTCAGGCCGATCTTGTCGATCAACTTTTTAATTCCAGCGAAAAGCGTTTGGCGAGGATTCTCCTGATCATGGCGGAATTTGGCAAGCCAGGTGAGCGGGACACCTTTATCCCCCCCATTTCACAGGAGACGCTGGCGGGAATGATCGGCACCACGCGGTCCCGCGTCAGTTTCTTCATGAATCGCTTTCGTACGCTCGGCTATATCAGTTACAACGGACGCATTCAGGTAAATAGGTCGCTGCTCAATGTGGTTCTTCTAGACCAGTTGCCGGAGCACAACGCCCAAAAGCCGCTCCTTCCTGTGATCGGAACGATTCTAAAGCCCGTCATTCCCATTGTTGAAACCATCCTGAAGCCAGTCATTCCGATAGTTAAAACCCTTCTCAAGCCCGTCATTCCCATTGTTGAAGCTGTCAAGCGTAAACTCTCACCCGAAGTGGGGGATTGAAAAGGATCAATCCGACCCTATGGATAATTTACCGCATCCTCTCCTGGCCGTAGACGAGGCAAACAAGCGACAGGATGATGGACCGAGTAATGAGTCGCTATTGCCTGTGCGCATGAACAACAAATCGTTCCGGGGCCGAGCCAATATAGTGAAACGGATAGCAGGTCACGAGGGTTAGTGCGGACTCGGTCGTAAAGGTCAGAATGCCACTGTCGTTCGGATGTGTAATCTGGATCCAATCTACCTTGTACTTAACGATCCCAGTAGCGGTCTGAAGAAGGATCTCATCATTCCTGCGAATATCTTTTAGATCGCGAAAGTAGCTATCCCGATGTCCGGCGATTCCGATGTTTCCAGGCTCGCCTGGGAGTGACGTCCCTTCAATATGGCCTACCCCAAGCCTTAGAGTGCGCGATGTCGTCCCTTGCAGAACTACCACCGATACTCCGATCCTTGGAATTTCAATCCGGCCCAGAACATCTCCTTCTTTAACCACCAGTCTCAGGGATCCTGCCCTGTGCTGTTCTTCCGCATGTATCTGCTCTTCCAGCGTTAACGCGGCGTTTTTCTGATAAAGCCTAGCACCGATCAGAGCAAGAGCTACATACAAGAGCGCAAGAACGCCAGTGATCAGCAAAATGCGTCGCGTCCAGCGCATGAACCGTTGGCCGCTTTCTGCGAACATCTCCGGCTCAGTTAGGAAATTCATGGGCGCCTTTTTCTAATACTGGTGTTGGGGGCGTTAATGGTATAGAGTAACCGGCCCGTGTACGGACCGATAAGTGCCCACGGCTTGGCGAGCTAGCCTTCACATCTATGACCCGATACTCGCCATTTTGATTCGCCATCGCGGGAGTGTAGGCCAGCGTGTACTGGTTGCGTATATCGCGGGCAATCCCTTCGCAGATTGAGACGACCTCCTTCGATGATTCGGGAAAGAATGCCTCACCGCCTGTCTCTTTCGCAAACCGCGTAAGCACAGTTGGGTTTTGATCACCGTCCTGCTCGTCGTATATTCCTATCGCGTAGATGATTGCGGCGGAATGTCTGGCCATTTCAAGAACCTGGGCAAGACGGTGCTTACTCGCGTTGTCGCCACCGTCGCTGATCAGGATGAGCACTTTCTTGTCACAATTGCCCTGCTTGAGATGATCAAGGGCTACGGCAATCGCATCGTAGAGTGCAGTCTGCCCAACCGTCCTGATTGTGGAAAGTGCGAGTTGCAACTGTTTCCGCGAATCCGTGAATGGTGTATCCGCCGGAAGGCCAAAAGACACATGTTCATTGAAATTCACCATAAACATCTGGTCTTTCGGATTGCTGGAGCGGACAAAGGCCAGCGCCGCGGCAATTACATCATCTCGCTTGGGCCCCATGCTTCCGCTGTTATCCACAAGAATGCCGACTGTAACCGGAATGTCCTCGCGACTGAAGTGCTTGATCTGTTGAAGTACCCTGTTCTCATAAACCTGGAAATTGTCCTTGCCAAGCCCGGAAACAAGTGCGTTGTGGCGATCCACGACGGTTGCGCTCAGAATAACCATATTGGCATTCAGTTTGAGGGTATATTCGTCGTTTGAAACGCTCTGCGATGGTTCGGACACCTGAGCCCCGGCAACGGATCGAAGAAGGATTAAAACAATAAGAGCCACCAAGAACCGAAGCGTGGGAGCGCTTTGCTTCTTGATACCTATCCGTGTTTTGAAAAGTTCCGGGTAATACTTGTTTGTATCTCTCTGTACTCTTTTCGCAGATTTTGTCATCATATTCATCTGTTCAGTCTTTCAATACAATCGAAACCGGTCGCTTTGGTAGCCCCACATGAAACCAGATGTGCAGAAAGACGCGATACCTGCGTAGCGCCTCTTTCTGCACATCGTTCTCGAATAGCGTAATAGGCGAACGATCCGCCCTTTGATGGATTTACGCCTTCCGCTTCAAGAGACCTGAAAAAGCAAGGCCGCCGGCCAGCGCAAGCAGTCCAACCAGCCCAATCAGGGGAAGATAACTAGCAGTCTTGGGCAGGGAGGCAACAAGCACGGGCGCTGGCGTTGCAGCAACCACTGGGGCAGGAGGCGCTTCGACAACAGTGGCTGTATCAACCGTATCTCCGCTCGGATTGACTGCCTCGACCGGAGCTGTCTTCAATACCTCAACAGGAGCCGATGCGAGAGCGACGGGGGTCGAAAGTACATACTGGTTTGTTTCCTTGGCCAGTTGGATGGCCTTGGGCCTATCATAAACAAACTCTTCGCCCCATGTACGGCCAGGATAGAACCATGCCCTAAGAGCCTCTGGCTCACCGGCGGGCCGTTCCCGAAAGGTGATCGTTGTTTTGTCGGTTGCCTGCAAACGATAGTTGGGGATTGCGAGAATTGTCGTGTACACATGGGTCTCGTCCTGGTTGAATATCTGGACGATGTGCCGGTCGGTGTCGAATTCGACGATTTTGAATACATAGGTGCCCGCCGGCAAGATCTGGGCGCCAACGCCCGGAACTTCGACTGGTCCGCTGAAGGTAATAACAGTTTTTCTGTTCCAGTCGTCTGCTTTTGCTTTCGGCGCGACGAGCAAGCAGAGTACGGTAACGCATAGTCCTGTTCCTAAGCCTTTGAGCAGTGTCATTGTTTCTCCATTACTTTCTCCGACTCACTCGCACGGCGTTGTTATGCGGCCTCTATGTTGTCGGTTTCACAAGAGTTCGCACGCCGGAGACTCCGGCTGTCTTCGATCCCGTAGCGTGTACTGAATGTCAGTATTTCTTATCGAGGATTCAATTACTGCTCAATATTGACCTGATGAGAAAAGGCCCTCGACGGTATCCATGGCCGAGCTTCATACTAATCCAATCAGGCCCGCACGGGTTGTTTCGTCAGTTGCGCTTAAGAGATTCTTTTACCGGAGCTTTCCCTTTGGGAAAACTATTCAGTACTTGGTTTTGCGCCGTCGTTGATTGTTAATTGAGCATAACGCTATTATTTGTTACTATGTGCTCTCTTTTGCTCAGACTCAGGCGGCGCCAGCGGTTAGAGTCAGAAATGTAAGGGTAGCTAAAAAACGGCCCCGATATAGCAACGGGGATCCATGAACGCACTAACCCCTTATGGCGGCTGCTCGAGCCGAGTTTATCTTTACGGCTGCACACAGCAACCCACGCAATACAAGGAACTGCAGACACCTTTAAGGGGGGTCTCACATGAGCGGACTCAAAACTCTACTTGGTACTACAGCATTGCTCGCGGGCTTGGCCCTGGCGCCAGCGGCTCGCGCGCAAATCGTGGTCGACATCGGTGTGCCACCGGTCTGTTCGTACGGCTACTACGACTACGCACCTTATGCCTGCGCGCCTATGGGCTTTTACGGGTCCGGGTATTTCTACAACGGTATCTTCCTGGGCATGGGCCCATGGGCCGGCTGGGGCTATGGCCACGGCTGGGGAGGCCATCGCTTTAGTAATGGCGGCGGCGGAAACTATCGCGGCGGCGGTGGCGCCATGGCCAATCGCAGCAGCTATGCACGCGGCGGAGGAGGCTATCGCAGCAGCGGCGGCGGCCAGGCTCGCGGCGGCGCAGCGGCTTCTCGCTCCGGCGGGGCGCGTTCCAACGCAAGCCACGCGTCAGCTTCGCGCAGCGGTGGCGGTGGACATGCCAGCGGCGGTGGCGGACATGCTAACGGCGGTGGTGGGCATGCCGGCGGTGGTGGGCATGCCGGCGGTGGTGGAGAACACCGGTAACCTATAGCTGCTGAATAAGGCAGCGGGCGACACAAAGAGCGGCGGGGCTTAACGGCTCCGCCGCTTTGCATTTCGGGCGCTCCTCGCGCCCAGGTGGACGTCATCAGAGAAGTCCAATCTCAATCTCGCGCTCCAACCAATTGTTCGGGGGATGCGCAGGAAACATAGGTCGTGCATTTATTCGTCAAGAGCTGCTCCCAATCAACAAACTCTTTGCCTGCAACTTGCAGACATTTACCATTTTTCCAGAGATGATGGGCTTTTCCTGTCATCCAGATTCATAGTTCGCTCCTCAACGTCTTCGTTTATGACTAACTTTTGCACCTCAGTCTCACAAACAAAGCTCCCATACTCCGATGAGCAGTGGCTTGCTGTTCGCAAGTCATTTAGACTGTTGCCGAGCCGCCTGCTGCTCGTAAGCGGTGGGCTGCTCGAAAGGTGCGTTGGCACAGGCGAAGCCGCCATGCTAAAATACGCGCGAAGTTTGATCTTCAGGCCAAACCGGCCTGAATCGAAGGAGCGCCACAATGCCTTACGCAAAGCCAAAGCCCAAAGCCGCCCGCACTTCGCTCGCCAAGACCCCAACAGGAATCCAGGGGTTGGATGAAGTCACTGGCGGAGGCTTGCCAAAAGGTCGTGTCACGCTGGTGTGTGGCCGCGCAGGATGTGGCAAGAGCTTGCTCGGAATGGAATTTCTGGTGCATGGCGCGATTCAATACGGCGAGCCTGGCGTATGCATGAACTTCGAAGAAACCGAGGAGAAGCTGGCGGCTAATGTCTCATCGCTGGGTTTTGATTTGCGCGATCTTGCCAAACGCAAGAAGCTGTTGGTGGATTACGTTTCCATTGAGCGAAACCGGATTGCCGAGACTGGAGAATACAACCTCGATGGCCTGTTCATCCGCTTGGCCCACGCTGTCAAAACAATCAAAGCGAAGCGCGTTGTCCTGGACAGCGTGGAGGCACTCTTTTCCGGAATAGCCGACTCAGCAATCCTGCGATCCGAACTCAGCCGGCTGTTTCGTTGGCTGGAAGACCAGAAGCTGACCGCGATTGTTACCGGGGAGGCGGGAACTAACGCTTTGACCCGTCACGGGCTGGAGGAGTACGTCGCCGACTGCGTGATCTCACTCGACCATCGGGTTACGGAACAGATTTCCACCCGGCGGTTGCGGATCGTCAAGTACCGGGGCACCTCCCACGGCACGGACGAATATCCATTCCTGATCGATCAGGATGGCATCTCGGTGGTTCCCATCACCTCTCTTGTACTTACTCATAAAGCTCTCACGGACCGCATTTCTACGGGAATTGCCACTTTGGACGAGATGATGGAGGGCAAAGGCTTTTTCCGCGGGAGCAGCGTGCTGGTAACCGGCACAGCAGGAACCGGGAAATCCAGCCTCGCGGCGAACTTCACCCGCGCCGCCTGCGCCCGTGGCGAACTCTGCCTGTATTTCACTTTTGAAGAGTCACCCAGCCAGATTCTCCGCAACATGCGCTCGGTTGGGCTTGACCTGGAGCGGTGGGTAAAAAAGGGATTATTGCACTTCAACGCGATGCGGCCCACCAGCACCGGTCTGGAAGGACACCTGGCCGTTATTCACAGACTGATCACCCAGCTTCGGCCAAGCGTCGTGGTCATCGACCCGATCACGAATCTGGTTTCGCCCTCGGGCAGTTATGACGTTAAATCGATGCTCGTGCGCCTGGTCGATTTTTTGAAGGTGAAACAGATCACATCGTTGTTCACGAATCTGACCTTCGCAGGAGATCCCCAGGAGAGAACTGCGGCGGCCGTTTCTTCTCTCATGGACACCTGGATTGTGTTGCGGGACAGCAAGCCCAATGGCCGGCCGAGACGCGAGCTTTACGTTTTGAAATCCCGCGGCATGGAGCATTCGCGCGAAGCCCGTGAGCTCATCGTGAGTAAGAGAGGCCTGGAATTGGGCATCGTGCTGAAAGATCATCCACAGGCCACGACCGTCGAGGACCCAAGTGCAGTCGCGGCTAAGTAGCAAGTTTGGCCCATCCGGGCCAGAAACCGAGCGCCAACATGAAGAAGAGTTCAGCAGAGAAGAGCCCAGCGAAGAAGAGCCCGGCAAAGAAGGCGCCTGCCAAGACCGGCGGGAGCGACTTTTACCGATTGCGGCTTTACATAGCGGGCCAAACCCCTAACTCGATTATTGCGATCGCCAACCTCAAGAAAATTTGCGAGGACAAGTTGAAGGGCAAGTACCGCCTTGAGGTCGTCGACTTGCTTGAGAAGCCGCAACTGGCCAAAGGCGATCAGATCATCGCCATTCCGACCCTGGTGAGAAGGCTCCCGCCGCCGGTCAAGAAGATCATTGGGAACCTCTCAAAGACCGAGAGTGTTATTGTGGGGTTGGATCTTCAACCAGTACGCTGAAGTAAGCGCGCAAGGATCAGATGTTGAACAAGCGAGCGCATTCCGAAGGCCGAGCCCTCCAGGGAGAGCCGCGTGGCAAAGCCGGTGCGCCGCAAGCAACTCGCAGAAACCCCGCACCAGACCTGCGCAAACTGCCGTCCTCCCCACCTCCGGACCAGCAAACAAAGCTGCGCGCCCGGCTGAAAACAGCGGAGGAAACTCTTCGCGCCATACAATCCGGCGAAGTGGATGCTTTGGTGGTTTCCGGCCGTCGCGGAGCGCAGGTGGTTTCTCTGAAAGGCGGTGAACCGACCTATCGCATGCTGGTGGAGGCCATGAGCGAAGGCGCGGCGACCCTGTCGCGGGATGGTGTTGTGCTCTACTGCAACCGCAGGTTTGCAGAAATGATGTGCAGCCCGCCAGGGAAGATGATCGGAAGTGCAGTGCGGTCTCTGGTGGCGGAAGCGGAGCGGGAAAGATTCGAAACTCTGCTGATGGATGCTCGAAAGGCGTCCGTGAAGGGCGAATTCAGCCTGCGTTGCAAAGAAGGAAGTCTGATTCCGGTCTATTTATCGTTGAATAGGTTTCGTGGATTCAAAGGCCAGGCCTTGGGCATGGTAATCACCGATCTGAGCGAGCAGAAACGCAAGCAGGCCGAGGAAATCAAACAGGCCGAAGCGATGCACCGGCTTCTTCTGGAACACACGCTTTCGGCGCAAGAGGAGGAACGGCGCCGGATTGCGCGCGAATTGCATGACGAAGCCGGCCAGTTGCTGACCGCGCTTTTGGTCGGCCTCCGAACCCTGGAAGATGCTCGGAAACTGGCAGATGTAAAGGTTCAGGGGCATCGGTTACGGGAAATCACTGCCCAGGCAATCGATGAGATCGGTCGGCTCGCCCGCGGCCTTCACCCAACGGTGCTGGACGACCTTGGCCTGGGTGTTGCATTGAGTCGATATGCTGCCGAGTACACAAAGACCCACAACATAGATGTGGATCTCACACTGGATGAGATTGACTCCAGCAGCCTGCCACCAGGGGTACAGATCGCACTGTATCGCATTCTTCAGGAGGCTCTGACCAACGTAGCCAGACATTCAGGAGCCAAGGCGGTCAGCATTCGATTCAACCGTTCGGCTGCGGCTGTGGAGGTAGCAGTGATCGATGACGGATGTGGCTTTGACGCCAAGGCCGTGGCTGTCTCCTCGCACCGCCTGGGGATTCATAGTATGCGCGAGAGAGCGGCAATGTTGGGAGGAACGGTCAGTTTTATTGCTCAGCAAAAAGGAACCAAGATTCTAGTGCAAGTCCCACTTGCCCACCAAGACTTCCAGCCATTGGCTGGGCCGAGGAGCACTTGAAATGCCGGCGCGCACACACAAGATTAGAGTCATGATCGCGGATGACCATGCAATTCTTCGCGCGGGACTGAGAATGTTGGTCAATGCCCAGGCTGATATGGAAGTTGTCTCGGAAGCTGCCGATGGAGAGAAGGCGGTTCAAACCGCGCGGGAAACGAGACCGGATGTGGCCTTGCTGGACCTCACCATGCCTCGGGTTGGAGGCATGAAGGCGCTGCAGGGGATGGCACGAGAGTGCCGCGAAACCAGGGTGCTCGTCCTCACGATGCACGATGACCCCGCATACTTGAGATCGGCACTGGCTGCCGGCGCCTCTGGCTACCTGTTGAAAAGAGCTGTGGATGCGGAGCTGATTGCCGCCATACGAGCGGTGCATCGCGGAGGAATCTTCGTGGATCCGCGCTTGGCCAACATTCTTGTCCAGGACGTGCTGGCCAAGAGAAGTACAAAAACTGGTTCCACACGACCGGCTGACATCCTTAGCCACCGTGAGCTGCAGGTGCTCAGCCTCGTGGCGCGGGGTTATACCAGTACAGAAATTGCCAAACAGATTTTTGTGGGTGTAAAAACTGTTGAGACATATCGCTCACGTTTGGCCGAGAAGCTGGGACTTCGGACTCGTAGGGATGTGATTCGCTTTGCCGTGCAGATGGGTATTTTGACCCCAGAAACGCTGGAAAACGAGCCAAGCCCCCCTGCTCCGTAAGAATTTTCTTTCAGGCCGCCTTTCCGCACCGATATGTATTGTGCGCACGCCTCCTGTCAGGGTTTTCCCGGACAAAGCCCCTCATTATTAGCAGCATCCCCGATAGCCGAATGATTCCATACCCACCACACTCAGTGCAGGTTGGAAAAGTGTATCTGTGACGTGGAACCAATCCACACGTCGATAACGGCGATCGGAGAACAAAGCAGGGAGAAGGACATCAAATGCTTCTCCTTTGCGACCGGATTGCTGGCACCAAGTTGCCAAGGGGGTTCTATGTTAATGACTGATATAAACAAATCGACATTCGACCCAGCGGCCTTTCTTGCGCACGCTGGCCTCGGTCGTAGAATCATCGAAGTAAAGCCGAAGCAGACGTTTTTTACCCAGGGAGATCCTGCCGACTCTGTCTTTTATCTTCAGAGTGGGCGGGCGAGACTCACGGTGGTTTCGCACATCGGCAAAGAGGCTACAATCACGCTTCTCTCCGCCGGCGATTTTGTCGGAGAGGAGTCCCTCGCCTCGGTGCCTGGAATGCGTCTGGCAACCGCCACTGCCATGAGCATCTGCTCGGCGCTCAAGATTGGAAGAGATGAGATGATCCGCGTGATGCATGAAGAGCATACTTTCTCCGACCTGTTCTTGTCGTTTTTGCTGGCCCGCAGCATGAGAACTCAGGCCGATCTTATCGATCAGCTCTTCAACTCCAGCGAAAAGCGTTTGGCGCGAATTCTTCTCTTGATGGCGGAATTCGGCAAACCCGGTGAACGGGAAGTCTTTATCCCTCCCGTTACGCAGGAAACCCTGGCGGAGATGATCGGCACCACGAGGTCCCGCGTCAGCTTCTTTATGAACCGCTTTCGCAAGCTCGGCCTCATCGATTACAACGGCCGCATTCAAGTGCACAGGTCGCTGCTCAATGTGGTTCTGCTCGATCAATTACCCGAGTGTGACTTTGAGAAACCGATTATTGCGTCCGTTGCGTAAGTTCCTCCAGTCAGCGATTTCTGAGCTTCCGCCATGAGCACAATTCAACGGCAGATTGATCGGCGCAGCGGGATGCTTGCCCCTCCATTCATCTGGCGCTCATGAAGGTGCAGGTGCACAGTGCGCCCGCACCTATTCTGCAGCCGATGCCGAGGACGCTCAGTAACGCTTGGTGCGCCTCGAGGCTCCTTCGGAGTTTCCTTTCAAAACACAAAAGCTGACTGGAGATTACTCTCCAGTCAGCTTTTGTCAGTTAGTGGGTTGGAACTACTTCGGGGGTCGCTCTTCCGGAGTGGCCGTATTCCCCTTCCGCGTGCGCTTTACTCCACTGGAATATCGCCCGTGGTATCCATTGTTGCTCCCACCGGAATCAGTGTGGTAGAGACGATTCTTCCATTCTGAGAACCGGTGTAGACGACGATCCGGGATGAATCGATCCCCTTCTCGCTGACCAGATAGGTCTTTGTGTTTACCGCGCGCTCAGTAGCGAGTTTCTTGCTATTCCTCTCTTCGGTGGCGGCATTCCCAACGACGGCCAGCTTAGCATCGGAGTTATGCTGCAAATTCAGAGCAATCTCATCGAGACAAGCCTTTGCTTCGTTGTCCACGCGAGACGGACGGCGAGCATCGCGATCAAAGTGAATAGAGCATAGATCACTTGTCATGGGCTTGGCTGCGGCGACTGGAACGGCAACCGTCACCATAGTTGTACCCGAGGCAGTCTGGTTCTTGTCATCCACAACATTGCAGGTTACGGTGACAGGTCCAACCGGGGCGCCAACCGTAGAGAGGGTGGCCGTAGTACCGCTTCCGCTCACAACGCCGGAAGTGGTGCTATAGCTGTAAGTCAGGGGACGGTTTTGTGGACTGACTCCGATTGCCGTGATCGTGGAAGACTCCCCGGAAATCACGTTCTGAGGATTTGCTGTGCAACCGACGGTCGGCGGTTCATACGCCTTCACAACATACGGGGCGGTGGCATCCGCGTTTTCGCCCGGCTTGTCACCTTGAGAGACATGACACTTGAGAGTGTAGGCGCCAGGAGCGAGATCCGTTGTGTCGATCTTGGCGGTGTTTAAGGACCCAGTCACCGTTCCGCCATCCACAGACCATGTGTAAACTTCCGTCTTGGCGGGGTTCAGGTTGAGAGCCGTGCCCGAAGCCGCAATCGGTTCTCCAGGGAATACAGACGGCGGCTTGACCGAGCAGAAGTAAGTTACTGGCGAGGGAGGCGGCGTTGGGAATGCGGCATTTCTACCGAAGCGGAATACGATTCCGGAAGATAGGCGCATATCATTCTGCCCAGAGGTTGTTCCGGTGGTGTAATCCTGGAACCTGGTCATCATGTATTCGGCTTGAATGATGCGGATGGCGAAATGGCGGTGGACCTTGAAGTCCAGACCGCCGCCGGCGGTCATGGCAAACGCGTTCTCGTCAGGAAGGAGAATGCAACTGAAGGTGCAATTTGAGATCGTCACTTGGTTGGCATGCACGCCTCCAAACAGAACCTGGGCAAAAGGAGTGAGCCTTCCGTGGTTCCGAAAGGAGACGCGCGGTCCGAAGAGATAGCTGAGGACACCCACGTTTGTGTTGTTCACGTCGATTGTAGCCTGATATGCGCCCGTGAATCGGATCTCCGAGTTAGTGAAGGCGCCAACGTCAGCAACAATCCCCAAATAGCGGTTGAAGTTGTAAGCGATGTTCGCGCTGCCGCCATTCATCCACACCAGCCGGTTTCCAGCGGCCAGCGTCGGCATAGCGCGCAGATACGAATAACCCAGAAACAGTTCTACCTTGGGAGTGCCAATGTTCGAGCCGCCCGAATACGGCATGGCTGTTGCCATCGAGGCCGACGGCATCGGAGCCGACGGCTCGGCGCTGGAATCGAGAGCTATATCATCCTTGGCGCCCGATGATGGCTGTGCCGCTTCGCTTGCACGAAGGCTGAACGCAGGCATTAGAAAAATGACAAATGCCGCTGTGGCAATCATCCTTGGACTCATTCTCATTGTCGCCCTCCCGAACTGCTCGCCGCGATTCTCATTCAATTTCAATGCCGGATGAACTCGACGCGAATAGAACATGCCAAACAACGCATTGCCTAAAACTGGCTGAGACCGCCCCCACGGGCGGTCTCAGCATGGCATTACGGCAGGTTGATTACGGTGTTCACCAGAGTTGTCGAGGCAGTCAAAGCCAGTAGCCTGCCGTTGATTGTCGTTACCGTGGCATTTCCTTGAGTTGAAACCGAAATTCCCGCCTCGGAGATGATGGTTCCTACCATCGTTCCGCCTCCCGCTGCATTGATGGTCGTGGCGCTCCCGACCTGCCAGAAGACATTGCTGGCCTTGGCGCCGTTCTTCAGAATGACATTTCGAAATGCCGACGCCTCGCCCACGGTGAGATATGTTCCCATCTGGAAGACCCAGGACGCATTGGAATCGCCCTTAGCATCGAGGGTAAGATCTCCGGCTGTTATGTCATAGAAGCTTGTGGATTTGTAGATGCCGGGGGCCAGGGTTAGATTGCCCAACTCGTTGCTTGCCAGAGTGATGCCTCCGGGGAGGTTCTTAAGAGTGGTGTAAGCGGTTTGAGCTTCCAACGCAGCCTGGGTTGCGATGGCGAGTGTAGCAGTGGTTCCTTCAAGCGGGCACCCAACGGTAGGAGGTGGCATACCCGTCTCAATGACTCCATTCACCTGCCCTACATCGAGCGGGTCTTCCGTATACGTGCATGGCCATACAGCGCCAACAATTGGAAGGCTGGTATCGTGGAATCCGGTCATCGTAGTCGAGGCGCCCGTGGTCCCGATATTTCCATTGATGACCGTATGGATTCCGTGGTTGGTCATCCCGGCGCCGCCGCCAAAACCGCCAAAGAGTGCAATGGTCGGTCCAAGGACGACGGGCGGCGGAACCACTACCGTACCGGTGGTAAAGGTCCAGGGGTTGGGAGCGCCGGTATTCCCCAGCGGATTGCCGGCCAGGTCCGTTGCTCCATTGGTCACGATCGCGGTATAGGTTGTGCCGGCAGTGAGCGGCGCCATGGGCGTGAGAGTGGCAATGAAGTTGATCGCATCATAGGTGATCGTTGCCTGTATCAGATTTCCGCCCTGAGTAAGTTGGAAGGTGGCCGTGGTGAGGGTCAGCGGATTCATCGCCTCGGTGAAGGTTGCGGTCACCGCCTGATTGAGGGGCACGTTAGAAGCCGCGTTTGCAGGGACCGTCGAAACCAACTCCGGCGAGACGATGATGGGGGCCGCGCCAGTGGTAAAGGTCCAGACGAAGTTACTGGCCAGCGGAATTTCCGCCAGGTCCTTAGCCCCGGTGGTGATCGTGGCTGTAAACGTGGTGCTGGGCGCCAGGTTCGCTGCCGGTGTGAACGTCAGCGTATTTCCAACCGCTGCGTAAGCAACCAAGCCGGATACGACAGCGCCGCCTGGCGCCGTCAGCGTAAAGGTTGTCGAGTTGATCGTGGCAGGGTCCATCGGCTCGCTGAACGTGGCGCTGACGATCTGATTGAGAGGCACGTTCGGGGCAAAGGCGGCGGGGATGGTCGAGATCACCGTCGGCGGTATGGCAATCGGGAGGGCAGCGGTGGTGAAGGTCCACATATAGTTCTGGACCAGAGCGTTGCCTTCCAGATCCATAGCCCCGGTGGTGATCGTGGCCGTGTATTCGGTGGTGGGTGCAAGGCTGGCCGCCGGTATGAACGTCGCTACCGATCCGGCTGCGACATAGGTAACCGCTCCTGTTACGGGAGCCCCGCCCGTCGTCGTCTTCAGCGTGAACGTTGCCTGGGTGATCGTGGCCGGGTTCATCGCCTCACTGAAGGTTGCACTGAGGGCTTGGTTGATGGGCACTCCAACGGCCCCATTGACCGGCACGGTAGAGATGACCGTCGGCGGAGTGGGAGCAGGAACCGTTCTGAAGGTCCACACGTAGTTGGCCGCCAGCGGAGTGCCCGCCAGATCCTGGGCTCCTGTGCTGATCGTTGCCGTAAAGACGGTGTTGAACGCAAGGTTGTTTGCTGGCGTGAATGTCACGACGGCGCCCGAGCAGCCTATCGTTCCTGGTACAGGAGTCATGCCGGGGCCTGTGACCGTAAACGCTGCCGCGGGGAACGGCATACAACTCATCGCCTCATTGAAGGTCGCGCTGAGTACCTGACTGACGGATACACCCGTGGCTGTGTTCACAGGGATCGCCGACATCACCATAGGCGGCGGGGTAATCGTTGTAAATTTCCAAACGTAGTTGCTCCCCAGCGGAGTACCCGCCAGGCTCGAAACACCGGTTGTGATTGTTGCAGTGTACTGGGTGCTGTAGGCAAGAGGAGCGGCGGGCGTAAACGTCGCAACCAGACCGCTGTACGTGACGGTTCCAGTTACGGCAGCCCCGCCCGTCACTGTCAGCGTGAAGGTTGTCGCGCTGATCGTGGCAGGAGTCATCGCCTCGCTGAAGGTCGCGCTCAACACCTGACCGATGGGCATATTCACGGCGCCATTCGCAGGAGCCACCGACACGACTCCAGGTGGCGGGGTAATCGTCGTAAAGGACCACGTGTAGGGGCCAATCAGCTCAGCGCCACCCGGGGTCGAGGCCCCAGTCGTGACGGTAGCTGTGTAGGTGGTTCCGTATGCGAGAACGGCAGCCGGCGTAAACGTCGCAGTTACGCCGCTGTACGTCACAGCTCCAGCTACGGCAACGCCGCCCGGCCCCATCACCGTGAAGGTACCGGTGGTAATCGAGGCTGGGTTCATCGCCATACTGAAGGTCGCGGTGACGGTCGTGTTAATGGTGACATTTGTTGCACCCTGAGCGGGGGTTACCGACACAACGCCTGGGATGCTCACTGTCTCTTGACCGCAGCCGGCCACAAGGGCGACCAGCAGAGTCGCCAGGAAGCACACGAATCCATTCCTGTATTTGCGCATTTGTAACCTCTCGTCCGACCTCGGTGGCATAACGTCAAACACTTGTCAACTTGCCGGCTCAGTTGGGAATGCCAGCACAATACGACAGCGTAAAAATAACAAGCAGAATGCGGGGAATCTGTACAAAATTGCACATCCTAGCCCAAACGTTGATCGGTTTGTTGCTTCGCTGTGCACGGCAGCGTCGAGCTGCGCATCGAGAGTCTTAAGTTAGAACTGCAACAATCCATTGAGTTTTTTAGTGCGTCGTGCTCGTCTTGGTAAAGGCCCTGGACTCGCTTGCCTGGCTGTCATGCAGCAGCACCGTTCCTCGGGCTGCGAATGGCGTCTCTAATGGGTAAATGAGGCCCCATTCTGGGGTTCACGTGTCCCTGGATAGTCTGCCGTCTTTGGCAACATCGCAGAAGCGGATTGAACGATCCGCTCCGTTTTGCTCATCGTGGGAGATTTGCGCTGCGGCTCGCGTCCGATCGTCAATGGCTCCCGATTCAATGCGGAGGCAATTGCCGCCGCCTTGAACCCTAACTCCAAATGAGCCTGGATGTACACTTACATAGATAAACTCACCTGCTCGTAATGCTTGCCCATGCAGCATCATCCCAAGTCGAAGTGTTGCACTTGGGGATTGACGCGGTTTCTAACTTATAAGTAGACGTGTATCTGAATTACTCTCTCTCCACCAGTTACTTTTCCAAGAACATCCAGACAGCGAAAAAATCAACACCTGCCCCTGAAAACATTGCGGATGAAACAGCGCTACGGGTCGAGCGGGTCCATTGGATCCTGTTGCAAGGATTCGATCAGCGGCATGAAGACGATGGTGGTATCGCTCTCCCGCCTGACGATCCGATACGGCATATAGCCAAGTTCTCTCAGGCAGCGCTCAGCAAACGGCTGACCTGCAATGTACGCGATCTGGCTGGCATCGCTGACGACCAACGCGGCTTTCATCCGTGGCATATTGTAGCGAAACATCTCTCGCGCGGCGTTGCGCATATTGGTCGTGGTGTGGCGGGCGTGAGGATCAACCAGGATTGCGGATTCCGGCACATGATCCTCCTCGATCAGCGCTTTCTTCATCTCGATCGCTTCAGCGAAGCGGGTCTGAGAGGGATGCACATAGCCGCCGGAGACAAGGATGAACGGCGCTTTCCGCGCATGGAAAGCCTCTGCGGCAAGCTCACAACGCTTGCGGCCGTCTCTGGACAGAGCGGTACCCGCGTCGCCCGGCCCAGCACCGGGAACGACAATTACCGAGTAAGGATAATCCTGCCAACGGGTAGACGGGATAGCCTTCACTGCGGCATCATTGACGCCCTCCTCCATCGGCTCCAGCCTGCCTGCCTCATCACGGCGGTTCAGGGTGAGCAATTCAAGAGCCGCCCTGAGGGAAGGCTCGAAGAACAACGTCGCCGTTGAGCTTTCTTCGGTTGACTGGGCAATGAGCGACGAAATCTGCTTCTGAAACTCTACTGACTTCACATCAACTGAAATCGAGTCGATCCGGGGATAACGCGGGGGCTGTGCTTCGCCATAGACTGAGATGACATCATTCAGACCTCGCGCACAAATCTCCCAGGCATTCGCAAGCATCTCTCCCACGGGTTGCTTTTCATAGAGGATGTAGGCGCCGCTGGGACGCACTTGTCTATCGACAAGCGCACGCAGAGAGGCATCTTCTCGGGCCATGCGAGCCAAGTCCAGGGAGACCGCGTGAATCTCTTCGTCGGTCCAAAGAAATGCTTTCACAGTGCAAACCGCATCTCCCTTGCAGCCGGCCTCGATAAGTCTGGCTGTGTGTTGCCGTTCTGTGGTAATTTGCACAAGATCGTGATCCGCGGCAAGAACACCCCGTACTTTCGCATCGTTTTCCAGAAGCGACAGAAGATAGAAGTTCTTGTCTTGTTCGGGAAGCCGCATCGGTAGAGGGCTTGCAGTTGGCTGTGCAATGGAAGCTTGACACGCGAGTAAGGCTATGGAAGCAACAATAACTCGAAGGAAACGACCAGATTGCATGGCGAGATAACTCCTGAAACTGGGATAGGTGAAAGAGTAATTCAGGACGAAAACAGTCAATGCGCGCATCGCACCGGCTCATTTTGCTACAGTTTATCACTTGACCTTTGCATGGATTGGAATGCATTCCACTCTCAGGGGAATGGCGATTGCTGAACCCGATCCTTTGCGGCACGCGAAGCTGAGCATCCACCCACCGCATCCGCAATCTGCCTTCTTGTAGCCTCGCACTGGACGCACAAACAAATGGGTCGAGTCCGCGAGTGAAATATCGTAGACACGACCCTTTGACGCTTCCCGTTGATCCCAATGCCCTCCGTCGAGGACGATTACCCGCGTGTCATGGTTCCATCCCACGTGCTGACCTTGGCGGGAATTTCCTTATCGGTAAACCACGTAGTGGTCACATTCTTGGCTTCGGTGTAGAAGAGGAAGCCGTCGCGCCCCATGGTGTGAAGGTCTCCGAAGAATGACTGCTTGTGCCCCGTGAATCCGAAGACGGCAAGCGGAACCGGAATGCCGACGTTGATGCCTACCATGCCGCCGTCCGTGCGCCGGGCAAACTCGCGCGCGAAGTGGCCGCTTTCGGTATAGATTACCGAGCCGTTGGCGAAGCGGCTGTTGTTCATAAGCTGGAGACCTTCTTCGAAGTTATCTACGCGCTTGATGCAGAGTACCGGGCCAAAGATCTCCTCACGACCGCATGTCATCTTCTCAGTTACATGGTCGAAGATCGTGGGGCCGACAAAGGACCCCTTTTCGCATCCCGCCGGAACCTTTGGATTGCGCCCGTCCAGAACCAGCTTGGCGCCCTCCTTGATGGCTGTTTCGATCCAGTTAAGAACAAACTCCTTGTGCACTTGATTGACGACCGGACCCAGGCCGGTACTCTTGTCGTATGCTGGGCCAAGGTTAACTTCCTTCGCCAGGCGCGTGATAGCTTCCACCAGTTGGTCAGCCACAGCATTCTCGACGACAACTACGGGAAGAGCCATGCACCGTTCACCGGCGCATCCGCAAAAGGAGTTAATAATTCCCTGCGCGGTGCGCTCGATAACCGCATCTTTCAGCACCAGGGCGTGATTCTTTGCTTCGGTGAGCGCCTGAACGCGCTTGCCGTTACTGGCGGCAGTGGCATAAATGTGCTTGCCGACACTGGTAGAACCGACAAAGGTCACGCCTTTGATGGCCGGATGCCGGAGCAGAATTTCCGCTTCATTGCGGCTGGTGGTTACCAGGTTCAGGACGCCGTCGGGCAAACCCGCTTGCTTCCAGAGTTCGGAAATGCGCATCGCCGATTGAGGTACATAACTGGCCACTTTCAGCACGATACAGTTTCCAGTAACGATGCAGATGGGAGCCATCCACCCCTGCGGAAGCATAGCCGGAAAGTTCCACGGCGCGATGCCAGCGAAGACGCCCAGAGGCTCGCGAAACTGGACTGTATCGTAGCCAGTGGAGACATTCATCAGCGACTCGCCCTTCATCATATGAGGAGCGCCGCAGGCAAACTCGACAACCTCAATCGTTTTCAGCACATCGCCAGCTGCTTCATCCCATTTCTTGCCGTTTTCCTGGGCGCAAAGATAGATGAGTTCCTCCAGGTGTTCTTCGAGCAACTGCTTCATCTTGAACAGTACCTGGGTCCGCTTGGTTACCGGGGTGTCACGCCATGCGGGAAAGGCCTTGGCGGCAGCCTCAATGGCCTCTTCGACTTCTTCGGCTGTACACTGCGGCGCATAGGCTATGACAGCGCCAGTCGAGGGATCGTAACACGGCATATACTTGCTGGTCTTGGATTCTCGCCAAACGCCTCCCGCATAGTACTTCAGCTTTTTGGCGGGCTCACCGCTGATGGACTCGGGCTTTGTGCTGCTCGGAACAGAATAGTAACGATCCGTCGTTACAACGTCGGGAACTGCGGTTGCAGTGGTCATGAAGATCCCCTTCGCAAGAATTTTGTTTCATGTCCCTATCGTCTTGTTGCGGGCCGTATGCTACCTCCAGCGCGGATCTTGCCGTTTCGGTCGAGCGATATGCGTCTCGTGATACCTGTCATCTTCATCGTCTCGACTCCCAGATGGCCTGTTTCAAATGCCCTGTCCGGCCAGGTCGTAGATTTCGGCATTTTCATGCTAGCACAACCCCGATTGCCGCATCGATCACGGCGCACTCATAGCACGAAGATGCAGGAACGTCCTTGATCCGGCCCTGGAATTGCAGCATCACAAACTGTCATCCAGCGCGCGGCCGAGGGGAACTGTGTCGAGACATTTCCACGACGCCATTCGCCATTCACAGCAAATTGTGCGCAAGTTTCTTGTCTCACTTTTCGGGTTCGCTCCCAGATACAGTTAGAATTCAAGGAGGGGAATCAGAAAGGGAGCGGGGCGCCCGAGTGGGCACCGCGAACAACGCTCTCCGGCGCTTCCCTGCCACTGCCCGATTAGCCATCAGGATTTTTCCGTGGCTTTGCCCGCAAGAGTACAGTTGGGACAGAACGGGCAGGAATCCTGCTTCTGGACCGAGGAAGCTGGCAGGCATGGCAATGCCGAAACCTTGGAGATGCAATAATGTAGTTTCCCTTTTGCCCGGATGGCGAAACTGGCAGACGCAGCGGACTTAAAATCCGCAGACCGCAAGGTCGTGGGGGTTCAATTCCCCCTCCGGGCACCAAATTTACAATCAAACAACAGGCTTCTAGAGTTGTTCGTTTCCCGAGTGGTCATGCGCTTCACCGTGTGTGTTGCCCTCGTGATGCTTACTCTTCCGCTCGCCCCGCACTTTGAGCAATCGCTCCAGCCCACAGACGGAACATCTCCAGGGATAGAAGCCGAACAGTGGAGCCAGTCTCAAGCGCAGGAATCCTTCCCTCCTGATCCGGCGCAGCTTATGGCTCTGGCAGTTTGTACACAGCATGTTTTCTCACTCCGCAAGATTGCAAGATGATGACGGAAAAGCCAGTGTATACCCAGCCGTCCACGAATTGTTTCTGGACTCTGCGTTTTCCAAGGCGCTGTGTCTCCCCGCCAGCCGCGCCATCCAGGCAGCCAGGAGCCAGGCCCCTGCTGGCCGGTGCTGTTGGCGGCGTAAGCGGCCTGCACATTGCGGCGCTTGGCGATTGGATTAAAGCTAAATACATCAGCGCAGAAGATTGGTCTTCGCAAGATCGATTACTTCGTCGCCGCGTCCACTCAGCACAGCTCGAATCATGTAGAGGCTGAAGCCCCAGGCTTGGTCGGCGCTGATTGTCGGCGGCATGGCCAGTTCCTGCCGATGTACGAGTACCTCAACCAAAGCCGGGCCGTCGTGCGCCAGCGCCGCAACCAAAGCCGGGCGCGGGTATGTCCATTTGTGCTCAAGGAGTTCTGCGACCTCACGTATCGATACCGGTGCCGACGCCCACTGTCTCTGCGCGGATATGGCCGCCCAGCCTACCGAGCGGTTTCCATCGGGTGCAGGTGCGGCCGGGTTCCCTCTTACTGAATGCGCTCGAAGCGGAAGCTGGCTTCGCGCAAGGCATGGCTGATGGCGGTGATGTGGGAGGCGCCTCGGGTTTCGATGGTCACATCGATCACCGTTTCGCCCAGGCTGACGCCATAATAAGCGCGATTGTGGATGGTTTCGACGATGTTGGCGCGCTCGCGGGCCAGAATTTTGGTGAGGTTCAGCAGGGCGCCAGGGCGATCCTGCAGGTAGACGCGGACGCGCAACAGACGGCCGTCTTTCACCAGGCCGCGTTCGATAATCTTGGCCAGCAGCGAGACGTCGATGTTGCCGCCCGAAACCAGCACCACGGTGGGGCGAGGCCGGAGGCTGGTCTTGGACTGGACGACAGCGGCCAGCGCGGCGGCGCCGGCGCCCTCGGCCAGGGTCTTTTCCTGCTCCAGCAGCATGAGGATGGCGCTGGCGATCTCCTCGTCGTCCACCGTGACGATCTCGTCCACGTAGCGGGAGACCAGCGGCAAAGTCAGGTCGCCGGCGCGGCGCACGGCGATGCCATCAGCGATGGTAGCCTCGGCACTGATGGTGACCGGGGCGCCGGCCTCGCGAGCACGCAGCATCGAGGGCAGTTTTTCCGGCTCGACGCCGATGACGTGAATTTTTGGATTGGTTTCCTTGAGCGCACAAGCGATGCCGCTGATGAGCCCGCCGCCGCCGATGGGCACCACAACGGTATCAAGGTGGAGCACCTGTTCGAGCAGTTCGAGGCCGATGGCGCCCTGGCCGGAGATGACTTCAGCGTCGTCGAAAGGATGAATGAAGGTGCGGCCCTCTTCAACCTGGCGGCGCAGGGCCTCTTCGCAGGCCTCGTCGTAGCTGGCGCCGTGCAGGATGACCTCGGCGCCGTAGCCCCGCGTGGCGGCCACCTTGACCTGCGGCGTGGCCAGCGGCATGACGATCTGCGCGCGAATGCCGTGGGCCGAGGCGTGGAAAGCGACTCCCTGGGCGTGATTGCCGGCGCTGGCCGCGATGACGCCGCGCTTGCGCTCCGCTTCGCTCAAGGTGAGCAGTTTGTTGAGCGCGCCCCGCTCCTTGAACGAGCCGGTGCGTTGCAGGTTTTCGAGCTTCAGGTAGAGGGACACGCCGGTCAACTCTGAGAGGTGATGCGAGAGCTGGCAGGGCGAAACATGAATGGCTTCACCGATGCGCGCGCGGGCTGCCTGGATGCTGGTGAGGGTGACGGATTCCAAAAATGTGCCTCCTTGGCTGGGCGAAAAAGCGGGATGAACGACAAAAGTTTCTGAAGCCGGGCAGAAAATGAAAAGGCCACCAGCCGCGTTTGCGGGTGGTGGCCTGGATGCTGCTCGATGGCTAAATCAGGTTCGTCAGGCTCCGTTTCCCGCGTGCGTATTGGAGCCGCTAATTCGCAGGGAGGGAATCGACACGGCTATGCATAGGACCGGAGAGAAGCTCGCAGTGGCGGCGGAGGTGTGCATGACCTTCTTTGCAGTAGAGCAGAGAAGCAGAGGCACGTCAAGAGACCCCGCTCAGGCTCCAGGGCAAGCGCATCTTAATTTCTCTCACCCTGCCAAGCCTTTCTTGCACATAGCAATTCAGATGCATTTGCCCTGGCACAGGCTCATCTTGAGTTGGAAGAGAGTTTGCGTTGGACAAGAGTCCAACTTTTGCTATACTCGTAGGGTGCACCCCAGTGCGGAGGTGGCGAAATTGGCAGACGCACCAGCTTGAGGTGCTGGCGCCGAAAGGCATAGGGGTTCAAGTCCCCTCTTCCGCACCAAATTTCTCTCGTCCGGGTCAGCCGGACTGACCTGGAAAGCAGCTTTAAAGATGAGTTTTCTCTTCTACTTCATCATTGTCCTGCACGTGATTGTCAGCCTGTTTCTAATCGGAGTCGTTCTCCTGCAGCAGGGCCGCTCGGCTGATCTGGCAGGCGCCTTCGGTGGCCAGGGTTCGCAAACCGCCTTCGGCCCGCGCGCCGCGGCCAACGTCCTTACACGGCTCACCACTTGGTCGGCGGTCATCTTTATGCTGACCTCCATCAGTTTGACTGTGCTTTACGCGCGCTCAACCACCCGCTCGCACTCTGTGCTGGACAACTCCACATCGGCGCCCATCTCCGCGCCTGCCAAGTCCGGCAAGTAATCCCTCTTCCGCAAATCGGTTCCACACCAGCGGTAGGCCACTCGGCCTACCGCTTTTTGTCGTATATGGAAAATCTGCGCGAAGTGAAGCTGGCCTCCTCGTAAAACGGCAGCGCGAAAAATCGGCTATGAACCCGGTCAAGTGTGTTAAAAAGCTGTATATTGCTTTGTAGTCAAGGAAATTGAAAGGGAATCCCAGTTTGAATGTGCTTTATGGGCATTCAGGAAAGACAGGTGTCCCGTGATCATAAAGCAATCCTTGAACCTGGCCTCCTTAATTGCGGTGGTCTTTCTTGCACTGCCTCCAATGCATGCGCAAAAGGGCACCCCTGAGCAAATTGCGGCCCGTTATCAAAAGAGCTGCAATACGGGCAATCAACTAGACTGCATCCATCTCGCCGAGGCCTATGGCGCCGGAATCGGCGTCCCCAAGGATGAGAACAAAGCGAATGCACTGATACAACAGGCGGCGAGCCTGTATCAAATAGCCTGTGAAGGCAGCGATACAGTCGCCTGCGTCAAGGTTGGCGACATGTGGTGTAAATATGCCAAGGCCTACGATAGCGCCACGCCGTTGTATCGCAAGGCTTGCGATGGCGGCAATGCGGCCGGCTGCTATAAAGTTGGCCGCGCGTACGCATATGGCCTCGGCGCAACCCAGGACAACGCTCAGGCGGCTGCGTTCTATCAAAAGGCCTGCGAAAGCGGCAATGCGGATGGATGCCACGATCTTGGCGCAATGTACTCCCTCGGCCTAAACGCGCCGGTGCCCCAGGACCAGGCACAGGCGATCGCGCTGTTTCGCAAGGGCTGCGATCTCGGCAACATTGACTCGTGCACAACGCTTGGCCTGATCTACGAAAACGGGAGCGGCGTGCCCCAAAGCAACGCACAGGCGGCGTTGTTGTACCGCAAGGCTTGTACTCTTGGCGACTCGGACAGTTGCGACAAACTGAAGAAGTTGGGGAAGTAATAGGATTTCCGATCTGCCCGCTGCGAACTGAGGAAGGCTTCTAACTTCTTTTGTGCCCGGGATGCCTGCCAGAAAAAATTGGTCCGCGGAGAAAAATCTCCATGAAAATCAGACTGCCCCACTCCCGCGGTTCCCAAACCGAGGCGGAACTGCCCGGTACACCATAGAATAGAAACCATGATTCTGGAGACCTTTCCCGTCGGCCCGCTGGCCTGCAACTGCACCATTCTTGGCGACCCGGAGTCCGGCGAAGCTATCGTCATCGATCCCGGCGACGAGGTCGGCTACATTCACCGCCGGCTCACCGAACTTGGCCTCACACTCAAGCAGATTCTAGTCACCCACGCCCACATCGACCACGTGGGCGGAGCGCTGCGCCTGAAGCGGCTCACCGGCGCGCCCATCCTGCTGAACGAAAACGACCTGCCGCTGCTCAAGATGATGGACTCACAAGCAGGCTGGCTGGGTGTAGCAACGCCTGAAACCGCCCCGCCTGACGAAAACCTGGCAGACGGCCTGCGCGTGGGCCTGGAACGCTACCCCGCCGAAGTCCTCCTCACTCCCGGTCACACGCAAGGCTCGGTCTGCCTACACTTTGCCCCGCTCAAGCTGCTCATCGCCGGCGATACGCTCTTTGCTGGCAGCATCGGCCGCACTGACCTGCCCGGCGGCGACTACGGCCAAATCATCGACTCCATCCACACCCGCCTGCTCCCGCTGCCCGACGATACCCGCGTCCTCACCGGCCACGGCCCCGCCACCACCATCGGCGTCGAACGCCAGAGCAACCCGTTTCTGCACGGGCAGTAAGCCTGTCAGGCTTTAACTTACTGTTCTGTTGGATGCGTATCCAAATAGTCAACCAGCCCGGCAACTCCGCGGCTGAACTCCGCCGCCGGCCCCAGCAAGCTCACCACCAGCCAGCCCGACTCCGCCATCCCGAAGAAGTAGCCGGGATGGACCCAGACGCCGCGCTCCAGCAAAGCCAGCACCGTCAGCTCGTCGGGTTGCAGCGCCGGAATGCGCAGCACAGCGTACCAGCCTCCCTCGGCCTTCAGACGGCTTACCTCCGGCAGCCGCGCCAGTTGCCGGTCCAGCTCGGCGAGGTTGGCCGTCACCCGCGCCCGAATCTGCCGCTGAATCGCCTCGCGGCCCTCGAGCCACGCGGGCAGCGCACATTGCACCGGCGCATTCATGGAGAGAAACGTGTCGGCGATGACCTCCAGACGATCCATCGCCGGGACGGCCTGCGGCCCGGTGGCCACAATCCAGGCCGCCTTCATCTGTGGAAGCCCGGCAATCTTGCTCAACCCGCTCACCACGAAGACCGGAACGCCCTCCAGCCCCGCGGCAAAGCTGGCCGGCGCTGCGCCCAAGCTGTAGTCGAGAAAGACCTCGTCCACAATCAGCGCCAGATCAAACTCCCGGCAGAGCTGCGCCAGCTCCTCGGCCTCCCACGGCTTGGTGAAGTGGCCGGTGGGGTTGTTGGGATGCACCAGGACGATGGCTCGCGTCGCGGGCGTAATGGCGCGGCGGAACCCCTCCGGCTCAATCTGCCAGCCGTAGTCGTAAACCAGCGGAGCCGCCTTCAGGCGCACATCGTCCAGTCCGGCCAGAAAATCGAAGAGCGGATAGCCCGGCTGGGCAACAAGAATTTCGCTGCCCGGGTCCGCAAGCAGCCGAAAAAGAAAGCTGTACGCCTCGCTGGTGCTGGTGGTGAGCACGATCTGCTCCGGCTTCAGCGCCACGCCGTGGGTCGCGTAGTAGTTGCAAACCGCCTCGCGCCCGCGCAGCAGCCCGCGCGGCTGCGGATCGTAGTCCAGCGCCCGCGCATCCTTGAGCGCCGCCAGCAAGTTGGGATCGTAGTCGAAACCGCAGCGTGTGGGATTCGAGGCCGTCAGGTCGGCAATGGGCTTGCCCGCCGCGACACGCAGCCGGTGAGCTCGTCCCAGTTCGCTCTCTTCCGTATTCCAGTTTGTTCTCTGCGAAAAGCGCATCCTCTTACCCTAACGAAAATCTGATAGGTCTGCCCCCCGCAGGGGTCAGGCACAATGGAAACAGGCGTCCCTTTCAACAGTACACGGGCACCCCAGGAGGAAGATTGGCTTTGCGCGCGGTTGTCTTCGACTATGGAATTGTACTCACCGGCCCGCCGGACCCTGCGGCTTGGGCCGCCCTGCTGCGTATCACCGACCTGCCCCTGGCCCAATTCGAGCCGCTCTACTGGGCCGACCGGCCGGCCTACGACGAAGGCAAGTTGACCGGCACCGCCTTCTGGCAGAAGTTTCTGCGCGCGGCCGGGCTGCCGCCAAACCCCGAAACAGTGGAAGAACTGAATCGCTGGGACCAGCGCCTGTGGACCGTCGAGAACCCCGTCATGCTCGCCTGGCAACTCGCACTCAAGCAGCGCGGCTTGCTCACCGCCATCCTCTCCAACATGGGCGACGATGTGCTGGCCAGCGTCGAGCGTGAGTTCTCCTGGATTGACCGCTTCGATGTGCTGGTGTGGAGCTGTGAACTCGGCATCGTCAAGCCCAACCCGGAGCTTTATCGCCACGCGCTCAACCAACTCGGCACCCAACCCGAAGAGACGCTCTTCATCGACGACAAGCGGCCCAACGTAGAAGCCGCGCGGGCGCTGGGCATCCGGGCCATCCAATTCTCTACCGTCGAACGCCTGCGCCAGGACCTGATTGCCGCCGGCCTTGACGCGGAGCTTCCGTTGCCAGCAGTGGAATAACGCCCCTCGCCCGTTACACTTTTCTCATGGCCCTTCGTATCTATGCCGCCACCACCAGCCAAGGCAAGCTGCGCGACTTCCGCACCGCCGCCGCAGCCCACTCGATTCACTTCGCACCCCTGCCAAAACTGGAGGAGATTCCTGCGCCGGAAGAAGACGGCCTGACCTTCGCCGCCAACGCCGCGCTAAAGGCCGTCTACTACTCGCGTTTTGCCCCCGGCGAACTGGTCCTGGCCGACGACTCCGGCCTCGAAGTGGACGCCCTCGACGGCGCGCCCGGCGTGCGTTCGGCACGCTTTGCCGCCGACGCCGGCTTGATCGACGCACCCAACGCCAGCAATAACACCGATGTGCGGAACAATCTGCTTCTGTTGCAAGATCTCGCTGGCGTTCCCCAACCCAAGCGAACCGCGCGCTACCGCTGCGTTCTGGCAGCTGCCCGCGACGGCCAGATTCTGCACACGGCCGAGGGCACGGTCGAGGGCCTGATTCTTGAAGCGCCTCGCGGCAAAGGCGGCTTCGGCTACGACCCGCTCTTCTACCTGCCCGCGCTCAACCGCACCATGGCCGAACTGGATCTGGAAACCAAGCACACCCTCAGCCATCGCGGCCGCGCCATTGCCGCGCTGCTACCCTTGCTGGGCGCCTGATTTTCCAAGGAACTCCACCAAAGAGTGAGACCCCACGGAGTGGGTTGACGGATGTGATATAGGACACTAATAATGATTCAAAATCAGGCCGCGCTTCCCTGCCCCCAAAAACCGAAACCGCCGCCTGCAAGAACCTGGACCTGGAGCCTTTAGGAGCTGACACCGTCATGGCAACTTCTCAACCCTCTGCCGTGCCCACCGTTCAACGCGGCGTTCAGCCGCTGCGCGCCGCACAAGGCTCGTCCTTTCTGTGGCGCAAGCTCCATTCGCTCCTGGGCATCATCCCCCTCGGCGCCTTTCTGCTGGAACACCTGCTCTCGAACTTCGAAGCCCTCAAAGGCCCAGCCGCCTATGGAGCGCAGGTCCGCTTCCTCAACAGCCTGCCGCTGGTGCGTGTGCTGGAGTGGGTCTTTATCTTTCTGCCCATCCTCTATCACGCCTGCTACGGCGTCTACATCTGGCTGCGCGGCAAGTCGAATATCGTCTACTATCCCTGGGCCGGCAACTGGCTCTACACCGCCCAGCGCTATACCGGCCTCATCGCCTTCGCATACATCGCGCAACACGTCATCCGCCAGCGATTCATAGGCATCAGCCTTCCCGAGCACCCCATGGCCGCCTTCGCCAAGGTGCAGCACGAACTGGCCAACCCCTGGATGCTGGCCGTCTACATCGTCGCCATGATCGCCATCTGCTGGCACTTCTCCTACGGCGTCTGGCTCTTCGCCGCCAAGTGGGGCATCACCCCCGGCACACGCGCCCGTAAGCGTTTCGGCTTCGTCTGCGCAGCCTTGGGGCTGGCGCTGGCCATCATGGGACTGGTCAGCATTTGGGCCTTTGTTGGCGGCCAATACCCCAATGCCTCCGAGACACCAGCCCCATCTGTTTCCCTCATCGTTGCCCCGGCAGCCGCCGGAACCGTTTCTCTTTAAGCGCCACGCATCAGTCCGAAAGGAAGAAGGGCGACTTCATGGCAGCACCCAGAATCATCGTGGTTGGCGGAGGCCTCGCCGGCCTATCGGCAGTCATCAAGATCGCCGAAGCTGGCGGTAAGGTTGACCTCTTCTCCATCGTCCCGGTCAAGCGTTCGCACTCGGTCTGCGCTCAGGGAGGCATCAACGCCGCGAAGAACCTCAAGGGCGAAGGCGACACCACCGACAAGCACTTCGACGACACCGTCTACGGCGGCGACTTCCTTGCCAACCAGACGCCGGTGAAAGCCATGTGCGAGGCCGCGCCGGCCATCATCGATCTGCTGGACCGCATGGGCGTGCCTTTCAACCGCACTCCAGAGGGCCTGCTCGACTTCCGCCGCTTCGGTGGCACGCTTTACAACCGCACCGCCTTCGCCGGCGCAACCACCGGCCAGCAGTTGCTCTATGCGCTCGATGAGCAGGTCCGCCGCCACGAGTCAGAAGGCAAGGTCCATAAGTACGAAGGCTGGGAGTTTCTCTCCGCCGTACTCGACTCCAAGGGAGTGGCCCGCGGCATCACTGCCCTCGATCTGCGCACCATGGAGCTCCGCAGCTTCCCCGCTGATGCCATCATTCTGGCCACGGGCGGCATCGGCGCCATCTTTGGCAAGAGCACCAACTCCGTGGCCTGCACCGGGTCGGCGCAATCGGCCGTCTTCCAGCAGGGCGTCACTTACGCCAACGGCGAGTTTATTCAGGTTCATCCCACCTGCATCCCCGGCGAAGACAAGCTGCGCCTCATGTCGGAGTCGGCACGCGGCGAGGGTGGCCGCGTCTGGGTGCCCCGCACCGCCGGCGACAAGCGCCCCGTCAAGCAAATCCCCGAGTCCGGGCGCTTCTACTTCCTTGAAGAGTGGTACCCCAAGTACGGCAACCTCGTTCCCCGCGACATTGCCACCCGCGCCATTCACAAGGTGGTCTACGAAGAGCGCCTGGGAATCGATGGCCAGCCGATGGTCTATCTCGACCTGACGCACATCGACCGCGCCACACTCGACCGCAAGCTTGAAGGCATTCTCGACATCTACGAAAAGTTTGTCGGCGACGACCCGCGCGATGTGCCCATGAAGATCTTCCCCGGCATGCACTACACCATGGGCGGCCTGTGGGTGGACTTCAACCAGATGACCAACATTCCTGGCATCTTTGCCGCCGGCGAATGTGAGTACCAGTACCACGGCGCCAACCGCCTGGGCGCAAATTCCCTGCTCAGTTGCATCTTTGGCGGCTTCAAGGCCGGCCCCAATGCGCTGAACTACGCCAAGAACTTGCCTGCCGCCGAAGGCGATGGCGGCCATGCCAGCGAACTCGTCCGCCAGGCCCGGATCAACACCCAGCTCCTCAACAACAACGGCACGGAAAACCCCTTCAAGTTATGGCGCGAGTTAGGCGAAACCATGACCAAGCACGCCACGGTCATTCGCTATAACCAAGGACTCAAGCAGGCTGACGAAAAGATTGTCGAACTGATCGACCGCTATAAGAATGTGAACCTCGCAGACCGCAGCCAGTGGGCCAACACCAGCTTCGCCTTTGCCCGCCAGTTCAAGAATATGCTGGAACTCTCCCGCGTTGTGGTGCAGGGAGCGCGGTTGCGCGACGAGTCACGCGGCGCGCATTACAAGCCCGACTTCCCCGACCGCAACGACGAGCAGTTTCTCAAGACCACGAAGGCCAGCTTCACTGGCTCGCCCGATGGTCCGCGCTTCGACTACGAAGCCGTCGACACGCAGTACATCAAGCCGCGCCCGCGCCGCTACGACGCAACCAACTGAGCCGAGGAGACTCGCCGATGGCAACCAGGACCGTGCAATTTGAAATCCGTCGCCAAGCCAGCCCCGATGCTCCCGCCGTCTGGGAGAACTTCGAGATCGAGTGGCGTCCCGGCATGAATGTCGTCTCCGCCATGATGGAAATCGCCGCCAACCCGGTCACCGCCGACGGCCGGCCGACCACCCCCATCACCTACGACTCGAATTGCATGGAGGAGATTTGCGGCTCCTGCGCCATGCGCATCAACGGCCGCGCCCGCATGGCCTGTTCAGCGCTGGTCGATAACCTGGAGCAGCCCATCCGCGTTGAGCCGCTCAGCAAGTTCCCCTTGGTGCGCGACCTGCAAGTGGACCGCTCAGTTCTCTTTGACAATCTCATGGCGGTCAAGGCCTGGGTTCCCCTAGACGGCACTTATGACCTTGGCTCAGGCCCGCGCGTCTTTCCGCAGGAGCAGGAGGCCAACTACCCGCTCTCCAACTGCATCAGTTGCACCTGCTGCATGGAAGTTTGTCCGCAATTCAATGAGACCACCGGCTTTGTGGGTGCAGCCACCATCGCCCAGGTCAAGCTCTTCAACAACCACCCCACCGGCAAGGTCTTGAAGGAAGAGCGCCTCCGCGCCCTGGCTGGCGACGGCGGCATCCAGGAGTGCGGCTTTGCGCAAAACTGCGTCGAAGTCTGCCCCAAGCGCATTCCGCTCACCAACGCCATCTCCGACGTAAGCCGCGACGTCCTCCTCCAGAAAGCCAAGGACTTCCTCCGCGGTTGACGATAGGGCTTCAGGCGCAATGTTGTTAGCTGGTGCAAATGCGCTACAGTCTGTGATGGCATATTCTGAGCAGATCAAGGGGCCGGATGCATGGTGCCGTAACCATTCTCAGAGAATTGGTCGGGGCTATCAGGGCGCTGATAAATCAAGTTGCAGGAAATCATTCCAGGCTGCAAACGTATCGGGATAGTACCGCAGAATTCGTTAGTGAGCCGATAGCCAGACTTGATCAGGAAATCAACTTTTGCATCTTGCATATTGATCTCCTCGCCAGGTATAGGGCGCGCCTGCACAACTACGATACGTGGACGGGAAGGTAGGAGTGCCAGATAATTGTTTTCGGTCTGATCCTTGTCGCTCCACCACCAAAATGGATTCTGCTGGTTGATGAATATATTGTGGTCAAAGTAGGGCAGGATCGCAACGTCGTCGCAGTCTTCGCCATCGAGATGATCGAGATAGGTAACAACAATTGTAGCGCCGTCCCGGACATAAGGTTTCAGGAATTGGGCCGTCGCAAAACCGGGAGAATATGGGTAGAAATGATCGTATGTGATTGCATAGCCAGACCAAAGAATCTGCGTACAGGCCATGAACATGAGCGCGGCGCGGCCGATCATTTCGTACCGTGCGGAGCCGAATCTGGGCTCGGGCCAGGTAATCCACAGAACGCATAGCACGAGAGGTACGAGTAGCCCGATATGATAGAATGCCACATAAACGATCCCGGAAAAGACTGCAAAAAACAACACCGGAAGAAGATAAAACAGGCTGCGTCGCGCGCGGAGCCAGAGCGCCATCAAAAACCAGAATGGAACGGAAAGTATCCAAGGCTGGCATATTCCCCAAACAAGCGATACCACGGCGAAGGCAAAAAATGGCCGCGATGGCTTTCGGACACCTGTCATTAGAAGGTCGTGCGGCGGCCAGGACGTCCAGATTGCGAAAGCATAAAAACAAAGAAGAATAAGCGCGCAGAGCAGGAGTTGGCGCTGTCGGTTGGGATTCTTTGCGTCTGCACTGTGCATCTCCTCAAAGAAGTACACAATGGCGAGCCCCCCGGAGATAACCGCAGCGTGGAGCGAGAGATTCGCCAAGAGTCCTAACAAAACGGCAATCCACAAGGGATTTCTCTTCCACTGAAGAGCGACCAGAAATAACATCAATGGAACAAACACATAGCTTCGCGCAACAATAGCGTACTGAAAAAGGAGAAAATATGTGAATGGCAGAGCGAGCTTGAGATAGCGCGGAAATGGGGACTTCAATACAAGAAGCGACGTCGATGCAACGGCGATGGCCCCGCAAACCCAATGCATGCCGGCATAGCTGACGTGTGCATGATTGAGGATCCAAAGCAGAAAATGCCACAGTCCCGGCGTCGACTCATAGCGGATGTGCGTCTGAAACAGCGCGCGAATGGAAAGACTCCGCGCAAGTTGCCATGCCTGAGCTTCATCCCTCCACGGCTCATGGTAGGAGATGGCAAAGGCGACCACGGCCGCAAAAGCAGATATCGTGGCCCACTCAGGCCAACGTGAACGGAGTTCACTGCGCAAGTCGGCGAATCTGGGGAGGCGGTTCATTCCGGCTTCACCGCGAGCTCACTCCCTGGCGAAAAGGTCTCGGCCATGCCGCGTTTTCGATCGTAACCAGCGTTCCGCAGATACATCCACAGATAGAAAATGCTCATCACCAGCAGGATGAGCGGGGTAGGCCGCATCAGCACAACGCTCCGCGTCTGCGCAAAGATCCCGCCTATGCCTAACGGAGTATCCCCAACGAGATTGACGAGAATTGCTAACGGAATATCCGCAGTTAGAGCAACCCCCGCAGTAGTCACCACGAGTGCAATCCACCGGATCGGGCCGCCCTCGGCCCACAGCATGGCGCAGGCGGGAACAGCGAGCAGCAAGAGTTTTGCATCGTAGGACCGATGATAAGTCACTAGCAGGGTGAGAGGGACGACTGCCGCGAGCGCAAGCAGTGCTCCTCGCTGCGAGAAGCGCGACCTAAGGGTCCGAACAAACCATACTATCAGAAGCGCTCCGCAGACCAGATAGCTGACCGGATTGTAGATGCGCGGATCATCTCGGAAGACGCTGATGACCGTCTGCAGATCGATGATCATACCGGGGGTCCGGCCTGCGACGGAAGCGGGTCCCGGGTCATTGAGATCGCCGCGCGTAGAAGTCAAAAGCATATTGGAGTTCAGCTCCCGCGTCCAATGCGGCGCGACGTGCGAAATCCACAGAATGGATGCCACGCCCAGCACAGCGGTCACCGCAAGCGTTTGCAGCGCGCGTTTCCGGCAAACACCGCCAGCTAAAAGAAAATAGAGCCACACCAAACCCGCGTCATGGGGCTTGACTGCGAGGCTGACAGCCAGGCAAAGGATGCCGGCCGACACAAATCGTTCCTCAAGGAAACACCAGACGGCTACCACGCAAAGGCCGACGACGATTCCCGCGCTATTGCCTGTTGTAAAAACAAATTCGCAGCTGGAAAGCAAGATGGCAATCAAGCATCCAGAGAGGATTGGCGCATAGCTCGCTCCGAGATTCCACATCAAGTAGGCGGCAAGGATAAGGCCCGCGCCGGTCAAGATCATCCACAGCGCCTGCGCCACCCCCAAAGGCAGCATCGCAAAGGGAACGATGAGGAGGAGAGTGGTAGGCAAGTTTCTATACAAAGTCACAGTCCGGCGGGCCTGGATGGACTGCGATGGACGTTCTCCGCCCTCGGCCCTGTAAACACCCTCTAACTCACTCTCAATGTAAGGATTGTGGTGTTGAAGCAGGCATCGCGTGCCGTAGTAAATATGCTGGAAATCTAACGGCCCGCCGGGCACGACCCGCACCAGAACAGCACCCCACCAAATGGAAATTCCGCCGCACAATAGCATCAAAGCTAGACCAATCCGGCGCGCCTTCGTCATGTTAAGTCTGCCCTTCCATCGGAAATGGTGCGAAAACTCAGAATAATACTATTGAGTGGCCTTCCCGGACGTGTATCGAATTAGGTGGTCGTGAGCGTAGGGGGCCCCTGCGAAGAGCCTCCAGGCTCTGTGGACGGGGCAGTACGCCGCAGATACACCCCTAGATAGAAAACTCCCATCACCAGCAAGATCAGCGACGCGGGCCGCAGCAGTACAAGCGTCAGCATCTTTCCGAAGATCCCCGCTGTGCCCACAGGCAGAGGATTGCCATGAATGAGGAGAATTGCCAACGTAATATCCCCAGTCAGCACGACTCCTGCGGTATTTACCAGAAGTGCAATTCGCCCAAGCGGGCCGCCCTCGGCCCACAGCATCGCGCAGGCGGGAACGGTGAGTAGCAGGAGCTTGGCATCGTATGGCCGATGATAGGTCACCAGCATGGTGAGAGCCGTAACCGCCGCGAGCGCAAGCCACGCCCTCGACTGCGAGAAGCGCGACCTGAGGGTGCGAACCGACCACGCCAGAAGCATCGCTCCGCAAACCAGATAGCTGACAGAATTGTAGATTCGCGGATCGTCCCGAAAGACGCTTACGGCCGCTTGTAGGTCGATCACCATGCCGGCGGTTTGGCCAGTGACGGAAGTGGGGCTCGGTTCGTTGAGACCGCCGTGTCCCGAAATGGTCGCCATATTGGTTTGCCAATCCTGCACCCAATGCGGCGCCACGTGAGAAACCCACAGGATAGCCGGCAGACATAACACAACAGTTACAAGAAGGGTTTGCAGCGCGCGTTTCCGGTTGACTCCGCCTGCCAATAGGAAATAGAGCCAAACCAGACCCGCATCATGGGGCTTGATTGCCAGGCTGGCCGCCATGCAGAGGATTCCGGCCAGCACAAACCGATCCTTGAGGAAGCACCAGACGCCCACCACGCAAAGGCCCACAACGATTCCCGCCGTATTGCCCGTTGCCAGGAGAACTTCGCTGTTGGCAAGCAAGATGCAAATCAGGAAGAGGCTGACACCCGGCGCATAGCTGGCGCCTATATCCCACATCAGGAAGGCGGCAAGGATCAAAAGCCCTGAGAGGAAAATCAACCAAAGCGCCTCTGCCACCCCATATGGGAGCATCGCAAACGGGGCTATGAAGATGAATGTGGTGGGCAAGTTGACATACAGCGTCACAGTCCCGCGGTGCTTGAGGGACTCCGATGGACTTTCCCCGCCATCCGCCCGGTAAACGCTCTCTAACTCACTTTGACTGTAAGGATTGTGGCGTTCAATAAGACATCGCGTACCGTAGTAGATTGCCCGGAAATCCAGTGCTCCGTCAGACCCGGTATGCGCAACAGAAATTCCCCACCAGATGGAAATCCCGCTGCTCAACAGGATCCAAGCCAGAGCAATCCGCCGTGTCCTTGCCAATCTCATCTTCACTTTCAACACTCCCGGCCACTCGGGACCGGAGTCATGACCGAGAGAGGGGATCTTTACGATCCCAAAATACGGCCTAAAAGGAAAGGGAGAGGACGCATTGGCAATTGATATTGCCGGCGTAGCTCTCCCATGAAGCAAAAAGATGTTGAAGTGTTGTGCCCATGCCCTCTATGGTCAAGGCTTAAGCTAGGGCGTTGGTGAACGCCGTGGCGATATTGCTCAACTCCGTCGTAAGCACGACAGCCAAGGGCTTCATTGCAGCCGTCGAACTGACTCCGATCAGAGCAATGACCAAGGCATATTCAACCAGATCCTGACCGTCCTCCCGCAACATCAGGCATCGCCATCTGTACACATGATGCCAGCATTCGGTCCACATAGGACTGCCTCATCGTTTGTTGAGCAAAATCCTGCCTTTGCATGGAGAGTAATCCTTCACGCCAGATCTGGCGTACAAACATCTCCCGCGGAGGCGCGTGCCTAACTGCCCTGACGATCCACAGACAAGAAACTAAACGACGGCAGTGCTGAACGTTGTGCTGATGTTTGTGAACTCGGTGCTGATGGCGGTGGCCAAAACCTTCATACTGGCCGTGGCGCCAAGGGCGATCAGAGCAACAACCAGGGCGTATTCAACCAGATCCTGGCCTTCTTCGCGGTTCATCAGGTCCTGGAACTTCACATACAGCTTGAGAAGCATGGTATTCATTTGTGTCCTCTCCGTAAGTTGATTTTCCCGGCCTGAGACCGGGGCACCCTCCATCTTGCAATTCGCATGCCATTCATGATCCAGAGGTATTTTCCTTATAAATGAATATCCTACGGAAATAGAGGCTGAAAGAGCGGCGCAGCGTAGTGTATACATTTGTATACACTACGAACCAGGCAGCCCAGCCTTGTATACAGGGCACGAAAGTGTAGTAACCAAAAAGTGGCCAACAGGTTACGGGGTTTATGAGCGGGAAGGTGCTGGCCGAAGAAGCGGGATCAACGCTCAATCCATTCCTCGGCAGAAATGTGCAGGCTAACCTCCCAGGACAAAATCAGAGCCGCCGGGTCGGCTGCACCCTCCGCAAGAACTCCAACTCTCGTAAGAACCTGATCCCACGAAGGAAGTAGAATAGCGTCCATGGCAAGCAAGACGGATATTCCCGCGGCCCGAGCAGAGCACGGCATCGCAGATCTGTTGATCGCAGGCGCCGGCGCGCTGACGCTTGCTTTCATCGCTCTGTTCCTCTGCGTTGCGCCGCTGACGAATGCCGCAGATGGACGCGATTTCGTCGTCTTTTGGGCCACTGGCCAGCAACTCGTCCACCACGCCAGTCCCTATGATCGGGACGCGATGATGCGGCTCGAGCGCTCGGTTGGGTTTCCCGCCGAAGATGGCGTGCCATTCATGAGGAACTTGCCGTGGTGTCTACCCCTTGCGTTTCCCCTCGGATTCATCGGCCCGCGGGCTGGATCGCTCCTATGGTCCCTGGCCCTGCTCGCGTCCCTCTTGTATTCGGTCCGCATCCTCTGGCGAATGCACGGCCGGCCTCGGAATTCTCTTCACTGGCTGGGGGTTTCGTTCGCGCCGGCCGTACTCTGCCTGATGATGGGGCAGACTTCTCTCTTCGCGCTCCTGGGGTACGTTCTGTTTCTCGATCTGCATCAGAGGCATCCCTTAACGGCTGGAATCTCCCTTTGGCTCTGCGCGTTGAAGCCACACCTGTTTCTGCCTCTGGGCGTTGTGCTGCTGGCGTGGATTCTGGTTTCAAAAAGCTATAAGATACTGGCCGGCGCCGTGGCTGCCATCGCCGCCAGTAGCGCGGTTATATCCATCGTCGCGCCTTCCGCGTGGGTCAATTATGCGGTGATGATGCGGACGGCGGGAATTGAAGGTTCGCGCATTCCGTGCCTGAGTGTCGCGCTCCGCTTCTGGATCAGTCCGCAGACAGTGTGGCTCACCTACGTGCCCGTCGTCCTGGGCTGCGCCTGGGCGCTTAGTTATTTCTGGCCTCGTCGCCACACGTGGGACTGGATGGAAAACGGCAGCCTGCTGATGCTCGTTTCGCTCGTTACGGCGCCATATTCCTGGTTTTACGATGACTGTCTGGCGATATCTGCCTTGCTGCATCGCGCGTATCTTACTCGGTCCAGATTGCTATTGCTCCTTCTCCTCTTTGCCAGTATCTTGACCGAGATAGAGTTCCTCTGTGGCGTCAAGATATATTCATCGCTCTACTTGTGGACTGCGCCCGCATGGCTTGCGTGGTATCTCTGCGCATGCGCCTTTACCGGGAAGCCACAAGCCGATTGTGGTTGCCTTCAGGCGGAGCCGAATGGACCCGCGCCGTGCGTTCGGTGATGGAATTCCACCGGCGAGAGGACCCGGTTCCAGCGGAGTAGAATACCCTCATCGTGAGCAAGACTCATATTTCAAAAGCGAAGGCAGACCACGGAATGCGCATATCTGTGTGCGCCCCCGGGGGACTCACGCAAGCGCACACCCATGGAAGAATTCCGGAAACCTGGTGCCAGAAATGACTACGACTGGAGAGCCAAACACACGGCAGAAAGTCCTTCGCGCTGTCGTGACACTGCCATTTGTGACCGTCTGTGGTCTGGCGTTTGGGTTCACCGCCGGGGTTCTCTGTTTTTTGATGCTTTCGAGTAACGCTCCAGCCACGCGCGATTACATCATCTACTGGGCCACAGCCCAGCAGCTTACACACCACGCAAATCCTTATGACCAGCTTGCCGTTACGCGCATCGAGCGCTCCGCGGGGCTTCCCGCCGCGAGTCAACCCGGTTTCATGCGCAACCCGCCCTGGGCGCTTCCACTTGTGTATCCGTTGGGGTTTCTCAGCGCGCGAGTTGGATGGCTTTTATGGTCCTTGCTCGGGCTTGCGTGCCTGGCGGCCTCGGTCCGTTTGCTCTGGATCCTCTACGGCCGGCCCGGCAATCGCCGCTACTTGCTCGGGCTTTCCTTCGGGCCGGCACTGATCTGTCTGATCTACGGACAAACCTCGCTCTTCGCGCTGCTCGGGCTGGTTCTGTTTCTGCGCCTGCATCGCTCGCACCCCTTCCTGGCAGGAATCTCACTCTGGCTTTGCGCGCTGAAGCCTCACCTCTTTTTGCCCTTCGGCGTAGCGCTGGTTGCCTGGGTGCTCATTTCAAAAAGCTACAAACTAGTGGCCGGAGCAGCGGCTGCCATGGCCGCCAGCTGTGCCATCGCATTTCTCATCGACCCGCTGGCGTGGACCCAGTACTCTCAGTTCGTGCACTCTTCGGGAATCGAAAGGGAGTACATCCCCTGCCTGAGCTTTCTGCTACGCGATTGGCTCAGCCCCCACTCGATATGGCTCCAATATCTGCCAGCCGCCGTAGGATGCGTCTGGGCGCTGGCCTATTTCTGGCCTCGCCGCCACGCTTGGGATTGGATGGAAGATGGCAGTCCCCTGATGCTCGTTTCCATCCTCGCGGCGCCTTATTCCTGGATTTACGATCAGGGCCTGGTGATCCCGGCACTGCTGCGGGGCGCATTTCGTACCCGGTTTCAGAGCCTTTTGATCGCTCTTGCGTTTTTGAGTGCCTTGGTCGAAGTCGCGCTCTTCCGCAGCATCTCACACCCCACTGCGATGGCTCTTTGGACGTATTGGACTGCGCCCGCGTGGCTGGTTTGGTATCTCATTGCATGCACTCCCTCCACCAGGTGCGCTAAGGCTTGGTCAACCTTGAGGGCCATGGCGCGGCTCCAAGCTAGGCATGCGCAGACGGTGTGTTCCTGTGAGTCTGGCGTTCCAGGCGAGAAGCAGCGCGCCGACCGAGTCGAGGATAAACTTCACGGCGAGTAACGCCGCTCTGTTTGAGTAACCCAATGATTCATGCTGCTATGCGGCGTGGCAAGAGGCGGGCTTTACTGCCACTCGGCAGAGAGATCCTGCCTCCCGAGGCACAATCTTCACCCCAGAGAAGAAGATTTTCCGCCGGGCAAAGAACCATCCGAGAATTCCAGCGTATCCCCCGGTTGTGTCTGCGTCTTCCGAATCGTGCCGGATGGAAGTTCGAGTACTGAGTGCGCGGTAAGACAAGCTGAAAGCCGCCAAGGCTGCACCTCGCCGCAGAGCTTCCTGATCCGATTCTTGCGGTCCAGATAGATCAGGTCGATAGGGAATCGCATCCAGAAGGTGTGTACGGCTTCACAGGGCCGAATCCACAAACCCTCTCCCTGAGAGAGACACTCGCGCCCGAGAAGGCCCTTATTACGTTTAGAGGCGCTGTCAGCCACTTCCATGCAGGTGGCGAGCACGGTATTGCGCGTCAGGTTTGAGACCCGCAGGCGCATATCCGGGGATGCCTGATGGCACGGAAAAAGTCGATCCCGCAACCCCGATACACTCCCTCTGAACGGAATCATCCGGTTGTCTCAGATCCTTTCGCCTGCAATCTGTCGCAGTCTGTGCCAACCCTACCATTGCTAGCAAGGCTGCCGGCTGCCCGGAAGGGGCAGCCGGAAACCTCATTGAGGCGCGGGTGCGGGTGCGGCAGTGGCTGTTCCAGCCGATGCGGTTCCAAAGGTCACCCCACCGCCTTCGATCGACAACGGTGTCTCGGGCTTCATGCTGTCAATCAACTTCTCCACAGGCATGGTCGACGGCGCGGGGGCTGGGGTGTTGGCGGCAGTCTTGGCATCCGGAGTATTCATGGGGATGCCGGAGTTGGACGGCAGGAACTTGGCCGGGAACTTCAATTGAGGCAACGCATCTCCAGCAGGAATGGGCGCCACAATCTCTGGTGTCACGATCACAATAAGCTCGGTGTTCGCCTTGGTCTTCTGCATCGACTGGAAGAACTTGCCGAGAACTGGAATGTCTCCCAGAAAGGGGATCTTCTGGAAGGTCTCTGATTCGGTGTTGTCCAGCAGCCCGCCGATGACGAAGCTCTGGCCGTCGGCCAACTCAACCTCGGTCTTCACTTTTCGGGTGGTTATGGCTGGCACCTCAAATCCGGAGATCTCCACGGCATCGGCAAAGTCGAGAGCGCTTACTTCCGGGGCCACCTGAAGGCGGATCGTTCCGCGGGGAGTAATGGTAGGAATGAAATTCAGGCGAACGCCATACTCCTTGAACATGATGGTGACCGCCGCTCCCGCGCCGCCCGAGCCACCCTGAACCATGGGATAGGGATATTCTCCGCCCGCCAGAAAGCTGGCCTGTTTGCCGTTCGCCGCCAGCAGGTTGGGCTCAGCCAGAACTTGTGCCCCGATTTTGGTCGTCATGGCCTCAATGGTTGCACCCAGACCCAGACCGGGATAGAGGGCTGAGAGGTTCAGCCCACTCGACTCGGACACTGTGGCGGCCGTTGTCCCGGTAGGAAGGGTGATCGACGGCGGAGTAAACTGTCCGGTTGTAATCGCTCCGATCGTGTTTGCCGCGCCAGTGTTGAACACGTTCATACCGAGCTGTATTTCCTTGCTGCGGTCGACGCTGATAAAGCGCACCTTGAGGAGAATCTGCGGATCGGAGGCTGGCACATTGACATTGAGCAGGTTGATGACCTTGCCGCCAGTGGAGGCGATCTTGGCCGCGCGTTCGGAGCTGTTGATATCCTTGACCGTACCGCGAAGGAAGATTGAGCCGTTCTCGAAGCTGACCTTCAGGGGTTCGCCAGGAAGCTCTGTCCTGAGCTCGCGGCGGATTGCACCCAGGCTGTCGTTCAAGGTAGACGCGCTGACGCGCACCGTCACGTTGAAGAACTGCCGGCCGCCGTGGGTGTCCCAGATAATCAGGCTGGTTTCTCCAACGGTCCTGCCCGCCACCATAATCTCGGTTGGACTTGTCGCATGGACTTCGGCGATGTCGCCCAATCCGATTGCCACCCGCGCGATCGGCCACGCACAGTCAACCAGCACGGTCTTGCCCACGGCGACGGAGAGATCATTTGCCGAGTCCTGCGTGGCGGCGCCGGCGGGTTGAGCAGGAGACGATGGAGTTTGAGCCTGCAGGCCCACCGCGGCACAAAGGACAAGAGACAATGCGCTGCAATATGCGATGTTAATGCCAGTCTTCGCTCTCACTGGTGCCCCCCGGGAGAAGCAAATTTTTCTTGACTCGTTTTCGAACCGTTGATCACCTCAATGGAAAAGGCCTGGGGTGCGGCGCTTTTTGGAACCGCGGTGGGCCGCGGCTTTGCCGGAGCGTTACTCTGGCCCCCAAAGAGGTTCAATGTGGCCGTGCCGGGAACCACAGCAATCTTCGTATCCAGCGGATTGCGCAACACTAGCTGGATTCTCACCTGATTGCTGGCCAGGCTCAAGGTCTCGGCCTGTTCCGGAGTGACCAGCAGGTTGACCACCTGCACCGCCTTCGCTTTGCCTTCAGCGTCCTTTTGATAATCGGTGCCCGCGGACAAGACCTGAATGTTCTGCAGGAGTGTTCTTGCCACAGTGCCCTGTTCGGCGCTTTGCGCACCGGGAGGCATGCCGGAGATAAGAACGTCCACGCGCATTCCGGGAGTAACGAATCCCGACACGTTCACCACATCATCGACCTTGACAGCGCAGGCTCTCATGCCCTGGGGGATGGTGGCTGCCAATCCACCGCCGGAGCCAACCGCGGCCAGGCGGCTCTCAATAATAGGCTCACCCTCATAGAGGTCCGAGATGACGCCCCGCCCAATGGCAGTGCTCTTGTTTTTCTCGAGGATGGCGCCTTGGGGAGGCGTTCCCACAATCTCAACGGTCGTCAGGTTGTCAGCGTTGAGAATGGCTCCGAGTTTGATGTCCGCCTTAGCCGCGACCACGCGCGCAGTGGCTGGCGGTCGCGCTGCCGCTGCCTGATTGCGAACAAGGCGAACGACAAGCATCGTGCATCCGATGGCGATGAGGAAAGCGACAAGAAGGATCGTGAGTAGTCTTCGGTTCATTTGGAGGCCCGTTTGAACTGGCTACCCGGCCAGCTTCGCCTTTCTGTCCCTTGTGGCGATTGCTGCGCCCCAGGAAACCAGCTTCGATTCTAATTCGAAACAGGTGTCGTGCGGACACATAGCCAAACAAGTTCAACTGCGTGTCCAGTGTATTCCCTCCATCTATCATTGAAACGGCTGGTAGGGCCGCCGCATGGAAAGGAGGTATCAAGAGAGTTATGGGCCAGAGCCCCGCCATAGGCGATTCTCTGTAAGATTATAATTGAACTCCTGAAGGGGGGACGGCAGGATCTCTCTCGGCGCTCGACTAAGCTGAGAATGCCTGAAACGCTGCCTCCACTGCAAGATGGGCCAGGCGGCTAGAGGGAGGAGATTCATCCGGTCATGCGGTCTTCCTCTATGATTACGCTTTTTTCGGAACGACCGGAACTGAACCCACAGCCCTATTCTTTTGTGGTTTCGATACTGGCGCATGGCGTCGCGGCTGGACTGGTGTCTTTGGGCATTATCTTTACGCCGACGGTCAAGGCCCCCGCTCTCGCAGAACATTATGTTGTGCGGCATCTTGACCTGCACACTCTTGATACCGAGATGCGGCGCGCCGAAGCCAGCGCTATTCAGGCTTCCCGCCCGCATTCCATCAAGCCCGCGCTTTCGCCGGGCGGAAGCGCGGCCGGGCAGCGGCGGGCTATGCGGCAGATAGTACAAGCCCCGCCGGGACCTCAGACGTTGGTCCAGCCGGATATCCCCAAACCACTGGTACTCACCGAGAAAATTCCGCTACCAGCCGTTGTGATCTGGGATGGAAAGGATTCTCCGGCCAGAACGCTCGTTCCGCCCCTGCCGGAAAAGCCGCCAGTTGCAGAGATACAGCCTTCCACACAGTTGCCCAATGAGGAACAGAATCTGGCGGACCTCGCCATTCCGGCCACTCATTTTGCTGTGCAAGCTCAACCGATTCTCGCCAGCACGACGTCGCCGGTGGTTGTTTCCGGACCCAAGCCAACGCCGCCGGCTCCGGTTACGACCGCGGCAGGGGCCGCGCAGCCAACTCCCACCGCTGTAATCTCACTCTCCGATTCTCGGATGGCGAATGGCAACGTCGCGCTGCCGCCCGTCAACGAGTCGGCCTCCTCGAATTCGCCCGGGGCCGTGTCGCCGGGACTGGCAAAGGATTCCTCGCAGACAACGCAGAACAACCGCGGGCACGGCAACCAGGGCGAAGGCAACCACGGGGAGACTAACCGGGGGCAGGACAGCCGGAACGGCAAGTCGGGCAGAGCGGAAACCGGACAGGCTTCACGCGAAGCCGAAGACCCGCCGGACTCTGCCGCGGCCGCCCAGGTAGCTAAAACTGCTCCTGGACAAACCGCTACCGCGCAAGCCGCTTCCGGGCAAATTGGTTTCGGCCAGGGCAACCGGCCTTCGACTGCCCATATTACGCTGCCCAAGGGAGGCCAATTCGGAGCGGTTGTCGTAGGCTCCTCGCTGGAAGAAAAGTATCCAGAGACGGCCGAGTTATGGAGCAGCAGGTTGTCGTATACCGTTTATCTGCACGTGGGCTTGGCGAGGAGCTGGATTCTCCAATACTCGCTTTCGAGCGCTGACAGCGCGGCCGCAGCGGGCAACATTGCGCACATCGAGGCGCCGTGGCCGTATAACATCGTGCGGCCCAACATAGCTCCCGGCGCAATCGATGCCGACGCCCTCATGGTTCACGGGTTCGTCAATCAGGCTGGCCGCTTTGAGGCGCTGTCCATCGCCTTCCCGCCGGAGTTCGCACAGGCGCAGTTTGTCTTGAACTCGCTTGCCCAGTGGCAATTCAGGCCGGCGACGCAGAATGGGCAAAATGTTAAGGTGGAAATCCTGCTGATTATTCCGGAAGAGCCGGAATAAGAAACTCTCCTGGAACGAATGCCTGAGGCGGCTCGCAGGGATGGAAATCAATCCATCGGCTGATCCCTGAGGCATAACTCCCGGAAGCAAAAGCATATTCCGGACTCGAAGGCAGCGCGTGTTTGCCTTCTGCATATCAGTGCGAAAGCCCTGACCTGGAGCGTGTTTTATAAACCCGCTTTGTATCAGGGCACGACTGGTAGGTCAGGGCTTCAGCCCTGACTGCCGAAAAAGGTCCGGAGACAGAGGGTTGTAACCCCTGAGGGATTGCAGCCGAAACAAGGTAGCTATTTATGAAACACGCTCTATGCTGATTTAAACAAAGCATCCCGGCGAGTCCAATAAGCGGACCTGCCGGGACGCGGACTTTAGTCTTCTTCTGACGGTTATGTCGTGCCGTTGGGGACCAGCCGCGGAGTCGAGAAAGTCCGCGTGATCGCCGTGAATATCTGCTTCAGGTTCGTGAAATTCAGTTGATTGGGCGACTTGCAGCCATCGCCGTCGTCGGAATAGAAATACCCCGGAGACGAGGCCATATCCTGCAACGTCGTGCAGGGGCTGATGCCCTTGTAGGCGCTATAGGTCGCATCTGTCGTGCACCCCGACGTCGGCGCACCGTAGCCCACCGTGTAGACCCTGGTTCCGTTCGCGCCGTTGGCGTTCGGAGTGACCGCGGCCGCGGCGGTCGCCAGGATCGCCTGCCCGCACTGGCCCACGGCGGAGGGATAAGCATACGAGTTCTTGTTGCTTCCGCTTCCGGTTCCGTTCAGGGTGCCCGTTGTCGCCTTAATCTCGCCGCTGGAGCCACTGGCATTCATGTTGCCATCGCCAAGGATGATCATGGCGTTCTGCGTGCCAGGATTTGCTGCCTGCTGGGCGATAAGCGCTGCTTGCGCCGCATAGATGACTTGCGCATAGTAGGTTCCCTCGCCGCCCTTGGCCTGGATTCCGGTGCAACCGCTCTTCCCCCCAGCCGCGATCGTTGTAAGCGAACTGGGATTCAGCGTTGTTGTCGCGTCTGTCGTGCGGTAATCGTGCGAAAACGGAGTGATCTGGTAGGTCAATGTCGAAGGCAGATTCAAAAGGCCATTCGCTAACGTCCCGGTAGTCACGTTTTGAAACGTATACGGAGATGGGACAGGAACGCTCGCGCCGCAAGTGTAATCGTTCGCATTCGTGCCGTTGCCTGTGGTGGTTGTACCGGATGTCACGGCGGGAAATACAAACAGGCTGACACTATCGACGGGCGTGCTGCTTGAGGTGCAGGTTGTTCCAGAGGCGCAAGGGTACATAAGTCCCAGCATCGTCTGGACACCCTGTAACGCGCAGGATTCCTGTGTGCCACTGCATTGCAGGCCGCTATCGGTAGCAGTCATCGAACTCGTTGTATCGAGGATGACCGCAACATTATACGGAACCATTGGGCCGCCAGCCATTGCCGCGGTCGCGGTTGCCGAAATGTTGAACGCGGGTACACCGAACATTCCTCCGAACCACAACGGCACCTTCGCTGTCTGCGTCACTTTGACGGCATTGTAAGCTCCGCTGGGGGTGCCGGTGGCGGTGGCGCATCCCAGTCCCTCATTAGTCGTCAGGGTGGTCAGGCACTGGTAGGTCGGGGTGGACCCCAACGATACGTTCGTCAGGGCCGAAGTAGCGCCATGATCACCTGGAAGGGCGCTGTATGCAGTCACGGCGGTCGTTGCCGCGGTTGTGTTGGGCAGAGCCGCAGCTCCAGCCAATGCGGCCGCATTCGAGGAATTCTGAAGCTGCTCGCGAGCATAGAAGGCATGACCAAGGTCAATCGCCACACCGGCAACTCCAATAAACGCAACCATGCCCACAACTACCATAGTCATTGTCTGGCCGCGTTCATCCTTTAGTAGTCTGCGTGCATGAGATACTCTGTGCAGCTTCATTGGACAACTCCCCTTTCAATAGACTGTGACTGGTTGGGTCGCCGTTAGGTTTCCCGTCATATGTTGCATGAACACTGGAATCCAGGTGTACGGATAGCTCACCGTTAGTGAGCCCGGCGTATTGTTGGTCGTGGTCGGATACAGAGCTGAGTACGCCGCGGTGCAGGAAAACCCCGTTCCCGTCGTTGGACCGTACGTAACATTCGTGCCGGAAGAATTCTGAATCGTCACCGTGTAAGTCAAGTTCGCCGCCTTCCAGCTTGGCAGCGCGCCGGAAACTGATAGTTCGATGGCATTGCACGGGTCGCCCGTCACACCTCTGGCGGTTGCAAGCTGCGAAAGAGCGGCGTAGGACGTGGCGCCCGCAAGCTGCTCATAGCTGAGCATGCCCAGGCCGAGCGAAAACATGAATGTCAGCGTCATCAGCAGCATCGGCAGCACCAGGGCGAACTCAACCAGGGACTGTCCCTCGCCGCCGGAGCGAAGATAGGCGCAAAGCCGGTCACCGATTGACCGGGCTTCGGCTCTCGTTCTGCCTAATGCCGCGGCACGGCAAAAGCCGTGCAGAAGCACCTTGGCCGGTTCGCGCAGATCGCTCATTATCTTCACCATCTTATTGTCCAGTACAAAAGCCCGGTTTGGCAATGCATTTTACACCTGCCACACTAAAGTACTCAAGTATTTTCTGTCCGCCCCAATTAACGCCTAGCTTTTTGCCTTTCGGAGCCGCTCCAGAAATTGTTCGAGTTCCTTCTTGTCCGCCCCGTTCACCAGCGGATTCAATCCTTTGTGCGCAGCCGGGGCATCCAGCGGGATGAACTGCAGGCCAACGCCGTCGTTGCCCCAGCGAACGGCCCTGGAGTGCACTGAGATCGCACGCCCAGCGCCTTCTTCTCCGCTGTCTGCTTCTTGCAGCGTCATCAGAATCAGGGTGCCGGGGTACCAACGCTCCTCCGTCACCACGTACAATCCTGTCGTGCTGATGTCGCGGATGGTGTGCGCCTTCGGAGCGCCGCCCGTCCAATAATAGGCAGCCAGGCCGGGTAAGGACTCCCGGGGGGCTTTCCTCAGATTTGGAGCTTTTCGCGGATCAGGAGACCACCAGCGCTTCAACCAGTTCTTCGGCGGCTGGACGTCCTTCATCCCCGGCTCAATCAGATCCATCTCATACGTCTGCTTGGATTTGGGCCGCTCCTCCCCCGAGCGCTCCCCCAATTCCACCACGCCGGGACCGCCGCTCCAAAGCGGCTTCCCCCTCAAAAGAACGGCGCTTTGCACGCCGCCGCCAAGGCCGCTCAAGCTGGAAAACTTCTCCAGGCGGCCTTGCATCTCCTCGGCCGCGCACAGCGCCAGTTGATCGCCCGATTGAGTCTGCGATGAATAGATTGAGTGGATTGGCAGCGCCAGAACGCTTGCGGCATGCGGACTCGAAGGCGAGACGCGGAATGTGGGGAATGACTCCACCACCTCAATGACCCGGCAATCCTCGTCCAGGTAAATTAGATCGAGCGGGGCTTGCATATCCGTCTCCGGAATCCCTCGGAACGGCGTCATCCAGAGGCCTTCGCCGGACTTTAGCGCCAGCTTTCGAAGCAGACTCTTGAGGTCCGCGGAGGCAAGATCAGCGGCAGCGACCTCAAGGCCGAGAAAGCATTCGCGAGTCTGGTTGTATGCGCAAAGTCTTCGTGATTCCATTAAACCTCCGGCCCTCGGCGAGGACCCGGCAACCGCGTGCTACCTCAGAGTTACAACCATCGACTCAGCCTCTTGTCCCGGAAGCGCTCATGCATGTCCTTATCCTTGCGCTCGCCGGGCCAGGCGCAAACCCTGCTTGCCTGTCGCAAAAAAGACAATCGCATCAGCCTGAAAGCCGTTTAAGAACACACCTCACCGCGCCCGCTGCCAGCATCGGTAACGGAGACAATCATTGCCGAAACGGCAATGCCTCCGGCCAGCGGGATGATCGAGCGGCCAGTGAACCTCGCGCAGTTCTGCGGCGCCACTGGCCCACCCGTTAAACCCGCGCTACTTGACCCGCGTGCGGCGCCGCTGGATCAAAACAATCAGAATGACAACTGCCAAAACGCCGGCGACAATTTGAATAATCGTGGTACTGGCCATAACAACCCCTCTTTCTTACAGCAAAATGCCTGATGCGCTCCCCGATTTGAGCGGTACATGCACAACACCGGGCGCCAAAGTGGCGAAATCTCCGGCCCGTAAAACTGCGGACCGGCCAGCGAAGCGTGCACCTTGACGGCGCCGCCGGAACAAAAACGTGATCCGTGTTACTTGACCCGCGTACGGCGCCGCTGGATCAAAACAATCAGGATGACGACAGCCAACACGCCGGCGACAATCTGAATAATCGTAGTACTGCTCATGTCGATTCCTCCTTCCTCAATGATTGAGAACCTTGAATGATTCAATGATGGAAATGAACGCGGGCCCAAGAACCACCACGAAAAGCGAGGGGAAGATGAACAGCACAAGCGGAAAAATCAGCTTGATCGTGGTCTTTGCCGCTGCCTCCTCCACTGCCTGCACACGCTGAGTTCTCAAAGTGTCGCTATGAACGCGCAATGTCTTGCCAATGCTGGTTCCAAACTGTTCCGCTTGAACCAGCATGGAAACAAGATTGCGCACGCAGTCGACGTCCGTGCGTTCCGCCAAATGTTTCCAGGCCTCGCCACGAGGGCGCCCGGCGCGTTGCTCCAGCACCACTATGCTCAATTCATCGCACAGCTCCGGCTGGGCCTGCATCAATTCCACTGAAGTGCGTGCTGCTGCCTGGTCCAGACTCAGGCCAGCCTCGATGCAAATCACAAGCAGATCGAGCACATCTGGCAAGCCGCGCCGAATGCGGCTTTGCCGGGTGGAAATCCTCTTTCCCAGCCAGAAATCCGGAGCCAGAAATCCCAACACCAACGCTAAGATATACGCGAACCCGGTCATTTCCCCCAGTCCGGTGACCAGGCAGACAACGCAAAGCAGGAGCGGAACCACTACTTTCGAGCCATAGAACAGCTTGACCGCGGACTCATTGCGAAAACCGGCGCGCCGCAGACGCGTCAGGACCACGGATACCTCGGCCTGACTCTTCGGCAGAATGTTCTCAAAGTGCTCGACCACACCGCCGATCGAAATGCCGGTCTGCTGGATGGCGCTCGCCAGGGATTTCTGCTTGGGGTGCGGGTTGATTGCGTCGGAGATCCGCTGAAGCATTTCTTCGCGATAGAACAGCAGCAGTCCACCGCTCACGATCAGCAGAAAAACGACGCAAAAGGTAAAAATTCCAATTCTCATCGCTCACCCTCAAACGTCCATATTGACGATGTGGCGAATGATCAATCCGCCAACCACGATCATGCCGCCAGCCGTCCAGAGAAGCTTGATACCCGTTGGATTCTTCCACAGGATGCTCATCATTTCCGGATTGACGAAATACAAGCCAGCTCCTAGCGCCACCGGGAGAAAAGTGAGTACCCACCCCGTCATGCGCCCCTGGGCCGTGTGGACCCCGACCTGCCGCTTGAGGCGAAACCGCTCACGGATGACATGAGAGGTCTTGTCGAGGACCTCGGCCAAGTTTCCCCCGCTCTCCTTCTGGATCATAACCGCGGTTGCGAAAATGCGCAGGTCTTGCAGAGGAACGCGTTTGAGCAGGTTGTCCAGGGCGGTCTTCACCTCCAGGCCGTAGTTCTGCTCCTCGAAACACGCCTTGAATTCGCAGCCGATGGGATCCGCGCATTCGCGGGCCGCCGAGCCGAGTGCGGCGATGAGGCTGTGCCCGGCGCGGAGAGCGCTCACCATCAAATCCAGCGCTTCCGGCAACCCCTGTTGAAACATGTCGAGGCGCTTTTTGCGTTTATGGAATACCCAGGTAAATGGCAAAGCCCCCATCAGCAGCCCAACCGGCAACGCCGCGAGGAGGGAGTCGAAGCGAAGGTCTATCAGAGAAGCCCCGATCACAAAGCAGAGCCCGCAAAGGGAAAGCAGAACCCCGGCGTTCCACTTGATATCGGCCTGATACAGCAGAGTCTGCAAGCGCGGCGCCAGTTCGAACTGGAGCAGCTTGCGATTGAGCCAGGGAATACTGCTGAGCAGTTCGTTCTTGCGAAGATCGACGCGCTGGTCGCGCTCTTCCGGGCTGTCGGTGGCCAGGGCCGAGTCGAGCGTGGCGTGGACCTGTTTAGCCTGCTCGGACGCCCCGGTCCCGGCGGCGGTCATCAGCAGAGCAACAACCGCGAACACGCCCAGGAATATCAAACCAATCATCAATCCCATTTCGGTTTCCCTCCCTTCCGCTCAATTGACCTGCGTTTCACGCTCGAACAGAACCGGCGGCAGGACGATACCTGAGACGCGAAGCCGTTCGAGGAACCGGGGACGGATATGGGTTGGCTGGAACACGCCGATGACCTTGCCATCGGGCCCGATTCCTTTCTTTGTGAAAGTAAATATTTCCTGCATGCTGATGACGTTCTCTTCCATGCCGGTGATCTCAGAGACGCTGGTCACCTTGCGCGTGCCATCGCTCATGCGGGAGGCTTGAACGACAATGGTAATGGCTGATGATATCTGCTGGCGAACGGATTTTTCGGGCAGGTTCATATTGGTCATGGCGACCATCGATTCGAGCCTGGAGATGGCGTCGCGGGGAGTGTTGGCGTGAATTGTAGTCATCGAACCTTCGTGGCCAGTATTCATCGCCTGCAGCATATCAAAGGCTTCTTCTCCGCGCACCTCGCCAATGATAATGCGGTCGGGGCGCATGCGGAGGCAGTTGATCAGCAGTTGGCGCTGGCGAATCGCCCCTTGCCCTTCGATGTTGGGCGGACGGGTTTCCAGACGCACGATGTTCTCCTGGGCCAGACGGAGTTCGGCCGCATCTTCGATGGTGACCAGTCGTTCGTTGCGCGGAATGTACTGCGACAGGATGTTCAGAAAAGTGGTCTTGCCGGCGCCCGTTCCGCCTGAGATGAGGATGCTGATCCGGGCTTTCACCGCAGAGGAAAGCACCTCCATCATCTCCGGAGAGACGCTCTTCAACTGAACCAGCTGATTGGCGGCCAGGGGGCCTGTCCCGAAGCGGCGGATGGACAGGGAAGGTCCGTCCAGCGCCAGCGGTGGGATGATGGCATTGACACGAGAGCCGTCGGGCAATCGGGCATCCACCATCGGCGAGGACTCATCCACTCTGCGGCCCACGCGCGAGACGATGCGGTCGATGATCTGCAGCAGGTGCCGGTCGTCGCGAAACGTCGTATCGACCCTCTGCAGAAGCCCGCCCTTTTCAATAAAGACATGATCCTTGTCATTGACCAGGATGTCTGAAATCTTTGCATCCCTCAACAGCGGTTCCAGTGGGCCAAGGCCAAAGACTTCGTCGAGCAGGTCCGCCTGTATCCTTTCCTGTTCGTCGAAGTTCAGGGGCACCCGCTGCTCGGCGATGATCTCCTTGACGATGCCGGCCACTGCCTGCCGCGCCTGACTGGAATTGACGCGCGACAGCTTCTCCAGATCCAGCTTGGAGATTAGCGTCCGGTGTATTTCCGCCTTGTACTTTTCCAGATTCAGCAGTTCCACATTCTACCTTTCATCGGGACAAGATACTCGCCCGCGGCGCCAGCATTTCAAAGAGAGGCCCCCGCCCAAAAAGCGGGAAGAAGCCATAGGGCTCATCACCCACCTAAAGTGAAGGCCACGCTCACCGTGGTCTCCACCTCCACCGGTTCGCCGTCGAGCAGGTAGGGCCTGTAACGCCAGGTCCTCACGGCATCCAGCGCGGACTGCCGCAACATGGTCGGTCCGCTGACAACACGAAGATTTTCGATCAACCCGGTCTTGGAAATGGTGGCTTGAATCACCACCGTGCCTGAGACGTGGGCTCCCTTGGCAATCTGCGGATAAGTCGGAGAGGTCTTCTGAACCAGCAGGCCGCCGGCAACGCCCGCCGAAATGCTCATCCTCTTGGGAGCCTCGACCTTCACCTTGGGTCCGTTCTGTCCACTGAAGACGTTGCTCGCCGCGCCGCCGCTACCGCCCAAGCCATCCATCCCGGCCCCCGTAAAGCCCGATGAAGGCGGCGGTTCCTTCCCGGCCAGCATCTTCAGGTCATTTGAAATCCGTGAGGGTGCGCTCAGCTGATGATTCATCATCTCCGACTGTGCACGCAGGCGATCTGGCTGCGTCGCTGCCGCCGCCGGCGCATTCGTCGGCGTTGTCTGCGGCGTACCCGTCGTCGTTGTCTGCGGCGCACCCGTCGTCGCCGACCGAAGCGCAACCGATTGCTTCGGCATCACCGTCGTGGACCGCGATCTGGAATAGCCGAGCGAAACAATGATGAGCAGAATCGCAATTGAGCAGAGGACGGCAATTGGCACCATCATCTTATGCTTGCCCTTGCTCTCGCCCCTGTCTTTCTTGCCTCCTTCATCCACGCCTTGGAACAGGCGCGGCTGAAAAACCTGCTCGGCTTCCGCGTAGGCTGCCGCCGATGTGCGCGAAGCGGCGTTGGGCTGCGGATCAGCCTCGGACAACACGGCAACTCGAGCTGCCGCAGGTTTGGCAGGCTGTTTCGCGGGAACATCCCCGTTATCCCATTCGCTGAAATCAGCGGGTAGCGTTGCGGGTTGCGCCTTCTCTATTTCTTCTGGAGGTACCATTGGCCATCGGCTCCCTTCACATAGGTAGCGCCTTTGTAACTGCGCGTTTCAAGTTTGTCCTGCTGGTTGGGGGTACTGCCATTTTGCGACGTCCCCTTTTTCGCGTCCGCCTGGTCAGCGCGGTCCGCATCCGCAGCGACGGTTGCCGGCATGAGCGAATCGATGTTAGGCAACCCTTCTACCACAAGCGACACCGAGGCTTGCGCCGTGGTGTAGTCTGCGGTGTCCGTTGGAGTGAAGGTTACCGAAAGTGTCTGTGTTCCTGCCGCAATCACGGTGCCCGCGGCGGGGGTGTAGGCAAATGTCCCCGGGACCAATGCCGTGGCATTGAGCTGGGTCGCGCTCAGCGGGGTACCGTAGGAAATGGCTGCGGGTCGCGGCCATGTGATGATGGGCGTTGCCTTGGTGACCGTGAGCTGCACCGTGGCCTGCGCCGTCGCTTCGTCCGTGCCGTCCTTCGGGGTGAAAGTTACTGAAAGCGTATGCGTTCCCGCCGCCAGCGTTTCGCCCGCCGCTGGAGTGTAGGCGAATCTGCCAGGAACCGATGCCGTGGCATTGAGCTGAGTCGCGCTCAGCGCGGTGCCGTGGGAAATAGCCGCAGGCGTCGGCCACGTGACGGTTGGCGTTGCCTTGGTGACGGTGAGCGACACGGTAGCCTGCGCCGCGGGGAAGTTGGCATCTGTCGGTGTGAAGGTGACCGAGAGCGTATGCGTTCCCGTCGCCAGCACCTCGCCGGCGGCAGGAGTATAAACGAATTTTCCCGGAAGCGGCGCTGTGGCATTCAGTTGCGTGGCGCTCAGCGCGGTGCCGTGGGAAATGGCAGCCGGCGTCGCCCACGCGATCATGGTTGGTTTGGCCTTGGCGACAGTGAGCGACACCGTGGCCTGCATCACGGCATAGTCCGTCCCATCGGTCGGAGTAAAGGTGACCGAGAGCGTATGCGTCCCCACAGCGAAGACCTCGCCCGCCGCGGGAGTGTAGACGAACCTTCCCGAAACCGATGCTGTGGCATTCAGTTGAGCGGCGCTCACCGCCGTGCCGTAGGTAATCGGAGCAGGCGTCGGCCACGTGATGGCTGGTTTTGCCTTGGCGACGGTCAGTGACACGGCGGCCTGTGCCGGCGTGTAGTCCGCTGCGTCCGCCGGAGTGAAGGTTACCGAAGGCGTATGCGTCCCCGCCGAGAGTACGGCGCCTGCGGCAGGAATGTAGGCGAACTTTCCCGGAACCGATGCCGTGGCATTGAGCTGCGCGGCGCTCAGCGCCGTGCCGTACGCGATCGGAGCAGGCGTCGGCCACGTGATGACCGGCCTTGCTTTAGTGATCGTGAGCGACACGGTGGCCTGCACTGCCGTGTAGTCCGTGCTGTCCGTCGGAGTAAAGGTTGCAGAGAGCGTATGCGATCCCGCCGTGAGCACCTCGCCTGCCGCGGGAGTGTACGCAAATTTTCCCGGAACCGATGCCGTGGCATTGAGCTGAGTCGCGCTCAGCGCGGTGCCGTAGACAATCGTAGCTGGCGCCGGCCACTTGGTGGTTGGCGTTGCTTTGGTGACGGTAAGCTGCACAGTGGCTTGCGCCGGGGCGTGGTTCGCGCCGTCTGCCGGAGTGAAGGTGACCGAAAGTGTCTGTGTTCCCGCCGTAATCACGTCGCCCGCGGCAGGAGTGTAGACAAACTTCCCCGGAATCGATGCCGTGGCATTGAGCTGAGTCGCGCTGAGCGCGGTGCCGTAAACAATCGGAGCGGGCGCCGGCCATGCGATGGTTTGCGTTCCCTTGCTGACCGAGAGCGTCACGGTGGCATGCGCTGCCGTGTAGTCCGTACTGTCCGTCGGAGTGAAGGTTACTGACAGTGTCTCTGTTCCTGCTGCCAGCACGGCGCCTGCCGCGGGAGTGTATGCGAATTTTCCCGGAACCGATGCCACGGCATTGAGCTGTGTCGCACTGAGCGCGGCGCCGTAAGCAACCGAAGCGGGCGTCGGCCACTTGATGGTTGGTGTTGCCTTGGTGACCGTAAGCAGCACAGCGGCTTGTGCCGTGGTGTAGTTCGCGCCGTCTGTCGGAGTGAAGGTGACCGCGAGCGTCTGTACTCCTGCTGCAAGCACGTCGCCCGCAGCGGGAGCGTAGACAAATTTTCCCGGAACCGATGCCATGGCATTGAGCTGTGTAGCGCTGAGCGCGGTGCCGTAGACAATCGGAGCGGGCGTAGACCATGCGATGGCTGGCGTCCCCTTGGTGACCGTGAGCGACACTTCGGCCTGCGCCGTCGTGTAGCCGTCGGCGTCCGTCGGGGCGAAGGTTGCTGAAAGCGTATGCGTTCCCGCCGTGAGCACCTCGCCTGCCGCCGGAGTGTACGCAAATTTTCCCGGAACCGATGCCGCGGCATTGAGCTGTGTGGCGCTGAGTGCGACGCCGTGGGCAATTGGAGCGGGCGTCGGCCATGCGATGGTCGGCGTCTCCTGATTCACTCCGCTGGCCTCAGCTTTCTTCAGGTGCCATTCGCCATCTGCGCCCTTTACATAGGTAGAACCTTTGTAAGTGCGCGTTTCCGCTTCGACCTGCTGGTCGGGGGCGCTGACGCTTTGTAGCGCCTCCTCCTTCGCGCCCGCAAGCTCCCTGTGGTTCCCATTGTCCGTTGGCGTGAACGGCTTCGGCGTTTCTGCCGTCACTGCGGTACTCGCGGCAGGAGCCGGGACGGGCTTCGCCGGGATCTTTGCTGCGACGTCCGGCTTGGCGACGGCTTTTTCCTCCCCCGACACCAACCCTAGCTGCGTGATGGCCGGCGCCTCCTCGGGACTGGACATCTTCGCCGAAATACTCCGGCTGAAACTCTTGAGGCTGAAGCCTGCCTGCTTCTTAGTGGCTGGGGGCAGGCCACAAGCAGCCCGGGCCATCTGGTGGATCAACCGCGAAATGGGCGAATCTTCAAGCGCCAGCGGAACGGCGGTGGCCTGCATGCGCCGCACCGCGCCGTAATCATTGGGGATTTTCCACTGAGCCGGCCTGGTGAGCGCCTTCGTAATTTGCTCTTCAGGCACGCCCATGGCGCGATGTTCATACCGGTTGAGCACAATCTCCAGTTTCGGAACCCCGGTCGAGAAGAACTGCGAGATCAGGCGATTTGGGTTGCGCAGTCCGGCGATGCCGGCCTGGATAACCAAATAGACCGTGGCGCCATCTTTGAAGAGACTGGTTCCCGTCAAATCGAGTCTCGACCCCATATCAACGACCACGTTGTCGAAGTCCTGACGCGCAACTGCGATCAGCCTGTCGATAGCCTCATCGGTGGCATGATACTGAGGAAACTTGCCGGGAGCCGCAAGCACCGAAACTCCCGAGCTGTGCTTGACCAAGAGCTTCGAGAGAAAACTCGAATCCAGCCGGCCGGCGCTCTGAAGAGCGTTGATGGTCGAGTATTCGGCAACCACTCCAAGGTTCAGCGCGGCGTCTCCCAGCGGGAGATCAAGATCGATCAGCAGGGTGCTTTGGCCAGACTCCTGCGCCATCGATACCGCAAAATTGCAGGCCAGCGTGGTCACACCGTCCCCGCCCTTGGCGCCGAGAAAGGCCATCAGCCTTCCCCCCGTCTTCTTCGGGAGATGCGGTGCCGGGCGGCGGGCCGAGGCCCGAACCAGCGCTTCAGCCATAGTGTTCTGCGCAAAGGGCAAGGTGAGAAATTCGCGAGCCCCCGCGCGCATACAGCGAACCAGCAGTTCCGAATCGGCCTTCACCGAATAGACCATCACCGTCGCCGCGCCGTTGGCGCAGATGCTCTCCACCAGCTCCAGCGCGTATTCCGGGTTAGTGTCCAGGTCAATGATGATGACGTCGTAATGCTGCTCCAACAGCTTTGGCACATCGTCCAGGCTGGGAGGATAGGAAGAAAACTCGCGGATTTCTCCGCCTTGGCATCCGGCCAGCGCTGTGGCTGCCGCCTTGCGGCGCTCTTCGTCCGGGCCAATCAGCGCAATCGACAGAATGTCTCCGCCGAGCGAGTCTGGATACTGATCATCGAGATATTGGGAAGATTCTGAATTCACGGAATTTCTGCCTCCTGCCGCGTGCAACTTTCCTTGCGGATTAGCCGAGAATCGATAAGACGATTGCCAGTTCGACATGAAACCTAGCTCCAAATTCTCAAGAGAAGAAGGACATCAGCGTTCCGATCGCGATCGCCGGAGCGTAAGGCATTCTGCGTTTCAGGGGGTTGGCGAGAGTCAGTTCCGGATCGCGATGCATTCCACGCTTCCTCCAACCGAAGGCCAGCTCGCCCGCACCCGTGAACAACTCCTTGAAAAATCCTCCAACGACCGCCCAGCACAGCACCATGATTCCCCCGATCATGCCGGTCATGATCAGGGCGATGAACAACTGTTTCGGGCCAATCCAGGCCCCCAGCGCAGCACACAGCTTCACGTCCCCGCCGCCCATGCCGCCCAGCCAGAAAAGAAAGCCGAAGATCAGCAGGCCAAGAGCCAGGCCGGCGAAGCTTTGGCCAAGACCATGCCAGTACCCTTGGCGGATACCGCCCCAGTCAGGACGCCAGGGGGAAACCACGATTCCCGCCAGCAGAAAAGGAAGCACCAGCCAGTTGGGGATGCGGCGATTGCGCAGGTCCGTGAACGTCGCCACGGCGAGTACGATCAGCGTTGGCCACCAAGCAAACGAATGCATCCCCATATTCCTTTTCCCCCACCCGCTTTCCGGGAGAACTTCATTATTGCAGTTGTCTGACCATTGCAGCAATTCTCTGACCAAACCGAAAAACCCTGAAAACTGCCCGAAATCAGAGAGTTGACGGCACCCTTCCCTGACCGGTGTACACGGATGTTTACGGGGGCGCGTTCCGGAGTGAAGCGGAGTGTATACACCCTCCAGGCATCCCACCTTTCAGGACTGCCGGTGCCGTATGCGGCAGAAGCAAGAGGCGGATTCGCAGTAAAACCAGTGACAATCCAGGTACACTTTTGGGCGCTCTTGGGGGGTGTCTGAATGTTAAATACCTGCGCCCTGTGTTACCAAAGAAGCAACAAGAATACACCAACGGGGTGTGCGCATGATTCGGCCGGGTCTTCGACCCTGCCGGCAGGCCCTCCGCCTCTTCCTCTTCCGAACAGGCTTTACTTGCGCAAGTAGCAAATAAATGAATAGCATCCGTCGCATGTCGATCCCGGCGGGAGGGTATGCGGAAGAGTACACAGTCTCGCCCCTTGTTCTCCTTGGCCCACATACCTAAATAGTTAACACCTGGGGAAAATAATTACTAGAGTAACCTCGACACAATGCTCATTTACAACTAAGATGGTCTGGTATGTAGTATCAACCATTGTCGATTGAGTTCTTTGGGCTTTGTTACAGGCGGGAGTGTCACCAAGGTGGCATTAGCCTGGCTCCAAACAGCCATTGGCATTCCCGCTGCGGATCTGGAAAGATGATCGCTACGTCTCCACTCCTCCCCTCTGTAGTGGTTTGGCTGTGCGAGTGTTAGAGAGCGGGTCCAGCTATGATCAAAATCGGTTTATATTCTGAAGACCGCACGCTCCACACGCTGCTTTCCTCAGCCCTCGGGAAGGAATTTGAACTCCTCCTGGAGCCGGACGAGCATGGGATGGATATGCTCCGTGCTGCCGGGGACTGCGATGTCATGATTCTGGACTTGCAGTCGAATCATGATTCGTTGCAGGAGCGTATTGGGTGCACCCAGCGTCTCATTGCATCTCAGATCCCCTCCGTGGTTATGGCCGATGACGGCCTGCGCTCGACCGCTTTTGAACTCGTTCGGACGGGAGCCTTTGGCTACTGCCGTAGGCCCCCCTCGATTCGAGATCTCAAGACCATGCTCAGCCGGGCCTACGAGAACTCCACACTGAGGCAGCAACTCCAGACCGTCCAGCAGCAACTGGATGTGCCCTCCACTTGCGACCAGTTGATCGGCGCCAGTCCGCAGATGCAGCGGGTTTATCAACTCGTGCATCGCGTCACCAACCTCAACGCCTCGGTGCTGGTGACCGGCGAAAGCGGAACCGGCAAGGAACTGATCGCCCGCGCCATCCACAATCTGGGCTCCCGCGCCAACCGTCCGTTCGTGGCTGTTTCCTGCGGTGCCATCCCTGAAACCCTGATCGAGGCCGAGTTGTTCGGCCATGAAAAGGGAGCCTTCACCGGTACGGTTGGAGCGCGCGAAGGATACTTCGAGCAGGCGGCCGACGGCACGTTGTTCCTGGATGAGATCGGTGACCTGAGCCTGTTCACTCAGGTCAAGCTCCTCCGCGTCCTGCAGCAGATGGAATTCAGCCGCCTGGGCAGCAACCGGCTCGTCCCCCTGCGGGCGCGCCTGATCTTCGCCACTCACCAGGACCTGGGCAAATTGGTGGCCGAAGGAAAATTCCGCCAGGATCTCTTCTATCGCATTAACGTCATGCGGATTGAATCGCCCGCCCTTCAGGAGCATCCGGAAGACATTCCTCGGATTGCCCGGCATTTCTTGCGCCAGTATGGGCAACTGTTTCAAAAACCGATGGACGAGATTGAGCCCGACGCGATGGCCCTGCTCCAGAGTTACCAGTGGCCCGGCAATGTGCGCGAGCTGGAAAACGCTGTGCAGAGGGCCATTATCCTCGCCCCGGGAAAAACTGTTCGCGCGGAAGATTTAAGTTTGAACATCGAGGAAGCCGATGCCGAAATCGGCGACATCGACGACATTGCCGATATCGGCGATTACCATCCCGCCGGATCCTTTGAACGGCAGCTTCGCGACTACAAGATCAAACTGGCTGTTGCCGCCGTTCGAGAGAACAATGGAAATAAGACGCTGGCTGCTCGCAGCTTGTGCATCTCCCGGGCTTATTTACATCGTTTGATCAGGCTTGCCGAGCCCGAATCGGCCTTTGAACAGAACCTTCGCGAAGTTGAGACTGCCTGAGCAAAGCGGTGCCAGCGCCTCGAATTTTCCGTTCGAGGCCTTCCCTCTTCTTTGCCTTTGCGGCCATCCTCTCAAGTGTGTGTGTTGTATTCGGGCGGCCCGGCAATAACCAGCCCGCTGTTCTGCCGTCCGTGGATATACCAGCAGCACCAATTCGTTTCATGGGCTTGACTGTCGGCGGGCGCAATCAAATCCACATACATGACCTTTCCGTATAAATAGATCTTCTCTTCCCAGGTCTCGATGCGCTTGTATCTTTCCTCCGAGTCGCAAAGCCCTTTCACATCTTCCCGGCGGAATGGCTTGATCGCCGTGGATTCCCCCGGAAGCAGGATGATCGGGGTGAACGGGGCGCCCGGTTCCTCATTCATATACTCGGGGGTGCCGGGAAGGTGCTTTTCGTCGATGGCAATCCTGATCCGTACCGCTGTTGCGATGATTCTGGCGGGAGTGCGGCCCCGGTTCGTGGCCATGACGGTAAAACTGTTCTCCACGCTCCGGGATGGCTCGACGGTGGTCAGAATCCAGGGCCTCTCGGAACGGATGACGGCTTGAGCATTCATCAAAGCGGCCTGAGCGCTGGCGGCGGCGGCCTCGGCAGCGGTTTCTACATATCCCGTTTGGCGGTCAATCTTTTTCAACAGGGAGATGGCCACCAGGATGCCGGCGTATCCCAAAATGACCAGCACCAGATTCGCCGCCCATGCGATTTTGTCGTGTAACGCCCAGGTCAACGGCGTGGGAGGCGGATTGGCAACGGTGATGTGCGGCGGCTGCTCATCGCGGACGCCGCCTTCGTGATCGGCCTGTGACGCGGGGCTGCCGGTCTCTTGCGGGGCAGGGATGGAAGACGTCGAAGGGGGCGGAGCCTGCCGATTCGCGCCAGCGTGATCGTTTGTCTGAACTGCGATTGCCGCTGGAGCCTGCGTGAGGGCCAGCAACAGCGCGAACATCGCCAAACCCGTGAGTCTCATGCGGCAAATGTATCACACGCCCCTTTGCCAGTCTGCGCCTGACGGCCGCGTGCAAGCCTGCTGAGGCTGCCGGCTACGGCTCCACGTCCACGCCCCGCCAGAAGCCCACATATCCCTTGATCTTGCGCGCAACCGGCTTCGGGTCGGGGTAGTACCAGGCGGCATCCGGGTTATCCTCCCCGGCGATCAGCAAGGTCATGTAGCGTGCCTGCCCCTTGACTGGGTCGAGGGAAGTGGTAGTGCTGGGGCGAAAATACTCGCGCTTCAGGCTGGATTCGGGAAAGTAGACGTTCCCATCCACGGTCTTCGTTGTGTCGCTTTCGGCAATGACTGTGCCGTTCCAGATTGCTCGTGCCATGGGTTGTTCCGGTCAAATCCGTTTCTACCCTCTTCCAGCCCCGGGAGTGGGTCCGGCAAAAGGGACGGATACGACATTAGCAGAGATTCGCCTTCATTGCGAGTCCGAATGAAAGCAAAAAAATCTTAGGCCACCCTGCCCCCGGCGATAGAGTCGATTCTGTGCCCCGCATCCGCCAGCAGGTTTCTGATTCAGGGCTTGGGGAATAAGGCTACTGGCCTCGCGCCTCTTGTCCGGCGGGCGGACTGTTGCGGCGGGCTTCCACGTTCTTGAGCACCGCCTCGTAGCGCTGGGCGGCGGCTGAAAACCGGTTCACCAGCTCCGAGGTCTTGATCAGAAAACCTGGATTCTTCTCCCGGATCGCCTCCAAAATGGGCGCAAACTTGGCCAGCATGAAAAATCCCTCGGCGTTGCAATCCACAAACAGCTCCGCTGAAACCGCCCCGTGCAGCACCATCGCCGCCGCCATCTCCCAATAGCTGAGCACCTGGCGCAGCCAGGCGTTGTGCGGGTCGGCGGGATTCGCCGCCACGGCAAAGAACTCCTCGGCAGTGGAGGGCCAGAACTCCCCGGTCACCCACGCGCGGGCTTGGCGCATCACCGCTTCAGTGCGCAATTCATAGAGTCCGAGAATAATTTCAGCATCGGCCGGGGTTGCAAGCATACGTTCCATCGAATGTTCTCCGCTGATTCATGCTACCGGATTAAGTCCGGAAGCGTTGTAGTCCTCTGACCGCTTGATTTTGTACCACCATTGGGTGCCCCAGGTCTCGATTTTGAGACCTGGGAAAGCACGAACTCAATGAAACTTCTTCATCCAGTCAGAGACTTGGTCCGCCGCTGGCCTCACGCCGTTTGCAGCGCCTTCTTGCCGCTTTTCTTCGCTGTCTTCGTCTCGGCGCTTTTCTCCACCACCGGCCCATGCGTCTCGGCCGTCGGCAGCGGCGGCGCATCGCCGATCCGCTTCGAATAGCTGCACGTAACGGCGCTCTCCGCCGGTGCCGCGCCCTTCTTGGCGCGCTTCTTCGGAGCGGCCTCTTCCTCGGCGCCCTTCTTCTTGTTCGGGCATTCCAGGTAGATCCCCGAGCGCAGCGTCTTCTCCACCAGATACGGGCTGCCGCACTCCGGACACTTCTTCGCTACCGGCTTGTTATTCGAGGTAAAGTCGCATTTTGGGTAACTCGTGCAGCCCCAGAATACGTTGCCCCTGCGCGCCTTGCGCTCGGCCAGGTCGCCCACGCCGCACTTGGGGCATTTCATCCCTTCAATCAGGTTCTGCTTCACGTACTTGCACTTGGGATAACCCGAGCAGGAAACAAACTCCCCATAACTCCCCTGGCGCAGCACCAGTGGCTTGCCGCATTGCGGGCAGTCTTCGCCGGTGGGCTTGGGCGTGGCTTGTTTCTGCTGCTGCTTCTGGCTCAGCTTGCGGAAGGTCTTGCAGGGCGGATCTTCATTGAACCCTGGGCAGGACATGAACATTCCGAATGGCCCGCGCCTCAGCACCATCACCCGCCCGCAGTTATCGCAATACTCCTCTGCCTCACCTGCTTCCTGTGCCTCCGGCGTGTTCATGTCCGGCTTGGCCGCGGTGTTCTCCCTGGTAAAGGTGCAGCTCGACTTATCCTTCTTGTTATATGCTGAGCAGGCGTAGAAGCTGCCGAACTTACCCCACTTCAACAGCAGGGGCGACCCGCACAGATCGCATTTTTCGTCCGTCTTCTTCTCCATGCGCTTGATGTTTTCCATCTTCGCGCCGGCATCCTTCAACTCTTCCACGAAGTAGCCGTAGAAGCCAGTGAGCAGGTCGGTCCACTTCTCCGTGCCCTCTTCGATCCCGTCCAGCTCCTCTTCGAGTTTGGCCGTGTATGCTACATCGAAGATATACGGAAAGTTCTTCACCAGTAAGTCGCAAACCACCATCCCGATCTCGGTGGGATAAAACCGGCCGCTGATTTTGGTTACATACTCGCGGTCCTGGATGGTGTTGATGATCGACGCATAAGTCGAAGGCCGCCCGATTCCCCGCTCTTCGAGAACCTTCACCAGCGAAGCTTCGTTATACCGTGGAGGCGGCTGGGTAAAGTGCTGCTCGGGGTCCAGCTTTTCCAGCTCCAGCCGCTTCACGTTGTCCAGATTCGGCAGCTTGTTGGTTGCCTCGTCCTCATCGTCCTTCTTGTCCTCGGCAACCTCGTAGATCTTCAGGAATCCGTCGAAGCGCACCACCGAACCGCTCAGCCGGAAATCGTAACTCTTTCTTGTCTTCGAGCTGACTGCCGCAATCTTTGCCGTGGTTATATCAAAGATGGCCGGCGTCATCTGCGAGGCCACAAACCGCTGCCAGACGAGCCGGTAGAGCTTCAGTTGCTCCTCCGTCAGGTAGCGCGCAATCGATTCCGGCGTCCGCGAAACATCAGTGGGCCGAATCGCTTCGTGCGCGTCCTGCGCGGCCTTCTTGCCCTTGTAAAGATTCGGCGTCTTGGGCAGATACTGCGCCCCCAACTGCTTCGCGATCCACTCCCGCGCCCCGGCAATCGCCTCCGGCGCCACACGCGGCGAGTCCGTTCTCATGTAGGTAATCAGGCCGACGGTGCCCTCGGCGCCCACGTCGATGCCTTCATAGAGCCGCTGCGCCACGCCCATCGTCCGCCGCACGTTGAAGCCCAGCTTGCTGGCCGCGTCGCGCTGCAACTGGCTGGTGATGAACGGCGCCAGTGGCTTCCGTTGCTTCTCTGTGGACTGCACTGAAACCAGCGACCACCGCGCCTCTTCAAGCGCCGCGATCACCTCGTCCATCGTTTTCTTGTCGGCAAGAGCATTGGCAATAAACAGATCTTTGCCATCTTTGTCCTGGCCGCTCGGAACCCGCGCCGGCTCTCCGTCGATGCCCACAAAGCGCGCCTTGAGTGTCTTGTCCGCCTGCTTTTCCGGGTGGAGCAGCGCGTCCAGCGTCCAGTATTCCACCGGCACAAAGGCGCCAATCTCCCGCTCCCGCTCCACAATCAGCCGCACGGCCACCGTCTGCACGCGTCCCGCCGAGAGCCCACGCCGCACCTTGTCCCACAGCAGCGGAGAAATCTGGTAGCCCACCAGACGGTCCAGCACGCGCCGCGTCTGCTGCGAGTCCACCAGGTTTTGATCCAGGTCCCGGGGTTGCTTGAAGGCCTCCTGCACGGCCTTCTTCGTGATCTCGTTGAAGGTCACGCGGCGAATCTTCTTCCGCTCCTTGGCCGTCGTTCCCAGTTGCAGCGCCAAGTGGTACGCAATCGCCTCGCCCTCGCGGTCAGGATCGGGCGCCAGATAGATTTCGTCCGCCTTGGCTGCGGCACGCTTCAGTTGCGCCACCACCTTCTCCTTGCCCGGGGACACAATCAGCGTCGGCTCGAAGGTTCGCTTCTCCAGCTCCACACCAATATCGTTCTTCGGCAGGTCCATGATGTGCCCGACCGATGCCAGAACTTCGAAACCCGCGCCAAGATACTTCTCGATCGTCTTGGCCTTGGCGGGCGACTCGACGATCACCAGTGATTTGCTCATTGCCATCCTTGTTTCCAATCCCACTCTATCCTGTCCAGCTTATCCAGCTTGTTGGACTCGGCCGCGGAATCGGTTCCGTTTTCATCTTGCGCGGTCCTATTTCTGGTCACACGCTCCGGTCGTTTTCGGGGTCCGGGAAAAATCATCTGCAAAAGTTGGACCCTACCATGGAACACCGCTCCGTTTCCACTCTCGACCGTTTTTTCGTCGCTTTTTGTCCCATTTTTTGGGAGCGCTCAAGACGCTTCGCGCCGAAAAACCCCTGCCAAACCCCATTAAATTGTGTGCGTTGCATGGCGAGACAGAGAAATATTTACTATATTCACGCGAAAAGGAGCCGAGTGCCGGGTCTTCCGGATCTCGATTTTGAGACTTGGGAATCCACGATCCTCAACCCGCCAACCAATTCCCTGTTCCCTGTTCCCTATTTGTGGAGTCTCAAGAGGTTGTTCCGATTCAGACCAGCGCGGGAAGCGTGACGTTGCCCTCAGAATGCGTATCTCTTAGCGTGCCGGTTTGAAGAGATTAATTCATCTCGTGGTCGTCGTGGCGGTGGGAATGTGGAAATCGGTTTGATCGATTTCCAAGGTGGGTGGGA
>Ga0181529_10000098_pt1 | contig 110563 bp, 98 predicted proteins | sample PEATcosm2014_Bin_36_FD_119763 | JGI IMG/M metagenome (GOLD analysis project Ga0181529, IMG submission 119763) | Peatland microbial communities from MTU Mesocosm Facility, Houghton, MI, USA - PEATcosm2014_Bin10_30_metaG | ecosystem: Environmental > Terrestrial > Soil > Wetlands > Peat | place...
GCGCCGTGCTGGCAGGCTAGCCCGCGGCTGTGGCAATGTGCACGAGGACGAGAGAAGGATGAAGACACTGCTTTCCATGTTGCTGCTGCTGGCATCGGTCTGCGCCTTGGCGCAGAACAGTCCCGTGCCGTCCGCGCCAGGAGCGGCTGCGACGGCCAGCGCCGATCCCCTGGCCCGGAAGGCGCGCCAGCTGCTCGACCAGATGGTCGCGGCCCTGGGCGGCCAGGCCTGGCTCACCTACACGACCAGCGGACAGCAGGGGCGCAGCTACACCTTCTTCCACGGTAAGCCGACGTCGGCGGGCACGCTCTACTGGCGCTTCTATGAGTATCCCGACAAGGAGCGCCGCGAAGTGACCAAGCAGCGCGACGTGGTTTACATCTACAACGGCGACAAGGGTTACGAGAAAACCTTCAAGGGCACCGCGGCCGAGGATGACAAGAACATGCAGGAAGTTCTGCGCCGCCGCCGGCACTCGCTGGAAGTCGTGATGCGCGAATGGCTGAAGGATCCCGCGACGGTGCTCTTCTACGACGGCCAGTCGGTGGCCGATCAGCAGCTGGTCGACGTGGTGACGATTCTGAATAAGGACAACGATCATCTCAGCATCGGCATTGACATCAACACCCACTTGCCGATCAACAAGCGCTACACCTGGCGCGATCCCGATAAGTACAAGGTCGAGGACGAAACCATCTACGGAAACTACCGCAAGGTGCAGGAAATCGAAACCCCGTACACCATCACCAACCGGCGCGATGGCGAAATTATCGGGCAGAACTTCCTCACCCACGCCGAGTACAACGCAACCTTTGCACCCGGTTTCTTCGACGCGGCCGTGACCTACAACCCGGAGACTTACAACCCGAAGAAAAAGTAGAAGCAAGCCGGGAGCCATTGCCGGGCAGCCGGAGTTGGTTGCCGCAGGACTGCCATCGAGGACCGCATGACCCTCCGCATCAACCGTGAGACCGAGCTCTGCATGTCGCTGGCGGCCAGGCCAGGCAACTTTGGCACCAGGTTCCACAACTTTCTGTATGAGGAACTCGGGCTGAACTTTATCTACAAGGCGTTTACGACCCGCGATCTGCGGGCAGCCATCGCGGGCATCCGGGCGCTGGGAATTCGTGGCTGCGCCATTTCCATGCCATTCAAGGAAGACTGCATCGAATTTGTCGATGAGCTGGACGGCTCGGCCCAGGGGATTCAGTCGGTGAACACCATTGTCAACCGCGCCGGCAGGCTGTGCGCGTACAACACCGACTACGCCGCCGTAGCCGCGCTGCTCAAGCGCAGCGGGATTTCCCCAGCCTCGTCCTTTGTGTTGCGGGGCAGCGGAGGGATGGCCAAAGCCGTTGCCTGCGCTTTGCGCGACGCGGGTTTTCGCCGGGGCACCATTGCCGCCAGAAACCAGGCCAGCGGACGCGCCCTGGCCGGACAGTTCGACTACCAGTGGACGCCGGAGACGGATTCGCTCCAGGCCGATCTGCTGGTGAACGCAACTCCCATTGGAATGGCCGGCGGCGCGGAGGCGGACGATCTTGCTTTTTCCGTGGCAGCCATCGCCCGGGCCGTAACCGTCTTCGACGTGGTCGCACTGCCCGCCGAGACGCCGCTGATCCGCCAGGCCAGAGCCTTGGGAAAGCAGGTGATCTCCGGGGCGGAGGTGATTGTTCTCCAGGCGGTGGAGCAATTTGTGCTCTACACCGGGGTGCGCCCCAGCCCGGATCAGATTCGCCGCGCCGCCGAGTTTGCCCGGGCTTTGTAGACGGGAACGCGGCGGCCACGCCATGCCACCCTGCCGGCCGTGGGCCCAAAAGCAGAGAGCCTGTCCTTGGGAAGACACGGACCGTGGTTTAAATACCACAACTTATTTCTTGTAAATGCCTGTAGCCTGAAGGGTACTTGTGGGTTATCGGGCCATCCGTGAGATTTGAACAGACAATCCGTGCGGCGGTGGAATGTTCGGGCATCGGGATTCACAGCGGCGCTGCCGTGCGCATGCGGATTGTCCCGGCCGCGCCGGGGTCGGGCGTCGTTTTCCGGCGCACCGATCTGGATGACTTCCAGGTGGAAGCCACGGGGCGCAACGTCGCCAAGGTGAGCTATGCCACCAGCCTGATGAAAAAGGGCGTGCTGATTTCAACCACCGAGCACATCCTCTCGGCTTTTGTCGGCATGGGCCTGGACAACGCCATTGTGGAGCTGGACAACCTGGAGCTGCCGATTCTGGATGGCAGCGCGCAGCCGTTCGTGGAGATGGTGCAGAGGGCGGGATTGCGGCCGCAGAAGCGGTTGCGCCAGTATCTGCGCGTGCTGAAACCGGTGGAGGTGCGCGAGGGCGAGAAGTTCGTGGGACTGTATCCGGCGGAGAGCTTCTCGGTCTGCTACAGCATCAACTTTCCCCATCCCATGATCGGCGCGGAATCGATCTGTGTCGATCTGTCGCGCGGCGATTATGCGCTGGACATTGCCCCGGCGCGCACCTTCGGATTCCTGCACGAGGCCGAAGCGCTGCGCAACATGGGGCTGATCCGCGGCGCCACCGAGCAGAACACAATCGTGCTCACCCGCGACGGAATCAAGAACGGGCCGCTGCGCTTTGCCGACGAGTTCGTGCGGCACAAGGTGCTGGACCTGATCGGCGATCTCTCCCTGATTGGGCACCAGGTGCTGGGGCGGGTGGTGGCCGACCGCGCCGGACACGCCATGCACACGGCGCTGGTCAGCCGTTTGCTGCGCGACACTTCTTCCTGGGAACTGGCTACCCTGGGCGAGTCCGCGGTGCTTCCCGAGATGGCGAGCGTATAAGCGCTCGCGAACCCACATCTACTGACTGCGACAGATGTGGGACACACTGCTAGACGCACAAGCCCCAGAGTTGGAACTGAGCCAACTCTGGGCCACCCGCGGGTGAGAGCTGCGATTACTGCAAGTATGTGAAGAAATGAAGAAGAGAATCACTCTCCTTGTTATCGCGACCGCAATGGGGCTGGCGGGCTGTCAGAACGTGCGCACGGCCAATGCGGATAATGTGATCCTGCCCAATCCCGCGCTGCTCGGATGCAGTGACGCTGGAGGCTGTCGATTGTGGCGAGACAATACTGCTGACCCTAAAGCCGTGTATCCCAAGCAGTTGATGTTCGACATTAAGGGGAGTTCGCCCAGCGGAGTCATGGCTGAGTACGACAAATCAGTTTCAATAGACAAAGTGAGGGCAGAGATTAATGAGCACTATGGTAGGTGGGGTGTACGCAGCGGTGGGGTCGTGCTTGAGAATCTTTGGCGCGTTGAGCCTGAGAGGTTTGCCATTTCCCTGAGTACAACGGACGAAGGGGCCACGCGGGTCGTCTTCCTCTCCTTTCGGTGAAATGGCAACGGCGAGTGGTTCATTCGAGCCCGCAGTTGGCTTGAGCGGGACAGGTGGCCCAGAGTTGGCGCTGTTCCAACTCTGGGGCGCAACCACACTCTATAATCGAAGCTCTGGCTTGCGGCTCTGCCACCAATTGGCGCGGCGGGCATCCAATCAGTTGTGAGCAAACCTATGGAAAAGCGGTTTTTCTTTGAGAAGTATGGACTCAGCGAGACTGACCTGGAGAAGTATCTGGCTGCGGCTCTGGGAGCGGGCGGCGATTATGCCGATCTTTATTTCGAGTATCTGACCTCGACGGCGCTCTCGCTGGATGAGTCAATGGTGAAGTCCGCCGCGCAGGGAATCAGCGCCGGATGCGGGGTGCGCGTGGTGACCGGCGAGCGCACCGGTTACGCCTACACCGACGACCTTGCCCCGGAAAAGATTCTGCACGCGGCGCGCACCGCGGCCTTGATTGCGAGCGGTCCGGCGCGGACTCCGGTGGTGAGCCTGAAGGACCAGGCGCGTCCCAGTCTTTATCCGGTAACCAACGCGGCCGCCGATGCCGAACTGGCAGAGAAGGTGAAACTGGTCTTCCGCGCCGACAAGGCCGCGCGCGCCTATGATTCGCGCGTCAAGGAAGTTCGCGCCAGCTATGCCGACGAGCTTCGCCGCATCCTGGTGATTGGCTCCGACGGCACGTTTGCCGAAGACGTGCAGCCGCTGTCGCGGTTGAGCGTGTTTGTGATCGCGCGCGACGGCCAACTCAGCGCGAAGGGGACTTCGGGCGGCGGCGGGCGGCATAAGTTCGACATCTTTTTGACCGCAAAGACGCCGGAACATTTTGCCGTCGAAGCGGCGCGGCAGGCGATTTTGCAGTTGACCGCCGTGCCGTGTCCGGCGGGCGATATGGAAGTGGTGCTGGGACCGGGCTGGCCAGGCGTGCTGCTGCATGAAGCGATCGGGCACGGCCTGGAGGCGGACTTCAATCGCAAAAAGACCTCGGCTTTTTCCGGCTTGCTGGGCAAGCGCGTGGCCAGCGACAAGTGTACGGTGGTGGACAATGGCACCCTGAACGAGCGGCGCGGTTCGCTCAACGTGGACGACGAGGGCAACTCCACCCAGAACACCATGCTGATCGAGAAGGGCATTCTGAAGGGCTACATGGCCGACAAGCTTTCCGCCCGCCTGATGGGGCTGCCCAATACCGGCAACGGACGCAGGGAAAGTTACGAGCACATTCCCATGCCGCGCATGACCAATACCTACATGCTCTCGGGCGACGATCTGCCGGAGGACATCATCAAGAGCGTGCAACGCGGGCTGTATGCGGTGAATTTTGCCGGCGGTCAGGTGGACATCACCAACGGCAAGTTTGTTTTTTCCGCCAGCGAAGCCTACCTGATCGAGGACGGCAGGATTACCGCGCCGGTCAAGGATGCGACCCTGATCGGCAATGGGCCGGACGTGCTGACCCGGGTGAGCATGGTGGGCAACGATCTGCAACTCGACGAAGGCATTGGCACCTGCGGCAAAGACGGACAGAGCGTGCCGGTCGGCGTTGGCATTCCAACCTTGAAGATCGACCGCATGACGGTGGGCGGTACGGGGAGCGCACAGTAATGGCGACGACAATGACAGCGGCGGAAGTGGATCTGCGCGCGCTTACCACCGCAGTGGTGCAACGGGCGACCGAGTTGGGCGCCACGGCAGCCGAAGCAGTGCTGGGCGAAGGTTCGGAGTTTTCCGCCGTGGTGCGCCTGGGCGAGGTGGAGACGCTGAAAGAAGCAGGCTCGCGCGCCTTGGGGGTGCGGGTGTTTGTGGGCAAGCAGGCGGCCAACACCTCAACCAGCGACCTTTCGCCGGAAGGCGTGGAGCAGTTGGTGAGGGCGGCCATTGAGCTGGCGAAGATTACCTCGGAGGACCCGATGGCGGGAATTCCCGCCGCAGAGCAACTGGGGCAGCTTGAAGGCGACCTGGGCCTGTACTACGACGACGTGTACTCGCTCTCCAACGAAGAGCGGATTGACCAGGCGCGGCGGGCGGAAAAGGCGGCGCTGGGGGTGGACGCGCGGCTGACCAACAGCGAAGGTGGAACGTTTGATGCGAGCATTGGACGCAAGGTGCTGGCGAACTCGCATGGGTTTGTAGGCGAGTACCGCTCGTCCTACTGTTCGATTTCCGCAGTGCCGATTGCCAGCGACGAAGCCGGTAACATGCAGCGCGATTACTGGTACTCGGTGGCGCGCACGCTGGCCAAACTGGAGTCTCCCGAAGACGTGGGACGCATGGCCGCCGAGCGCACCCTGCGGCGGCTGGGCGCGCGCAAAATCAAGACGCAGAAGGTTCCGATTGTCTTCGACCGGCAGACGGCGGGGGCGCTGCTGGACCACATCTTTGACGCCGTGAACGGCGACGCCATCTATCGCCACGCGTCGTTTCTGGCGGGCAAGCTGGGCACCAAGCCATTCGGCAGCAACCTGACGGTAGTGGACGATGGCACCATCGCGGGCGGCTTTGGCACGCGCCCCTTTGATGGCGAAGGCGTGCCGACGCGGCGCACCACGGTGATTGAAAACGGCGAGCTGAAGAGCTACCTGCTGAACACCTACACGGCAAAGAAGCTGGGCCTGGCGACTACCGGCAACGCGGCGCGCGGACTGGCCGGAACGCCGGGGATTGGCAACGGAAATTTCTACCTGCAGCCGGGAGAAAAGTCGCAGGAGGAGATTATCAAGGGGGTAAAGCAGGGACTGCTGGTGACGGAGTTCCTGGGCTTCGGCGTAAACCTGGTGACCGGAGATTTTTCACGCGGGGCCAGCGGAATGTGGATCGAAAACGGCGAACTGGCGTATCCGGTAGAGGAGATCACGGTGGCCGGAAACCTGGGCGAGATGTTCAGCAACCTGGCCGAGATCGGCAGCGACCTGATCTGGCGCGGCTCGGTGGCGTGCCCTACGCTAAGGATCGAGGGCATGACGATTGCGGGCGAGTAGGCGCGCGGAAATGCAGGACGGGAGGCCGCGGCCTCCCGTTTTGCTTGGGCGGTGGGACCTCGACCGCCCGCCCACGCTGATAGAATGAGGCTGCTATGACTGAGCAAAGCGAGCCATCGCCTAACGAATCGACGCAGAACGTGACCCCCGCCGAGCCGGTTTTGTTTGGCGCGCGCAACGCACAGAGGGAGCCGCGCAACTGGACTCCGGTGATCGTGGGGTTCGTGCTGATGCTGGCCGTGGTGGTGGCCATCGTGATCCTGGGGCACACCAGGAAAGATGTGGTGAAGACGGCCGACCCGTACGCGCCGAATCTTGTGGTGGAGCAGGCCAGGCTCAGCCAGGAGGACAACTTTGTGGGTGCGACCATCACCTACATCGACCTGACGGTGAAGAACAACGGCGGACGCACGGTGGTGGGCGGACTGGTGCAGGCGGTTTTCCGCGACAGCCTGGGACAGGCCGTGCAATCCGAGAGCCTGCCGCTGCGCGCCCTGGTTCCGCATGGGTTGGGCGGCGAGGACGAGGCGGGCGACCTGGCGCAGGCGCCGCTGGGTCCGGCCCAGACGCGCATCCTGCGGCTGACCGTGGAGCATATTTCCAGCCAGTGGAACCAGGCCCAGCCGGATCTGGAATTTCGCGGACTGCGCTTCAAGTAGCGGCCGTGGACGCACTCCAGCCGCGCAGCAGGGTACGCGGCAACGGACGCCGCTCCGGCCGCGCAACAGGGTACGCGGCAACGGACGCCGCTCCGGCCGCGCAGTAGGGTACGCGGCAACGGACGCCGCTCCGGCCGCAGGCGCTCGGCGGGTGGAATAATAGGGTGTGACGTCCAGGCAAAATCATCTCTCCGCCATCGGCATCGATTTCGGAACCACCAACAGCTCATTGGCGCACGCCAACGGCGACGCGGTGGAACTGGTGCGCTTTGCCCCGGCGGGCGGCAGCACGGAATCGTTCCGCTCCGTTCTCTATCTTGAACAGCACAAAATAGCCGGCCGCCGCCACGTGCAGTCGTGGACGGGGCCATGGGCCATCGAGCAGTACCTGGAGGCCGACCACAAGGGACGTCTGATCCAGTCGCTGAAGAGCTACCTTCCCAGCCGGCTGCTGACTGGGACCGAGGTCCTGGGGCGGCACTATACGGTGGAGGATTTGATCTCACGCATGCTGGCCGATCTGCGCCTGCATGCCGAGCGGCAGTTTGGCGTACCGGTGCGCCACGCCACGGTGGGACGTCCGGTGCAGTTTGCGGGCGCGGCAAACGCGGCCGACGAAGCCTATGCGCTGGGCCGGCTACGCCATGCTTTTGCCTTGGCGGGCTACGAGCGGGTGGACTTTGAGATGGAGCCGGTGGCGGCGGCGTACGCGTACGAATCGACGCTCGACCACGATGAACTGATCATGATTGGCGACTTTGGCGGCGGCACCAGCGACTTTTCGCTGCTGCACGTGGGGCCGGGCGTGCGCAGCCGCGGACGCAGGGCCGGAGATCTGCTCGGCAACAGCGGGGTTGGGTTGGCGGGCGACGCCTTCGATGCGCGCATCGTGCGCAAGCTGGTGTCGCCGGCACTGGGCGCCGACAGCATGGCGCGTTCAGGCAAAAAGATTCTGCCGGGGCTTCCGGCGTGGATTTACGCCAACCTGGAACGCTGGCACTACCTCTCATTTCTGCGCACCCGCCCGGTGATGGAGCTGCTGACGGGCGCGCGCAGGCGAGCCCTGGAGCCGGAGAAGATCGAAGCGCTGATCATGCTGGTGGATGAAGACCTGGGATATCAACTGCACCAGGCGGTGCAGCGGGTCAAGTTCGAGCTCTCGCGCGGTGAGCGCGCCGAGTTCCGCTTTTGCGAGGGTGCGCTGGACCTGCGCATGGAGGTGACGCGGGCGGAGTTCGAGGGCTGGATCAGCGAGGAACTGGCAAAGATTGAACAGTGCGTGGATGGGCTGCTGGCAACCAGCGGAGTGGATGCGCGGGTGGTGGACCGCGTCTTTCTGACCGGGGGAACGTCATTTGTGCCAGCGGTGCGGCGGATTTTCGAGACGCGCTTTGGCCGGGAGCGGGTGCGCACCGGCAACGAGTTCACCTCGGTGGCAAGCGGGCTGGCCCTGCGGGCACAAGAGACGATGGCCCTGCGCGAGTAGGCCGCGAAAAGCTCCGCAAACCCGGCGCTCGCGAGTTTGACCGCCGGGGAAGTTTACCGCCCGCCGCGCTCGAGGAACGCTCCCAGGTTGCGTTGGCTCAGGGTGAGGCTTTGGCAGCGGGCGTCCAGCGCCCGGTAAGGCGCACCGAACTTCTGCTGGAAGTTAGAGAAGTCCTCCGGGCGCGCCCAGCGATCGATGGTGAGAAATCGAGTTGCGGCCGTGGAGGATTCGAGCAACTCGGTGCCGAGGTAACCCGGCGACTGGGAGAACAATCGCGCCCACTCGCCCTGTGGCGAATAGACGGACTGAAACTCGGCAGCACGCTGCGGCGCGATCTCGAACTCCCACAGGATGATGTACATACACGGCTCGCAAACTTACAGGGTCAGTACGACCTTGCCGAAATTCTTACGTTCAAAAAGCAGGCGCAAAGCGTCTCCGGCGGCGGTGACGGGGAACTTGGCTCCGACGGTGGGGCGCAGTTGGCCGCTCAGGATGTAGGGGGTCATGGAATCCAGGGCCTGGCGGGTGAGGGCGTGATTGCCCGAGAGCTTGCTGAGCCAGAGACCGTGAGCACTGAGACCGCGCGCGTACATGGCCGAGGTGTTGAACCTGGCGCTCTCGCCGGTGGCGTTGCCGAAGAGGATGATGCGGCCGAACTCACCCAGGCAGGCCAGGCTTTTGTAGGTATGCTCGCCGGCCAGGCTGTCAAAGGCGGCGTCGACACCTTCGCCGGCGGTGAGCTTTTGAATGCGTACTTCGTAGTCGTCATTCTTATAGTCGATGCCGTGAGTGAGGCCGAGCGCGGTGAGCTTGGCGAGTTTCTCCGGGCTGGAGGCGGTGCCGAACAGTTCGAAGCCGAAGATGTGGCCCAGTTGTACGGCGGCGGTGCCCACGCCCCCGGCGGCGGCGTGAATGAGGACGCGAGGGCGCGGTTTATCGCGTGCCGGCGCGGGCTCGATGGATTCGGCAAGCAGGCCGGCCTTCCAGTAGAGGAGCCACGCGGTGAAATAGTTGACCGGAAAGGCGGCGCTCTGGGCGGAGGACCAGCCTTCGGGCTGCGGCCAATAGAAACCCTCGGGCACGGTAACGTATTCAGCGCAGGCCGAGTGCTGGGCGTAGCCCATGACGCGCTGCCCGTCCTCGGTGACACCGGCGAACTCGCGTCCCATGATGTAGGGCGGAGTGGGGCCGGCGGGATAGCGGCCGAAGGCGCCGAGGACGTCGGCAAAGTTGATGCCGACGGTTTCCACCTGCACCAGGACTTCATGAGCAGTGGGCGTAGGTACGGGAACGTCGCGGAGTTCAAGTCCGGCGGGCCCCTTGTGCGAGGTCACGACAATGGCTTTCATGTGCAAGATTGTATGAGCAGGAGGAGGGGATGTCACCCGGTTGGCCGGGAGGCACGGCAAGAACAAAGAAAAAACCGGCGCGTATTCTCCCCCGAGAATTGTTGCGCCGGTCTTCAGCCTCCCGAAACCGCCGGGAGAGCTTAGCCGCTCATCTTCCCCTTGCGGGGCGGCTACAGTGGTACAAAATGCGGGCGTCCCGATATCTGAATTGCGCGCCGGGGCTGCCTTCTCAAGGTGCGCTGAGCGGCGCTGTTTTACAATCAGAAACGTAGGCAAAGCGATTACCAGTGAGATACTGTTGCAGAGGTATGTTCCCCGGAGTTGCGTGGCGGGACACGGGCCTGGTAAGTGCTACGCCCGGTTGCGGGCAAGGCGAGTTGCCGAGCAGAACTGGTTGTGTTGGGATATACTTCCACTACTTTTACGTGCGGCGTAGGCGCGCCGGACCGGCGGGTTCAAGCAGCCTAATAATAGCCGCCGGTGCTTTCCTAGTGATACATGTATGCCGGCAGAGACTTTGCCGGCGATAACCGGGAGATTGGGAGGGTCCACGCTAATCCGTGGAGTCCGATCCCCCGTTCGTAATTGATACAGGGCCTGTAGGGAGGTCCTCTTGGATCTGGTTATTATTCGCACTTTGTTCGTCTTTTTTGTGGGCTTGGCATGTTTTTCGCTACAGCCTTTCGGTCAACCGAGGTTGGTGGACACGGCAATCGGCCTGGTGCTGGGTGCCGCGGTGATTCTGTTCGAGGTGCGGCTGCGCTCGATCAGCCTGAAGCGGCTGATTGGCGCGGCACTGGGCAGCGTTCTTGGCATCATCGGCGCCTACCTGTTCAGCGTCGTGATCCGCAACGCGATCCCAATCGGACATCTGCAGAGCTTTTTGCAGCTCATGGTGATGCTGGTGATGGCCTACGTGGGCCTGATCGTGGGCGCGGCCAAAGGCGACCTGCTGAATCTGTCGGCGCTGGGCGGAATCTTCGGCGGCGAAAAACAAACGCGCCGCAGCTACAAGATTCTGGATACCTCGGTGATCATCGACGGACGAATCGCCGACATCGCCGAAACCGGCTTCATGGACGGCGTGCTCACGATTCCGTCGTTTGTGCTGCGCGAGTTGCAACTGGTAGCCGATTCCGCCGACTCGCTGAAGCGCAACCGTGGCCGCCGCGGGCTGGACATTCTGCAGCGCATCCAGAAGCTGACTCACGTCCAGGTGATCATCGTCGAAGACGATTTCCCAGCGGTGCGCGAAGTGGACATGAAGTTGATCGAGCTTGCCAAACTCTACGAGGGCAAGATCGTGACCAACGACTTCAACCTGAATAAAGTGGCGCAGTTGCACGGCGTGGACGTGTTGAACATCAACGAGTTGGCCAATTCCCTGAAGCCCATCGTGCTGCCGGGCGAGGTCATGAAGGTCTTCATCCTGAAAGAAGGCAAGGAGTACAACCAGGGGGTAGCCTATCTCGACGATGGAACCATGGTTGTGGTGGACAACGCGCGCAAGATGATCGGCAAGACGGTCGATATCTCGGTGACCAGCGTGCTGCAAACTACGGCCGGCAAAATGATCTTCGGCAAGTTTGACGAACGCGGGCAGACCGGCATGGCCAAGCCCGAATCGCGTCCGCCGGACCTGCGCAAGAGCAATCCACAGCCGGCTACGCCGGAACAGCAGGCGGCTCCGGCAGCCGCGATCACGCAGGAAGAGGATTCGCACTAGGACAACGGCGCCAGGCGGCGGGAAACAGCGAGCGCGGGCCAAGGCCCGCGCGATTGCGCGGAGGCCGCGGCGCCAGACGAATTTGATGTTGAACGCAGCGCTGGTTATACTGGCAGACCGCTTATGAAAGTTTTTGTAATCATTCCCGCAGCTGGGTTGGGAACGCGCATGGAGGTTCCGCACGCCGGACGTGCTCTTTTGCGCTCCAAACAGTTCCTGGAACTCGACGGAGTTCCCATCCTCATTCACACCCTTCGCAAGTTCTCCGAAGCCCCGCTGGTGGACTCCATCTGGGTCGCCATGCGCAAGCCGGAGATCGACAGTTTTGCGGCCATCCTGAACCGCGCCGGACTGCACAAGCCGGTACACCTGCTGGAGGGCGGCGAGCGCCGCCAGGAGTCGGTGGGCAATGTCCTGGACGCGCTTCCGGCCGAGTCCGCCGACCTGGTGCTGATCCACGACGCGGTGCGTCCGTTCGTCTCCCAGGAGACCATTGCCGGGGTGATTGAGCAGGCCACCCGTTACGGCGCGGCCATTGCCGGGGTGCCCGCAATCGACACCATCAAGCGGGTGGAGCGCCACCCGGAGGGCGCCGTGGTGGAGGCGACCATTCCGCGCGAGTACATTGTGCAGGCGCAAACCCCGCAGGGATTCCGCTACGGACTGCTGAGCCCGATCTTCAACGAGGCACGCGCCGAAGGCTTCCACGGAACCGACGAGGCCAGCCTGCTGGAGCGGGCCGGACAAGCGGTGCACGTGGTGATGGGATCGGCGCGCAATTTCAAGATCACGACCCCGGCGGACCTTGAGCTGGCCGAATTCTTCCTGCAGCAGGAGCGGCGCCAGCTCCAGGGCATAAGCAAATGAGTATGCGCATCGGCTACGGCTATGACTCGCATGAATTCAAGGCGGGCGTGCCGCTGGTAATCGGCGGAGTGAAGCTGGAGCATACCCACGGATTGGCGGGTCACTCCGACGGAGACGTGCTGCTGCACGCCATCACCGACGCCCTGCTGGGCGCGGTGGCCGCGGGCGATATCGGCACTTTTTTTCCACCTACCGATCCGCAGTGGAAGGGCGCCAACTCGGTTGCCTTTGTGGAAGAGGCCATGCGCCAGATCGAAGTGGCTGGCTTCCGCCTGGTCAACGTCGATACGACCATGATCCTGGCCGCGCCGAAGATCGTTCCGCACGCGGAGCTGCTGCGCGCCCGCGTGGGAGAACTGCTGAAGGTTGAACCGTCCTGTGTCGGCATCAAGGCCAAGACTCCCGAAGGTACTGGAACCGGGAATGCGGCGATTGCGCACGCGGTGGTTCTGCTGGAATCGATCCCGCTGGAGACACTGCTGGAAGAAGCCGCGGTCGCGGTCAGCGTGGAGGACGGTGAAGTTTCCGGCCACATCGACGGCAACGGCAACGGCAGGCACTGAAGGATATAGGAGCGATCGACAGAGATGGGAACTGAGAAGAGCGCCAAGAGAAAATCGCCGCAAGGTGAGACGGCTAGGCGGGGGCAGCGCATAATCGATCCCATGGGTGCGCCAAGAAAGAGCGCCTCAGCGATAGATGTCAAGCAAGCGGTCGCCAAGGCTATGGAATACTTCAAGGAGTTGGTTCCCAATTCCATGAACGTAGCTCTCGAGGAGGTAGAGAGATCAGGTTCAGATTGGCTTATCACGCTGGGATACAACGACAAGTTTGCGAACGCTTTCGTCGCTCTTAGGGGTGATGGGCGGTCATACAAAGTCATCACGATCGACGCGGAGACAGGTGCGGCGGTGTCGATGAAAATCAGAAAGCCGTGAACGAGCACGCCGAACAACTTCTGGCCCGAAATCGAAATAAGGGAGCTTTGATCGACACAAACCTGCTTCTGCTTTTATTTGTCGGTTCAGTTCGTCGCGACCTGATATCCAAATTCAAACGTGTGAGCAAGTTTGCTGTGGAAGACTACGACACCCTGTTCAATGTTGTGAATTACTTTGGAAAGATATTCACCACACCGAATATCCTGACCGAAGTGAGTAACCTTGCGGGACAGTTGTCGGGGGCCGACCGAGACGATTGTTTTGAGCGTTTCGCCACAACGTTGACGCTGCTTGAGGAAAAATACATACCAAGCGCCACCGTCGCGCAGAGCAAACCATTCAAGAAATTTGGAATCACCGACGCGTGCATCGCTCAAATTGCTGGCCAGGGTCATCTCATTATCACTGACGACTTTCCTCTTTACCACTTTCTCATCGGCTCCGGCTATGACGCGCTCAATTTCTACCATCTCGCGCCCATGAACTGGAAGTTCGACCCGAAGCTACTCCCGCGCAAACAGTAGCCTGGTAATTAGCTGGGGAGAACTTCTCCGTACTAGAATGTTTTATGCTTCGTTCCTGGCTGTTGGCGTTTCTCACGGCTTCCTGTTTTGCCCAGCAACTTCCCAATGCAAACCTGCTGGAGCAGCCTCCGCGCCCGGCAGCGGCCGTGCAGTGCCCGGCGCTGGATGGGTGGAGCACTGCGGCGGAAAAGAGTTGTTACCGCAGCACTCCGCGCTACGCGGAGACCATGGCGTATGTGCGCCGCATCGCGCGGGCCGCGCCGCGCCAGGTGAAGATTGAAAACTTCGGCAAGACGGGCGAGGGGCGGGCGCTGGTGGCCGTGGTGGTTTCACGCGATGGCGTGTTTTCACCCGCCGCGCTGCATCGCGCCAAGCGCCCCGTGGTCTTCATTCAAAATGCCATTCACGCCGGCGAGATGGACGGCAAGGACGCGTCCCTGGCGCTACTGCGCGACATTCTGATTACCCGGAAGCAGGCGCCGCTCATCGAGCGCGCCGTGCTGGTGATTGTGCCCATTTACAACGCCGACGGCCACGAGCACTTCGGGCCCTTCAACCGCATCAACCAGAATGGACCAGAGCAGATGGGCTGGAGGGCCAATGCCACCCAGCAGAACTTGAATCGCGACTACATGAAGGCCGATGCGCCGGAGACGCGCGGCTTTCTGCGCGAGTGGAATCGCTGGCTGCCTGACTTCTTTGTCGACAACCACGTGACCGATGGTGCCGACTACCAGTATGACGTGACGTTTGCGATTGAGACCGACGGACCGGCGGCGGACTGGGTTCGCAAAACCCTGGAGCCGGAGCTGTTCCGGCGGGTTACCGCCTCCGGCCACGTGATTGCGCCTTACCTGGAGTTTGTGGGTCGCACCCCGGACACCGGAATTGCGGCCGGAGCGGCCACGCCGCGCTTTTCCACCGGCTTTGCCATGCAGCAGAACCGGCCGGGAATGCTGGTAGAGATGCACATGCTGAAGGATTACCAGACCAGGGTGACCGGCAATTACGAGTTGCTGCGCGCCCTGCTGGAGGTGGTGAACCGCGACGCCTCCAGACTGGTGGAGGCAAACCGGCGCGCCGACCGCGAGACCATCGCGCGCGGGCAGGCGCACAACGGGAAGTTTGCCCTCAAGTACGAGGCGACGGGTGAGACCGAATCTTTTGCCTTCAAGGCGTACCGCTGGAAAACCGAGCACAGCGACGTTTCCGGCGCCGACTGGGTGCAGTACACTCATGAGCCGCTGACGATCACCGTGCCCCGGCAGACCACGATGAAGGCGACGGTGGAGGCAACGATTCCGGCGGCTTACATCGTTCCTGCGCCGTGGACCGAGGTGATTGCGCGGCTGGAACTCCACGGCTTGCGCCTGAAGCGGCTGAGGAAGGCGTGGACGGGCGAGGTGGAAAGCTACCGCTGCACTACGCCGCAGTGGCAGGCGCAACCTTTCGAGGGACATCACCTGGCCGCGTGGCGCGATGCGGGAAACGGCGCGCCCTGCGTTCCGGTACGGGTGAAGATGAGCTTTCCCGCCGGCTCCGTGGTGGTGCCGATGGAGCAGCGCGCGGCGCGCATCGCCTTGCAGTGGCTGGAGCCGCTGGGACCGGATTCGGCGCTGCAATGGGGGCTGTTCGACAGCATCTTTGAGCAAAAAGAGTATGGCGAGGGCTATGTGCTGGAGCGGTTGGCGCGCATCCGGCTGGGGGCCGATCCAGGATTGAGAGCCGAGTTCGAGCAGAAGGTTGCCAGTGATCCCGGGTTTGCCGCCAGTCCCCACGAACGCCTGAACTGGTTTCTGGAGCGCTCACCGTGGTGGGACCCGCGCATCGGTTTGTATCCGGTGGGAAAGGTCGATTCCATGCGCGGGTTGCCTCTGCTCGAAGCTCCGGCGCGGAAAGAGGCAGACCAGGACCCTGACTACGAGCCGGATATTCCTGACCGTGCCTGAGCGCATCCGGGGACGAATCTCCGGGATTGCTCTTACATTTTGCCCCGGCTCCATTTACCCTAATTCTCAACGTTCTGCAAAAAAGTCATTGGGGTGAGGTCTCAGTCTGGCCTTATCTTTTTTGAACTCCTGGACGATTTGAAGCGGAAAGCGAGCGCACCAGCCGCATTCAGGGCAGCGAACTGAAGCAGGCCGGCCTGACAACTATGGGAACCAACTCTGGGAACCTGAATTCTGTAACCTTGAAGTCCGGCACGCGGCCGGCGATCAAGGTGTTTGTCGCCACCACGGTGATGCTGAGCTTCATCAGCTTCTGGCGGGCGGCGGCGATCGTGCTCAGCGACTTGGCTTCGTCGGCCTACTACGTGGGCGGCGATGCGGAGGACGTGATTGGCAAGAGCGCTCCCTGGTTTGTGCTGGCGGTGATGCTGTTCAGTTACGCGGTGCGTTCCCTTTACATCGAGTCCAGCAGCATGTTCGTGCGTGGCGGCGTGTATCGCGTCGTCAAGGAAGCGATGGGCGGGTCGCTGGCCAAGCTTTCGGTCTCCGCGCTGCTGTTTGACTACGTGCTGACGGGACCGATCAGCGCGGTTTCCGCCGGGCAGTACCTGGCGGGATTTGTGGTGGATGTATCCAGCCGCGTCGGCCACCCCTTCAACCTGACAGGCTGGCGTGGCGACTATTTCGCCGCCGGATTCGGCATTCTCGTAACCATCTATTTCTGGTGGAAAAACATCCAGGGCATCCACGAATCCAGCGAAAAGGCCATGCGCATCATGCAGATCACCACGGTGATGGTGGTGATGCTGATTGTCTGGTGCTCGATTACGCTGATTGTGCATCCGGAGACGCGGCACCTGCCGCCGCTGCCCACGCACCAGTCGATCATGGCGGCCAACGAACATTCCCATGGCGATACCCTCGGCTGGCTCGCCCACATGCCGCTGCTCACCATGCTGCCCTGGGTGCTGATGCTGGTCGGCTTTGGCCACTCGGTGCTGGCCATGAGCGGCGAGGAGTCGCTGGCGCAGGTCAATCGCGAGATCGAGCATCCCAAGCTGAAGAACCTGGAGAAAGCCGGAGCCGTCATCTTTCTCTACAGCCTGTTCTTCACCTCGCTGGTCTCCTTTTTCGCGGTGATGATCATTCCGGACCACAAGCGTCCGGAATACTTTGCCAACCTGATCGGCGGTCTGGCCATGTACATGGCTGGGCCTTATAACCTGAGGCTGATTTTCCAGGGCTTTGTGGTGCTGGTTGGAGCGCTGATTCTGTCGGGCGCCGTGAACACGGCGATCGTGGGCGCCAACGGGGTGCTCAACCGCATCAGTGAAGACGGCGTGCTGACGCCCTGGTTCCGTAAGCCGCACGGCAAGTACGGAACCTCGCACCGGCTCATCAACCTGATTGCATTCCTGCAGTGTCTTACCATCGTTGCCAGCCACGGCAACGTGTATCTGCTGGCGGCGCTGTACGCCTTCGGCGTGATCTGGAGTTTCGCCTTCAAATCGCTGGCGGTGCTGGTGCTGCGCTTCACCGAGCCGGGACATCGCGACTTCCGCGTGCCGGGTAACATCCAGATCGGCAAACTGGAGCTTCCCATCGGGCTGGCCCTGATCACCCTGCTGCTATTCGGCACCGCGCTGGTCAACCTGATGACCAAGCCGCTGGCGACCATGGCCGGGGTCAGCTTCTCGGTTGTCCTGTTTGGCGTGTTCTCGGTCTCGGAGAAGATCAGCCATCGCCAGCGCGGCGCACAGCAGGAAATGCGCGAGGAGTTCCGCATCGCCGAGCAGCCGCTGGTGGACCGCGAAGAGATGAAAGTGCGTCCGGGCAACATTCTGGTGGCCATCCGAGACCCGCGCAATCTTTACTATCTCAACGACCAGTTGCAGAGCACCGACGTTGCCAAGCAGGACATTGTGGTGATGACTGCCCGCATCTACCACCGCGAGTACGCCTTCAGCGGCAACGAAAGCTATGACAGCGCGGAGCTGTTCGACGAGTACGAGCAGCAGTTGTTCACCAAAGTGGTGGAATTGGCCGAGAAAGAGGGCAAGCACGTTTCGCTGATGGTGGTGCCTTCGGCCGATGTGTTTGACGCGATCGTGCAAACCGCGTCGCGGTTGGAGTCTTCGCGCGTCGTCTGCGGCCTCTCCAACAAGCTGACGCTCGACGAGCAGGGCAAACTGACGGGCGACGCCTGGGAGCGTCTGCCGGAGCCGCGCCCGAACCTCGTACTGGAAATCCATACTCCCGACCACGGCATGGAGGAGTATTACCTTGGCCCGCACGAACCGCGGCTGCGCCAGCAGGATCTCGAATTGCTCCACACCATCTGGCTGGAGTTAACCGCGGATCCGGAGTTTGCGTCGCTGCACCACTACCACATCGTGGGCCTGGCCCTGGATCGTCTCCAGGAACGGCTGCACGGTCCGCTGCGCGAAGAAACGCTCGCATTGCTCAAGAAAGAACTGGAAAAGCCGCTCCTGGGCGGCCGGGCAAAGTAGGCGGAGACTACTCGGTGGTGGGGAAGGTTTGCGAGACGCGGTCATGCCAGCAGAGCGCATCTTCATCCACCAGTGCCCAGAGGAAGCCAAGGGCCGCCGCGGCGAAGGACACGAAGATGAAACGTGCGCGGCGTCCGCGCTGCTGCCATTGCGGCACACGGCCGTCAAAAGTGCGCAGATGGATGCTTCTCATGCTCATGCCGGGAGTACGCCCGGCGTAGAGCAGGAAAAGATGCTGATAGACCGTCCAAAGCAGCATGGTTGCCGCCCCCAGCATCATCCAGAAGGGCTTGGTGTGAGGCACGTCCGGCAGGGCGCAGCAGGCCATGGCTGCCAGCAGTACGCCGGCGGCCATCACCACGCCCAGGTCCGCCAGCGCAGCCATCAGCCGCTCGGAGACCGGCGCGACGCGCAGCGGCACTTCGATCTCGGGCTCGCGAGGTTTTGAACTTTCGGGCTCATCGGCGTCGAGCTGAATCTCAGGGAACAGAGAACCCTGCGTGGCGGGCATGATGTCCTCGGGCACTTCGAGAATGCGCGGCCGGCGATTCATGGGCTCGGCCAGTTCGTCACCGGAAGGCTGCGGCAGCAGCGGCGGCTCCAGGGGCGAGCGCCGGAAGACAATCAGATTTCCCTGCGCCGGAGCAGGCGGCCGGACGGCGGGAGGCGCGGGAGGCGCAGCCGGCTCGGGCTCCGCTTGCGAAATGCAATAGCGATCCAGGACGGAATCTCCGGCCACGGTGGGGCGGAGTTCCAAATCAATCGCCGGCTCGTCACCCGTACCGTCATCCGTACCGTCAGGCAGCTTCTCGCTCGGATCGGAGCAAACTTCCGCCTCGCACTCGGCCTCCGCTTCGCTTACGGGCTCGATTGCCGCGGCGGTTGCGTCCATCATTGGGCGGGGGATTTGCGCGATGGTTTCGGCGTTGAGGCGGCGATAATAGTTCGTGTCAAAGGTGTTGCGTGGCGGCCGCACCGGGTTGCGCGGCTCCTCGCCCAGACTGGGACCGCGACGGGGCTCAGCGTGGTTCTCTGCGTCAGCGTGGAAGGCTGCGAGGCCCTGGCTGACGGAATCCGGTGAATCGGCGGCCGCACCGAAGTCGAGCCTGAGAGAGGCTTCCTCGGCGCTGTTCTGATGGCGGCGGGCGCGGTAGGTGTTGACGCGTAAGGCGACTTCGGCGCGCCAGCTCTCGTCCCCAAGGGCCGGATGGCTGGGGTCGTCTTGTACGCCGGTATCAAACGGTTCGGCAGAATGCATTTCAGCTCTTGGGTTCATGAACGAGTTGGGGGTGCCAGAGACTTCCACGGCTTTTGCCGTGGTGAGGATGCCGCGCGACAGGAAACTTCGCGCGGCCACGGAGGGCACGGAGCAGGTGCACGGTGTACCGCAAAGCGGACAGTCCATGAGCGAATTGTAGGAAATGCCAGAGCGCTAGGGGTTTTTCTGAAACGTTAAACTTTGTGGCGGACGGCTGCGCGTGCTAACGTGCAACCGGGCGCTGTTTGCGCACCACGTGAACCGGCGAAACGCATCCGATGACCCTTTGCACTCTGAGAATTATCACAGTCACGTTCCTAAGTCACTTGCTACTGGCATTGCCGGCATTTACTAGTCAGTTGCCCACGCTCCCGTCGAGCCCGGCGGCGGCCGCGGCACTGCCTTCCCAGGAAGTCACCATCAAGGCCAGGGAACAGGAAAAGCAGGGCGACCTGTACACGGCGGACGGCGACGTGGAGATCCTGTTCCAGAACTACGTCATGCGTGCCGAGCATGGCACCTACAACGAATCCACCGGCGAGGTGGAAGCCAACGGCAGGGTTGTCTTCGACGGCGGACCCCACGACGCCCATCTCATCGCTGCCCATGCCACCTACAACGTGAAGAGCGAGACCGGAATTTTCTACGACGTTTCCGGGACCTTCGGCGCCGTGGTGCACGGGCATACCGTGATTCTGACCACCAGCAATCCCTTTTTTATCGTCGGGCGCGAGGTCCACAAGGTGGATCGCAACCGTTACGTCGTCTTCCACGGCAGCATCACATCCTGTGCCGAACAGCCCCCGGCCTGGACGTTCCGTGCGGAGAAGATCGACGTGGTGGCCGGTGAAGACGCCAAGCTTTACCACTCCAACTTCCGCCTGCTCAGGCTGCCCATTTTTTACTTTCCTTACACCCAGGCGCCGGCCAGTGCGATTTCCCGCACCAGCGGATTCCTGCTCCCGTCCATCGGGGAATCCTCCACCAAGGGATTCATTCTGGGCGACTCGGTCTACTGGGCGATCAACCGTTGGAGCGACCTGTCCGTGGGAGCGGAGTACTTCTCCTCGCGCGGCTGGAGCCAGACGGCGGAGTTCCGCATGCGGCCTTCGGAAAGCAGTTCGCTGGAACTGCACTACTTCGGCGTGCTGGACCGCGGCGCCCCGGTGACCCATCAGGACCAGGGCGGCGAGGAGGTGCGCTTGTCCGGCGAGACCAGTGGCGATCACTGGCGCGCCGCGACCAGCGTCGACTACCTCAGTTCGTTTCTCTTCCGCCAGGCATTTTCCGAGACCTACACCCAAGCGGTGAACTCCGAGGTGAAGTCGCTTGGCTTCCTGTCGCACAATCTGGCGGGGTTTTCGCTCAATGCAAGCGCCGACCGCTACCAGGATTTTTACCAGGATCCGCAGACCAACTCATTCTCCAACCAGATTAAAATCCTTCACCTGCCGATGGTGGAGGTGAACGGACTGGAGCATGGGCTGGATTCATCCGGGTTCCGCTGGGGCGTGGACGCCAGCGCAGGCGGCCTGCAGCGCAGTGAACCCGGCTTTGTCACGGCCAACCTGGTCGGCCGTCTCGACGTTCGCCCGCGGATTGCCCTTCCCTTGCAGTGGAAGGGCTGGGATCTGCGTCCCGAGCTAGCCGTGCACGACACGCTCTACACCCAACAGTCCAATCCTTCGGCCAGCGATCCGTTAGGCGTGGCCAACGGCAATTCACTCAACCGGCGTGACGTGGAAGCGGCCATCGAACTGCGGCCTCCGGTGCTGGAGAAAGTGTTCGATCGGGAAATCTTTGGCCGCCGCCTCAAGCACGTCATCGGGCCCATTTTCACCTATCGCTACACCGCGGGCGTGAACAACTTCCAGAACGTCATCCGCTTCGATGAGACCGACATTATCAGCAACACCAGCGAATTCGAATACGACTTCATCCAGCGCATCTATGGCCGGCGCCGCTCCGCCCGTCACGAACCCGCCTGCGAGGCTCCGCCGCCGCCTGCCGTGCGCCCGGACAAATCCACGGCCTACATTCCGGGAGTGAGCGTGGTGCGCGCCCACTGCGAGGATGAGAACAATGCCACCCGCCAGCTTCTGGTTTGGGAAGTGAAGCAGAAGTACTACATCAATGAAAATTTCGGGGGCGCGCTGGTGACCGGCCGCCGCAACGTCTTCACCACAACCGACGATCTTACCGGCATCGCATTCCTGGACGGAGCGCGCACCTGGAGTCCGGTGGTCAGCAAGCTGCGCCTGCAGACCTCGGCCAATACCGACGTGCAATGGCAACTGGACTACGACCCAGTCCGCGGCCGCATCAACTCCAGCGCGACCTTTGTCGAATATCGCCTGGGCGAGTACTTTGTCGGCTTAAGCGACGCCTTTTTCCACGTTCCCTCCAACTCGGTTACCCAGATCTCCAGCAACGCGCCATTGGTATTCAACCAGTACCGCTATCTGCTGGGTTACGGCCATCCGAATAAACGGGGCTTCGCCGGAGGATTCAGCATGGGCTACGACCAAAACGTCGGGCTCCTGCAATACGCAGCCGCGCAGAGCAGCTACAACTGGGACTGCTGCGGCATGAGCTTCGAGTACCGGCACATCGACGTGCCGGGCGTAAATATTGAAAACCAGTACCGCTTCTCCTTCAGCCTGGCCAATATTGGAACCTTCGGAAACCTGCGTAGGCAGGAGAGCCTCTACTAGATCGATTTGCCCGGGAGGGCCGCAAGTGAAAAACATCACCGTTCCGCTGCCAGCAAGAAAGAGGATCGCCCTGGTTGCCCATGACAACATGAAGGCGGGCCTCTACGATTGGGTGCGCTACAACATTGGCACTCTGCGCGAACACATCTTATTTGCCACCGGAACCACGGGTGGCATCCTGGAGCGCGAACTCGGACTCAGCGTCACGCGCCTGGAAAGCGGTCCCCTGGGAGGCGATCAGCAGATCGGCTCCATGATCTCGCGCCAGGAACTCGATTTCCTCATCTTCTTCTGGGATCCGCTGGAGCAACTGCCGCACGATCCCGATGTGCGAGCCTTGTTGCGACTGGTCAACGTCTGGAATATTCCGGTAGCCTGCAACCGTTCTTCCGCCGATTTTCTGATCTCCTCACCCCTGATGGGCGAGGTTTATCCGCGCCAGGTGCCGGATTACTCGGTCTATCGTTCGCGCCACATCACCGAATCCGGCGTGCTCTGATGGCCGGCCAGCCGGTGCGCGCGAGCAACGAGCCGTCCCGGCCGACCGAGGTATCTGCAGGATCTTATCGCGCATGCCGTGTGGTGAAATAGGGCAGCATGTGTGACCATGCTGCCGGAAAGAGCGTTGCAATTCACTGTGGAAATCAGCCTTTGTACTGGGGGATCATGCCGATCTTGCGCATGGTGTCCACGGCGTCGATGATCTGAGGCGCAGCACGGGTGCCGATCAATTCGGCGCCGGCCAACAGGAATGCGTACGCATTCTGGGGCCTGGGAAACTTAACCCCAGACACCTTGACCTTGGTATTGGTTCCCTTCAAGGTGTCAACCATGATGAGAACCTGTTCCAGGGTGGGACCTTCCCACTGACCGGTGGAAGACTTCGCCCAGTCGATGCCGGCTTCGGCGATCATTTTACAAGCGGTGGCGATTTCTTCGTCGGTGAGAAACGCGGCGTCGATAATCATTTTGGTCATCACAGGACCGGCGGCCTTTTTATAGTCCTTGAACTCCTGCGCGAGTTCCTTGTACTTCTTGTCCTTGAGTGCGCCAACGTTCATGGTGTTGTCCAGAACAGTGGCTCCCATCCGGACGGCCTCTTCCGCCTCAAAGGCCTTGACGGCGCTGCTCTGCTGACCATAAGGAAAGCCGATGCCGGCGCCAACCAGCAGGTCCGTGCCCTTGAGTTCTTCGGCAACGACGCGGGTCCAATAAGAGGAAGAGAAGCAGAACGCCTTGCAGTTGTACTTGATGGCGATCTTGCAGTTATCCCTGATGATGGATTCGGTGGTCTCCTTCGGTAATATTGCGTAATCAAAGAGTTTTCCAATGTCTTTCTTCGTCATCTTGGAAAAATCAATCATTTTGTCACCCTCCTAATCGTATCTGTCCTATCTACCGATGGCTGCGCTATGCGGTCGTTTGCCATCATGTGAAACAACTCAAGGATAACGCCGCGCGGTCAGCGAAAATTATTATTGGAGGCGGAATTTTCCGTTGAGCGCCCAACCGTTGCGGACTCCATACCCAGCCAGGGAGTCGAGGCGCCATTCATGATGGCTGGGTTCCGGTCCCGCCGCGGGTTGCCGTGTACCCAGCCCAAGCGGCGCGCCGGCAGGGTGCAGCAAAACGGCGTGGTGATAAACAGGTTTCCCTGGCGGCAGAAGAACCCTGCATGATGCATTGGAAAGCGGCAGGGCCGCGGTGAGAAAAGCTCCGCCCGCTCCTGAGAATTCGTATCTGCGCGATCTCCGCTGCAGAGAGGGGCTGCTTTCTGATACGCTGAACCGTTCCGATGATGAAGAACACCATCCTGCCCGCCGTTTGCGTTTGCGTACTTGCCCTGGCCGCCGGTTGTGCCTCGCCCGGCGTTCCTCAGCCGCCGTCGCTGCGCCTGCCGGTAGCGGTGGATAACCTTTCCGCCGTGCGTAAAGGCGATCGCGTTGTCCTCTCCTGGACGCCCCCGGCGGTCACCACCGATCATCAGGCGATCCGTTGGCCCACGACCACACTTGTCTGCCGGGTACTCAACCAGTTTCCCATCAATGTTTGCGGCGAGGTGGTCAAGCAGATCAAGAGCAGCGAGCTGGCCTCGGCGCTGCCTGGAGCGCGGCGGCCCGTGGTTTCTTTTGAGGACGTGCTGCCGCCGCAATTGATCGGCTCCCAGAATCAGGCCACCTACGCGATCGAGGTCGCGAACCAGCGCGGCCAGGCCGCCGGACTGTCCAACCAGGTACGCACCTGGCTGGCGCCAACCGCGCCGCCTCCCACCCAGTTCCGCGCCACGCTCGACGCCCAGGGACCGCTGCTTGAGTGGAACGCCGCAGCCAGCCTCGCGCCTGCTCCGGGCATTTCCTACCGTCTGCGCATCTACCGGCGAGCCCGCGCCAGGAACGAGTTTGCGCTGGTCGGCGAACTGCCGTACCGCCCTGGTGAAGACGAGGCGCGCGACAGCGGGTTTGAATGGGAACAGGAATACGACTACAAGATTGCCGCCGCGACCGTGCTGGCCGCGCCGGGAAAGCCCGTCGTCGAAGTGGAGGGCAACGACAGCGACCTGGTCCACCTGAGGGTGCACGACACGTTTCCGCCCGCCGTCCCCAGCGGCTTGCAGGCGGTGTTCAGCAGCGTGGGCCAGAAGCCCTTCATCGATCTCTCCTGGGCGCCCAACACGGAGAGCGATCTGGCCGGATACATCGTCTACCGCCGCAGCGAAGGCTCCAGCTTTGTCGCCGTATCCTCTGCCCCGATCAAGGCTCCTGCCTGGCGTGACAATGACGTTCATCCCGGACAAAAGTATTACTACACGGTCGCGGCCGTCGATGTGCGCGATAATCGCAGCGCGCAATCGGCTCCGGCCGAAGAGTCAGTGCCCATGGAGGCGCGATGAAATTCTGCCGCTTTATTGGCATGGAAGGTTCCCGCTTTGGTTTGGTGGAAACCCGTGACGGCCAGGACTTCATCATCAGCGAACTGGGCAGTCCGCAGATGCAGGTCAGTGCCGCGGGCGTGCCCGAGCGGATCGTGTTGCCGGAGCCCGGCTCCGGCAAAAAGATCGACGAACCATTTCCCCTGGAGCGCGCCAAGCTGCTGATCCCGTTTCCCTTGATCAGCAAAATCATGTGTGTGGGCCGCAACTACGCCGCCCACGTCCGCGAACTGGCGCATGAGATGCCGGTCGAGCCTCTCATCTTCAGCAAGCCGCCATCCGCGCTGCTGGCTCCCGGAGGCGAGATTGTCCGTCCCAAGCTCAGCCAGCGGGTGGATTACGAGGGCGAGCTGGGAATCCTCATCGGCCGCCGCTGCCACCAGATGAAGGACGGCGAAAGCGCCAGCGATTACATCCTTGGCTACACGGTCGTCAACGACGTGACCGCGCGCGACCTGCAGAACATCGACGGCCAGTGGACGCGCTGCAAAGGCTTCGACACCTTCTGTCCCTTTGGTCCCATCGTTACCACCGACCTGGACCCTGCAAGCGGCGTCCAGGTGAAGACCCGCGTCAATGGCGAGTTGCGCCAGGATGGCAACACCCGCGACATGATGTTCAATCTCGACCGCATCGTGCATCACATCTCGCAGTTCTGCACCCTGCTGCCGGGAGACCTGATTGCCACCGGCACGCCGCAGGGCGTGGGCCCGCTGCAAAACGGGGATGTTGTCGAGGTATCAGTGGAAGGCATTGGCACGCTGCGCAACCCGGTGGTGGACGAGTAGGGCGGGCGCGGCTGGCTTGTGGTTTCTCAGGGTGTGCTCGATTCCCGCGCAATGCCAATGCAGTCCGTTTTCGTAGTAAAGTCGAAGGTGAGCAGGCCACCAACATTTTTGGCCGCACTCTTTTCCATGACACTGTTGCGCATCTACATTCTCACCGGCGCCATCGTGCTGGCCGCGTGCGGCTCGATGTTCTGGCTCAGCGGCCGCAAGAAAACTCCCGAGCAGCGCGAGATTCTGCGCCGCCAGCGCATCAACGCGCAGGGCCGCATCACCGATGGAACCGTGCTCGACGTGCAGGAATTCGATTCCGATACCGACCACTCCGTGCAGATGATCATCTACACCTATGGCGTGGCCGGGGTGCAATACGAGTGCTCGCAGGACGTGACTCACCTGCGCCAGTTCCTCGATCTGCACTCCTGCCGCATCGGCGTTGCCACCAGCGTCAAGTACGATCCGCGCCATCCCGGCAACTCCATCGTGATTGCCGAACGCTGGTGCGGACTCTACGTCTAGGCGCTTTTCCCGCTGCCTGGAGGCGAATCCTTATCAGCAGTTCCCACCGACGACTGCCAATCTTTGCGCCGTCGCGCCTTCTGCCTTGCCATCGCTCGCAAAGTCGTATTAAGTACATGACACGCGCAGACTCACTCTGCGCGAGCGGCGTGCGTTCGGGGTGATCGCATACCCGTCTGGGAGGATGGCAACCATGGCACAGATCAGCGACCGGCATCCATTGCGTCAGCTTTTGGCGGAAAAGATTGCGCAACAATTTGGCCGTCAAGTGGGCCTGCGTGACGAGGAAATCTGGGCCTACCTGGCCAACCTGCTCACCGACTTTTGCGACACCCGCAGTCTCTATGCGCTGAAGAACGCGCAGGGCCGCTCGCTGGACGACGTGGGCGAGATGCTGCTGGAAAGCGATCCCGTGTTCGGCGAGGCGGCGTCGTTTGACCGCGAGCGCCAGGTGCGTAAACACATTGGAGATTTCACCCTGTTTTACAGCGGAATGTTTCCCGAGGCGATCAATCGCTTCCGCCTGCGCCGCCAGCGCCTGGAAAGCCTGATCGACTTTGTCCACGCGGGCAAGGAGAGCTATTTCATCGTCAGCCAGTTCGACCAGATGGAGTATCGCAAGGTTGCGCCCCTGTTTGGACGGCTCTCGCAGCAGTTTGAAAGCTGCGTCTTCGGCCTGAACCTGGTGCGCAAGGAGCTGACCGAGATGCAGTATGCGCTGGTTCGTCCCAGCGACCTGGTGATGTGAATGCCTCGCGCTGCTTTCCGCTAGCCTTCGCCAGCGTCGCCGGTTTCCGTGCTTCGCCGGTAAAAACTCAGTGCGCTCTCACCCTGTTGCAGCAGGCGATAGCGTTTCAGATCGCCCTCGCCGTCGCCGGGATCGAAGCGCTTCTCGTGCTCGGCGACTACGATGCCGCCCGTCCGCAGCAGCCTGGTGCGCGCCAGGGTGCGCAAAATCTCGCCATAGGCTCCGTGCAGGCGGTAGGGAGGGTCGAGAAAGCAGACGTCAAACTGCACGCCTTCCTTGTCCCACTGGCGCAGGGCGTCGGCTGCGTTGCGCTCGGCCACATCGCCGGCCTCTAGTCCCAGTGAAGCCAGATTCTGCCGCAGCACCTGGGCCGCGCGGCCGCTGGATTCGGCAAAGTGCACCGCTGCCGCGCCCCGGCTCAGCGCCTCGATGCCCACCGAGCCAGTACCCGCAAACAGATCCGCCCACAGGCATTCGGCGATCATGCCGGAGGAGGCCAGCACGTTGAACAGAGTCTCCTTCAGCCGGTCGTAGGTGGGCCGGGTCTCTGCTCCTTCCAGAGTTCTCAGCGTCCGGCTGCGAAACTTTCCCGCGATCACTCTCATCGGCCTCTTCTACTCCCTGCCCTCCGCCGTGTAGTCTATTAGTAGCGGCTTTTTCCGCTGCAAGGCAAATGGCATGAGACGCTGGTCCATTCCGGTTTTAGACATCTTCGGGATTCACTTCCGCGTGCATTTCAGCTTTCCGCTGATGTTCGCCCTGGTGTGGATGCTTGAAGCCGGACGCGGCCCGCAGGTGGGATTGCGCAGCTTCCTGCTCATGCTGCTGGTGTTGTTCGCGGTGCTGATGCGTGAGTTGGGTCACGCGGTGACTGCCGCACGCAACGGCGTACGCGTGCGCAGCGTGGTGCTGCTGCCCATCGCCGGCATCTCCCTGCTGGATGAGCAGGCGCAGCGCGGTTTGGACGCGCGGCGCGAGATTCGCATCTCGCTCGCCGGACCCTGCGTCAACCTGGCGCTGGCGCTCATCCTTGCGAGTACGATTCTCATTTTCCGTCCCCAGGTGCAGTTGTTCAGCTTTCCCTGGCTCACTCCGTTTAATCTTTTGCGCAGCTTGGTCTGGGCGCAGGTCTTTGTCGCCGGGCTCAACCTGCTTCCCGCCTATCCGCTGGATGGCGGACGCATTCTGCGCGCGGTGCTGGCGCGTAGCGGAGACCAGGTCACGGCGACCCGGCGCGCGGTTTCGATCGGACAGTTCTTTTCCCTGGCCCTGTTTGTTTCCGGCGGAGCGGTCTTCCTCGGTTCCAACTCGAACAATCTCTGGATCATGATGGCAGGGGTTTTTCTCTTCCTGGCGGCTCAACTGGAAGACCGCAGCATGATTTTGCAGGCCGTGCTGGAGCGGGTGAAGGTGATCGACGTGATGATCACCGACTTCATCACGCTCTCCCCGGCCGATACCCTGGCCGATGCCCTGCAACGTCCCGTTGAGCCCCCACAGGAGGAGTTTCCCGTGGTGCGTGGCACCGACATGGTGGGCGTCATCAGCCGCCAGCAGATGGCCGCGTGCATGGAAGAGGAAGGCAACGGGTACGTGCAATCGGCCATGCGCCGCGAGTACCTGGTCGCGGCTCCACAGGAGTCGCTGGCCGCCGTGCTGCGCCGCATCGGACGCACCGGCCTGGCCATGATTCCCGTCGTGGAAGGCGATTACCTGGTCGGCATCATCACCTTCCAGAACCTGATGCGCAAACTCACCGCGCTCTCATTACGCCGTGCCGCGGCGAACGCCCCGGCATCCAACGCTCCCGCACACTTGCAGTAGACGCGGCGCAGCATTCAACCGGCGCAGCTTACCTGCGTGCGAATGCGGCGTTTTCATCGAACAGTACGATGCTGACCCAGAAGAGCCCGGAAGGATAACGCGGTGTGCGGGCGAACTGGACCCCGACCGCGCAGGTGCCCACGCCGCGAATCGACGCCAGACGGGCGACATTGGCGGGGATTTCGTCAGGACTGGTGGTGGCGTAGGAAGCGGCGAAACGAACCCCGGGCAAAGCCAGAGCGGCGTGGCTATCGGGCATTTCGCGGCTGGCCATCTTCTCAACCAGCGCGCGCAGGCGGGGATCGCCGACCAACTCCAATGGCGGCAACCCGAGTTGCTGCCTGAGTCCTGCGAAGCGCTCTCCGATGCGCTGTGCGGCCGCGTCGTCACTCGAGCCGGAGATGCGATGGGCAAAGTCCTCGACCACGTAAAGAATCCCTTGCACATTCACCACCGCGATGCCGACCCCGTCATAGGAGGCGCTGAGCATATTTGTGCGGTGCGGGGCCGACCTGACAAACGCTTCGTGCGCGCCTTCCGCGCTCACGTCGTAGACGACGTTTTCGCTGGCGGCATCCAACCGCACTGCGCGCCGGGTGAGACGCTGCAATAGGTCAGGTTCGCCCTCGAACTGGTGCGAAAGGCGGCCTTGCTGCGACATGATCTCCGCGTGATCCTGCGCTGCCTCGGCAAGTTTCGCGTCCCAGCTGAGGGGCTTCTCGCCGGCTTTGCCGCGCTCGGCGTTGATCAGATCGAGAAGAACCGCCTGGGGGTTCCGACTGCTGGCGGGAGGGGTAGCTGGGACGGTCAGCATGTCGGCTCCAGGCGCGTCGGCGGGAAGCCCTGGTTGAGGCTCGACGCCAAGAAGTCCGAAGAAAAGACATGCCGCAAGTAACACGATGCAACCTCCTGTCCTGGAGAAGATGATCGGTTCCTGCGAAAAGCCTCACAACTTACGAAGGTAACTTTTACCCCATTTTTGCAAACGAAAGTACCCTATCGAAGCACGTCATGCTTGAAATCACCGGCTGGCGCAGCCAGCTTTGCAGAGGCAGCCGGTGCCAACGGATCTGCATCGATCGATGGATACTGGCTTGTAGCGAGCGCGGATGCGCTTCGCACGGCGGGTGGAACGGGCGCTTCAGCGGGACCGTGGCGGCCTCGGGCAAACACGACAGACCCGAGAGCGCACACCGCGCCCTCGGGTCAACTCTAACTCAGCGGTACCGTACCCGGATTATCGTCGCAGGCGGCGTTTCAGCATGGTGCCGACTGCCAGCAGCCCGGAGCCGATCAGTGCGATGCTCGTCGGTTCAGGCGCGGCGATGATTTCTCCGCTGGAAACCGTGCCCGTGGTGCTACCCGCCCCACCGCTCACCACCGTGCCCACAAAGGGGTTACCCGGCTGCAAGGAGATGGTCATGTCCAGAGGCACGACATTGCCGGCTTTCCAGAGCGCCGCAAAAATGCCGGTGGCGCTTGAAACTGTCAGCGTGCCGAGAATTTGAGGCGCATCGGTTCCGTCCTTGAGCGTGGTGAGCTGAATCGTTCCGGCGAAGGAGCTGGAGCCGACGGAGAAGCTGAAGTTAAGAGTGCCGCCGTTCATATTGACGGCAAAGACGTCGGGAGAGCCAGTCGCCGTCAGGAGCGGATTGTTGCCGGTGATCCACATGTCATAGCTGCCGGCGCTGGACCCGATATAAGCATCACCACCGATGCAATTTGCAGTGGCGCCACACGAACCGAGAAAAGACATCGCAGCTGTACCAACTCCTTCGTTCGTGAACTCGACGGAGCCGCCGGTGCTTGGTCCGATGGTAATTTGAGTCTGCGCAGTAGCAGCTACCGTTACAAGTAACAGCAGCGAAGCCATTGCTAGAACGACTCTGACGAAGTGACGCATAGGAATCGAACCCCCTGATGACCAGACAAATAAGTACGGTGGTCGTACGACTTTAGTCATAGTGCATTTAAAATGCCAAAGCAAGCAAACTTTTGCACGATCCGATCTCATTTGTTTTCAGTGCCGTAAATACTTGAGACCAGTGCCACAAAGAAATCGGCAGTACGTTTACCAAGATTTTCGTGCCCAAAAGTACCAAATTCTTGCACAGGCCTCACGCACGCGGTCAGCGCAATTTGTCGAGCGCCTGGCGGGCGTCACGGGCGTTGTCGCCAGAAAGCTTCAAACGGAGCGCACTCTCAAGCTCCGTCCGGCCATGGGATTGATCGCCGCTGGCCAGCAGTACCATGCCCAGATGGTAGTGGTAGCTGGCCTGCTGCGGGGCGTAGTGCACGCACTCCTGGAGCTGAGACTTTGCCGCCGAGTAGTTACCCTTTTTGTACTGGACCCAGCCAAGGGTATCGGTAATCGAGTCAAGCGCCGGCATTTGCTGTTTGGCTTTTTGCGCCAGTCCGAGGGCAACGTCGAGGTTTTCATTACGCTCGGCATAAATCCAGGCAAGGTTGGCCTCGGCGATGGCGAAATTCGGATCGCTCGCCAGCGCCTGCTCGAAACAATGGCGAGCGGAGTCCAGATCGTTCTTTGCCAGGTACAGGTTGCCGATCAGGGACTGTAGCGGGGCAAAATTCGGCTCGATGGCAAGGGCCCGGTTGTAGGTTGCCAAGGCGGCGTCCGGCTGGTTGAGCTTCTGTTGAATGGAGCCCAAAGTCAGATAAGCGGACAGCATGTGCGGATCCAGCGCGACGGCGCGCTCGGCGGCGTTGGCGGCCTCTGGATATAGTTGGCGGCGCATGAGCACGGTTGCCAGCAGGCGCTGTGCTTCGGCATTGTTCTGATGGGCGGCGGCGAACTGGCGCGCGCGATCCACCGCCTGCGCCAACTGTGAGCTGTTCAGAAGGAAATCGGCATACTCGCCAAAGAGCGGACAATTATCTGGCTGGAGCGCGAGGGCAGCTTGAAATTCGCGTTCGGCCTCGGCGTTGTGTTTCTCCGCGGCCCAAGCCTTGGCCATGCGGGCATGCGGCCAGGGATCGCGCGGCGACAGATGCCCGGCGACGACGAACTCCTCCCGCGCACGGGCGTACTCATGGGCTTCGTAGTAGGCCGCTCCGAGCAGAAGGTGTCCCGCGGCTGCGCCCGGCTCAAGCTGAATGCAACGTTGCGCATAGAGGCGCGCGGCAGCGGTTTCTCCGCGCGAGAGCAGCAACTCGGTGAGCGATTTCCAGGCTTCCACCATCCCGGGCGAGAGGCGGACGGCGGTCTGATAGGCATCGCGGGCCTGGTCAATGGCTCCCCGGCGCCACTGCGCCGTGCCGAGAACATAGTGCGCCAGCGCCAGATCCGGGCTGTCAGCCACCTGCCGTTGCAGAATCTGCACCGCTTCGTCCAGGTGGTTCTGCGCCATCAGAATCTGGGCGCGCTGTACGTTGGCCGTCGGGTTGGAGGGACTCTCGCGCGTAACCTTCTCATTCAGCGCCTGGGCCTCGGCAATGCGGTTGCTGCTCAGATAGACGGCGATGATGCGGTTCTCAAGTTCGCTGTTTTTTGGCGCGGCGGCAAGTCCGCGCTGGTAGGCCTGAAGGGCGTGCTCGTCCTGTTCCAGGCCGACATAGAAATCGCCCACGGCGGCGGCCACTTCGGGAACGTTGCCGTGACCGCTGAGCAACTTCTGCAACTCCGCCTCGGCGTCGGACGGGCGTGATTCATCGACGAAAATTTCCGCCAGAAGGACACTCAACGGGAATGCCTCGGGATTGCGCGATATGCCCTGTTGCAGGATGCGTACGGCGTCAGGCAGGCGCCGTTGGATGCGATAAAAGTTGGCCAGATCGGCGTAGGCAATCGGCATCTGCGGATCGACCTGCAGCGCCTTCAGCAGGTTGCTCTCGACCGCGGAATAGTTGTGCAGACTCAGCTCCATCAGGCCGAGATTGATGTATCCCGATGCGTCGTTGGGAGCCAGCTTGATGCTCCGGGCGAACGCATCCCGGGCCTCGTCGTCCCGCCCGCTGCTCAGATACACGGCGCCAAGGAGCTGGTAGGCTTCGACGTTGGAAGGATCGCGCTGCAGGATGGCCTGCACCTGCTCCTCCGCCTGGTCAAACTGGTGCGCGGAAAGATAGAGCCGGCCGATCGTGAGGCGAGCTTCCGTGAGGCCGGGATCCAGTTGCACGGCGCGCTGAAGGTTGCCAAATGCGTCTTGCCAGCGCGCGGTTGCAATGGCCGCCTTCGAGAGCTGCAGATAGGCGTCGGCAAAGCGAGGGTCGATCTTGAGTGCGTTGCGGAACTGAATCTCAGCCTGCTGATACTTGCCCTGCTGCAGAAATTTCTGTCCGCTTTCCAGATACTGGCGTTTGGCAACCTCCGGATCCTTCTTACATCCCGAGGCCAGCAATAGCGAAACCACGAAACAAACAAAAATAAAACGAATATGCAAGACCCCTCCCACTCTAACGCGGTATGACTTCGTCGAGTCTGGGCGCGATCAGAATCGCAAACGCGATGGCGGACTGACGCGCGCGCGCCTCGTCGTCCGTGGCTGGGACCATGATGCGCACCAGCGTCGCGTCGGTGCGGTGGAGCAGCATGGCATCACGAATCGTATAGTACTTGGCAAGGTACTCACTGGCGATCATGCGTCCGTGCGATTGATACCAGTAGAGAACCACAAAACGCTCGTGTTCATTTTCCACGGTGTAAAGATTGACTTCGGCGGGCGGACCCGGTTGCAGTGGAAGCACGATGCGTGAGGAATGGATAGGCTGCCAGCCAGCGCCGGGAAGACAATTCTTGGGCGAGTGCACGGATTCTCCGGCGCGCTGGCTCTTGTAGTAGCCGATGTAGACGCCCACCACGCCTGCCGGCGCTTGACGATAGACGCGGTTCAAGTAGCTGTCGACGCGGGAAGCGACCACCAGGTGCGCATCGATGGGAATGTCCTCTGCCGTCCAGCCGGCGATCGCCAAGGGAAGATTCTGCAGCCGCGGATGTGGAACGGCGGGTTCCGTGCGCGGCAGAGCGTACTCGGTTACGGCCGCCGCCAGCAGAATGATCAGCGCCGCCCACCAGCGCGTCATGATCGCCTCCGCAGCGAAGCCACCCGGAGCGAGGCCTCCGTGATTAGCGCGTGGCAGAGAAGCAGAAGAAGCGTCGAGAAGAAGAAAAGAAAAAGGCCGGAAAGAAAGTGCGACCAGCCCTCGGCAGTCGAGGCGCCCGCGAGTTCGGCCGAAATCGCCGCAAAGACCACCCGCCCAGCATTGCCGACCACGGCAATGGGAATCACCAGCAGACACAGGAACCAGCGGATGAGGTTGTTCTTCTCCGCCAGGTAGGCGTACATCGCGGCAATGGTCAACAGGGAGAGCAAGGAGCGCAGTCCACTGCAGGCTTCCGCTACTTCCAGGCGGGTCGAGGGGAGCACAAGTACGTTGCCTTCCCGCAAGACAGGAAACAGGTTCATCGCATGCAGAATCCAGGTCGCAAGCCGCGAGGCCAGGAGTTGCAGTGGGAAGACCATCTGGTAGTAGATCACTCTAGGAAGAGGGATCATCAACAGGAGCAGGGCCAGCGGAAAGACGGCGGCCCGCACCATGCCCCATCCCCAGAACCACACGATAAGGCCGGCGATGAGGCCGAGCAGCGAAATGCGCTGCAAGAAAAGCTCGGCGCCGAGCGATCCGGCGAACAGCACGCCGAGCGACGCGCACAGAATCACCATCCCCGTCCAGGAGGGTTTGGGCTCGACCCTGCGCAGCAAATCGCCACGCCGCCACAGTACATAGGCGCTGAACAGAGGCACGAGAAAACCGTGCGAGTAGTCGGGTTCGTCCCACCACTGGCCTACCAGATGTCTGAGCACCGGGGCGTAGAGCAGGAGTATGCAGGCCACAATGACGCCCACCCGCCAGAAGGCGCTGCGAGGCAACGCCGACAACAGCAGCGGCGAAGACACCGGCGCGGTCTGTGCGTCCGTCCTATCCATGGGTGATGAGAGAATGCCCATACAGTTTGACAGAAGTCTCCCGCACAGGTAAGCGCAAAATACCCCGGAAGACCGATTTGGCATGATCAGGAGGGCGCCGGTGCTGGCGCTCGGGAGAAGTGAGGCCGCATTCAAGAGTCTGGGGCGGCTCCAGTAAGCCGCCGGGAGACATAGCCCTCGCAGTGAGCAACCTGGTCAGCCGGGCGGTATTTGCGCCCTTCCTTCGCATTCATCCCCCCGATGGCGCTGCCTAGCCGTCGCCTGCTCCTGCCACGCCGGCACGGGCATCTGCAAGCGCAAAAATGGCATTGAAAAAACTTTCAGGGGCAAAAGCCCTGGCGGTCTGCTTGGCGTTTCGTTCCAAGCGCATACAAAGTTCAGTGTCGTCCAGCACGCGGGCGATGGCATGATGCAGGGCAACGGCTTGGCCGGCGGGCACGAGCAGGCCGTCGTGTTCATTGGTGATGTAATCGCCTGCATCATCGTCAGCAACGATGACCGCCTTGCCCATGCTCATGGCATCGCCATACACGGTTCGTCCGCCGGTTTCCAATGCGCCCGGGCGGAGGGAGACCACCACGGCGGCAGCTCCGGCCATCATGCGGCGGAATTCATCCGCCGGCAAGCCCGCAATCACTTCTACATTAGGCGGCAGCGTGGCGGCCGGCAGATCGTCCAGTTGGCGAGTCACGATGATGAAGTGACAGTTGAGACCTCGCGCCGCAGCGGCCAGCGTTGCGTAATCGCGGTTGGAGTCGCCCCCGGAAAAAACATAGTTGCCCCGGCTTACGGGATACTCCTCAGCATGCGGCGTGGTATGCGAATAGAAGAATACGAGCTTCTCACGCGGCAGCCCCAGCAGTTTTGGATAGAGTTCCAATTGCCGGCGGGAATACACCAACACGCAACTGGCCGAGCTCACGACAGTGCGCAGCAAAACGCGCTTGAACAGTCTTCTTACGCCCGACTTAGGGAGGTCCCACATGGATTGCATGAAAATGTGGGGAACCTTGTGCCGGCGGAATTTCTGCAGGATGGCGAAGACGAATGCCAGCCGCTCACTGCCGGTAATCACAACCTGAAATCCCCGGCTCAGGCAAAATAATTTCCAGCCCCAGGCTAGATGTCTTGTGATCGGAAGCTCGCCCCTGAATCGCTCCAAGTCCTCAATGTAACCAGGCAGCAATACAGTGCGGCTGCGCCAGAGCGGGTCGTATCTCTTATGATGGGTCGTAATGATATTGTTTTGCCGAGGTGCATCACTCCCATCCGTGTCCATCCGGGCACCTCACAATCCCTCTCACGAGTTCAACTTTCCAGGAAATCATGTTCAACTTGGATTTCCATTCTTACTGTGAAAATGTCTACCTACCGCATCCGCTTGCAGGTTGCCGCGGGTTGCTTGAAATCATGGGTTGATCCAAGTCCCATCAGAACCGCTCCCAAGCGTGTGCGAGCCGCACCGCTACGCCGGGAGAGCCCAGGACGCCAGCTCATTTTAGCAACCCATTTGCTTCTCCCCGTATAATAACGCTGCGAGGCATCGCCTTCATGAATAACCGTCCCACTTCGAAAACCCTCAGACTGGCGTTGACCGTGCTGTTGCCGGCCGCGATGCTGCTTCTGATTTGCGCCGGCACGCGCTGGCTGCCGGCCTCGGCGCGAAGCTTGCTCGGCCTCAGAATTGTCAACGGCACCTCGCTTCCCCAGGCGTCGCCGCACACCGACTATCGCTTCGAACTGCGCGCCGAAGGCGGAGAGCCGCCTTATCACTGGACGATAGACCGCGGACATCTTCCGCCGGGATTGGTGCTTCAGGAGGATGGGACGATCCACGGCCGGGCGGAGGTTCCCGGCGATTACTCGTTCGATGCCTCGGTGGCTGACAGCGGACAATCGCCGCGCACCCTGCGCCAGCCGTTCCTGCTGCGGGTGGCGTGGAACGGACTCGCGGTGGTTACGTCAAACCCGGAGTTGCCATGGACACGCGCGGGAAGCGAGTACCTGGTGCGACTGACTGCTGCCGGCGGTATGCCGCCATATTTCTGGAAGTCCGAGGGCGCCCTGCCGGAAGGCATGGAACTCAGCGCGAAGGGTGTTCTCGCGGGCGTCTCGAAACAGGGCGGCGATTTTCATTTTACGGCACAGGTGCATGACCTGCGCGGCAACCAGGCAGAGCGCAGCTTCTCGCTCCACATCAGCCCAGCCCGTGTGGACCGCTTCGGCGGCGTTGTTGCACCGGGCGCAAAAGCCAGGGCCACCGGCCACTGGCGCACCGCCAAGCTGGGTGACCGCTGGGTCCTGCTGACGCCGGAGGGAAATCCGTTCTGGATGATCGGAATCTGGGATGTGGGGGGCGATGTGCATCGGGACGAGCGCGGCTTCACCTACGACCAGCGGTTGATGACCAAGTACGGCACCGAGCAGGTCAAGTGGCTTCAGGCCAACCGCAGACTGCGCTCCTGGGGTTTCAACACAATTGCGCCTTACAGCTATCGCATGTTGCTGGCGACGGACTCCGAGACGGAGTGGACCGGCACCGAGCAACCGGTGAAGATGGCGTCTGTGTCTATCGCGAACAGCCCGGCGTACGTAGGTCTCAGGCAAGGCGTCTTCAAGAACCTATACGCCGGAAAAGATCCGAATGTGGCCGTGCTCGGCGACCCGGGCTCAGGCATCTTTCCCGATGTCTTCGATCCCGCGTGGGTGCGCAATGCTTACCAAATTTTCGCCGCTGACCGCGGGTTGGCGGAGCAGGTGCAATCGCCGTACCTGATTGGCGTCTTTAGCGATGATAGCGACAATCTTTCCGGATTCGGCCCGGGACCGGAGTTCGCAACCCAGCCCGCGGGCTATACGCACCCACACCTCGGCTATCTTGCGCTGGTCACTGCACCTACGCAGGAGAAAGTCCCAGGGTCCGATGCGAAGTACGCCGATATGCAGGTGTACACCAAGGCACGGTTGGGTGATTTTCTACGTGAAAAGTATGGCTCGGTGGAGGCGCTCAACCACGCCTGGGGCGCAAGCTATACCACCTTCGGCAGCGATGGCGGATGGCCCAACGGCAAAGGGTTGCTCGACGAGAATGGGCGCGCTTCGCACCGCTGGCTGGGCTCGGGCGACCCGACGCTGCCGCCAGCGGCGGGGGCGAACCCGAACATGGTTCACGATCTCGACGATTTTCTTTATCTCATCGCGCGCCAGTACCTGTCCACCGTGCGCGCGGCGTTGCGCGCGATTGCGCCGGACACATTGTTTTTCGGGCCGACGACCATTGGAGGCTGGTCGGCTCCCGCGCGGGCTCCGATTTACCGGGCGGCACGCGAATCGCTGGACGTGATCAGCCTCAACGTCGATACCAGCCAGGAGGAACTGGACTTCGTAGCCCGGGCGGCGGGAGATATTCCCCTGACGATTTGGGAGGGCATGGTTGCCAATGCGGACTCCGGTCAGTGGCGCCACACCCAGCAACCCGAGGGCCGCTCGCCCCGGTTCCTGGACACGCAGGCGGCGCGCACGGAACGTTACCGCCAGGATGTGGAGTGGCTGTTCCACTCGCGCGCATCCACCGGCGCGCATCCGTTCGTCGGCTTCCTGTGGTGGGCGTGGACCGATAATCTGGTGGAGCAACGCAACTGGGGCGTGGTTTCTCTCATGGATAATGCGTATGACGGCTACGAGGCGGGCAAGACTCTGGGCACCGACGCCTGGGGCTTCCAAACCGGCGGAGAGGAACACAATTACGGAGACTTCCTGGGGCCGGCGCGGGAGGTGAACTTCTCGGTCATCGAACAATTGGCCAATGAGCAGCACTGAGCCCAGTTTGCAAGTGCCGCCGGTTGCCACGGAACCCGCGGCAGGGCTCTCGCTCGCCGTCGTGATCCCGACCCGCAACCGGCCCCGCGATCTCATCATCGCCGTTCGAACCGTGCTGGAGCAGACCGTTCTTCCGCAGGAACTGGTCATCGTGGACCAGAGCACAAGCGATGAATCCGAGCGGCAGGTACGCGCCTTGTTCGCGGAGCGGGCCGAGGCGGCGGCACAGGTCTGCCTGCGCTACACGCTCGATCCCAGTATCACCGGTCTGACGATGGCGCGGAACCTCGCTCTGGACCAAAACCATTGCGCCATCGTCCTGTTTCTCGACGACGACGTGGAGGCGGAGCCGGACTTCATCGAGCGGCTGTTGGAGGGTTACGCCGAAGATCCCGAGGTGACTGGAATCTCGGGAATCATCACCAACTACTTCTACACGCCGGAAGCATTCACCGCTCGCGCCTGGCGATGGCTGTTTATGCGCGGTGCCTTCCGCGATGACCGGTATAGCGTCTATTACCGTGCCAATGAGCTACGCAGCGCGGGAAGAATTCCTGTAAGCTACTTTGGCGGCGGCCTCATGAGTTTCCGCGCCGCCCGCATCAGCGGACTGCGCTTCGATGAGAATCTGCGCGGAGCCTGCGAGGGCGAAGACGTGGATTTCTGCCTGCACCTGCCGGCCGGCGCCAGATTGATGGTCGATCCCCGGGCAAGGCTGGTGCACAACAGAAGCGAGACGGCGCGCGCCGACGAACACTGGATCGCCTCCCTCGTGCGCGGCAATAGCTACCTGTATTACCGGAACTGGCAGCACGGATGGGGCAACTTCATTGCCTTCGCCTGGCTAATGGGCGGCTTCGCAGTTCTTGCTCTGAAGGCATGCGTCAGGGGCGCCTCGCTGGCGCCCTGGGGAGCATTCACCGCGGCGGCGCGCTATGGCAAGGAAGTTGGATTGGGAAAGAAGTGAGCGCTGCAATGCCTCGGATTCTTAAATAAAGCCGCCGGCGCAGAAGCGCGAATTTACCATACCGCATCGATTCATCCCAGGGATTTTCAGGCGTCGTGCAACGCTATGCCGAGCCCTGCGCTACGTTCCACTGCGCCCCCCGCAACAGGACGGCGATTAATACAGGGATGAAAGCATTGAACTGGCGCGGTTCATGAAATTGTCCGAAAAGGAAGGTCACTCCAAACAGCATCGGGAACAACAGCAGGAGGCGCCGCAGCCGCTTGTCACAGGCCGGCAAGCTCATCAGTCCCAGGACGTACCAACCGCCCAGTGCCAGCAGGGAGAGCGCCATTTCCCTGTGATCCAGGAAAGGCTTGGTCATGTTCGACCAGATTCTCCAATCGACATGCCCGGGGAGTGGGATCAGCCATTGCATTGCGGCGCGCGCGAGCAGGTGCCCCGCCAGCGAAGCCGCAACTACCGCCAACCAGACCCGCCGGGGTTCGGCGTCGTACAGCAGAAAGGCCGCGATTGGAACCAGGAGCAGCGCATTTTCGTGGTTCAGGGTTCCGACCGTGACCACGACCACGAACCACAGGTATTTCCGGCGGTATAGTGCCAGCAATCCGCACGAGAAGAAGAAGACGATGCCAATGTCGTAGAAATTCCGGTAGTCGAGGCAGGTTGAAATCAGGATCACCGCAAGCACCTGCCCCAGCGGGCTCAGGGCCTCACCCACATGGACAGCCGACCACCGCCCTATGGCGTAAATTGCCAACAGCGCCGCAACCACCTGCGAGACATAGTAGCCGCGCGCAGCAGAAAGCTCGGGTATCGCGGCCTGGAAAGCTTTCGCCAGCCAGACGAATAATAGACGGTGGCCAAAAATCGGCAACGTGCCGGGGTTCGACATGAGCACATCGACCGGCGCCCACGGCGCATCGTAAGTGACTTTGAAGACGTAGAGACAGAGCGCACAGGTACAGGCCAGCGCACAGGTGGCACGCCACACTCTCGCCTGCGCCAACCCGTTCAGACGGCTCCACGCCAACGCCAGGAGCGTCGTGAGACCAGCCAAACCGAAGCCCACCGCCAAGGTTTGTCTGTAAAATTTTCGCAGCAGCGCTGGCTGGGACGCCAGGCGCACACCCTCGGCCCAACCCATTTGGGCAGCTCTATCATTTTGGGACCACTTCATTTGGGCAGCTCTCCGGACCAAACCTTCGAAGGGCATCGGGCCACGCCAGAGCACGAGAAAGAAGGCGACCAGAAGGCAACCGGCGCCAGCGGCAAGGTACACCCGCCCCAGTGTGAGGCGAAGCCGGAGGCGCTCCGTTGTGGGTGAATCCATTGCGATGAATCTCCTCGCGCCATTCTACGCTGCAAGCCTCCGGGTGAACGCACCGGGTTCTGCCGACTTGCGGGAAGCGTGGCTGGCTTGCGCCCCGGAGAGCATTCACCGCGGCGGCACGCTATGGCAAGGAAGTTGGATCGGGAAAGACGTGAGGCGCTGGATCAGGAAGTGGGCGGCTGCGCCAGCCCCAGCACATTGCGCAGGCGGCTGGTGAACTGTTCACGCTCACCCGCGGTCAGCGCCAACCTCCAGGCGAGGCCAAGGAAAAGAAACGCCTGCCCTGCGACCGAGAGCAGCAGCCACACCGCACCGTAGCCGTGCCGCCATGGGCGCAGCGCTCCGCAAACCCCCAAAGCAATTGCTCCCACCAGCATGGGCCTCATCAGTGCTTCACGGACATAGCGCCTTGCCGGCAGTGCGATGGTGCGCAGCGCATACCAGGGCTGGATGAAGAGCTGGACGAAGATCATGGGCGCGGCCGTGCCCAGGGCGATGCCGACCAGCCCGTAACGCATTCCCCAGTAGATGCTGAGCCCCAGGTTGGCGGCGCCTTCGCCCAGGTTCCACCAGCCGCGCAGGCGGTGGCGTCCCTGGACAAGAAACAGATCCACCGAGGGCTGTTGCGCCAGCATCAGGAAGTATCCCGAAAGCAGCACCAACATAAGCGGATAGGAACTCGCGTAGCCAGGCCCCACCCAGAAGCGAATCAGAGTAGCGCCGTTTACCAGCAGCAGCAGGCTGACGAACAAACTGAGCAGCAGGCAGAGCCGGGTAGCGCGCAGAAAGCTGGTGCGCAGTGCATCCTCGTCTCTACGGCCCGCATCTTCGTTCATCACCCCCGCCAGCGGGCTGGCCAGGGAGTAACCCATCTCGCGAAACAGAACCATCAGACGTCCCGGAATGACAAACGGAGTGATGGAGGCGATGCCAAGCACGCGCCCGATGACTACCGAGTCGATGAAGAAGCGGAGTTGATCGCCGAGCGTGCCCAGGAAGGCATTGCCGCTGAAGCCCAGCAGCTCGCCTATGCGCCGGCGGGAGATATTTCGCAAGCAGAAGGCGATCGCCGGATCGGCAATGCGCACCAGGAACGAGGAGCTTACGAGCGAAAGCAGCGAGCAGCCTAGCGTGATCGTGGCTACGGCAAGCACGCGGCCGCCCAGGTGCAAGGCAATCACGATGAGCGCAGTGCGCAGGATTCCGGTCAACGCCGAGTTCAGGTTGTAGAAGTCGAAGCGGCGGAAAGCGCAGAGATAAGTTCCGAGAACCTGCGAGAGGAAGGCTGCCGTGAGCGATCCTCCCAAGAGCAGTATCAGCTCCCGGAAAACCGGCCGATCCACGGCCGAGACGGCAAAGAAGCGCGGCAGCAGAAACACCGCAGCCAGAGCGGCCAACAGGATGAGCACGGCGGAACAGCAAGTGATCACCATGCTGGAAGCGAAGGTGCGGTCCAGTTCCTCGCGCTCGCCACTGCCGTAGTAACGGGCGAGAAATCGAAATGATGCGGTGCGCATGCCGAAGTCGAGGAGACCACAGGAGTCCAGCACCGAGGCGACCAGCATGTACATTCCGAAGTAGAGATTGCCCAGGCCGTGCAGCAGAATCGGGGTCATGACCAGCGAGAGCAGCGCATTGACTCCCAGACCAGACCAGTTGGCGATCACGTTGCGCACGGTGGAAACCCCTGCCGCCGGAACGGGCGCGGACGCCGGTGTTGGCGATGGAACCTGGGTACTCACCACGCCCCGCCGCAGCAGGAGATACGCTTGGTCCACGCGGGATGGAAGCGCTTGTGATGCGTGGTGAGAATGGAAGGCGGCGCGGACGAGGGGGCAGTTTCGTCTTGCCATTCGCGCTTTGTGCCGGTAGTCTGCAAGGCTTGCCCTGGATTCCCTTCCCGTTCAGTGGCGCGTGAGCCAGTTCCCGACCCGGATGGGGGCGGGTTCCACGACAGCCGGTGCTTGCGCCGCCGGCGCAGTGGTTGTTTCCTGGGTCTCGCCTTCCTCTTCTTTCTCTTTTGCGGCGCGCAGCGACTGCGCCAGCAGCGGCCCGATGCAGGCAGACAAGAAGACAGCGAACCAGAACACCTTGGCGTGCAGGGCCGAGAGAAATATCGCCGCCACTCCAAAACCAACCAACCCGTCGCTGAGCGAACTGCTGAGCGCGGAAAAATAGGAGTCCTTGGCGGCAGCGGCAGCACGGCGCATACGCTCCAGGTTCCACAAGCTCAAAGCCAGCACACCGGCGAAGATCAGCAGCCCGAAACCGCCCAGTTCGACCGCAACCTCCACGTATGTATTGTGCGGGACAAGAGCCTCGAAATCGGCCCCGCGAGGCAGATAACGATGCAGGTATTTGTGGAAGTTCCAAAGACCAACGCCGAATACCGGGTGGTCGGCAAACATCTTGCCCGAGGCCGTCCACAACTGCAGGCGGATGTTGGTGGAGTCAATGTCGCTCGCGGTGGGCTTCAAGAGCCGTTCCAGCGGCGAATAGGGCGACGCCAGGCAGAGAAGAAGCAGCAGCGTGGAGATGGCAAATGCCAGGAAGCGGCGGCGCGCGTCGCGAAGCCGCCACAGCAACATGCAAACCAGGCCGATGAAACCTCCACGCGAGGCCGCGAGAAGCAACGCAAACAGCGTGACGCCCAGGCAGCCGACGATGCCCACCCGCTGCCATTTGCGCACCGCATGGATCGTGGGAGCAAGCATCAGCGGCAGAACGACCAGTGCCGACGCGCTGAACAGGTTCGGATCTCCCGCTACCCATCCCGGGCGATAGCCGAGTCCGTACACTGGCACGCCGCCAATCCATTCCCGAATCAGGTAGAGCGAGGTGAGCCCAATGGACCCGATGAGAACCAGAATCGTGTTTTGCAGCCGCTCGCGCGAGTCCACCAGGATCATGACCGTGATGAAGAACAGGAACTGCGAGAGAAAGATGCTGAAACATTCGCGAAACAGAACCTCCTCGGCAGTGAGGACGTAGGAGGTGATCGCCAGCGCAACATACAGGGCGAAGACTTTGGCTTGTGCGGAGACGAACAGCTCCGGCAGCACCCGGCGGCGCGGCAGGTAGGCAAGCGCGTAAAAGAAGCACGCTGCGCCGACGATCTTCTCCAGGGTCATGCCGGCGATCTCGCGGCCAAACAACCCGTGATCCACGAAGGGCAGCGATAACACGAGAAAGTAAAAGAGAATCATGGCAGCGGACTCCCGGCCGCCGCCATGGCAGTGGACTGCAGCGATGCGAGAAGATGGCGAAGTTGCCGGCGCAAGGCAGCGATGCTGTACTGCTGTTCGACCACAAGCCGCGCCGCGCTTCCCATGGCGGCAGCGCGCACCGGATCCGTCAGCAGCAGGGCAACGGCCTCGGCAAAGGCGCCGGGCCGGTCTGCAAGCAGGATTTCGCGGCCGTGACGCAGCTCCAGGCCTTCGGCGCCCAACGTGGTGGAGACGATCGGCCGGGCCATGGCCGCCGCTTCCAGAATCTTGAGGCGCGTGCCGCTGCCGATGCGCAGCGGAACGACGCAGACCGCAGCACGGGCGATGATCGGGCGCAGGTCGGCGACCATGCCGGTGAAGCTCACGCCCGAAATTTCGGCGTAGCGGCGCAACATCGCCTCGGAAGGATTGCGCCCGGCGAGGATGACCGGCGCGTTGGGCGCCAGCTTGCGCAGGTGCGGAAGAATCTCACCTAGAAGGAACTCGGCGCCGTCCTGGTTCGGCAGCCAGTCCATGGCGCCGACGAAAAGCACCGAACCGCTGTTGCCGCCTGCGGCAGGCATGTATTTGCCGGTGTCAACCACGTTGGCGGCGACGAACAGGCGGGCGTCCGGTGAAAGCTCGCGCAGCAGTTCTTCATCGCGCGCGGAGCAGACGGCGACCGCCTGCGCCGAGGCACACGCGCCAGCCTCAAGGCGCTGAATCTTGCGGGCCTCCAGGATGGCATACCACTTCTTAAACGGATTGCGCTCGCCGGCGGCGAACTGGCGCACGATGCGGCAAGTAATGTCGTGCTTATTGAGCACAACGGGCACGCGATTGCCGTCGGGAATATTGCCCGCCATGTACAAATCGTCACAGAGGATGGCCTCGAATTTCCCCTCCGCCAAATGCTCGCGCACCAGCCTCCGCATCGCCGGCGCATTCAGGCGAAGCGCTCCGTACGGCTTCGTTCCAAAGGCCGCGCAGAGGCGGCCGGCGGCGCTGCTGGGCGGCGCTGGCAGCAGATGAAATTCACGGCACAGCCCAGCAAACTCAGGTGCAGGAGACGCGATCTCCTCGCGGCTGGCGAAGGCGATCACGGTCACCTCGTGGCCTTCCAGGGCCAGCGCTTCAAGCAGGCTGCGGTTGCGCACACGGTGTCCCGCGGTGGCCGGGACCGGCGGCGAAAGCAGGACGGCGAGGATTTTCATCGCACTCCTCGCAGCCACGGATTGCAGGCGGACACCCTCAACTATCCCCCCTCCACCAGGCCGGTCTTGCGCAGCACCTGCACCAGGGCGCGGACCGGGTAGAAGACGAAATTCTTCTCCAGCATATATTTCACGAACCAGCGATAGCGGCTCATGTAGTCCATGGCAGCAATCGCCTTGTCGAGGATGGCGGGTTCAAACCGGGTGGCGTGGCGTCCCCAGTCGCCATCGACCGGGATGGCCTCTTGTTGCCAGTGGCCGAGCCCTTTCCCGGCGGTCAGCAGCAGGTGGCGGCACTGTCGCGGATCGAGCCCAACCAGCCGCATGGCGGTCGCGTCCAGTGCCACGCTGTCGCGGCTCGCCAACAGCAAGTCCAGGCGCCGTGGCTTGCCGTTTGCCGGGCCCCGGCCTTCCATCGCAATCACGCCATCCATGATGGCAAGCTGAGGCTTGAAGATGGCGTGCAACTGGGCCAGCATCGGATTGAGGTACTGGTGAAGCAGGATGCGATCGTATTGCGGCACGCATCCCCACTGGTTCTTGATGGCGCCGGTGAAGCAGGTGAGGGCGTGCGTCTTGAGTACCGGCAGGGTGATGAAGACGTCGCTGGTCAGCATCAAGCGCGGCAGGAGCACGCGTCCCGCGGGCGGCACCTCCACTTCCATCTGCTCGGCTTCGCTCAGGTTCACCAGGGTTGCGCCCAGCGCTTCCAGGCGGCGATAGCCAGAAACCTCGAAGGCCTCCCATGCCGTCTGGCGGAGGCCGTCGGACTCCACCACGTACACCTTGGCGGCCCGCGTCAGCAGCAGTTCGCAAACCGCTGCCGCAATCCGCGGATCGGTGTTTGACATCTCCCACTTATCCGCTACCGCCGTGCACAGGTTTGGCTTGACGACCACCGTCGCCCCGGGTGCGACAACGCTCTCCCAGTCGCAGAATTCCATGCACTCGCGCACCACCGAGGCCAGCGTCTGGTCCGTGACGCCGCGCAGGATCACCGCGCTGCCTGGTTGTGGACTTGGACTCATCATTCGATTACACCATCTTTCCCGCCGGTGCTGGCGACCACAAAAAGGTTCATGCCAAAAATCTCCTCCCCGCACTCGACGCGGCGAAACACATCACCGCCCAGCCGCATCAGCATCATGATTGCCGCCCAGTAAAGATGGATGGGCAGCTTGATCGCTTCCAGACTGCTGCCATGGTGAAACGCCCAGGTTCCGTCGTAGTCCTCGAGGCGTTGCGCAGGTTTTTGCCGCATCTGCCGGAGGGCGCGGAACCATTGCAGGGGAACCTCGTGCAGCCAGTGAAACAGGAACTGCGACCAGGGCGATAGACGGAGGCGATAGATTTTCCATTGCGTGAATCCGGCGGCGCGCAGATGCGCCTCCAGCTCCCCGCGGGTGCGATAGAACGTAGGCCACCGGGGGTTCTCATAATTCGGGAATTGCATGAAGAGACTTCCCTGCGGCCGCAGCATTGCAGCCATGTTGCCGAGCGCGGTCGCGGGATCGGGGAGCAACTCGAAGACCTCGATGGCGATGATCGCGTCAGAGGCATGGGCGCGCTTGCCGCCCTGTCCCTCGCTGCACACGTCGCCGACCACGACCTCCACGTTGGGGGTGTGCTCGAATCTGCCGCTGAGGATGGCGGCGTTGCCGGCGGCAACTTCCATCAGCGTCAATGCTCCAACCTCGCGCGCCATGCGGAATGCGGGAAAGCCGCTCCCCGGGCCTACTTCCAGAATTTTCATCCGTGGCGAGCGCGGGACATATTGACGAATGAGTTCGTCGCGTACCGGAAGATCGGTGAGCGGCGCCCGCCACAGGTCGGAGAGCCGCCAGCGGACCGATGGCGACCCATCCTCCAGGGCGCTTCGGGCATTCCCGCCGTTGGTAATGTTCACTTGGTTCATGCGCGTGTCTCCATGACAAACTCCTGATAGTTCCAAACTAATTGCCGCGCAACCCCGGCGGCAGTGGCGGCCTGCGCCGTACCATCCACCGGAAGAAGATCGCGGACGGCCTCCATGGGCTGACTCTCACCGTTGCAGTTTTCCTGGCGCTGCGCCTGCCGCCAACGATAGGCCGCCAGATAAACCGCGTGGCGCGGCGTCAGTTTCCGGGTGAGCAGCCAAAGCCACTTCGTCCAATAGGGCGCCGAGTGCAACCATCCGGCGCGGCGGACGGCGAAGAGCCATCCGCGCAGCAGCCGCTCCCCACCCAGGCTGCGCCCGAAGACGCCAATCATGTCCTCCGCGCCTGCGCCCGTGTCGCTGCCGGTCATACGTTCCAGTTCCCAGAGCCAGGCTTGCCACGCCCAGCGCGTGATCTGCTCCGCGAGAACGGCGCCGGGATCGGCCACAACTTCCGGCTGGAGTTTGGCCGTGGTGCACAGCCGCAAAAGCGCCAGAAACTCGGCGATCGGAATCGGCAGCTGCCCTGCGCCGGGGGTGAGGGCAAACTCCTCCATGCGGCTGAGCCGGGTGCGGTAGCCGGCCTCAAACCGTCCGAAAAATACCAGCAGCGAAGATGCCAGATCCAGGCACAGCTTGATGCTGCGGTAACACAGCGCATCGCCGGCCCCGATTTCCACGTCGGCCTCCATCTGCTCGACCAGGCGGTTGCTGAGCGTGCGCCAGGCATCTTCCCTGGATAGGCCGGATGCGGCGTAGATGGGTATCTGTTCGAGGACGCCGGGCTCACCGTACAGCACCAACCCGCAGGCGCGCAGTTCGTAGCTGTAGATGCAGGGCGGCAGACGCCGCAGATACGAACCGTGAACCACGCTCAGGCTCACATGAATGCGAACCCCGCGCGCTTCCAGGCACTGCTCCGCGAGCCCGCACAACGATTGCGTCGCCTGCCTCGACGGAAGCGGCGCGCCATCGTGCAGCACCACCACGGCCTCAGCGTCGCTGAGCAGGATTGCGCGTCCGTCCTTGAGCAGGTAGCTCGCCTCGTTCCTCGCCAGGCTACCGGTGAGCACCACGGCGCCGAGCGCGGCCCCGAAGGTTTCGCGGCAAAGCCGTACCAGATCTTCCGCAACGGGAGAGATCAGCGTGGCCGGAGAGCCTGCGATATGTGCGGTCTCGAACATAGTCGTTTTCAGCAGTGCAGCAGCGGTTGCGGCGCACTCTCCTCACGCCGCGACGGGAGAGTGTTGCCGGTCTTGGCGCACCACAATCGTTCGTAGAGCGCTTCGGTCTCCTGAATCTGCCGCTTGAGAGTGAAGCACTGCCGCACCCACTCGGCCCCCGCGGCGCCCAGTTGCGCCGCCATTTGCGGATTGCGAAGCAGGCGTGCGATGGCCTGCGCCAGCGCCACCGGATCGCCGGCCGCAACCGTCAGCCCGGTCTTGCCGTCGATTACGATCTCCGGCGTACCATCAACGGCGGAAGCAACCATCGGGCGGCCTGCGGCCAGGCACTCGATGGCGAACAGCGGCAGCCCTTCCGCGAACGAAGGCAACACGCAAACGTCGGCAGCCGTCATCCAGTCACGGACGTCCGCACAGTGTCCCGGCATGAGGACGGAATCCTCCAGGCCAAGCTCGCGCACCAGGCCTTCCAACCCGGCACGAAGACTCCCTTCGCCCAGTGCCACCAGCCGCAGGTTGGGGAACTCGGATTTCAGCCGGGCCATGGCGCGCAACAAGACCCAGTGGCCTTTCTGCGGCTCCAGCCGCGCCACCACCAGCAACACCGGGTCGCTCTCCGCAAAACCGGCGAGGCGCCTGGAATCCTCCGCCACGGCATGCGCGCGATCAAACCGTTCCACATCGCAGCCGTTGCGAATCAGCGCAATCTTGCTCTCCGGCAGCCCTTTTTCCTCCACCAGGTACTTGCGGTTTGCTGCGGACACGGCGATGTAATGGTCGACAAACCGGCCCGCCAGCCGGTCAATCACGAAACTCGACTTCCATCCCTTGCGCCAATATTCGCGTACGTGCGGCGTCTCCACAATCACCGGCACCCCGGCGCAGCGTCCCACCGGTGAAGCCAGAACGCTGGGACGGAAGCCGTGCGAGTGCAACACCTGCACCCGCTCCCGTTCGAGAAGCTTGTGCAAGGCTCGCATCTGGCCCAATTGCCGGTGTGACTGCAACGCCAGCGGCACCGCCTCCACATCGTCCGGCAAGTCCGGCCGCAACCGCGCCAGCAGTTCGCCGGAGCAAACCAGCAGCGGCCGGAAGCGGCGGCGGTCGAGCCCCCGCAGCAGGCAGAGCATATGCTCTTCGGCGCCGCCGCGCACCTGCTCATTGTCGAACATGCAAACCGTGATGGGCGTGGCGCTCATCCCAGAGCCTCCGCCATGCAGCCGAAGACATCGCGCACGGAAACCAGCGTGGCCGTGGGAGCCTCGCTCGCAAGAAAGACGGCGTCGGAGTTCGGATCCTCGGGATGATAGCCGTGCATTCCCGCCGGCTTCCATCCTTTGCCGTTGAAGCCGCTCTCGGCGATGATGCAGCCGGGATTGAGCAGCAGCACAAACTCTCCGTAACGGTGGTCGGAGAAATATACGCCGAAATCGCGCATCTCGTCATCCGTCAGCAGGCGCGCATAATCCAGTTGGCCCAGCCGCGCGCAAATCCCTTCCCGCGCCGCGGCGGAGAAGAACCAGAACCGCGCCATGGTGGAGTCGTACACGGCAAGGTAGTCACGCGGCGCCTGGAAGCCGCACCCGGCGACCACCCCCGCCACGTCGCAGTGGCGCTCCACGGGCGTCATGCCGTGATCGGAAAAAACTCGCAGCCGGGCGCCGGGATCGCGCTCCTTCGCGGCGTGAAAAACCCGCCCGAGCGTTTCTTCGTACCACGCCAGTTTCGCCTCAATCCGGTCTGGCTCCCCGCGATTGAGATGGAGGAACATGTCCAGCTCGGAGAGATACAGGAAGTAGAACTCTGCCGGCGCATTCGTGATATCGCTCGCGGCCCGCTCCAGAATTTCACGGTCGCCAAGGGCGTCCTGGTAGCTGTAAATCCTGTGGTCGATACCCTTCTCATGGAGCCGGTCGAAGATGGAGCGCTGACCGGCAACACCGCCGCGCGCATAGATATTGCGGCTCTCCGCCCAGTTGAACCAGGGCAGGGTTTCCGGAGGCACGCAGACGTCGAAGTTGCTTCCCATGCCGAGAACTCTGCGTCCAATCTCGGTAAGCGCGCGGCGTCCAATGCGATGGTCGAGCAAACGGCCAGCCAAAGGTCCCAGGGATCGCATGCGGCGGAACGGAGAGTTCTGCGGATCGTAGTACACAAGGTTCCACATGCCGTTTTCCGCCGGAGTGCGTCCCGTCAGAATCGAAGGAATAATTCCGGAACTAAAGCCCAGCAGCGTGCGCAAGCGCTGCCGGTAGCTCAGGAACTCGGCCAGAAATGGACGCTCGCGAATCAGTTCCCAGCCCAGCGCATCGATCAGCACGAAGACGTGGAGATGGTTCATTCGATCTCCTCACCCACCCGCACCCCAAGAAGCTCCGGCGCGCCGCGGCGCAAGAGTTGCTTCGGGATATAGAGAAGTGCGTTGCGGGTGCGGCGGGCCAGCAAGGGAAGGGCGCATCCGCGTGCCAGTGCGGAAAAACGCGCTACATCGGTGTCCTGATAGACAGCCAGACGCGAAACCACGGTCGTGTCCGCGGCGGCCAGCCACGGAATCGAGGAGCAGATCCAATGGAATCCCGCCTGGCGCGCGCTTTCGATCAGCGAACGGCTCAGAAAACCATAGGGCGCGGAAAAAGTGACGGCCGGCTTGCCTAGCCCGTCTTCAAGGGATGCCCGGGAGCGATCAAACTCCCGCCGCGCGGCCCCGGATTCCAGGCCGGAGTAGTCGATGTGTTGGTGCCCGTGCGAGCCGATGGTCATTCCCGCCGCGCTCATCTCCCGTAACTGGCTCCAACCGAGATACCCGGATGAGCCCAGCAGGGCGGTGGTTACGAAGAATGTTGCCGTCAGTCCCTGCTCGATCAATGCCGGAAAAACGCGTTCGTAATGACTCGCCAGACCATCGTCAAAGGTGAGCACGACGCGGCCGCCGCTGGAATTTCCCGCCAGCCCGTCCAGGTCCTCCACGGCAAATCCCTGCTCGCGTAGAAACGCCAACTGCTCGCTGAACATCGCGAAAGGCAGCCGGTAGCGGTCGCCCGCCGCGGCGCTGGCGCAGACGTCATGGTACATAAACACCGGTACGCCAGGGATCGCAAATCGCCCGGAGTTCAGTTTGTGCGCTGCCATGCCGTCTCCTTCCTTCCTGCAAGACTGCGCAGCAATCCGACCAGGAACGCCAGGTGCATGGCAACCAGAAAGTAGCCAACCAGGGTGAAGCGCACCTTGCTGAGAGAATCGTGAAAGACGCAACCTGCCAGCGCCCAGAGCAGGATGGCAATCTGCACAGCCATGGCCGCGACGTAGAACGGATGCCGCAGCAGAAACAGATTGCTCAAGAAAACCACGATGTGCAGCAGGGGAAGAATCCAGCGCAATAGCTTGTGCGAGAAGAACGCGAACGCCGTGAAACCCGGCTTCGGAATGCGCAACAGCGCGGGCAGAGCGCGGAAGCTGCCGGTACTGATGCGGACCCGGCGGCGGAACTCACCGGCCACGCTCGAGGCGGGAAAATCAACGGCCCGCGCTTCCGGATCATAGTGAACCTCAAACCCGGCCCGGCGTACGTTCATCAGCGTGAGGATGTCATCCACCAATACATCGGAGGTGGGCGGAACGTAAACGTCGCCACGCACCGCATAGATCGCACCACTGGGCGTCAGGGTCGCGCCCAGCCGCGCTTCCATCAGACGCAGGGCGGTTTCGTACTTCCAATAGAGGCCTTCGGTCTGGCCGGACTCGGCGTTGCCGGCAAAGCTCAGCGCCCCGCAGACCGCGCCGATGGCCGGGTCCTGAAAGTGCCTCACCAGTTTGCGCAGCGCGTCCGGGGCAAACATGGTGCTGCTGTCGCACAGGACGAAGATGTGGTTGCGGGCGCGTTCGGCGGCCACGGCCAGCGCCCCGCATTTGCCGCTACGTCCGGACTGGATCACAATCTCAAATCGCGGATCCGCAATCTCGCCCAGAATTTCGTTGGTTCCATCCGAAGAGCCGTCGGAGACAATCACAACCTGAAGTTTTTCGGCTGGGTAGTCGAGTTGCTTCGTGTTCTCCAGCTTCTCCGCCAGGTGTTCCTCTTCGTTGTAGGCGGCAAACAGCATGGTGACCGAAGGAAGCGCCGCCCCGGTCAGTTCCGCGCAGCGGCGGTCGTGCCGGTTGTGGAGGTACTGCCAGTCGCGCTTCACCTGCACCAATCCGTAGCAGACGAACAGAACCAATGGATAGCCAACCTCGGTATAGATCACCAGGAAAACAGCAATCCAGAAGACGGCGAGCGCACCGCCGGTGATCATCGCGCGCCTCGCCCCAGCAGGAGAATCTTCGCCGTCTTGAACAGCACCAGCAGGTCGAGCCCGAGGGAAAAATGCTTGATGTAGAAAAGATCGAAGGCAAGCTTGTCGACGTTGTCTTCCAGGGTTTCGCAATAGCCGCGGCTTACCTGCGCCCAGCCGGTCGCGCCCGGGCGCACGCTCCAGCGCAGCTTGTAGAACGGAATGCGGGCGCGCAGATACTCTTCCTGCTCGGGGACAAACGGACGGGGGCCGACCAGGTGCATGTCGCCGCGCAGAATGTTCCACAGTTGCGGCAGTTCATCCAGACGCCAGGCGCGCAGCCAGCCTCCGAGGCGGGTGAAACGCTCGTCCTGTTGCACCGCCGGATGGAAGCCATTGGCGCCGTCGCACATCGAACGGAATTTGTAGAGGGTGAAAAGCCGTCCACGCAGGCCGACGCGCTGCTGGCGGAAGATGACCGGGCCGGGCGAGTCCAGCTTGATGGCCACGGCGATCACCAGCATGACCGGCGCCGTCACCAGCACGGCAACGAAGCTGACCACCAGCGACAACAGCCGCTGGCAGAGCCGTGCGAATGTGGAGACCTCGAAGGCCGGTGAAAATAGCAGCGTGCTCGGGCGCAGGGAGTCCAGGTACACCTTGCCCATGATCGCCTCAAAAAGTTCGCTGCCTTCCTGCACCACCACACCCTGCTCCTTCAGGTCCAGGAGAACCTCCACGGGAAGCCGGCCGCGGCGCTCGCCCAGGGTCACCACCACGCGGCGGATCTTATAGGTGTCTACGAGGCGTTCCAGTTCAACGGCAGGGGCGGCATCAGGCTGTTCTTCAACCTGGCACATCACCCGGTGGCCCAGCTCCGGACGCTCGTTCAGCATGCTTCCAAGTTCAGCCGCCAGCGCTCCTTCGCCAAAGATGAGAACGCGCTCCTGGAACGCCGCCCAGTGGCTCGCATAGCAGAAAAAATGCCGCCAGCAGAGCGCGCCAATGGCCGCCGTACCGGTGCCGGCCAGCACCACTCCCTGCTCCAGGCGTACGGTAGGAAACATCGTGTAGATGCAGGCGAGCAGCAGAAAGAACGACCCGAAACACTGGATGAGATTGGTGACCACCTCGCGCGAATTGCGCAACACGCTCAAGTCATAGAGGTCAAAGTAGTACATGCAGAGCACAAACAGAAACACAACCAGGGCAACCCGCGCATCCGCCCTCTCATAGCCCAGCGCCAGCTTGGCGTTCAGCGGCCCCAGGTAGGCAATCATCGCCACCAGCAGCGCCAGCGTTGCCAGCACAGCCTCGGAGAGGCCAAGAATCACCGATCGGACTGGAACATACGCATGAGGACGCCGATTCACCTCTTCGCTTCCTCTCCCGGTGCAGCGCTCAGGTGGCGCTCTGTGTAGTACTGGTCGTAGTAGTTCACCCGGTCGTAATCGGAAGCGTCATTGAGCACGATGCCGACCAGCTTGGGGTTGTCGAGGCTCTCGACGGCCTTTTTCAATGCCGCGCGTGAGACCGCGCCCTTGCGCACTACCAGCAGCGTGCCATCGCTCAGGCGTGACCACAGGTTGGAATCCGCCATCGGCAGCAGCGGAGGCGTGTCGATGATCACCCAGTCGAACTGTTTCGCCAGGCCGGCAAACAGCTCGGCAATCCGGGCCGATTGCAACACCGACGCCGGATGGGCTACGTTGCCCGCGGGCAGCAGGCACATGCCGGTCTCGCCGATGCGTAATAAAAAGTCGCTGACGGGCGTCTCAGGGGCATCCCACCACTCGCCAATCCCGGCATGGTTCTCCAGCCCCAGCAGGGAGCAGACCGCGGGTTTGCGCAGGTCGCCCTCGGCTAGCAGCACCTTCTGCGCGAAGCGGGTGGCCAACGTCATGGCCAGATTGACCGAGATGAGCGTCTTGCCCTCGCCGACCACGCTGCTGGTCACTTGCAGCACGCCCAGCGTCTGGCCCATGCGGATGTTGGAGAGGCGGGCACCGAGAACGCGAAACTTTTCCGCGCCCAGCCCGCGTTCGCTGTTGAGCGCAACCAGCAACGATTGCGGCAGCGACGATACCGGAACCACCTTGAGCTTTGACAGATCGATTTCCGGACCGCGAAGCCCCGTGACCGGCAGGCCGGCAACGCCCGAGCGCGCATCGGTCTCAAGATTCGGCCATGCCGGCTGAGGGGAGGCGTCCGCGAAACGGCCCGCGGAAGCTTCCCCGTCTGGCGGCGTCTGCAGGGGCTGTGGAACCATGCCGTTCGCGAACTGGGGGATAGCCACGGGCGGCGCGATGGCCGGCACTGGAAATGCCGACAGGTCCGGCAAACTCGCCTCTGGTGGCAGCGTTGGCAGCTCCGTTTCCGGCACGTCCTCCAGGTCTGTGCTCAGCACGGGATCACTCGGCAGCGCCTCGGTAACCAGACGCCAGCGTTCGTCGCCGGGCTGGTTGTCTTGTTCGGACTGGCGTAGCGCATCGAAAATTCGGCTCATCCTGCAACTCCCTGGGACTTCTCGTTCTCCGCGGCCTGGCCGCGTTCCAGCAGCCGGGCCAGCCGCAGCAGCGTGGCTATAAGTGTCTTACGGCTGATGTCTTCGTCGGGCGGCGTGGCCGGCGTGGGTGTGCCGCTCATCTTGGCCGCGGAACTCTTGAGATTCAGGCGCAGATCGGTGACTACTTCCTCGATCATTGCCGGAGTGATCGCCTTGGCCTGCCGGCCGTAGCCGTTGAGCAGCGCGCTGTCGCAGATGGTGTTGACCAGGCGCGGAATTCCATGCGCATAGTGCAGAATGCGCGCCAGCGTCGGTGGCGGAAAAATTTGCAGCAGGCGGCCGGGCGCGCCGGCAACTTCCAGGCGGCGATTGATATAGCCGCGCACCTCCATGTCAGCCAGGGGTTCCAGCGAGTAGCGCAGGGCAACGCGCTGCTTGACCTGGCGCAGCTCGGGCGAGTCCAGGCTCAGGTCGAGCTCGGGCTGGCCGACCAGAACAATCTGCAACAGCTTGTGCTTCGAGGTCTCGATGTTGGTCATCAGCCGGATCTCTTCCAGCAGGGCCGGCGCCAGCAGGTGCGCTTCGTCGATGACCAGCGCGGTGACCCCGCCGCGGCGGTACACGTCGATCAGGTACTCATTGAACTGCTGCAGCATTTCGGCACGCGTCTGCTTCACCTCGCGAATCCCAAAGTCGGTAAGAATCGTGTGCAGCAGGTCGTCGGCCGAGAGCATGGGATTGAAGATGTAGGCGTGCGCCACCCGCGAGCGGTTCAGCGTCTCAAGCAGGCAACGAACCAGCAGCGTCTTGCCGGTGCCAACCTCCCCGGTGAGGACGATGAATCCCTTTTGCATGAGCACGCCATAGGTAAGATTGGCGAGCGCCTCGTTGTGGCGCGCCGTCGCGTAGTAAAACGCGGGATCGGGACTCATACGGAACGGATCCTGGTTGAAACCGTAAAACTTTTCGTACATTGCGCTATCTCCGGAACAACGTGAAGGTATTGGCGGCCACCATCACCGCCAGCATCATGCAGGCGCAGCTCCACTCCAGAATCTTCCGGCGGCGCTGCTTTTTCACTTCCCTCGGCGTCGACAGGTGCGGAATCCCCGCCAGAATACGAACCTTGACAATGCGCATGATCTCGTCCTCGTTGCGCACCCGGTCATCGATCGCCTCTACGGCCACTCCCAGCCCGATGCCCAGCAAGAGTCCCGCGGCCAAACCGATCATGCTGATCTTCAGCCGGTCCGGCGACACCGGCTTGTTGGGCAGGCTGGGCGGATCGATGATGCGGAACTGTTCTCCCTGCTGGCGCTTTTCCAGGTTCGTGGCAAGCTGCGACTGCTCCTGCTTCTTCAGCAGCGAGTCGTAGTTTGATTTCGACTGGTCGTAGTCGCGCGTCAGGTCGGCCAGTTGCTGTTCCCGGATCGGCGCCCCGTTCAGCCGTGCCTGGTATGCCGCAATCTGTTCCTCCACCCGCGCCGCCTCGCGCCGCGTGTCCGCGATCTCCTGCTGATTGGCCTTCAGTTGCCCCTCCAGCTGAAGAATCGGAGTCATCGTCTGCAAATCGTGCGGCGAGGTCTTGGACGAAGCGGGCTTGTTGCTGCTCGCGGCCAGGTTCGTCTTGATCTCTTCTTCCTGCTTCTCCGTGCGTGCGATCAGCCGCTTCAGGCGCAACACGTCAGGATGGTTCGGGGTGTACTTGGTCTGGTCGTCCGCCAGTTCCTGCTTGAGTTTGGCGAGCTGCTCATCGATTCCCGGCAGCGAGTTGGCGCCGTTCTCGCCCTCGGCCTTCACCGACCGGTACTGGGCCAGCAGCGACTCCAGGTACAGCTTCTGCTCCTGCGCCCGGTTCAGCGACTGGCTCAGGTTCTGCTGGCGCTCCTGCATTCCAGATAGAATCCGTACGTTGCTTTCCGTCTGGCTGGGAAGCTGCCCAAGGTACTGGCCTTTGAACTGCTTAATCTTCGCTTCCTGCTCGGTCAGCCGCGTCCGCGCCGTTTCCAGCTCGGTGGAGAGAAACTCCGTCGTGCTCTCCGAGCGCTCCGACTGTTCCTGGATGTTCTGGTCGATGAACAGCGAAGTGAGCTGCGCGTTCACCTGCTGCGCCAGCCGGGCCGACGGCGCGCTGTAGCTGATCTTGAAGGCCGAGAGTTGTCCGCGGTGGTCTGGCGCCTCCACCAGCTCCGTCTTGACGTCCGCCCGCATCTGCTCGATGACTTCTTCGGGATTCCCGCTGTGCCGCCCTTCGCGATAGAGCTGGAACTGGTCGATGATGCGCTGCAGACGGGTGCGGCTCAGAATCTGTTGCCGCATGCCTTCCAGCCGCTGCTGCAGATCCACCGACACGTTGGCCACCACGTATTCCTCCGGCACCTTCTGCTGCTCGACCAGGATGACGGTGTCCGAGCGATAGACCGAAGGCAGCAGCCAACTGGCCGACCAGACGATCAGCCAGCAGGCAAACATTGCCCCGCCAACCAGCCATCGCCGCTGGAATAGAATCTCCCGCGCATCGCGGAATGTCATCGGGGTTCGTGCAGTTGCTTCTTCCTGCGACATACCTATTCTCCAAGGCTCTTGTGGAAGTGATAGTCGAGCGATCCCTGTATCAGCATGTGATTTCCGGCAATCAGGGCCAGCCCGCTTTCCGACTGGTGCACGTAGGCAACGTCCAGATGTAGCGATAGCGAACGTTTCAGCTCGTAGATCGGTCCTCCACCCAGCCACAGACTGCGGAAGTAGCTTCCAGTGGTGAAGTAGCCGATGCCTCTCTCATCCGACCAGTTGCCGCGCACCTCGCCCAGCAGTCTCTGGGTGAAGCGGGCACGATAGGCAGCCCCGGCATCAACGGCCTTTACGGCGTCCAACACGCCGCCGCCGTTGGAAACGCGCTGCATTCCGTCCACATTGAGCGCTTGCCGGCCCTTGGCCCAAGCCAGGGTGCCACCGTAGGTGGGATACCAGTGGTGCAGATACACCGCGACGCTGATCGGGCCGATCGTCACTACCTGGCGCGTGCGCGCATACTGCGGTCCCGCGTAGAAGGTCACCACGGTGTGCGGGCCGAGGTTCAACCTGACAAAACCCATCGGCGCCGGCGCCTGTGTACGCTCGACTTCGGCGCCGGTGCTGTAGATGTCCGTATACGCAAATTGCACCCCGGCGCTGACCGACGGCGTAACCTGCTGCGAGAAGAATGCCGAGCCGTTGATCACTTTCGAACCCACGAACGGGTTGTACGACGCTCCCGTGCTTGTCTTCAGCGAATCATAGCTGTACTTCTGGAAGCCGCCCGTCAAACCCACAGCGCTGTGCTCTGCCAGGCGGTAGGTGAGGTCGACGGAGGACACCAGCGAGGTCCGCCGGGTCTCCGGCAAAACGCCGTCATAATTCGGACCGAACGGCCCGCCCAGTCCAGGCAGAAGATCCACCCGGCCAACGCTCTCAAACGGATTGTTGGTCAGGCTGTAGTCCTGGCGGGCGTGCAGCATGAAATAGTTATTGGGTTTCCAGTTAACTTCGCCGGCAAGGTTGTTCGAGTACTGGTCATCGCTCGGGTCATGCTGGCTGATGCTGACGCCCGGGGTGTAGCTCACCGTGCACGTACCTGTCGAAAACGTACGCTGAAAGCCGATGTCGGGCTCTACAAAGTAACGCATGTCGCTGGAGTAGTAGGGCGACACGCCGCTGTGATAAAGGCCCTTATTGTCGTAGACCCCGCCCAGGCTGAACCCGGCCACCAGCAGGTTGCGCACTTCCACATCGGTATCAATCGCAAGCGCCGGCGCTTCCCCGCCCAGGTACGCCGGGCCAGCCGACTCTGCAGCCACCGGTCCTTGTGCTTCTTGCGTGTCCTGGGTGTCCTGCGCATAGACCAACGTCGCCATGCCGAGACACAAAATAACTGCGGACATCGAATAGAATTTCATGCGTGCCAGGCCTCCAATCGTGCCACTTCGGCCGATCGTGAATTTCTCTCGCTGCTACGGCACAATGATCATGTCGTGCGGTTCAAGATCAATATTTTGGTGCACGTCGCCACTGACCGCGCGCTTGTAGTCGAATGGAATCTGCTCAACGCGGCCGTCACGATGGGTGCGGACCACGTGAATCTTTCCCACCTTGGCGAAATCCTTGAAACCACCGCCCAGCGCCAGCCCGTCGATCACCGTTAGCCGCTGTCCAAGCGGATACGATCCGGGCTTCTGCACCTTGCCGAGGATGGTGAAGAACTGGCTGCGCGGCTCCTGCACGATGACCGTGACCTCGGGAGCTTCGAGAAAGTGCGCCAGTTTCGAGGCAATCGTGTCGCGCAACTGTTCCACCGTCTTCCCGCTCGCCTGCAACTCGCCGATCAGCGGCATCGTGATCTTTCCGTCGGTGCGCACCGGAACCACCCGCGTCAGCTCCGGCTCGTGCCATACATTGATCGCAAGCAGGTCGCTTTCGCCGATCACGTAGGCGTTGGCGTTGTGGACGTCCGCCGGCGGAGCCGGCTTGGCCTCCTCGGCCTGCTGCGCAGTGGCCGCCACGGCAAGCGCCAGAATCAAGAGGATCACCGCGGTTAATGTCTTCCGATGCTTCATGATAGCTTCTCCAAACTACTTTTCTCGGCTTGCACCGGCGCCAGGTCTCGGCGGTTCTGGATGCCCGCCTTTTTCAGCTTGTAGAGCAGCGAGCGGTAGCTGATCTTGAGCGCACGCGCCGTGCGCTTGCGGTTCCATTGATTGGCGTGCAGCGCGTCGAGGATGATCCGGCTCTCCAATTCACCCACAGCCGTGCGCATCATCTGCCCCAGCGAGACCGTAGGATCAGGCTCGATCCCCGCGTAACCGGGAACCACGCAGCGCTGCCCAATTTCGCTCAGGATGGCATCCTCGGTGCCCACCACCACGTAACGTTTCGTCAGGTTTTCCAGCTCCCGTATGTTGCCGGTCCAGGGATGGGTGCGCATCAACAGGAGGCTCGACTCGGAAATCGGCGGCGCGTCGCACTTGAACTGCTCGTTGTGCAACGCCACAAAGTACTTCACCAGCGAGGCCAAATCTTCCAGGCGCTCGCGCAGCGGCGGCAGCCGAAGCACCAGCCCGGTGATGCGGTAATAAAGATCCTGACGGAAGCGCTCCCCGGCGACCTCCCTCTGCAACTGGCGATTGGTCGCACAGATCACCCGGACATTGACCTTCTTTTCGACCGTCGAGCCAATCGCCTGAAACTGCCCGTCCTGCAGCACCTGCAACAGCTTCGACTGCAACGACGGATCCAGTTCGGAGATCTCATCGAGAAACAGCGTCCCGCTTTCAGCCATTTCGACGCGTCCAGCCTTGGCCCCAAACGCCCCGGTAAAGGCGCCGCGCTCGTAGCCGAACAGTTCACTCTCCAGGAGCGTCCCCGGAATAGCCGGGCAATTCACCTTGACGAACGGTCCGCGGCCCCACACCGAACGCTGGTGAAGGTATTTGCAAATGACTTCTTTGCCGGTGCCGCTCTCGCCTTCGATCAGGATCGGAATGTTCGTGTCCGCGACCTTGAGCAGGCTGCGCCGAACCGCGGCCATCGCCTCCGTCTTCCCGAAAATTATCGGTTCAGGCGGAATCTTCTCGCTTCGCAAGTAAAGGTTCGTCGCACCATATGTCATGATTATCCACAATGTTGCACTTTTATGACCACGTCCATTCCTGGAACAAAATGAAATTTATATGTACCTATCAAGTTACATAACAATCACTTAGTGATACTCTTTGCATCGAAACAACCAAACCTTGCAGCTTAGTTCCGAGGAAATGTCATTCCTTTGGAAAGTACTTTCCACGAATTTCCAGGTTACTAAAGTATGGCCGCTTGGAGCTTTGCCGTGCTGGCTGATTCTGCTGCGTAGTACTATTACTTTACCTGGAACGATTCAGATCCATGGTTTGATGGACGTTTCCTAGACGTTTAAGAGTCACTTCGGAAACGGCCGTATCTCAGTCGAGAATTTTTTAGCAGTCACTGAATCCTAACGAGAATCATTTCATTGGTTGTTAAGCGGTTCGTGGGCCTGCCATGTCAGCTTTAGTAAGTCCGTTCGAAGAAGTACGTGATGTAAAGTCCACCCGTCTTGCCATGGCTATGCACGACCTGAGGGGATCTCTCGCGGTCATTGCCGGCCAGGCAAAGCTTCTGCGAGCAGGCAAGCTGGGTACGGTCAACCCCCCACAGGTGGCGGCGCTAGCTGACATCGTCTCTGGCTGCCAGCTCATCGAACAGCAGCTTTCCGGGATGCTGACGGCGGATGCCCGAGGATCCTCTCCCTGGGAGCCGGTACTGGCCCCCTCCGACCTGCGCCAGTGTTTGCTGGGTGTCTACAATTCGTTGCAGGCGGAGTTCTCCGGTCACCAGTTGCAATTCGAGATCAAGCTCGGCGAACTCCCAATGGTTTTTCCCTTTGACGCTCATCTGGTGACGCGCGTGCTCATGAACCTGCTGCAGAATGCGCGCCGCTTTACCCCGCCGGGAGGTTCGGTGAAAATCTCCCTGGCTCCGCACTTCTGGGAGAGACGCAGCGCCCAGCTTCCTGCGGACATGGAACGTCGCGGTCACTACTCGCGAAAGCTGCCGAATGCGGCAAAGGTCGTGGTCGCCGACTCCGGTTGCGGGATCGCCCCCGAATACCACCAGGAGATTTTTGAGGAGTACTTCAGCACGCCCGCTCCCGGATGTTCCGCCAGTTCCGGGTTGGGGCTTGCAATCGCCCATCACATCATCCAGGCGCATGGCGGAAAAATCTGGGTCGAAAGCGCCCCTCGCAAAGGCAGCCGATTCTGTTTCCTCCTGCCCTACGTTGCGCCCTCCGCCATCAGCAGATGCCGAGCCGAATCCGTTGCGGATTGCGGAGACTGACCATGGCCGGCATCCTGGTTGTTGACGATGATCCCATGATGTTGCGCTACACCCGCAACCTGCTCGAGTGCGAGGGCTACAACGTTTGCGCCGTCACCAGCGGGGCAGAAGCCTTGGACGAGCTGCAGTCCGCCGCCCTGCCCGATGTCATCCTGCTGGACATGATGATGCCCGAGATGGACGGGATTGAGACTTTGGGCCGGATCCTGGAGCTGGCTCCATCCGCCAAGGTCCTTATGCTATCCGGCCAGCACGACGCGGCCGGAGTGGTGCAGGCTATCAAGATCGGAGCGGCCGATTACCTGACCAAGCCGGTCGACGAACAGCGCCTGCTGGCGGCCCTGCGACTCTACATGACCGCATCTTCCCAGGGAGAAGACCCTGAACTGCATTTCGAAGAACTGGGCGCGGAGAACTTCTTTCTGGCGGCGGCGCCGGCCATGAAGAAGGTTTACGCCCAGGTCCAGCGCATTGCCCGTGTCGAAGTTCCGGTGCTCATCACCGGTGAGAGCGGCACCGGCAAGGAAATCATTGCTTTGCTGCTCCATAAGTATTCGCCGCGGGCAAACAAGCGCTTCCTCAAGGTCAATTGTGCCGCCATTCCCGAGGAACTGCTGGAAAGTGAACTGTTTGGCTACGAGGCCGGGGCATTCACCGGCGCCTCCAGAAGTAAGCCGGGACACTTCGAACAGTGCGATCACGGCACCATCCTGCTGGATGAAATTGGCGAAATGCCTCTGCGCCTGCAGGCCAAGTTGTTGCAGGTCTTGCAGGAACAGCGGTTTTTCCGCCTTGGCGGCAAGTCACCGGTCGAGGTCGATGTTCGCATCCTGGCGGCAACGAATATCAATATTAAGTTGGCCCTCGAACAGGAAAAGTTGCGCCTCGACCTTTATTACCGTCTCAACGCATTCAGTATCCACCTGCCGCCCCTGCGCGAGCGCCGTGAAGAAATCGCTCCCCTGTTCCGCCATTTCATGGTTCGGCTCGCCTCCCTGTACCGTCATCCACCCCGGCCGCTGACCGAATCGATGTTGAATTCCCTGATGCAGCACTCGTGGCCTGGAAACCTGCGCGAGCTGCACAATGTGGTGAAGCGTTATCTGGTGCTCGGCGAAGAGGCGCTGACTGCCCCGCCGGCCATGGCCGCGCTCCGCAAGGTGGCCGGAACCCGCCGGGAGCGCATCGGTTCCGGTGGCGATCTGAAGCAGATCGTACGCGAACTGAAAAGAGAAGCGGAGGCTGAAGCCATCCGCAACGCCCTCGAACAGACGCAATGGCGGCGCAAGGAAGCCGCCGAATTGTTAGGCATTTGTTATAAGGCTCTAATTTACAAGTCACGACAATACGGTATACTCAGCCCCAGAGAAAAAATGCTTCCAAAGTCCACAGGGCCTGAGGCTGTTCGTGGAATGAGTATTGCAGGGACCTCAGCCACCGCGAAGGGCAACGGCGGCAGACTCTCTGCTTTAAGAGCAGTCGGAATGAAAGACGGCGAGGATCTGCGCTGATTGACAATCGGCGCACGCTCTGCGACGGACGGGTTGCTATATGAAAAAGACCATAGCAGTTCTCTCATGTCTGTGCATTGCAGTGCTCTCAATTCTTGGATTTGAAATCGCGCGGCGTCTGAAGGTAGAAGTCCTGGATATCAAGCCGCCGAAAATGACGTTCCGCGCCGCCAGGCAGATGTTTCCATTCTCGATTATTCCGGGCGGTCTGCAGGATACGCGCGAACTGGCCGAGTCCATCACCAAGGATCCCGTGGTGCGCGACCATTACCAGGACCTTAAGCCTGACCGCATGTGGTTCACGCGTGTGAAGAAGCCGATGCTGGCTTACGTTTCCTACCGCAAGGGATGCAACGTCCACTGGACAAACCACCCGGTGCTCATCCCGGCCAATGAGCTGGTGCTCACGGACGGAAATAGTATGGTCCGCGCCCGCTGCGGAAACCGCATTGAAATCAAGAAGCCGCAACCTCTTCCGACGGCGGTCATACCACCGGATGTGCCTCCTCCGGATATCGCCATGGAAACCGGACTTCCCGCGCTGGTTCCGCCGACGATCGTTCCGCCTGCGCCGCCAGCCAGCCAGATTGCCCAGGGACGCCCGGCGCCGGGCGAGCGCAGCTCGACCCCGCCAACCACCTGGTGCTGCGGTATTGTCAACACCCACGCGATCGTTCCCGAGCCGGCTTCGTTTTTCCTGGTTTTCTCCGGAGCCTTGGGCCTGATCGCCATGTTCGGGCGGAAACTGCTCTAAGCTGCGCCAAAGCATGGCCAGCGCTCGTTCCTGATCTCTTCGTGTGCCTGTTGCGCTCTGTCTTTGCAGACCCAACCCGTGCTGTGGCAATGGGAGGCGCGCCGCGCTTTCACCGCCTGCTGCAATGGTGTTCCGCTTGGCCGCCCAAGATCATGCGGAAAAACCGCCTTGTTCCGCCGCGCTTTGATTCCTGATCCCAAATCGAGCTCGCAGATGTTACAAAGTTAGTTAGACCATCATGTCTTCCCAGAGCACTCTCAAACCCGTCCGCTCCTCCCACTTGATTGCCTTGGTTTTACTGGGCGCCTTTTTTGCACAATGCACCTGGTTCGTCGCTTCGGTGCCGCTTACCCAGCTGGAAGCGGATCAGATTGTTCGCGGGGTCGCGCTTTTCCGCCACGTCACGCTCACCACCGAGCCGGTCTCCTCGCCCCTGGTTCCATTGCTCTCCGTCGCGGGCATCCTCTTTCATCTTCCCCAGAATCCGGTTCTGCTCGATCAGTTCTGGCTCGACCAGCATCGCTGGTTCATTCGTGCTCCCTTCCTGCTCGCCGGATTTTGTCTCGCCCTCTCGCTCCGGTATGTCGCCCGCCGCCTCTACGGCAACGCCGCCGGCCATATCGTTCTCGCACTCTTCGCCTTCAGCCCCGGAATGGTTGCGTGCTCGTCGCTGGCCGGCCCCCAGATCATTGCTGCCTGGGGAGCCTTCGGCCTCATTTTCACGGCGATTGCTACCTCGCACACTCTCTATGCGCCGCGCGCGGTCATTCTCTGGAACTGGAAGCGAATCACCCTGCTCGGCATCGCCATCACATTCGCCGTCGGAGCCCAGTGGCCCCTTGTCTGGCTGCTCGTTCCCGCCGCCGCCTTCATGTTGTGGGCCGTTCCGCATCGCCGTTTCGCGTCTTTGTTCATCCTGTTTACTGCCATCGTCATAGCGCTTGTTCTGCTGGATCTCTGCTATCTGGCCGGGGTTCGCGCCCTCGTGCACGGCCTGGCCCGCGCCGGGTGGCTCGGCTTCGCGCCAGCGTCCCTCTCACCGCGGCTGCTCGCGCGCATCCTGCTAAGGTTTTTCTTTGACGCTGCTCCGGCGGCGCTGCTCACGTTTTTCCTTGCCCTCGCCGCCTGGTTCACCTCGTCCCGCATCCGGTTCTTTGGCAATACCGCCCCGCTGATTGTTTTTCTGATGCTCCTCGCAATGGGAATTTTCCTTCCGGAAAATGGCGCTGGCGCAATCCTGTTCGCCTCTCTCCCGTTTCTTCTGCTTTTTATTGCGGGAGTCTTCGCCGATCTTATCGAGAGCAAGTTCCAGGCGCCCGCGCTGGCCGTCATTTTTGCCGTGATTGCAGCCCAGGCTGCCTACAGCGTGGCCAGTCTGGTGCGCATGTATTCACGCCTTCCCGGCTCCTAGGCCGCTAGCTCAGCGGCGCCGCCGGGCAGGGATCGGAAATGTTCGAAGCATGCTTTCAAGCTGCGCTCCGCTGCTTTCCGCTCCCGCCGCCGCCATCCGCCAAAGTGCGATAATCGGAGCGGCATGACTTCCTACGAATCCGCGGTCGAACGTCTCTACGCGCTCGGCCACGAGCTGCAGCACGGCCCCGCACGCAAATTCGATCTCGCGCACATGCGCATTCTCTGCCGCGCCCTGGGCAACCCGCAGCGCAGCTTTCCATCCGTGCTCATCGCCGGGACCAACGGCAAGGGATCCACCGCGGCGAGCCTTGCCTCCATCCTCCATGCCTCATCGCACCGCGTCGGACTCTACACCTCGCCTCACCTGCGGCGCATTAACGAACGCATCTGCTGTGCCCTTCAGCCGATTCCAGATGACGCATTCGCCGCCGCCTACGAGCGCGTCAACGCCGCCGCCGTCCAGCTTGTCGCCGCCACGGCGCTACCCCATCCGCCGAGTTTTTTTGAAACCATGACCGCCATGGCCTTCGACTACTTTGCCTCGTGCAACGTCGAAATTGCCGTCCTCGAAGTCGGCATGGGCGGCCGTCTCGACGCTACCAACATCGTCGAACCCGTGCTCTCCGTCATTACAGACATCGATCTCGACCACCAGAAGTTCCTGGGCAACACCCTTGCTGAAATCGCCCGCGAGAAGGCCGGCATCCTCCGTCCCGGCGTCCCCGCCGTCACCCTGCCGCAACATCCCGAGGCCAATCAGGTGCTCGGCGAACGCGTCGGCCAGCTTGGCGCACGCCTCGTCAGCGCCGCGCGCAACGTGCCGTCTCTGTCGCCCCAATCCGCCGCCCTCGTACAAAGCTCGGCAGTCGGAACCAGGTTTCAGCTTAGTGTGCTGGGCAAGCAGGTGGAGATCGTCTCGCCTCTCGTCGGGCGGCATCAACTGCGCAACCTCGCGCTCGCCATTACGGCGGCCGAGGAACTCGCCGCGCAAGGCTTCCACATCACCCCGGAGAGCATCGCTTGCGGAACGCGCCAAACCTGTTGGCCGGGCCGCTTCCAGCGCTTTGCCGCCACCTGCCAGCGGCCGGAGATCATCCTCGACGTCGCCCACAATCCCGCCGGCGCATGGGCCCTGCGCGCCGCCCTCGCCGATCAACTGGGCGAGCGCCCGCTGGTGCTGCTGTTCGGGGCCATGGCCGACAAGGCCGTGGACCAGATCGCACAGATTCTCTGGCCCCGCATGGCTCACGTCGTCCTGACCCGCATTGCCGGCAATCCCCGCGCCGCCACCGTCGCCGATCTCGCCGCCCTCGCCGAGTCGCTCGGGGTGCCGCACTCGCCCTCGGCAACCGTTCCGGAAGGCTTGGATCTGGGATTCGCTCAAGCCGCCAGGATAGGCCCTGAGTCAGTTCTTGTCATCGCTGGTTCCATTTATGTTGCCGGGGAGGCCTTACCAATTTTGCACTGATCTTGACCATGACAGCAGGATTTCTGCTCTAATTGCTTGGCTTAAGGCCGGTTTGCGGTATTCTTGATGGTCTGTCAGGTGCAGTCTCCGATGGAGGTAGAGTTGAGGTCGCTAGTGCTTCGGTTCATCATTCACGCCGGATTTGCCGCGGGCGCTGTCGCCGCTTTCATTGCCTTTCGTCATGCTGGCATCGGCGTGCTGGCCATCGTGATTCTCGCCTATCTCAGCGTTCTCATTGTGGTCATGGCCGTCATGCTCAACTACCCGCGTCTGCCGCGCCAGGCAATGGTCAACGACTTCGCCGATGAACTCGATGCCCAAAAACTTCTCGTCTCCACCAGCTTTCGCGCCGATCGCGCCTTTCGCGTGGGCGAGTTGGGCGAGGCAGGGCCCCATTACTTCCTCGAACTCGAAGACGGCGGCATCCTGCATCTTTCCGGCAACTACCTTTATGACTATGAGCCCATTGACGGCGCTCCGCGGAGCTTTCCCTGTACCGAATTTACCGTGCGGCGCCACGCCGAAATCGGCTACGTCGTGGACCTGATCTGCGGCGGTCTGGTCATCGAACCAGAGGTCGAAGCACCTCCCTATACCGTGCGCGATATCGAAGAGCGCGGCATACCCGAGGATGGTGAAATCCTGCACGGCATCAGCTTCGATCAGCTCCAGCACGAGCGCACCGGATCGCAACCGCCTTTGTTCTGATCCCCTCCCGGCCCATCCTGCCGCCGCTTTCGCAGACCGCTCCCGGTCCCGCCGCCGCCTTGTTCAGTGGCCGCCGTGGTAGGGGTGATGGTTCAGGATGGCAAACGCGCGATAGATCTGCTCGGCCAGCACCAGCCGCGCCAGTTCGTGCGGAAGCGTCATCTTTCCCAGCGATAGCGTAAATTGCGCCCGGGTCAGGGCCGCCGCGCTCCAGCCATCCGCCGGGCCGATGGCAAACAGAAGCTCCTGCGTTCCACGCTCCAGGTGCTGCTGCACAAAGCCCGCCAGCTCTTCACTGCTGAACTGCCTGCCACGCGAATCCAGCGCCACCAGCACGGGAGAAGTCCGCCCCGGCCGCTCCAGGCTCTTCAACATCGCCTCCTCGCTGGAGTACTCGCCCGCATCCACCTGGGCGTAGCGTGATGCCCGCTTCACATACTCGGACGTCAGCTCGTCCAGCGAGCCCTCTTTGCCCGCACCCTTCCGTTTCGTAATCGAGATTAGCCGCACCTTCATCGGAATTGTCCGGACAAACCGAGGCGCGGGCCCTTTTGCCCGCGCCCGTTGGTGCTGAACCGTTACTTGCGCTTCGCTCCGGTTTTTTTCGCCGCACTCTTTTTCGGCGGCACCAGCCTGGGTGCAGCCTTGCGCGCCGGCGTCTTCTTCACCGCCGGTTTCTTTGCCCCTGTCTTTTTCGCCACGACTTTCCGGGCCGGCTTCTTCCTCTCAGCGCCGCCAGCGGCCTGCTTGGCAGAGGCTCTCACTCCGGGCACCTTCTTGGCGGCGGCTTTTTTCGCCCGCTTCTTCGCCACCGGTGCTGCCGGTTCGGCAACCACCTGCGGGGCTGCCGCTTTCGGCTGCATCAACTCCTCGGCTGTCAGCCGGTGCGCCGACTTCCACAGCCTTTCCAGATCGTAGTAGGCACGCCGCTGGGTGTTGAAGATGTGCACAACAAAGTCCACGTAGTCCAGCAGAATCCACTCCGCCGTCTGGTAGCCCTCGCGCGCGTTCGGCTCCACGCCCATGTCTTTGGAAAGCCGCTCATCAACCTCGTCGGCGATCGCCTGCACCTGTCGCGGATTGCTACCGCTGCAGATCAGAAAATAATCGGTAAAAGTGCTCGACTCCCCGGGAAGCTGGAGCAAGGTAACGTCTTCGGCCTTCTTATTGTTTACCGCCTCAAGGGCCAGTGCGACTTGTCTACGAATATCCTGCGTGGGCATCGTTCCTCTTCTCTGCTCAACCATTGTGCTGGCCTTCGGCGCCGGATGCAAGCCGGGGCGATCAAGACCCGCTCCTCATCCCGGAATTCCTCGCCACCCGGCCGCCAACTTCCGTCCCACCCGCGCCAGTTCACCGCTGCGGTAACTGCGGCGTTCCCGGCTCTTCGTCCTCGTCGTATATCTTCAGCTTTGTGATGTACTCGGCTACCCCGCGCGGCACCAGTTTTTCAAGGCCAATCCCTTGCCGCGCCGCTTCGCGAATCGCCGTCGCGCTCACTTCCTGGTGCACACCCGGCAGCAGATGGATGGTCGCGCCGTTGGTTTCAAGCGACCCGGTCTCCAGCAATCTCCGGCTTCCCGCCTCGCTCGGCCGCAACTCAGCTGGCAGCGCCCGGGCCACATCCTGGAACGAAAATCCAGGACGGCTGGCAACGATGAACTCCGCCGCGCGCAGCAGTTCCGCCGCCGAACGCCATCGGCCAATCTGCTGGAAGGCATCCACGCCGATCAGGAAATACAACCGCGTTCCGGGCCTCAGCCGGGCTCGCATCCGCGCCACCGTGTCCACCGTGTAGCTTGCCGCCTGGCCCGCCGCGCGCACAATCTCCGGCGCCTCCAGCAGCGATGGCAGAAACCGCGCTTCGCCTTCCAGCGCCAGAGCCAGCATGGCATGGCGATGATAAAAGTGCGTCACCGGCTGCTGGGTCTTCAGCGGCTGCACATCGGCCGGAACAAAGTAAACGCGTTCCAGCTTGAATTTCGCCGCCGCCGCCCGCGCCACCTCCAGGTGACCCAGGTGTACTGGATCAAAGGAACCGCCGTACAGCGCAACGTTTTGGATAGGATCTTTCATCGGCTGGGAAAAATTCCGGCGCGGACCGCAATGGCCCGCGCCGGAATGTTGAGTAAACCTACTTCGCGGCCTTCTTGGTAGCCTTCTTCGCGGCCTTCTTGGCGACCTTTTTCACGGCGGTCTTCACGGCGGTCTTCTTGGCAGCCGGCTTCTTGGCGGCAGCCTTTTTCGTTGCAGCTTTCTTTGTAGCAGCCATTGGTGTTCTCCCTTGTTTGTGTTGTTTAATTTCGGACTCTGGCTCCGCAGCATAAACAAACTGCACGGCCCCAGAAGCCGGTTCCTCGTCGGCACTCCGCCGGCGAACTTCCTCGACATAACGCGCCATGGCCCATGTCAGCTCGGTGATCCCGGCGCCGGTCACGGAGGAAATCTCGTAGAACTCCAGACCCAGCTTGCGCGCGTGCCGCCGCAGCTTTTCCACCTTTGCCGGATTCGCGGCGTCCGCCTTGCTCGCCACCACGATCATGGGTTTGCGTTCCAGTCCCGCGCCAAACCTTCTCAACTCGCGCAGGATTACGTCGAAATCTTTAACCGGGTCCGCTCTTCCGCTTGCGTCCGAGCAATCCACCAGGTGCGTCAGGCAACGCGTGCGCTCAATGTGACGCAGAAACTGGACGCCCAGTCCCGCCCCATCGCTCGCGCCTTCAATCAATCCCGGAATGTCAGCCACCACGTAGCTGACCACATTCGGCATCTCGCCCAGCGCCACAACTCCCAGATTCGGTTGCAGGGTCGTGAACGGATAATCGGCAATCTTCGGACGCGCCGCCGAAATGCGGGAGATCAGCGTCGACTTGCCGGCGTTCGGATATCCCACCAGTCCCACGTCAGCCAGCAGTTTCAGCTCCAGCCGCAGCCGCAGCTCAACTCCCGGTTTTCCGTCCTCGTGCTCCCTGGGAGCCTGGTGCGTTGGCGTGGCAAAATTCTGGTTGCCCCGTCCCCCGCGCCCTCCCTTGGCGACCACGATGCTCTCATTCGGCCGCGCAAAATCATGCAGCAGTTCCCCGGTGTCATCGTTGTAAACGATCGTGCCCACGGGAACCTTCAGGGTGATGCTCCTGCCTTCCGGCCCGGTGCGGTTGGAACCTTCGCCATGGCGTCCGCGTTGTGCCTTGTACTCAGGATTAAAACGGAAATGCACCAGCGTGTTGTGCCGCTCGCTGGCCTCCATGATCACGTCGCCGCCACGTCCGCCATCGCCGCCGCTGGGTCCTCCGCGCGGTACAAACTTCTCCCGGCGAAACGCCATGCAGCCATTGCCGCCCGCTCCGGAGGCAATGCGAATTCTTGCTTCATCCACGAACATAGATGCTCATATCCCCGTAACTGTGCTATTTCACCACAACTCATGCAATAAACATAGATGCGAATTGACCAAATCCAATAGATTTATATATGTAAATATATAATTTATGCTCTTTTTTCCTGCCCGCAGCCACGCTTCCACCCGCCGCCTCATCCGCCCGAATCGCGCTTCCGCGCGCCCGGCGGCGAAACCAGCAGAGGGCGCGCAGCCAATGTTCATGAGCCTTCCGGGCAGCATCGTTCGATCGCCATGGTGGCCGTTCATTCTGCAGACTCGCCCTGGTTCGCCGCAGTTCGAGGCACGCTGCGATCAACCGCGGCCATCCCCATCCGCGCAGAGAATCTCATTCGTGAACATTACGCCGCCAGCAAACCAGGCGGCACAATCGCAGATCATGCGACTCCAATCCGCGCTGGCCGCTTTTGTCTGCACGCACAAAAGCCTCGCCGTCCGGCGAGGCTCCAGGTGCAACGCAATGTTGTTTTACGCGTCTGCCGTCAGCGGATCGATGGCAACGAACTTGCCCAGTTGTCCGCGATCGATAAACTTCACCTTGCCGTCGGTCTTGGCAAACAGTGTGTCGTCCTTGCCGCGCCCAACGTTCAGGCCAGCCTTGATGCGGGTGCCGCGCTGGCGAACGATGATCGTGCCGCCGGTGACCGTTTCGCCGCCGAAAGCCTTCACGCCCAGACGCTGTGCGTTCGAGTCGCGCCCGTTGCGGGATGTTCCTTGACCTTTTTTGTGTGCCATAACTCTATTCCTGTTCCTTCAGTCATTCGCCGCATGAGTGGCGAACCGGAGATGATTTCTAGAATTTGCTGCAGCCGTCTTTTTCTTGGCTGCCTTCTTCGCCGGAGCCTTCCCGGCAACCGGTGCTAGGTCGGCTCAACCGTCTCGGCGGCCTTCGGCGTCTTCACGGCAATCTCGGGAGCCTTGAACGTCTCTCCGCCCGCGCTGATTTCCATAATCCGCACCTGCGTGAACGGTTGCCGATGCCCGTTCAGCTTCTTGTACTGCTTCTTGCGTTTAAAGTGAAAGACCAGAATCTTGTCGGCGCGGCCCTCCCCGAGGATTTCGCCAACTACCTTGGCGTCCTCGGTTTTGGCGATCTTGCCCTCTTCGCCGCTGACTGCCAGGACTTCGAATTCAATGTTCTGGTCGCTGTTGGACGTCTTTTCAATCTTAATGACGTCACCGGGAGCGACGCGATACTGCTTACCGCCAGCGCGGATCACCGCGTACATATGCAAGGCCTCCATAAATCTTCCCTCCATCCCAGATGTCCGCCGTCGGCGGCTTCCGATGGAGTTTCTCCAACCCAATTCTGTGCGCTTGCACTTCCTCGTAGATCGAAAGATCAAAGGCAGGCCCGGCCCTTCAACGCACCCAGATACAGGTGCAATGCCAAACCTGATGCGAGGTGCCCCTGACGAGACAAAGCAGTACAGGCAAACCATAGGATTTTAACGTTTTCCGAACATCAAGGTCAACCGGAGGCATCCCCAGGTTGTGTCCTGACTTGGTGGGATGCGCCGGCGGCTCTAATTGCGATCTGCGTCGTTATGATATCCACATGCCAGGTACACCAGGTTCGCGCCACTGTGCTTGCGGCGATAACCTGGGAGTGAGTGCCTTCACAACCGCAACACCGAGCCCGCAGTTCCCTCCAGATGCGCGGCCAGCCGCAGGCTCCCGAATTCGTCGCGCACCCTCGATCGTGCCCTCCCGCGAGGCTCGGACCCAGTGGAACAGCGGCTGATCCACCATGCCTAGGCTACGTGCCGCCGCTGCCATGCTCTGCCCGGCTCAACCAGCCGAACTGTTTGCGCGGGAACGGCTGGAGTCCGCGGGAACCGAATGTTTTTACTCCAATGAATACCTCGGCAGGATCAGTAGCGGCATCTATAGCGGAATGACCGGAAGCATTGCGCTGATGGTGAGGCGAAAGGATCGGGCGGACGCCTGTGCGATTCTGAACGATCCCCCCACCCTGCCTGGTGCGCTGAAAGGCAATATGAGGAATCTGCGTGGCAGGGGAATGGGTTGGATCGCCGGTGGCTGTCTGCTCATCGGATTGAGCCTGTGGGCGGAGGCGCGGGACGCGCGGGGTACCGTGCCGGAGCCGTTGCCTCCGGCGGCCAGCGCGGCGCCAAAGGAGGCTGGGGTGACGGCGCACGCAAGCGGGACATTTGAAGTGAAGATGGAGCCGCAGGCGGAAGACAAGTCCGAGGGCGCAAGCCTGGGCAGAATGCGGCTGGAAAAACAGTTTCACGGCGGACTGGAAGGCAGCAGCCAGGGCGAGATGCTGAGCGCAATGAGCAGCGTGAAGGGCTCGGCCGGGTACGTGGCCATGGAGCGGTTCAGCGGTTCGCTGGACGGGCGCAGCGGCAGCTTTGTGTTGCAGCACAGTGGCAGGATGACGCGGGGCACGCCGGAGCTGAGCGTCACCGTGGTGCCGGATTCCGGCACCGGACAACTGGCAGGGCTGGCCGGAACGATGACGATCCAGATCACCGGCGGAAAACATTTTTACGATTTTGCGTACACCCTTGACGCCAGCCACTGAGCCCCGGCGCCAGCCGCGCGGGAGCTTTGGAATGGAATCCCGCGACACCGCCAAGGTGTGAGCCCGGGGTGAATCCAAAGCCCGGCCGGGGCTCTGTCTGCCTGCACGCCGGGAGCGGTGCCGGGAAGTGCGCGTTTATAATTGGGAGCTGACGTGGGCAGTGAAAATGCCAACAACGGTGCGGAAGGAAGAGCATGCCGACTGACGTAGTTATGCCTCAGATGGGCGAATCCATCTTTGAAGGCACCATCACCAAGTGGCTCAAACAACCCGGTGACAGGATCACGCGGGACGAACCGTTATTCGAAATCTCAACCGACAAGGTCGATGCCGAGATTCCCGCGCCTGCCTCCGGCGTGCTGCAGGAGATCAAGGCAGCGGAGGGTGAGACGGTTGCGGTGAACACGGTGGTCGCCGTAATCGATGAATCCGGGGCGACGGCCGAGACGGCTCCGGGCGCAAACCCGAAGGCCGCCGAAGCAGCCAGCCAGGAAGCGATCCGCGTGCCCGCGCCCGCCGCCGGTGCAGAGGAAGGCAGCGCGCCTGCGCCGGGCGGGCCGGCGACCGAAGTGGTGATGCCGCAGATGGGCGAATCGATCTTTGAGGGAACAGTCACGAAGTGGCTCAAGAAGGTGGGCGACGAGGTTACGCGCGACGAGCCATTGTTTGAAATTTCAACCGATAAAGTGGATGCGGAAATTCCCGCGCCGGCTTCCGGCGTGCTGCTGGCAATCCAAGCGGAAACAGGCACAACGGTGCAGGTCAACAGCGTGGTTGCGGTGATCGGCGGCGCGGGCGCAGTGGTGAGTGTTGCGCCCGCGGTTCCTGCGGCGGCCAAGGCGCCGGCTGCGGCAAGCGAGCCTGCGGTGCCCGTAAGAGGGCCGGAAGCTGCGTCGGGCGACGAGGTTCGCAGCTCTCCGCTGGTGCGCAAACTGGCTTCTGAACACAATGTGGATTTGCGCCTGGTTCCCGGCAGTGGAGCCGGTGGCAGGGTCAACCGGGAGGACATCCTGCGGTATGTGGAGCGCACCAAAGCTGCGCCGGCGGCTGCACCTCCAATCGCGGTGCCGCCGGCGGCGGAAAAGGCTACTGTGGCGCCTGCTCCGGCTGCACCTGCGAACTTTCGGGGTACCCCTGGCGCGGTGGAGCCGATGTCGGTGATGCGCAGGAAGATTGCCGAGCACATGATCGCCTCACGGCGGACCAGCGCCCATGTGCACACCGTGTTTGAGGTTGACATGACGCGCATCGTCCGGCTGAGGGAGGCAACCAAGCGCCGCTTCCAGCAATCGACCGGGCTCAAACTCACCTACACGCCGTTCTTCATTCGCGCGGTGACGCAAGCTCTGCGCCTGTGGCCCATCATGAATTCCTCGGTGGAAGGCGACAACATTCACTACAAGCGGGACGTGAATATTGGCATCGCCGTGGCGCTGGACTGGGGGTTGCTGGTTCCGGTGATCAAGCACGCCGACGAGTTGAGCTTTGTAGGTCTGCAGCGGGCGCTCAATGATCTGGGCGAGCGTGCCCGCACCAAAAAATTAAAGCCGGACGAGGTGGCGGGCGGTACGTTCACCATCACCAATCCCGGAATCTTTGGCGCCAGCTTTGGGCTGCCAATCATCAGTCAGCCGCAGGTCGCGATCCTGGATCTTGGTGCGATCGCAAAGAAAGTGGTAGTGCTCACCGACAAGGAAGGCAATGACACCATCGCCATCCGTTCGATGGTCACAATGGCAATCGGCTTCGACCATCGTGTCGTTGACGGCGCGGTTGCCGACCAGTTCATGATGGTCGTAAAGTCGGCGCTTGAAAACTGGAGCGAGACGCTGGTTTGAGTCGCGCCCGCGGGGATTTGCACCGCTGCCCAGCGGGCGCGCGGCACATGGCCCGCAGCACGAGTCCGGCAAGGCCCGGCGCACGATCGCCCGGGCTTTGCTTCAGACAACCGTCAGCCGGACGGTTGCTGTTGGCAACGCGGCCAGGACGCCGTCAAGATGCAATTCCTTGAGCAGCGTGGCGGCGTTTTCGCGGGCTTCGTCCACGTCGTGCGCCGAGACGAAAGCGCTGAGCATGACCTGCGGGTTGTTGTTGAGCTTGGCATCAATTCGGAATCGCTTCGGTCGTAACATGCTGTCTCCTTTGCTGACACGCTTTGTTTGTTGTCCTGCGGTTCACCGGGAAGGCGAGAGGCGGTCTGGCAACGGGCGATTGCCTGCTGGACCGCGCCCCCTGGCTCGCCGTGTTGTTCTGCAATCAACGCACGAAAAACGGCGGCAGACCCGGAGGTCCGCCGCCAGCCATCAGGAGTTGCCGCCCGTCTTCAGTTCACCTCGTTTTGGACCAGACCGAAGCGTTCCTGCTGTCCACCGCGCCGTCGATCATCTTGCTCGGACCGGAGTGAAACTTGTCTTTGTCCGTAATCGGTTCGTTTGCACCACCGCGGGCACAGGCGGAATGCCGCGCGGCAAACTGGCTGCAAGAATCACTGCACCAGTCCTTTGACCTCGTGTAAAACCACCCGCAGTTTCTCCGCATACTCTGGATCGGTGGCCCAATGTTTTGCCATCGCTGCGATGAAACCGTCCTCATCTCCGCTCATCTGGCGCGCGCCTGCGTAGATCGGGCTGCGCAGAAGAATCCGGTCGCGGCACTGGAAGCAAGCCAGCATCGAGGGATACTTCGCAAACCCCGCTTTGATTGCAACCGCGGTTCCGCGCTCGTATTCCTCTGTGCTCATCTGTACCTGGCCCTGGTTGCCGTGCGCCTTGATTCCGAAATAGTTGTTGGCCTCGTGTGAAAGTTTTGACTGTCCCCAGCTGCTTTCCAGCGCAGCCTGGGCCACGGTCACCAGCGCCGGCATGCCACTGAGTTCCGAACTCTGTGATGCTGCCGCGTATGCTTGCCGCACAAACTCTTGTCTGGTCATCAGTGGTGCATCACTTTCAGTGAATCCAGCGCCAGGTGCATGATGGTCAGCAGGACTGCCGCCGCCGCTCCCAGCCCGGCGGTGCGTTGCAGCGCCGCTTCGTGCTTCTGGATCCTGGTTTCAAGCTCCTGGATTTTTCCCTCGTTGCCGTTGCCGACGATCCAGCGCATGTGCGCCTTCAACTCGCCGAGATCCCGCAGTACCCGCTCTTCAAAATTTGTCATGTCTACACTTCCAGGTTCAGTACGCTCGAGTAGGGTGAGTACTGCGGCGGCGTGCTGGCGTCGAACTGCCTGAGATAAAACGTCTGCGTCACCCCGGTGTTGGGCAACATAAAGGTCTGGCTGGTGTAGCGCCCCACCAGATTCCGGTTGGTGGTCATCCCCCATCCCCAGTCTCCTTCCACCCGCACCTCAAAGCCGCCGCCTGCAATCGGGGCGGTGCCCGTGTCCATGGTCATCGTCGTGGCGCCCCAGGTGGTGATGCGCGCATCGGGAAGTCCCGCCGGGCGCGCCGACACGTTGTCCCCCAGGTTGCTGGACACCACCGTGAGCAGCGCGTTGTGTTTGGCGCGCACAAAGTGGATCGTGAACGGCTGCGCCGCGTCGTTGGCGGCTTGCAGCTTGAATTGCGCGAATTCGTCGGAAAGATTCTGGAAGCTGATCTCCACCTCGCGCACGATTACCGTGCAATTGAGCCCCCACGTAGATGCCGCGATGTTCCATTGCTCGCCTGGCTGCACGTCGCCTGCGCCTTGGGGAAGCGATGCAACCCAGCCCTGGTACTCGCCGCTGTAGCCCGCCTGGGTCAGGTCGTCGAGCAGGGCGCGTGCGGCCTGCTCGCAGTCCAGCGAAGTGCGTGGCGGCGGCCAGGTGACGTGCACCACCATCGCGCGCGTTCCGCTGTCTTCGTTGTTGGCCAGCGCCTGCGCGTTTGCGCTGTCCACCACCCGGCCGCAGGCCAGCGCCTCGGTGCGGTAAAAGACTTCGATCTGCTCGTTCAGAACCGGCTCGCTGGCCGCGGTAAAGTGCAATTCCGCCGCGGTCAGATAGCACTCCGCACCCGCCGAAACGTCCCCAATCACCCGCGTGCGCCAGGGCTGTCCCGGCGCCGCCGATTGCACCCACACCGCGCCATAGTTGGCGGCGCAAGCATGGCCCAGCGTACAACTCAGATTCAGCCCCCACAGGGGCTCGTAATCGGCATAGGCCGGCACATTTTGCAGTGTCCCGTCGTAGATGACAACCTGGGGCGTGCTCGTCGTCGAAGAATTCGCCGGGTCGATGGCGCGCATGGTCAGCACCACGTGCGTCGTTCCCACCCAGACTTGCGAAGTGCGCGCGTTGGCGCCGTTGCAAACGCTGCTCGAGTAAACCTGTCCGGCGCGGATTGGCTCCGGATGAAACACCAGGGTTCGGAACTCGTAGAGCAGGTTCGGCGCCAACTGTCCCACCGGCGCATTCATCACTCCGTCAATCACCGGACAGATGTTTCCCCCGGTCATCATGACGCCGGCGATGCAGTCGTTCACCGCGAATCCGCCGCTGAATAGGCCGCCTGCCACGCCATCGCCGCTGACGTAGCTGATGCCGGTCTGTTCCAGAACGGTCAACCCGCCGATTTCCACCCGGTCGCGGAAGCGCAGTGCCACCGGCCCCGCGCATTGCACCCCATTCGCGGTGAATGTAATCGGAGCCGGAACATCGCTCACCCACTTGGTTGGGTCCAGCGCCGTGCCGCAGAAGTCATCTTCCACCAGAATCGTCGTCTTTGATTTGAACGCCGTCTGGGACAAGTAAAAGTACTTCTCGGCACCGGTCGCGGTAATGCAATCGCGCCAATACATGGCCGGCTCGGTCTCACCGATCACGGTGATGTCGTTAGCCACCGGTCCGCTCACGGCGAGTTTCAGCGTGTCCGGCGAAAATCCAGGATCGTGATCCGTGAGCGTGCGTATCACCGCGCCCGCGGGCGCCATCGTCAACGCCAGGTTGGCGGCTGTCAGTACGGCGCGCGCCCCCCCGGCAACCTGTGCGGCGGCCGCGCTCCACAACTCACCGGTTTCCACCGTCACGCTGCCGGCTCCGGCGATCGCCTGCACCCCGGACACGCTGAAGGCCTTGTTCGCCTCTTCCGCCAACGCCGTAACCGCCTGGCCCGACGTGTATCCGCCCATCGCCGCGTGTTCGCTCAGCGCGCTGCGGTCCAGCGCCCAGATCTCGCCCTTCGCATTCAGCAGCAGGCGGAACACCGGCGTTGCCATGGAGACGCCCGCAAAGTTCTGCTGCGGCGCGTCCACCAGGTAGCCGCTGAACCATAACCCTCCCGAGTCGCAATAAAGGCGCACCTTGCTGCCTGCCGCAGCCGCAATTCCTGTTTGCTGGCAGGCAAGCCACGCCGTCAATACCGGCGGCTGGTTTAGCTTGCGCACAATCTTTGGTGGCGCCTCGGCGTCGAGCAGCGCGGTATAGTCGGTCTCTCCGGCGCCGTTCATGTTGTCGATCGTTAATTTCATCTCGCCTCTCACACGAACCCTGTTTGTGGCACTCGCGTCCAGCACAAAAGGGGCGAGCGTTCCGCCCCTTCCGGCTGTGTCTGATTCAGCACCTGCCGCCATCGTGCTATTTCTCAACCAACGCTGCCCGGCTCCTGCAATCAGTAAGCCGGGGTCGCCGGTGCCGGAACAAAGGAGCGGTAGCACACCACGCTCTCTCCGTCGTTGGCATCGGTCGAAGCCATGGCGGCAAACTCCGCGTGCAGCAGGGTCGTGTTCAACCCACCGGCCAGCCCCGCCACCGTCTCCTCGGCCGGAGACGCCGCCTGCAACCGCGGATAGTGGAAGTACACCCGTCCGCCGCTCACTTCTTCCAGGGCAAACACCGCCGACCATTCCTGGAAGAAACTGGCTCCCTCATGGTCCACGTACGCCACCACCTTCTGCAGGCGCGACCCATTGACCGGAGCGCCTCCCAGCAGCGGCGCATTCAGTTGCAGCCCGGTTGCCGTGACGGAAGACACGCAGCCCACGTTGAAACTCACGCGCCGAACCGCGTCGCAGTCCAGTGCTGCGCTCGCACCGGCCATGTCTCCGGTAACGCCCGTGCCCAGGTCCGTCATGCCGGCGGCATAGTCCACATCCACCACGATCAGCTCCCCTGCCGCGTAATTGCTCAACACCGCGGGAGCCAGCAGAATCTGCGTCGCCGTCGAGCCGACCAGAACCGGCTGGCCCGGCATGGCAACTCCACCCGACGCCCTGGCCTGCGTCCCGGCGCTTTGCAGAACATTCATGTGTTGCGAACCTGCCGCCAACGCCATCTGCAGCTTGCCCCACTCACAAAAATCCAGGCTCACCCGCGCGTCCACCAGTTTGCGGTACTGCAGTTGTGCCACTCCCGCCGGGCCGCTCCTCACCGTCCCCATGGTGGATTTGGCCATGCGTTTGAAGTTGCGCACCAGTCCCAGCCGGACCCATGGCGCCGGGGGATTGTAGAGATCGAAACTCACCGATGGATCAAACACCGTCCCCGTCTCCGTCGCTCGATTCACGGGAGCAAAGTATGCCCGCACTTCATCGAAGTACTCCTGCATTCCGGCTCGTTCCATCACGCCACCTCCGGGAAGAAAAACAGCCGTAACGTTGCCTTCCTCATCAGGCTTCCGTTGACTTCGGTGGGAGGCGCCATCACCGGCCACGTCCAGAAAATGTTGGTTCCCAGTGCGGATGGGGGCGTTTGCGTGTAGTCGCACTTCGGCGCGTGGCAGGGCTGGCACAGTTGCAGCAACTCGCTGTCCATGGCGGTCACAATGCGTCCGCGGTCCATGCACAACATACTGTCGGTGCCCTCGCTGCCATAGCTCAGCTCACAATCAACGTACATGAGCGGACATTCCGTTATGGCCCGGCTGGCGCCCTCCCAGTGCAACAGGAAGGTTTCCAGAACCGTGTTCGCAGGCAACGGGGTTTCGTTCTCCACGGCAATGACCGCGGGACGCGACGCGCCGTCCAGGGTCACCGTGCGGGCCGGATTCACCACCGCAAGCCTGGTTGCCAGTGTCTTCAGAAACGTATCTTTCGCCGCCTGCATTTATTCCTCGATTTCCAGTTCATACAGCAGCTCTGCGCCGCCGAACCACTTCACTGTTACCGCTACAATGCGGTACTCTGTTCCCCCAACCCGCAGCATCGATGTTTCCAGGGTTTCCTGGGTGGCAAGCTCGCCTGCATCGATCGCCCCGGCGCCGCTCAGCGCCGCTTGCAGCGTGCCTCGGGTCATCCGCGCCAGCAGTGTTTTTCCATTCGCTGTCGCCTGCACCAGCACCGGCGCCATCTCCACCTCGTTGACCAGCGGAGCCGTCAGCCCAAGTCCGGTCTGCGCATCTGCCGTTACCGGTTGCGGCAACAGCAGCGCAGCTTTGCCCGCGCCCAGGGTGCGCAGCATCGCCACTGCCGCCCGCTCCAATCCCGCCGCATCCGTGCTCATGACGCCAGCCTCTGCGCCACAAATGGAGCCAGCAATCGCTGCACGTCGGCGTCCACCAGCGAATCTGCAAAGTACTGCAAGTACATGGTGTCAATTTTTTGTTTGGACACATTCAGCGCCGGGGTTGCCAGCGCGTTCTGCACCAGCTTCGCGCAGGCTTGTTTCACTTTTTGCGGCACCTCGCCGTATCCGGCCGTGTAGGTCAACTCCAGGTCGCGCAGCGCCGGAGAAAGCAGTCCGCCGCAAATGATGACCTCGCCGCTCTCCACATCCAGGTCCAGTGAATCCGGCGACACGGTGAACCACGTATTCTGCGTCGCGAACACCTGTGCCACTTCCGCCGCCAGTTCGTTCGACAAGGCCCAGTCGCCGCCCATCGACACGTAACGTCCCCGCGCCAGCACAATCGGCGACGATGCGCCTGGGGCCGCCGCCAGCGGCAGATAGGAAAGCCTCACCGTCCGCGACCTGCCCACTCGAATTCGTTCCATGTACTGCGCAATGCCAAAGCCTTTCCTCCGGCAATGCGCATCAATCAAACTCGACGCCGCCATCACCAGGCCGTCCGGAGTCGTCTCCTGCAGTCCGAACTGCGTGTATTCATCCGTTGACAGGTATCCCATCTCGCGCTCTTCTCCCGCGCTTCAGGAAGGACTTCGGCCCTCCCCCGCGCGTCTGAATTCCAACTCCAACCACGCTCTCCCGTGCGTCCCCTTGCCCCGTCCGTCACACCGGGCAAAGCGAGGGACCGGATCTTTCCCAGCCCCTCGCTCCGCCGCCCGGATTAGCGGTTCACGTTCACCAGGGCGTGTGCGTAATTCGCGCCCTTCACCACTACCGCGCCAAACTTCACCACCATCAACTGGCGAGCCAGCGTGCCGGTCAACCCAAGCTGGAAGACGCGAGGATTGGCGTCGGTCAGCCAGTGGTACTCGATCAGGTCCTCGGTCACAATGTAGGCGGGAAGCACGGCCGAACCGCTGCCCGGAACACCCGTGTACGGCAGCGCCCATTCCGGAATCAGCGGCAACTCGCCCGCCTGCGTCGACAAGGTCTTCACCGTCAAACCGCCTGCGACCTGCGTGGTCGAGAGCACCACGTTGAACTCCTGCTTCATTTCGCGATCGATCAGGTCCAGCAACACCGGGTTGGCATAGATGGCGGTCGGGCGAACTTCAAAGTTCGAGTTCGATACCATGGTCGCGATCTGCGATTTCAACCCATCCACAATGCTCTCGACCGTAGTGATCGTCGAAACGTTGCCGCCGCCGCTGATCTGTGCCGCCGCGCCGTAATATTGCAGCGTAGTCGGGGTGCTCAGCGAAGTGTCGTTGCCATTCCACAGCGCCACGTCGTGGGTACGCATCACGCCGGTCACGGCGTCGGCCAGGTCCTTCGCCTGCAGGTAGGCAAACTGTTCCTGCTGGCTGCCAACCTCCATGTCGAACAGGTTGTAGTTGATCTGCGAAACCAGCGCCTTCAGCGGCACCGAGCGCTCCACCCGGGTAGGCGAGTTCACCGCCGCCACAATATTGCGCGGATCCACAAACCCGTTGGCCGCCGTGGGCGCGGCGATCGCCGTCTCCTCAAAGAAGCGCGATGGGTGACCGGTGGCTGGAACGTTCTTGATCCGCTGCCCGAAAGCGCCGCGGCGCTGGACAATGTCAAAGATCTCGGTCTGGTAACGCTCAACCTCGATTGCACCCGGTCCCATGTAGTCCGCTGCGGCGTGCAAGTCCACAAATTGCGTATTCATGCTGTGCTTTCCTTCTCTGCCGGACCCACTTGCCCGGCCTCGTTATCCCGTCGCACCTTTCGTGCCCCGGTTGTCCACGCTCTCCCCGCCGAACCACCACGCGGGATCATCCGCAACGCAAACTGCCCGCCTCCCACTGCCATCGGGCGGCCACGCGGTAGCTTTCTAGGCGATCAATCCCGCCCGCGCCAGCTCGGCCTTCACCGCAATGCGCTGCTCGACCGTCAGCCCGCCCAGCGCCTTTCCCAGCGTGCCCGCTTCAATCTGCACGCCCTCGTCTACCCCGCTCTTTGCCAGCAGGGAATTCACCCCCGGGGGCAGCGTCTTGCGGCCTGCGCGCTGGCGCAGTTCGCGATTCTCTTTCTCCAGCTTCGTGGCCCGCTCTGCCTGCGCGCTGACGGCCGCCGGTTCGCCGCTTTCCCCGCCCGCCTGCTTTTCCACGGTGGCGATAATGCGGTCAATCTTCTGGTTTAGCGCCTCGTACTGCGCCTCCAGCTTTCCGATCACCCGCTCCAGAGCCTGCGCCGCACTGCTCAACTGCGCCGCACACTCCTCGATCGGACCTTTCTGCGCTTCGTTGCTCTCTTCCTTCATCGATCCTCCAAATAGAAAGGCCGGCAGTGTGCCGGCCCTGTCTCTTCCGTTGCAGCTTCTCCCTGGCTTGGCAATCCGGCGTCTGCCTTCTGCCTTGCCCCTGCCAGCTAAAGTAATTCCACGCTCGTCCCGTGGTAGGCGGCCTTTTCCCGCAGTAATACCGCGGCTCCCGTGAACTTGAACTCCGTCGCCACCCACACCGGAGCCTCCGTATCCAGCACCCGCACGTCGGCGATTTCATAGCTCATGCCCAACTCGCCCCGGTGCCGCAGCATCTCGTCCACAACCTCGGGAAAGTCGCGCTCGAACAGATACCCCGCAACGTCCAGGCGGTGGGACTTCCCCGCCGCCGGCCGCAAATCCGCCGCCGTGATGATGCCCACCTTTCTCTGCGCATCGTGCCGGTCCAACTCCGGCGCATAGTCCACCGCCATGCCCAGCAGTGACCCAAGGGCGCGCTCCGTCGCCTGCGCCGTCAGCATCACCTTGTGCCCTCGGGCGCCGCTCGGAGCCCGGTCTGACGGCGCGTCCGCCACCGTCAACACCCCGCGAAACAGCCGCCGGTTGGGATGATCTTCCACCTCTGGCATGGCCAGCGCCATTGCCTCCCACTGCATCCTCATTCGTCCCCCAATCCCGTGTCCGCCAGTGGCTGCCATCCGCGCGCCGCGCGAGCTTCGTTGACACTCAGCACGCCGCAATTCAGCAGAATCTGGTCAATCTGCGCCTGCTCCAGCGGGTCCGTGGCATCCAGGTCCAGGAAGACAAACTCCAGGTCGTCCCAGCCCAGCCGCTTGGCAATCGCGTCGCGGGTAAGGTGCTCGGCCAGCAGACGCGCCGTCGGTACAATCGCGGTGCGGAAAGCCGACGCCGCCAACTGCTGCGCTGTCGAGTAGTTCACATCCGCCTCGACCCCCAGAAACAGCGGCGGCAAATCGAAGGCACTGGCAATCACCCGGATCAGAAATTCCTGCCAGCTCAGCCGCAGGTCCGCATCCGTGCCCGCCCCAAAGCGCAGCACCTCCGGCTTGTTCTCCGCCGTCAGAATCGGAACCCGTCCCGTCCCCTCGATGTCGTCCTGCCACCAGCGGATCAGCCGCTCATGCTGTCCCGGATCCAGGTCCTGCATCCACAGCGCATACTGCACCACCGAGTTGCTCGCCAGTTTGGCCGCAAAGCGATGCGCTCCCAGAAACTCGTGAATCGTCTCGAACGCCACTTCCAGCCGCCCCAGTCCGAACGGCGTGTAGCTGCGCGCGTTCAGCCGTATATAGGACAGCTCGTTGTCGTTCAGCTCGATCCTGCTGTCGGTTCCCACCAGGCCCGTCGCCTGCACGTAGCGTGGCGAATCCGGCTCGCCGTTCCAGTCCGCCCGCATCTGGATGGTCGCCCCGTCCACCGGATACAGCGCCAGCGGCTTTTGCCCGTCACCGGTCAGCCGCAGCTCGATGGCGCCATATCCGCCTACGATAATGTCCTCCAGAACCTGCTCCACAAACGAACGGAAGGAATCGTCCGGGTTCGGCTGCTCCATCGTTTCGGTCAGCAACTGGACGCGCTGTTGCATCTCTTCGTCCAGCACCCGTCCCCGCCGGGGCTGGATGCGCCAGTTCATTCCCGCCACCCGGTCCTTGATCGTGTTGATGGCCTTGCGTGCAATCGGTGTTTCGGAAAATCGCCGCAACGCCTCCGGTGTCTTCTTCGGCAGTAACTCCGCCCGCGTTCCAAACGTCTGCAGAATCGACGGCAGCGGGGCGGTCTTGCGCTTCGATGCCGGAGCCTGACTGCCCCCCAGCATCCGCACTCCCGCCCGCCGCATCGGCTCCCAGATCTTCTCCGCTATCTTCATTCGCTCCCCCGCGCCGGGTGAGTCCCTGCGCAAAATAAAAAGGACGCCGTAGCGTCCTTCCTGAAAAACCTGCTCTTGCCTTCGCCTCTGCTCCCAACATCCCGAACCGGGTGAGGAACACCGGCACTCCCTGAATTTCCCGCGCCCCCTCAAAGAAACGGCAACCGCTCCACGCCACCAACCTTGAAACCTGCGCAACCTTGAAACTTTGAAACCTTCCCTACTGCAACCCCATCTGCTGCCGCACGCTCAGAGCAATCCTCGGCAACTCCGCCGTGGTCGCCACCATGATCCGGCTGGCCGCCAGCGTTTCCAGCGCAAACATCGTCACATCGTCGTCGCGCTCCAGTTCGCTTTCCACGATCGCCGTCATCAACGTCTCTGCCTGCTCCGCCCGCAGCACGCCCTCGCGCAGCTTCGGATAGGTGAATGCCAGCACCTTGGCCGCGTTCACGTCGGATTCCAGCGACAGCGCCTGGTACATGTGCACGGTGCCGTTGGGCCGGTAGGCCGCATCGATCTTCAGCGGGTCGCCGCGGTGGGTGTACTGGCTCACGCTGATGTTGTGCCGCATCAGCCCCCACACCCCCTGGCGCTCGAACTCGCCGCGCATGGTCTGGAAGATCTGCATCCTTCCGCTGGATACGCGCGCGCCTTTCTTCGCCCGCTCCAGGTACATCTCGGCCAGCCGCCCAATCTCCTCCTGCGGCGAATCCGCCAGCACCGCCTTGGCCGGGGTCAGCCGGATGGCGTTTGAAAAGCTGTCCTGCATGCGCTGCAGCAGCCATTCATGGCCGCCCGGACCCTCCAGCATGCGGTCCTTGATCTCCCGTTCCAGTCCTTCCAGCATCTCCACGTCGGCATCCGGATCCAGGCACCGCACCCGTTTCCAGTCCTTGGTAAAGCGGATGTCCGCCCAGCCGCCGCCGCTTTCAACCAGCAGCACGCCCACATTGACAAACTCGTCCTTCACCGCGTCCGGCACGTATCGCAGCAGGAAAAACTCGCATTGTCGCCGTTCCTTCATCCCCGGAACCTATTCAAACCCTCTCATCCTACAATCGCTTTCCATCCTTTTCCCAACATCCCTCCCAAATTTCACTCCTCTCTTCCCTCAGTTCACCACATCCCTCCACTTTGGGAATGGCGTCCGGCTCGAGTGCCTGAACTCCAGGATCAGCTCGGCCACCCGCTGGCGCCGCCGCCACAGGCTTTCCACCAGCCGCTCCATCTCGCAGCTTTCGCCGTACCATGCCGTCGGAATCTCCTCCGCGCAGCGCCACATCACCGGCTCGTCCATGTTCTCAATGTTGCCCAGCCAGGGCTGGAAACTCTCCCAGCCGCTCACCTCGCGGTAAACGTCGTTGCGGGCGTAAACCCCCCGCAGAGGCGAATCCGGAAACGACCACTCTCCCGCATTGAAGCAGTATCCCTGGTCGATGAACGACACCGTGAATTTCCGCTCCCGGCTCTTTTTCCAAAAGGCCGCCTGCCGCCCGTTGGCGTTGCAGGTCCACTTGTCCAGCGCCAGGATCCCGGCAAACGCGCCCAGGTTCCGCACCCGGTCCAGCAAGTGCTCCGGCAGATAGTCGTAGATCAGCCCCTCCATGGGCGGAACCACGAAGCGCGAGCCGAACTGCAACCCCGGGGTGCAGGCCTTCGAGCCATGGACCAGCTCGAAGCGTAATTCCGGGGTGTGCTCGATCAGCCAGGAATTCACCTCGACCACCTCCGTCACCGGCACCGGCAACCCTGCCGACTGCGCCAGCCGTGTCGCCAGCATTTCGTTGGCCAGCACCCGCGTATGCTGCGGATTGCCCTGAAACTTCACCACGTAGAAGTAACCGTCCGAGCAGCGCATCAGGTGGCTCTGCGCCCCGCCCCGCATTCTTCTTACGTGCTGCACCGCCGCCACCGCCAAACCCGCCTCCGCACTCTCCGGCCAGGGAGCGCCAGCCCGCCAATTGCCAGGCCCGCGCCCCCGATTTTGCCGGATTCCCTACTCTACCCCGCTTCCCCTCCCCGCCGTCCACCGCTTGGCATCCTTCTGGTCACGTCAGCGCCAGGCGCCCATCGCGGCGCGGGATCTGGTATCCCGAATCGCGCACCGCCAGCGCCATCGCCATCGCCATGATCGCGTCGTCGTGGCTGCCCTCGGAAGCCGCAATGCGGCCATCCGCGTGACGCACAAAGGTCCGGCACTCCTCCAGCAGCCTGCGGCTATGGAAGAGCTCGGAATTCGCCACCAGAATCGCCCCGAATCGCTCCAGCATCGTGGGACGCGTCAGCATCGTCGTCACCCATCCCGCATACCGGTTGTTGCGGAACAGCGGCTCGTACTGTTCCACCCGCTCCAGCATGGCCAGCACCGCATGACCATGATTGTTGCGTTCCACCACCAGCAGCCCGTCGTTGTATTCCCGTCCCAGCTTCGCCGCCTGCGCCGCCAGTTCCTCCGGCGTGTAGTGCCCGTAGAGTTCCGCGCACTGTAGCCCGCTGGCCCGGTCAATCACCTCCACGCACGCATAATCGCCGCCCGAGCCTCCGCCCGCCGGGTCCACGCCAAGGATGTACTGCCTGCCCCTTGCCGCCGGCAGCCACACCCGGATGCGTTCGTTTTCCCTCGTCTCCAGCGCCTCACCCAGTCCGTGCATCCGTGCCTCAATCTTGGCCACGTCAAACACCGCCGAGCCGCTGGCCAGAAAGCAGGTCGCCGGGTCCTCCGCATATTCCTCGGCTGCGCGCTCGCCAAAGTTGTTCCGCGCCTGCCGCCGGAAGCCAATCTGCGTCCGGTCCAGTCCGAACTTCTCCACCAGCCGTTGTTCCTCCGCGCTCAGCGGCCCGTCCACCAACTCCCCGGCCGCTTCCGCCCCGATCCTGTATCCCGCGTCCATCCACCAGGGAAAAAAGTGGCGCACGTATTCCGTCTCCTCCGCCTTCTGCCACTCCCGGTAGAAGCATCCTCCCATCCCGTTCGGAGTTGACTCCAGCACAATCTCCCCGCTCGGTGGCACGGCGGCCCGCAGCGACGCCAACACTTCCGCGCCGTTCGCTCCCCACCGTGCCACCTCCGAGCAGTGCAGGTTCTGGATCGTCAGTCCCCGGCCGGCATTCGCATCTCCCGCGGTCTCCACGCGGTATTCGCTGTCCAGTCCAGGAAACACCAACTGCCTCCGGTTGGACTTCGACCGGCTCAGCGCTCCGCTTTTCAGGTCCACTGGCAGGTTTTCCACGAACCTGTGTACCATGCGGAAGATCTCTTCCGCCGCCTCCTGCGTATGCGCCACCTGCACCGTCAAGGTGCCCGGCCGTGTAATCGTGCTCAGGAAAAATCTCGCCGCCACCCAGGTCGAGATTCCCATCTGTCTGGCTTTCAGCACAATATTTTTCGGCCCGCACCTGGATTCAAATTCCCGTTGCGCCAGGTTGGTTTTCAGCCTCACCAGGCGCCCGCGCTTGTCCCGGACCTTCAGCAGGCTCGATGCCAGCACCTCGCGATAGCTTCCCCGTCCCGCCCGTTTGTCCAGTCTCTTGCCCAGCGCCACCAGGGCCTCCAAATCCATTCCCTTGGAGGCCCGTGTCCCCATCGCCTTCGTCAACCTTCACCTCGCTGCGCTCAGAATCCCCGCCTCGTCTCCGCGCCCAGCCAATCCTCACCCCGGCCGCAGACTCCCGGAGCTATGCTGCCGCCGGCGCCCGTTGCACGTCGAGAATCGCCACCACCGCGTTCACGATTTTCTGAATGTAGGCGGAGTTCACGTTCTTTACCCCGGCCTCGGTCAGCAACTGTGTCACCGTCGGAGTCACGATGGTCAGCACGTCGGCCGCCAGCGCAGTCCCGGTGGCCGTCTTCACTCCGGCGGCTGCCAATTTCTGTTGCACGCTGGCAACCGCCGACTGAATCAACTGGGTGGTGTTCACCACCCCGGAAATGGCCGCCGTATCCGCCGGAAAAATCATGCCCGCCAGCGCCCCCGCGGCGGGAAGATACTTCTCCACTTCATCCAGACCTTTCACAAAATCCTGTCCAACCTTGTCGAGGACACTGACAAACTTCTTTTCAATGGTTGCTATTGACATTGCGCTTCTCCTGTAGGCACAGCCTCCGCAAACCACGCGCGGATCTTGTTTTCGAGGAAGCCCTCTGAAACCATGCAGGGCTTATGAATGACCGTGACGGTCAGGGTGTCCCGCCCGTTGTAGTCGCACGCAACGGTGACGCCCTCGTGGGCCAGAGAGCCGCTGTCGCCACTCGGCACCGCCACGCCCGCGCTCACCAGCCGCTGCTTGCTGGCGGCAAACCCCGCGGGCGTAAGTGAGACGGTAATGGGTTGAGGTGTCATCGGTTTAATCCTTGGCCAGCAGTCCGAGCAAGGCTGTCGCCAGTGCCGTCGCCAGCGAAATAATCGTGCCTGTCCCCGCCTGCCCAAGTGAAATTCCCTGTTGTTGCAACACTCCCAGCACTGTCGTCAGGCCAAGCAGCAAGCCCGCCGCGCTGGTTTTCGGATGTTCAATCATCCGTTCCATGATTTCCGCCACTCTCTCTTCTCCCTTCTTCGTTGCTTTCCCGCGCAGGGCATCCTTCCGGCCGCCACCGTACCGGATCGGATGCCCTGGCTCTTTGTAATAAATTTCCGTCTTGGGTGGATCGAAGCGCTGCCTGTGCGGGCAACCCGCTGCATTCTCGCTCGCCTGCGCTGCCAACCGGCCATCACGGCATTTGCAAAACGGCTGCGATGCCGGCCAGCGGCTCGTTGGCCGGCATCGTGCGGCGCACCCCGGCATGACTCCTGTTCTTTCCTTATTGCGCTATGAGCGAAACCGACGCTTGCACGTTACTGATACTCGTACTCGCTTGCGTCGTGAACCGGACGTTGATGATACTTTGTGCCGTCATAGTCGTGCTCGCACATTCTCCCCGCCATAGACGCTCACGGCCACCAAGACAGAGCTAACAATTTCACTCACGTTACTGTCTCCTCTGGAAGTCGTACAGCAGGATGGCATTGCCGGGAGCCCCGCCGAGTACAGTTGCAATCGTTGCCGTTCCCGAACAGGTCGCGGTACCGTTGCCGAGCGTTGCTGTGGTTGGAGCCGCCGTCGCACCCTGCCCGCGAGAAGTAATCGTCAACGCTGTACTGGCCGCAATCGTATTCGTTCCGGTCAGTGCAACCGTCGCCGTCGCGGTGCTCGAATCATTAAAGCTGGTGAGCGTGCAGGTTTGCCCCGTCGAGCCCGTGATCGTGCCGCCGGATGAGTAGGTGCCACTCGCCACGCCCGTCGCGTTCCAGTACCCCTCAATCTGAAATGGAGCCGTCGCCGTTGTGGAGACAGCGAGAGGGGACCGGTTGTTGTTAAGTGTCGCTGACCCCGCAGTGGTTGGAGTCCAGCCCAATAAGGCGGGAACAAGCAACGAAGAGGATACCGCGTAAACGTCGAGAGCAATTTCGCCCGCTTGACCAGTCATTCCGGAAACAATTGAAGGTGTCCCACCGGGTGCCCAAACGTTCGTCGTGTTGTAATACAGCAAAAGAGAGAAGTACGGCGCGGCGCTGGATGAAAACATCGAATACTGCCCGCTCAGCCGGTACGATGATCCGGCCTGAATCGAGTTCGCCGGGACCGAGTAGTTGTTGGTGAACGTGTACTTGCTGGTCGAGGTTGCATCACTGCTCTGGTTGCCGCAGTACAGCGAAATCGTGCCGCCCGCCGTGCCCGCACCCGGATTCAGCGCACTTGTAACTACGATGGTAGTTGCGGTTGTGCTGGCGACCGTAAACGGACCACCGTTATAAGCGGTCGTCGTGTTCCCCTGTGCCTGCACAATTGCACCGGCGTAGAAGTACGTAGGAACCGACGCCACGGTGTAAATCATCGTACTGGACGTACTGGAAACGCCAGTGACAGACACCGCTCCAATGGTCGAGTCCGCCGCCTCCGCACACATCATGTCCCCGTAATTAGCTGAGATTGCGGGACCAGCGTTACACTGTGCTCCCGAGTCCACGGTGTTCCCGTTCGCATCGAACTTCACACAGTCGTTCGTAGTCGTTGTGCCCGTCGAATGCTGGACCGATGCCCCGGTTCCCTGATTTCCAGTAATCGCGGAGCCGCTGCCTACTGTCAGTTGAGCGGTGGCAACCGGCCCCGATATGCCTCCGGAGAACTGCATTTGACTGCTTCCGGGAGTGGGTGAGATGTACTGGTCGGTAGCACCGTTGCTGTAGAACGCCCCCGCCGCAAAGTCAGTCGCGGTGATGGCATTGCCGGTCACAAGGTTCTGCGCCGAGAGGATCGTAGGATTGCTCGACATCGAAGTGAAGCTAACTGCTTTTGCATTCGCGCTGGCAGCACCGGCGAAGGTGTTGCCGGCAATCAGTGTCCGATACGCCCCGAGTCCGTAAACTCCTGCGCTCGTTGTGGCGGGATCGGCTGTCGATTGTTCTATCCAACCAATGTTCGAATTGACAATAGACCCGTCATGAGAGCCAAACTCCAGAACAATTCCATTCATGCAGGCTTGTTGTACCTGCGCACCACTGATGGAGTAGAAACCTGTTGCAATGTCGAGGAAGATTCCCGAGGTTCCGAGGTTACAGCCTCCTGCATTGCTGGTCAGTGGAGATGCCTCTTTTGCAAACACCGATCCGGGCTCAATCGCAAGGTCAACACTGGCGGCAAACTCACTGGCATTCGCCTCTGCCAGAAACTTTGTATTCGTCAATGTCATGTGGCTGTCGTAAACGCTTCCGATGCACTCCTGCGAGGCGTTGCGGCAGATCACATTGTCAAACGTCGTGTTGCGGGAGCCTCCGGTAATAAAAGCGTTCGAGGCTTGCGCGGACGTTTGTACTGCCCAAGTCACTCCCGCAACCGGGGTGACATTCGTATTTGAAACCAAAGCGATCCAACTGGACCCGCCATAAGTAACGATTGCACCAACCGCGTAAGTGGTAGAGCCTGACCACGGCCCCAGTGAGCTATTCACGGTATTCGGGATCGTGACAGTGAGGTCGCGGATTGTCACGCCGTTGACCAGACTCGGCACTCCCCAAAACTGGCAACCCATGTTCGGTCCCTGCGTTTCAGAGCACGGGAATGCCTGCCGGAACGGTTGAACAACATTCACCGTAGTTCCAGAAACGCTTTTGACTTGCATCCAGTCGATGTAGGAAAGCGCGGAGCTGTAGCTCTCCATGACCATCACATACTCGCCGGGCGAGAGAAGAGCGGCATCAGCAGAGTTCAAAGCGGTGAAAGAGGTTGCACCCTTGGCAATCGGAGTGCTAGGCATCGGACAATAGAGAAGAGTGCCACTTCCACATACATTCTCAGTGAAGGTGCTGTACAGCCAGAACAGCGATCCGTTATAGCCGTTGAACGGAGAACTGTAGGCCGCGATGACATTGGCCCTTCCATCCAGCAGCATATGGTCAATCGGCGGCGTAAAGCTCAAGTTCCCGGTGCCCGAAGCATTCGTACCGACAATGTAGTTGGCACCGTCATAAAGATGGCAGTGTCCATTGACCGAGGCTGCCGCCGTGATGCATGACTGAATCGCATCATGGTCGTTCGTACCAAATGCAGCCCACTGGCCGGACACTGTCGCGGGTGCGATTGTGCTGGTGATCGTTGCTGTGCCAGAGCAGGTCGCGGTGCCATTGCTAAGCGTGGCACTGGTCGGTGCGCTACTTTCGCCGGTGTCCAGCGTCACGATATTGGCTGTAGTTCCACTGGGTATCGATGTGCCTGAAAGCTGGAGGGTGGCCGTACCACCGTTGGCGAGCGTAAGGGTGCAAGTCTGCGCATTGCTTCCGGTCACCGTCCCGCCAGAGACGTACGTAATTGAGGTTGTGGTCCCTGTGTTTACCGCTGCGGGCGTGGCTATCGTTACACTCTGGTTACTGTTGTACGCTGTGATGGTGCTTACGAGTGTGACAGGCGTCAGGTTGCCATTCGGAGACGTAGAGAATGGCGTGTATTGCCCGCAGCCATTGATCGCAATCGTCTTACCCACGGATGCCGAGGTGAATGGTTTGCTGCTGGGTGCGGTGATCGTCGTGGAACCCGCCGAGCAACCAGCATCTGTGACTATAACCCCGTCATGCTGCGCCCCATAATGCTCTGGAGTCGTCACCACCGCAGCCGAGGTCTGCGCGGTTCCATCGCCAAAAGTAAGAGAGGGTACAGTTGTCGCTGTTGGAGTAATCTTGATGCACTGTGTCGGGGTAAACGTATTGCTGACGGTAGTGGTATCACAGGTTCCTACGATGGTTCCAACTGAGGAACCCGCTGGATTGAAATGGAATCCGCTGGCGACCGCTCCCGTTGCGGTTCCACCCGCAGCGCTAAAGTTCATCGCGCCCGCTCCCACCGATGCCTGTGTGCTGTTGATGCCCGATTCCCACAAGCCGCCCGCCGCCCACATCGAGCCGTAGTTGTATGTTCCCGCCGCAGGCGCACTGCCAAAGGTGCAGGTAAACTGTGTGCCGGTTACCACCACCAGTCCCGTGCAGGGTCCGCTGATCGTAGCCGTTCCGCCGCTCAAAACCATACCTTTCAGGAACACCATCTCACCGGCAACCATGCCATACGATGAGGGAGTCGTTACCGTCAGCGTGGTTGTGCCAGTCGAAACAACACCGCCCACTCCCAGCAGGAAATAAGCCTTCGGTGAGTTGCGGAGAAGCGCTCCATAGCGCCCAAGCAGTCCACTCTGGACCGAGGTGGTGTTGCTGTTCAGAACAGAGGCACCGCTGAAGTAGCCGTAGAGCGAAGAGTAGCCGCCTTCACTGTCGTTGTAGGTGCTTTCTGAGCCGGGTATCGCCCATTCGTTATTTCCGAGTTCCACCTTGGAAGTAGTCACGCCATTCAGGTTGGCCAGATGAATTTCGTTGCCGTAGCTGCCTGCTTCCGCCTGCACCCCAACGCCATTCTCATTCAGCGTCGGATTGATGTAGTTGTGCGCCGCCGTGGATTCCAGATGCACACCGATCCCGGTGTGCAGCGTGCCCGTCTCTTCGCAACGTCCCTGGAAGTGCATTCCCTGGGTGGAAATGTCCGCGCAGGTTCCATTCGTGTTCAACTCGAACGATGTTCCGATAACCGTGGCCTCGTTCACTTGGGAATACGTCGTGTTTGTCTTGATCCCGGTGTTGACCTGGGCAATTTCTCCGCCTTCGATAATCATCCCGTCACTAAGACCGTCCAGAATGACGCCGGTATCCGCACCCCTCACGGAGGGTTGCTCCACCATCCAGTAGGATTGGTCACTGGACCCGTTGTATTGGGTGAAATCGAAACCGTAGGCCCCCGTCATGGTGAACCCAAACGCACTCACTTTGCGCAACGTGCCTTTTACCACGTTGTCGGACCAGAGAGCGCCCAACCCGCCACCGCCCGCGCCAGAGTTTGTGTTGTCCCAAATCCCGATGTTCTCGATGACTGGCCCATTCAGCATGAGCGTTGAGTCGCTTCCGGTCTTGCTGACCACATGGAACACCGGGGTGGTGGAGGGACTGGCGCAGGTAGATGAGTACGTAAACAGAACTGGGCAGGTACTCGGAGCGAAACCCCAGCAACTTCCCCCGAGTCCCCGCAAGTGCATTCCATCTGGAATCTGCAATCCACAGACGCCATACGTTCCCGGAGACACCAGGATGTCGGTTCCGTTCCCTGCCGCTGTGAATAATGCCGCGATCGCCGCCGTGTCATCCGTACCACCGGATGAACTTCCGTTTCCCACCACGCCATTGAGCCCCGGCGCAATCTGTACGGTGCCGTTCACCTGTGCGGCCGTGAAACTTCCCGGAGTCATCAGCGCGTTCGCCGCGCTGCGGTACAGAAACGCGTCGCGCGCCGCCGATCCTCCCGGCCCCAGGCCGATGCCCGGCAAACCCGTTCCGCCCGCGTTGTATTCCAGCGAGTACCACGCCTTGCTATCGCTTCCATTGATCGCCTGCATGGCGTGCTGGCCGCCGCTCGGCGGAAGCGCAACTTTCACGACGGGATTCGTCGAAATGCTGGAGCTGGACGCATTCACCATCAGCGCCGCCGCCGCCGTATCAGAGCCAGTGAATGTCACCGTCTGCGGCTGCGAAAATGTGTTCGCCTGGCCCGTTTTCGCCAACGATCCCGCATCGCTCAGATTCGCGCTCGCCAGCGCCGTTCCATTCACCGAATATGCGGTTGCGTTCACCGTTCCCGGAGTTACCAAACCAATCGCTCCCGGAGCACCCAGGTTGGCGGACGGAGGTTTATTCAACAGGTCGTTGTAGTTTCCCGTCGAAGCCACCGTCGCCAGTCCCGCAAATCCCTGGTCCACGTATCCCTTATCCACCGCCGATCCGGCACTGGCCGGGGCCGGCACCTGCGGAGAAACCGTGAAGGTCTTGGCGCCCACAATGGTCTCCGCTCCCGCCAGATGCACCAGGGTGGCCGGCGCCACCGTGGCCAGGGTCGCATCCACCGCGGCCAGCGCCGTGTCCACGTAGTCGCGGCTCACAAACTGCGCCGCCACGGCCTGGGGAGCCACCTTCGCCCGGATCGCCGCAATCGTCGTCGTCGCCACCTCGGGCACAACCCACAGCTCTTCGCTCGTCGTGCCGTCGTCCAACTTCATGAAAACCCGGTAGTAGGTGCCGGAAGGACTCGACCCTGTATTCGCAATCAGCGGAATCGCAATGCCGCCGTTCGCATTCGTTTTTACCGTCACCTCGCCGGCCGCCACGGCTTCGCCTCCGCTGCTGGTAAAACTGTTCCAGCGGATCGTAAGCGTTCCGTGCGCAACCGTGCCGTCGGCGCGGTATAGCGTATCCTGCACCAGGGTTTCCACCGGGGCCACCTGCGCCCAGCTCGAACCAACGGCGAACGCGATCCCCACAAAAATCAAAAACCGCCTGATCAGGCGGTTTGAACTTCCCACTATTCTCGTATTCATGCTTTTTTGTCGCCGTCCTTTCTGCTCATTCCGGCCCCACGTTTTGCTCCTGCGGCGCCCTTCAAAAAGTCCTCCACGCTGCGCACGTAAACGTCGGCAAAATCCACCACGTAGCGCTTGGTCTGGATCATTCGCATGGCCTGCTCCACGCTGTATCCCACTGCACACAGCACGGCCAGCGCCATCATCGGCGCCCGGTGTATTCCCGCCGCGCAATGGATAAACAGCTTGGCCTGCGGTTCTGCCAGCGCCCGCAACGCAAAATTCACGCCCCGCTCAAACACCGCCCGGCCTTTCGGCAGAAAGTCGTCGTCCACGGGATTCCACAGCACTTCCACCCCAACCCGCTCGCCCAGCAGGGTGTCGTCAAACTCCATCTGCATGTCGATGACGTGCGTAACCCCGGCCCGCGCCACCTCGGCCATTCTCTCCTCGACCCAGATTCCGCCGCCGACCGCAATCCGGTCCGTCACCCACGTCATGTCCATGCCAGCGTCCGCCTCAATCGATTCCGGCTCGCACCCGGTCCCGCTTCTCTACTCCGCCGCCACAACTTCCTGCGGCTGCGCCTGCAGCCTGGCGCTTTCCTGCTCCGCTGCTTCCGTCTCCACTTCGTCCAGCCGTTCCAGTACCAGCTTCGCCCAGGGCGCGCCGTTGTCCTGCAGCTCCACTTCGCTGTCGAACATATGTCTTGCCCCGGTCATTTCCAGCAGTGTCTTGGCGTGGGAACAACTCCCCTGTTTCGCCAATTCCACCATGGCTTCCACAATCGCCGGAACCGAACCCTTCATCGTCCGCATCGCAACTTCAAACGGGTCCTGCTCCGCGACCCCCGCTGGATCCGTCGCGCTCCCGGCGGCCGCTCCGGAAACCGTTATCTTACCCTTCTTGTCAGAATTGGACTTCGGCTGTTTCCCGCTCGCCGCCCGCTTGCCCGCTTGCTTTCTCTGCACCTTCGGTGATCTTGTTTTCTTGCCGGCCGGTTTCTGCATCGGCGCTGCGAGTGATTTTCCTTTCCCCGGCGCCGATTTCTTCCCAGCCTTCTCAACCCTGCTCACTCCATCTTTCTTCCCCTTGTTGCCCGCACTTCCTTTCGGCTTTTTCTCGGTTGCCACCGCCACCGCCCCTCTCCTTTGCTCCTATCTTCAGGATATCAAGTTCACCCCCCTCATCCCCTCACCCGGACCTCAAACTCTATTTGCCGTCCTATCAACTACTTGATCCATTGATTGAAACTTTCTGCTATTGACAACAAAAATCCCCGGCTCCGTTTCACCGCGTTTCCCCGGATTCCAACTCCTAGGTCTCAATCGAAATGTGCGCCACCCGCCCAACAATGTAGTCCGCAAACGTCTCGCCCCGGCTGGGCTGTAGCGTGCCCAGCGCAGCCGCCAGATTTTCCGGACGCAGCATCAATTGGCCGTCCTGCAATTCCACGTAGCGAACCTTGCACATTTCCCGGCTCTTCACTACATATAGATTGCGCTCGCGCTGCCGGTAGTTGCGCAGCGAATTGTAGTGCCGGTCAATCAATAGCATCGCACCCGGCGCCAGTCGCGGACGCATCGCCGCGCCCGAGTCCTTGTCCGCCTTGATCAACACGAATCGTTGCCAGTGCCCGCGCTGGCTCGCCATCTCCGGACGAATCCGCCGCAGAAAGCTCTTCTTGAAACGCAAAAACTCCGCCACCTCGCCGAAAGCAAACTCGCTCTGCATCAGCCGCCCGCTCGCCACCACCGGAATGGCGTCAAACGCGGCATCCCCCCCATAGGCCGCCGCCATCCCCCGGCGCACCTCCGGCATCAGGTCGAAAGCCTCCAGCCGCAGAACCTCCATCACGCGGTCCATCGCCTCAATGCTCAAGCCCCTGCAGCCATTCAGAAAGTTGGAAACATGAGCCTGGCGGAAACCGGCGCGCTTGGCCAACTCCGTTCCCGTCAACTCGGCTGCGTCAATGCGTTCCCGCAAGAGATCCCGCAATCGGTTCTGCAAATCCGAGATCATCATTGGCCGCCCCGCGTCACAACCTTGGAAATATAACTTTAAGAAAATTTAAAAACTTTGGTAATAACTTTAGGAAATATTTCATTGACTTCAAAGTGCCCGGTGCTCAATCATCCACCCAAGAACACAAAATCAAGGTCTGCTAGGGAGCAGGAAATGGAGCACGACAGCAACAACGCATGCCAGGCCTCGTTCGCTGAATTTCGCCGCAAGGTTCGCAATTCCGAACTGCTCGGTTCTGATGTCACACTACTTCTCCAGGAGGTGCGCTTTTCCGGTCGTCTCAGTATCGTTGTTCAAAATGGCACGATCCTTAAGTCCGGCTATGAAGAAGGTTACTTTACCCGCAAGGATGAGCGCCGCCTGACCTGACACTCGCCATAAAACTAAACAGTTCGGTCACGGCGATTCCATCGGGAACTCGCCGGACAGATGCACAGGAAACAGGTCATCGCAAACGAATCGAGCCCTGTCGCCGGCACCGGCGCGATCCCTGCTCGGATTCGAATCCCCGCACGTTTCGCCCCCGCCAGCGGCAGATTTTTATTGCAGGGGGGACGAATCAGTAATGAACGCAAATATAAAATCCACGCAGACTCGCAATATGGAACTGAAATATTGCGAACACTGCGGAACCATCTGGCTTCGCCGCACCGGCAGCCGGCAAACCCAATGTCCACCATGCGCCAGGGCGGAAGCACCAGTTCCCGCGGGAGCTTCTGTTTCTTTTTTGCAGCTCTGGACCCGCTTCCGCGCGGAGGTGCAAGCGTGATGAAGTCTCTGCAAAACCCCAGCTTGCATCTCGTCTCCGGCAGCCGCCGTACCCCGGACGACGCCGCGATCATGGCCGCATATCGCCCCTACACCCGCGCCCTGCTGCGGCGCTATTTCCGCATGGCAGTCGATATCGGCCGCTTGCCCAGCATCCTCGGAGGACTTTGCTTCCGCGCTCGCGTCAGCTCCTACAAGCTCCATACCTTCGAAGATGCCGTCATCTTCGTCCATGACATTGAGCGTGTCTTCGAGCGTCTCGAACGCCATTCGATGGAGATCATCGCCGGCGTGACCCTGCTCGAATACAGCCTCCCCGAGGCCGCTCTCCGCCTCGGCATTACCGTGCAGCGCGCCGAGCGCCGCTACGCCTCCGCCCTGGATTCCCTTTCCGCCATCCTGCTCCAGGTCGGCCTGCTCCGCCCCGTCTTTACTTCCGGCGGGGAGCACGCACCAGACGATCCTCCTGGGGCCGCAGAGCCGCTTCCTCCCCGCAAGCCGCCGCTTCCGGTGCGGATCGCAGCCCAGGCTCCGTTTCATTGCCAGGCTTCCGGAGCCGAAATGTCATAGCCGCGGAGGGCAAAGGGAGATTCCACTCTGCGCCCTGCGTGCTTGCACATTTTTTTTGCGCTCTTATTCATGTTCGTATATCTGTTATCATCGGCACCGCGCCGCCTTTGCTTTAGACGGCGCGGTGTTGTTTCAATTCAGCCCCGGAGAATTCCCGTGAGCGAGATACCCGCTATCCCCATCCCTGCTCCGCCACCGCTGCGCCGCGATGAGGAAATCGCACTCGAAATGATGAAATTCGTCGCCACTACAACCGGCTTCGGCCGCACCGGAACCCCAGGCGCCGGCTTCCAGGGAGGTACCGTGTCGCACGCCGAAGACTACGCCAAACATCTCATCGACCTCTACGGACAGTGCCTCGACGCCATACGAGCCCGGCGCTAGAAGCATGGGCCGCTGCCAACATTGTTCGCCGCGGAACCGAATCCGTGGATAGAATTGGGAGTGAGATTCGTTCCGGCTGTGCCCTATGCGAGCCGGTACCGGTCTGGAGCACTCCATGTTGAGCCGGTCCATCTCCAATCGAGCATGAACAAACGTTCCCCCGCATCCGACGCCACCCTCTCCGTCCATGCCGGAGAAGATCGCCACGGCCGCAATGCCCCGCTCACTACCCCAATTGAGCAAACCGCCGTCTTCGCCCTGCAAAACACCGAACAGTTGCGCCGCTACGCCGCCGGGGACGCCAAGGTCTTTCTCTACACCCGTTACGGAAATCCTACCGTGCGCGCCGCCGAGGAAAAGATCGCCGCGCTGGAACAGGGGGAAGACTGCATCCTGACTGCCAGCGGCATGGCGGCCGAACTCGCCGTGGCCCTGACCCTGTGCAAGAGCGGCGATGAAATCGTCTCCATGCTCGACATCTACGGCGGCACCACCAAGCTGTTCTCCAAACTGCTGGCCCGCTGCGGTATCCGCACCCGCTTCGTCCCATTCACCCAGTTGCCCAGCATCGAGAGCTATTGCACTCGCCAGACGCGAATGTTGTTCCTGGAGACTCCCACCAACCCAATCCTGCGCTGCGTTGACATTGCGAATCTCTCCGCCCGCGCCCACAAACGCAAGATTGCCGTGGTGGTCGACAACACCTTCGCAACTCCCATTCTACAGAAGCCGCTCGCCCTCGGTGCCGACATCGTCGTGCACTCGGCCACCAAGTACCTGGGCGGGCACAGTGACCTCACCGCGGGAGCCATCGTTGCCTCGCGCCGCTGGGCCGAACCCATCCGCGAGACCATGATTCTTTCCGGCGGCTGCTCCGATCCCGGAGTCGCCTACCTGCTGCTGCGCGGGTTGAAGACTCTCGAGGTGCGCGTCGCACGCGCCTGCCGCAACGCCGCTATCATTGCAGACTACCTCGCCGGGCATGCCAGCGTGGTCCGTGTTTTCTATCCCGGCTTGCCTGATTCTCCCGCTCACCAACTGGCCGCCGCGCAAATGAGCGACAATGGTGCGGTCGTTTCTTTTGACATTCGTGGCGGAGGTCCGGCGGCCGAGCGCTTCATCAATGCGCTCAAGATGTGGTATCTCGCCACCAGTCTGGGCGGGGTTGAATCCACCGTATCCTATCCCGTGCTCTCTTCGCATTCCAGCGCTCCCCGTCGCGAACTGAAACTTCTGGGAGTCTCACCTGCCACGATTCGTCTTTCCGTCGGTATCGAAGACGCGGTAGACCTCGTTGACGACCTGGAGCAAGCCCTTACCAACCATTCGCCAGTGAGTCAATAGTCCGGGCAATTCTGGTTGGAGAGTAGTATATAGTTTCCAACCCTGCGCAACTATTGCCGAATTAGTAACAAAGGCTCCTCCAACGATTGACCCTTTGGTGAATCGTTCGTAGATTTGAGAAAGCGCGTGCTGCGGTGGTTGCCAACCATGACCCCACCGGAAACACTCCGCACAAATGAAATGAATTCTTCCTATCGCATCATCCTGCCGCTGTTGCTGCTCGCTTGCTTGCCGCTCGCCTCCTGTGACCCCGAGAAGAAGCCGGCATCCACTCTGCCGGCGCCCCAGGCCACCGCGCCGGCTCTTTCCTCACCGCCTCCCAAGTCCTTTCTGCCAGCGCCCCAGGCGCAGGCCCCTGCCGCGCCCCAACCGGTCGAAAGCGTCGAGCAGTTGATCGCGCGCGCCGAAGCCGAGTATGCCCGCGGTAAAGGCAACTACGCCGCCGGACACATGGAGGCGGCCAAGGACAACTTCGACGCAGCCTTCGATCTTCTGTTGCGCGGGCCAATCGGCGTACAGAACGATGAGCGGCTACAGAGCGAGTTCGACAAGATCGTGGAGGCAACCCACGAGCTGGAGTTGCAGGCCCTGAAAGCTGGCGATGGGTTCACGGAGCAACGCGCCGAGCCCGCGCCCATCGACGAGGCGAACAGCATCACCTTCCCGGTCGATCCCTCGATCAAGGCCAAGGCGCAGGCCGAGCTGGCAAACACCCACAGCGACCTTCCCCTCATGCTCACCGATCCGGTCGTCAGCTACATTAATTACTTTTCCTCCCGCGGACATGGCACCATCGAGCGCGCCCTGGTCCGGCGTGGACGCTACAGCGAAATGATCTCGCGAATCTTCCGCGAGGAGGGCGTGCCGCAGGACCTGATGTTCCTGGCGCAGGCCGAATCCGGCTTCCAGCCGCTGGCGCTCTCGCGCATGGGAGCGCGCGGAATGTGGCAGTTCATGCCCTGGGACGGCGTGCATGCGGGGCTGCAACACAATTGGTGGGTCGACGAACGGCAGGACCCGGAGAAGGCCACCCGCGCCGCCGCCCGCCTGCTCAAGGATCTCTACAACCAGTTTGGTGACTGGTACCTGGCCATGGCGGCCTACAACTCCGGACCCGGTACGGTGCAGCGCGCAGTGCAGCGCACCGGCTACGCCGACTTCTGGGAGCTTTACCGGCGCAACGTGCTGCCAGGCGAGACACGCAACTACGTGCCCATCATTCTCGCCATGACCATCATGGCTAAAAATCCATCGCAGTATGGGCTTGATCACCTCACCCTGGACTCACCCGTCGCATCCGACACGCTGCATATTCACTATCCCATCGATCTCCGCCTGGTGGCCGAGTGCACCGACTCCTCCACGGCGGTGCTGCAGGAGCTGAACCCAAGCCTGTTGCGCATGACGACTCCCAAGGATATGGATTTTGAACTGCACCTGCCCCGCGGAATGGCCGCGAGGTTCGAAACAGCAGTCGCGTCCATTCCCGAGGATATGCGGGTTTACTGGCGGTACCACCGCGTGGAAAACGGAGAGACACTGAGCGAAATCGCACGCCGGTACCACACCACTGCAACCGCCATCGCCGAGGCCAACAACCTGGAAGGCAACGAACTGGCCAGCGAGAGCAAGCTGATTATTCCGGTTTCCCCCGCCAAGGCATCGGCCGGGGAAGCGGGAAGCCGCCAAGCCATCGTTGCGGGCTCCAGCAAACACCCGACGCATTACACCGTGCGCAAAGGAGACACCGTCCGGTCGGTAGCCGCTGATTTCCGGGTTCCGGCCGAGAAGGTTCGGCAATGGAATCACCTGCGAGGCGACGCGCTCCGCGCGGGACGGTCTCTGACGATCTTCAAGCCCTCCGCCGAAACCGAAGCCGTGGTGGAGCGAACCTCTGCACCCAGCCGCCGTCGGCAAAGCCGGGAGGAAGCGTCTCAATCCAAGCGGGTACGCACCGCCCCCGCATCGGCAAAGCGTGCTGGCCGGAAAAAAGCTGGCGGCAAAGCCGGCAAAACCGCGCCAGCGGCAACACCGCAGCGAGCCAAGCCCTCAGCTAACGCCAAACCGCCAGCTAAAACCAAGCCTTCCGCAAGCAGGAAGCATAAGCGGTAAAACTGATGGGCAAGAAATTAGCTGTGCGTTTGGCGAACGGAGGCCTCATTCCGTTGCATCGTAAACAAGCCTGAGTTATTGTGTTCGAGTGCAGGGGCGGGCACGTTGTGCAAGCATTGTGCATGCGTTAGACAAAGAAGCAGCAGAAGTCGTGTTGTACCTGTGCTCAGCAATCCGCGGGCGCGGAGCGGCAAAAGATACCAGGAGGACACATGACGTTCGACGAGACTCTTTACGGTCGCAGCGGTGATGATGGAGATGAATTCGGCGATAACGAACCATTCGACGACGTAATAGACGACGAAGAGGAAGAAGAGTTGGAAGACGAAGAGGAAGAAGCGGAAGAACAGGAACTGGGCCACGCTGAAGACGATGCAGTAGCTCCCTCCGCCAGCCGGGCTCAGCGCGACGAGCGGGCAAGCGAAGCGGTAGCCGAGCCGGCTCCTCCGGCAAAGAAACCTGCCAAGAAAGCAGCCCGGAAACCCGCTGCCAAGAAGGCAGTGGCGCAGGCGCCCGCCAAGAAAGCGCCCGCCAAGAAGGCCGCTGCGAAAAGCGTAGCAAAGAACGCCCCGCCAGAGGCGCCCAAGAAGGTGGCCAAGAAGGTGGCCAAGAAGGTTGCCAAAAAGGTGGCCAAGAAAGAAACAAAGCCCGCCAGAAAAGCGACCAAGAAGGCGGTCGAGAAGGCGCTGAAGGCGGTCAAGAAAGACCAGAAGCTTGCCAAGAAAGCCGACAAGAAGAAGACTCCCGAGAAGACCGGAAAGAAGGCAAAGGGCAAGAAGGGGAAGAAGGGCAAAAAGTAGTTGACCCGCAGGTTTCTCTAAGGCCGCAGAGCAGCTCTGCGGCCTTGGCTTTTGTCCTCTGCTGCGCGGAACTGCGCAAAAGCGAAAAGCCCCAGCGCTGGGTTGCGGCGGGGCCTGCTTCAGGTGGACGCAGCGGATTAGGCGGCTGCAGCCGCCTTCTGATCTCCCTTGGTCAGCTGCTCGATGGCGCGGCGCAGTTGTTCGTCGGGCTGGCCTTTCGCAGGTTCTGGCTTCTCATTCTCATCGGGGACGATGTCGGTATCCTCGGGTGCGATGAAGTCGTCGGCCTTGTCCGCCACCAGAACATTGGGGGTGATGGCCACATCCTGAATCGCCTTGCCGCCCGGAGTGTAGTACTTGGCAACCGAGAGAATCAGCACGCCGCCGTCCTGCAGGTCGATGGTCTTTTGAATGGAGCCGGCGCCAAATGTCTTGTCGCCCAGAACGTCGCCGCGCGCGTTATCCAGAATCGCACCGGCAACCACTTCGGCGGCTCCAGCAGTGGACCGGTTGACGATCACCACCACCGGCAAACTGAAGATCGCCTTGGCAGGGTCGGCGGTAAAATCCTGGCGCGGATACTTCTGCCCTACCACGTAAGCGATCTGCCCGTGATTCAAAAATAGGTTTGCGGTCGAGACGCCCTCGCTAATCTCGCCATCCCCGGAGTTGCGCAGATCGAGAATCAGCCGCTTTGCGCCGTTCTTCTGTAGCTCGCGAATCCGCGACGCAATCTCCTCGGAACGTCCCGCGGGAAAGCCTTCGGCGCGGATGTACCCAATCTGGTTATCCAGCATCCTGGAAGAGACCGGGGGGTATTTCATGGCTTCGCGAATGATGGAAATCTTTTGCGGTTGTACCTTGGTCGGCCGCACCACGCTGAGATTGACGGTCGAGCCAACCGGCCCGCCGAGCAATCCATTGAGTTCGGCCACGGACATTTCGCGGGTGCTGTTTTCATCCAGAGCTTCGATGATGTCTCCGGCGACCAGACCGGCTTTGTCGCCAGGGCCTCCCGGCACAACCGAGATTACGTCGCCATAGCCGAACCGCTTCGAGACGGCCGCGCCAATCCCTGCGGCGGGCTGGCCGTGCTGCTTATAGACCTTGTACTCCTCCGGATTCAGATAGCTGGAGTTGGGATCAAGCGCCTCGAGCAATCCATGCAGAGCTCCATTACTGACCTGCGGAATGTTCGGATCTTCCACATAGTCGGTCCGGATACGCGACAGCACCTCGCTGTAAACGCCGAGCTGGCGATATGCGCCATCGTTGCCGCTTCCCGCTTTAACGCCGACCGCGCCCGCTACCGCGAAGGCGAGGATGAGGAACGAGGACAGGAGGAGAGTTGTCTTTATGCTTTTTGACATGGACCCTTCAGATACCATCCGGAGCTTCCCTCATTATACTTTGGAAGCGACATGGCCGTCGGCGCCTGGCTGTGCTTTGTTTCATCCCGCTCGAAATGCCAGGGGTGAAAACGAATTTTCCCCATCTGCGATCAGGTTTCCGCCGCCAAGTCAGCGCCGCGAACGATTGACAGGACTTTCCCGGGGAGAATTTCGCGACGCCAGGCTCCCGGCGCGAACAATTTATTCACGATATGATCGAGTGGACGCGGCAATTCTGGTTCCCCTGCGGCATCCGCGGCATCTGAAACTAGCAAGGAAATCGAAAGTTGAGCTCCTGCTCGACACAGCCCGGTCGCGCACGGCATTATTTGATAAGTGCGCGGTAACCGTGCGGAGTTCCTGGAAGCTATTGGGTGGCGCTCAGCGCGGTGCGCCGGGGCGGAAAGGCAAATCAATCTACATGTCATCAAATGTGGAGCAAGCTGAAACGACGAAGGCATCCGAGCTCGACCAACTGTGCGTCAATACCATTCGCACCCTGTCCATCGACGCGGTTCAGAAGGCGAACAGCGGCCATCCGGGAGCCCCGATGGGTTTGGCTCCGGTAGCCTATGTGCTCTGGGACCGCTTTCTGCGGCATAGTCCGGCCAACCCACACTGGCCGAATCGCGACCGCGTGCTGCTTTCCGCTGGACACGCCTCCATGCTGCTCTACTCGATGCTGCACTTGACCGGGTATGACCTTTCCCTCGCCGATATCGAAAAGTTCCGCCAACTGGGCTCGAAATGCCCAGGACACCCGGAATACAACGTCACGCCCGGGGTGGAGACAACCACTGGACCGCTGGGGCAGGGGATCGCAAACTCGGTGGGCATGGCCATTGCCGGGCGTTGGCTGGCATCTCACTTCAACCAGGATGGGGACAACATCGTCGACTATCGCGTGTACTCCATCTGCTCCGACGGCGACATGATGGAAGGCATTTCACATGAGGCCGCGGCTTTGGCGGGCCACCTCAAGCTGTCAAACCTCATCTGGCTTTACGACTCCAACCACATCAGCCTGGATGGACCAACGGCGCTCGCCTATAGCGACGACGTGGACTCTCGCTTCAAGGGGTACCACTGGAACGTGTTGACCGTGGAAGACGCCAACGACCTGGACGCGGTGGAAGCGGCCATCCGCGCGGCGCAAACCGAGACCGGTCGGCCTACTCTGATCATCGTGCACAGCCATATCGGCTACGGCTCGCCCCACAAGCAGGACAAAAGTGCCGCTCACGGCGAACCGCTCGGCGTCGAGGAAGTGAAGGCCACCAAGTGCTTTTACGGATGGCCGGAGGACGCGCAGTTCCTGGTTCCCAAAGAGGCGGGTGCACATCTGCGCCAGGCCGTGGAGCGCGGCAAGAAGCTGGAAGCGGAGTGGAAGGCAAAATACGAGGCCTGGGCAACCAGAAATCCCGGGCTGCAAGAGCAGTGGGACGCAATCTTCTCCTCCAAACTGCCCCCAGGCTGGGACAAGGATGTCCCGGTCTTCCCCGCGGATGCCAAAGGCATTGCCACGCGCGAGTCCGGCAGCAAGGTCATGAACTCGATCGCGAAGAACCTGCCATGGCTGATCGGCGGCGCAGCCGATCTGCAAAGCTCGAACAAGACCGGAATCGACGGCGAAACCAACTTTGAAAGCGACACCTATGGCGCACGCGTTCTGCGCTTTGGCGTGCGGGAAATGGGTATGGGCGGAATCCTCAACGGAATCGCGGCAACGGGATTGCGCGCCTTTGGTGGTACTTTCCTGGTGTTCAGCGATTACATGCGCGGAGCGCTGCGGCTGGCGGCGATCATGGAACTGCCGGTAATCTACGTCTTCACCCACGATTCGATTGCGGTGGGCGAGGATGGCCCCACCCACGAACCGGTCGAGCATGTCATGTCGCTGCGCCTGATCCCCCACCTGCGGCTGATCCGTCCCGCCGATGCCAACGAGACTGCGGTGGCCTGGAAGCTGGCCATCGAGAGCACAAAACATCCCACGGCGTTGGCCTTGACGCGGCAGGCGGTCCCGACCTTCGATCGCTCCAAGTATGCCAGCGCCGAGGGCGTCCGCAAAGGCGCGTATATCTTCAGCGACACCCAGGGCACCCCGGATGTGATCCTCATCGGCACGGGAAGTGAGTTGCAATTGGCGCTGGCCGCCCAGGAAAAACTGGCCATCGAGGGAGTGAAAGCGCGCGTGGTGAGTATGCCCTGCTGGGACCTGTTTGAGGAGCAGAGTGCAGAATACAAGGAAAGTGTCTTGCCCGGCTCGGTGCGCGCGCGTGTGGCCGTCGAGGCTGGGACTCCGATCGGCTGGGAGCGCTACGTGGGACTGGATGGTAGGGTCGTGGGGCAAAACCAGTTCGGCGCCTCGGGTCCGGCAAAGGAAGTTTTCAAGCACTTCGGCTTTACTACGGAAAACGTGGTCGAGCACGCCCGTGAGTCGATTGCCGTGGTGAAGGACCTGGGAAGGAAGAAATAGATGAAAATTGCCATCGCGGCCGACCATGCCGGCTCGTTTCTGCTCGAACCCGTTTTGGAAGAAGTGCGGCGGCTGGGCCATGAAGCCCTGGATCTTGGGACGCACGACGCCGTGACGCCGGATGACTATCCGGACCGCGCCGCCGACCTTGCGTCGGCCCTGACCCAGGGCCGGGCCGAACGCGGCATCCTCATCTGCGGTAGCGGTGTGGGCGCGTCGGTGGCGGCAAACAAAGTGCGCGGCATTCGCGCCGCTGTTTGCCACGATACCTACTCGGCGCACCAGGGCGTGGAGCACGACCAGATGAACGTGCTCTGCCTGGGAGCGCGGGTGATTGGCGAAGCCCTGGCGCTGGAGTTGTTGCGGGCCTTTCTGGCCGCCACTTTCAGCGCCGAGCAACGGCATCAGCGGCGGGTGCAAAAGATAGCCGCCATGGAATCCAACTTCTGAAGAATCTAGGCAGTGAAGCATTGAGGAGATAACAAATGCCCAGCAATCCCTTAGCACAGTTGAGTAGGTTGGGACAGAGCCCTTGGTACGACCAGATGACCCGTTCGCTGGTTTCCCAGGGAACCCTGAAGAGAATGATCGAGGAGGACGGGCTGCGCGGATTGACCTCGAATCCGACGATCTTCGAGAAGGCGATTTCCGGCAGCAAGGATTATGAAGATGCACTGCGGGAGCTGGTGAGCAAGGGCACCGGGCTGGCCGAGATTTACGATGCGCTGGTGGTGGGAGACATTGCCAGCGCCGCCGACGTATTCCGCCCCGTTTATGAGAGCACAAACGGACAAGACGGTTTCGTGAGCATCGAGGTATCTCCGCTGCTGGCGCTGGACACGGCCGGGACGGTGAAGGAAGCCAGGCGTCTGCACGACAAGCTGGCCCGTCCAAACGTGTTGATAAAGGTTCCGGCGACGCCCGAGGGGCTGCCTGCGTTTCAGCAGTTGATCTCGGAAGGCATCAGCGTCAACGTGACCCTGATCTTCTCGGTGGAAGTTTACGCACAGGTGGTCGAGTCGTACCTGAAGGGTCTGGAATCGCGCCTTGCCAAGGGCGGCGCACTGGATCGCATCGCTTCGGTCGCAAGCTTTTTCGTCAGCCGCATTGATTCGGCGGTGGACAAGATGCTGGAAGAGATCGCCAGGGCCGGCAAACCGGAAGCGGCAGAGTTGGCGGGCAAAACCGCAATCGCCAATGCCAAGCTGGCTTATGAAAAGTTCCAGCAACTGTTCAAGGGCGCGCGCTGGCAGAAGTTGGCGGCCGCCGGGGCGCAGGTGCAGCGTCCTCTCTGGGCTTCCACCGGCACAAAGAATCCCCAGTACTCCGATGTACTCTATATCGACACCCTGATTGGGCCGCACACGGTAAACACCATGCCGCCGGTCACCTATGACGCCTTCCGCGATCACGGCAAACCGTTGGTGACCATCACCAGCGACCTGCCGGGAGCGTACGAAATATTCGCCAAGCTCAAAGAAGTGGGAATCGATCTAACGGCTGTGACCGATGCGTTGACGGTGGCGGGCGTCAAGAGTTTTTCCGAATCTTACAACAACCTGATCGCGGTCATCGAACGGCGTCGTCACGAGGTCGCGCACGTCTGAGAAAAACGCCGGCGCGCGGGGCCGGAGAATGCAAGCGTGTGGCCGGAAAAGCCTGGGCTCTGATATGGGCCGACTGCCGCTGGAACGCGCTGCAAGAGATGTGGTGCTGGCTTTGCCGGTGCGCTGAACCGGAACGCAGGCTTTCACGCTTGCACCAGAACCGGATGTCCGGAGAACGGTTTGACACTGCATCGCAGGCCCAATAGAATCGGTGTTGCTGGTCGCATCCTGACCGCATCGTGTCTGCCTGCCTGCGTTAGCGGGCCCTCCCCGCAGACTGCCCGTGGCGGCGTAGCTCAGCCGGTTAGAGCGACGGTCTCATAATCCGTAGGTCAGTGGTTCGAGTCCACTCGCCGCCACC